>Ga0210124_1000431_pt1 | contig 21694 bp, 18 predicted proteins | sample Muzzi_PWC_D2_FD_185554 | JGI IMG/M metagenome (GOLD analysis project Ga0210124, IMG submission 185554) | Wetland microbial communities from San Francisco Bay, California, USA, that impact long-term carbon sequestration - Muzzi_PWC_D2 (SPAdes) | ecosystem: Environmental > Aquatic > Marine >... | reverse complement strand
TCAGCCAGGCCACGCAGCAAGGTCATAGGCACATGAGTGTGAGCATTGATTAACCCCGGGCTGATAATGCAATCCTGGCAGTCGATGATGGTTGGCGCTTCAAAAGCAGCTTCTATCTCCTCAGATGGGCCAACAGCTTCAATTTGATTGCCCTTTATTGCTACGGCTCCTTGAGGATAGATATTCATCTGGCTATCCATTGTCACCAGCCAGCCATTCGTTAATAAAATATCTGCGTTTTGTTTTGACATTTGGCTTCCTATCTTCTGTAGTTACAAAATGAGCCAGGGAATGAATACCCCTGGCTCTCTTCGGTCAGGTAAAAATCTTTAGAGCAAATCAAAATTTTGGATTTTACAGTGGCTAATGATATGCGATAGGTTCGGGGTCAATCCCCTAGCCATCACTTACGCTATTATCATCACTTGAAAAACCAAGATGTATTACTATCACGGTCGATTAGATGACTAAAAACAGGCAGTCTTAAACAATGCCTTCCTAAACCCGCCAATCATCGTCGTCATCATCTACGATATCGTCATCGTCCTCTTCATCCTCCTCCTCCTCATCATCATCTAAGAAGAGGTCATCATCATCGTCAACGAGTTCCTCGTCTTCCCAATCCTCCTCATCCTCAACTTCCAAGTCCACCAAATCATCTAATACTTCGTAAGTTAGACACCCCTCGTCAGGATCATATACAATTTCTTCCGAGGTGCATATTTTATTCTCCCAGAAGATGCAATCGCTTGCATGGCATATGATGTTTGTAGCCATTATTACCCCTCTATAATTTAGGTTTGATTATTGCTATGCTGTCTCACAGTTTAGCTAATTCAAGTCAGTCAGTCAAGTATCCAAACCTGAACTGACACACCTGCAGGTAGATAAGTGATCTTTTCTGGCACGACCACCAGACCGTTGGCCCATACCATCGATGTTAAAATACCAGACCCTTGAACCTTCACCCCACTATCCCGTGTTGTAACACGGTAACCGTCTGCCGTTGGGTATACAAAGGCTCGCATATAATGACGGCGACCACTGTTTGTTATATCTTCGTCTAGCGTAGCAGTAATTGTAGTCTTTTCCCACGACGTTTGCCCCCCCAGCTTGAGAATGGCTGGTCGGGCAAAAACTTCGAAGGCGACCATAGCCGCCACAGGATTGCCGGGTAGCCCAATGAGAGGTACCGCACGCTTTTGTTTATCACTATTTTGATGATAGAGTACGCCAAATGCCAGGGGCTTGCCGGGCTTGATACCAACTTGCCAAAATTGCATCTCACCCTCACCGGCCAAAACTGTCTTGACCATATCAAAATCGCCCACCGATACCCCGGCCGAGGTCAGAAAAAGGTCAACCTGTTGGGCCAAACCTTCGTGAATTTTAGCGGTCAAATCTTCAACTGTATCGCGGGCGATACCCAACATTATTGGCTCACCCTGATATTTTTCTACCAGAGCCGCCTGAACATACTCATTAGAGTTACGAATTTTCCCAGGCTCGATAGGTTCATTAATATCAACCAACTCATCTCCCGTAGCCAGGATAGCCACACGCGGACGCCGGTAAACAAGCACCTCCGACCGACCAATCGCGGCCAGTACGCCCACATCTTGCGGGCGCAGCCGGTGCCCGGCTTTCAAAATAGTTTGCCCAGCCCGAATATCCTCACCGGCCAGCCGTACATTATCTCCAGATGATACAGAATGATATATTAACACCTCATCTTTAGCCAAATTATCATCTCTATTCAGGCCGGGGGAAATATATTCACTTGTTTCCTCAAAACGAATGACAGCATCAGCGCCGGGGGGCATCGGTGCGCCGGTCATAATGCGAGCAGCAGTTTGGGTTTCTACTGTTTTAGAAGGTGTTACCCCCGCCGGAATATTATCGATAACTTTGAGTCGAAGTGGAGACTGCTCAGAGGCACCCTGGCTATCGACAGCGATAATGGCATAGCCATCCATCGCAGAATTAGCAAAGGGCGGTACATTGACCCCAGAGATAATCGGTTCGGCCAGCACTCGGCCACTACTTTGCGTCAAAGAGACCACCTCTACACTGACAGGCGCAATCTTTTCCAGGATAGCGGTCAAGGCATCTTCAACTGTAATAAGAGAATTATTGGCATTTTCGTTAATCATAACGAACCCTAGTATAACCTTAACTATTTACTTCGTCAACACATAATAAATTTGACGAAAGAGAAATTCACCACTAAAATTAGAGTGTTACCTGTATGGAAGCGTTAAAATAATCGCCGCGTATTGCTTGTAACGTGAGGCGATTTTTCTTTGCCTACTGATTATATTAAGGAATGGGATAAACTTATGGAAGCTCTTGAATTAAAAGCAGAAGCGCGTCAAGTTGTTAAAGGACACGCCAAAGATTTGCGCCGCAATGGCCTGATACCTGCCGTTGTATACGGTAGAGATTTAGAAACAGAACCCATCCAAGTTGAGGTTCGTTCGCTGGATAAGGTTTTGTCGGTGGCCGGTTCTCACCAACTTATCTCGTTGCAGATTGGCAACAAAAAGCCCCACATGACCCTAGCCCGGGATATTCAGCGTGATGTGATTAAGCGTCAATATCTCCATGTGGATTTCTATGCAGTCAAAATGGATGAGAAGGTTAATGCTCAGATACCTTTGGTGGTTATTGGGACCTCACCTGCTGTTCGAGATGAGGGAGGGATTTTAACTCAGGGTTTAGATCAATTAGAGATTGAGTGTTTACCCGCTGATCTGATCTCCTCGATTGAGATAAACATTGACGGACTGGTTGATTTTAATGATAGTATCAGTGTGGCCGATTTGACGGTTCCCGATACAATCACAATTTTATCTGATCCTGAATCGATGGTGGTAAAGGTTGAACCGCCGCGTCTGGCCGAAGAGGTAGATGCACTGCTGGAAGAGGGTATGGAAGAAATACCAGTTGAGAGTGCTGAGCCTGAAGTTATCACCGAAGCCAGAGACGAAGAAGAATAAATGCTCTGTTTTTTAGAAACAAAAAAGCCGGGGTATTTCATCCCGGCTTTTTTGTGTTTTATCCTAATAGTTGCAAACAGTCAGATCATGAAGACGTGAAAGAAGTAAACACCCGCTTTAAAAGCGACTATTTAGGGCCGGTAATTTTCACGGCGTATCCGGCGTCTTCCAAGATTTCCTTTAACTCGTCCACATCACCCCGTCCGGCCCAGCGGTTGCTGCGGCGATCCCACCAAATACGATCTTTTAGAAGTTCACGCAATCTATCACGCTCATTTACCGGGAAGACCATCGTTCGATCTCGCCGTTTAATCCGCACAACAATCTTCTCGTCGCTCATAATATAAATTCCTCCGTAACGTAATCTATCGAGATGATATTATATCGTTTCCTGCGCACGTAGGGAAGCTATAGTATCGAGCTTGTAGCCCAACTCGGTCAATACTCCATCGGTGTGCTGTCCCAATGTCGGTGGCGCTAAGCGATAACTGACCGGCGTCTCTGATAAGCGGATAGGATTACCCATTGATTTAACCTGACCCGCCACAGAATGTTGCAATTCGACAATAAAATTTCGCGCTCGATGCTGGGGATGGGCCAGCGTTTCGGCGATATTATTGATTGGCCCGATAGGGATACCGGTCTTTCTCAGCTTTTCTAGCCAATAATCGGCGGGTTGAGCGGCAAACACCTCATCCAAAATCGTGAGCAGGGCTTCCTGATTGGTCAGCCGGTCTGGATTAGTGGCAAAGCGAGAATCATTTTTGACATGCTCCAGCTCTAAGGTGTCGCAAAAATTAGCCCACAACTTCTCGGTGCCAACAGCCAGAATGAAATATTTATCTTTGGCCCTAAAAACTTGATAGGGTACAATGGTAGGGTGAACATTGCCCAATCGCTCAGGTTCTTTGCCCCCATTCATTAATGATGAAGCCAGGATTGTCAACCAGGCTGACTGGCTTTCCATTAAGGTCATATCCATGACCTGGCCTCGTCCTGTTCTCTCGCGTGTTAGTAAGGCCGCCAAGATACCCATCGCCGAATACATGCCGGTGGTAATATCGGCTATGGGAATAGGATAGCGCATCGGTTCACCGTCCGGGTCTCCGGTAACGCTCATCAAGCCAGCCTCACCCTGAGCAATGACATCATAGCCTGGTCGCTCGCCGTAAGGGCCATCACTGCCGTAGCCGCTGATTAAGCAGTAAATCAAACCTGGATTTAAGCTCTGAAGCGTTTCCGCATCGACTCCGGCCCGTTTGCGCGAGGCTTCTTTAGGGATATTGCACACAAAAATATCAGCCGTGGCGATCAATTTATGCAAGATTGCCTTGCCTTCAGCCGACTTGATATTCAAGGTGACGCTGCGTTTATTTCGGTTGGTACTGAGAAAATATGCACTTTCTCCTGCGACAAAAGGCGGCCCCCAACCCCGACTCTGGTCTCCGCTGCCCGGCTGCTCAACTTTGATGACATCGGCCCCCATATCGCCCAAGAGCATGGTGCAATAAGGCCCGGCCAGGGCTTGAGTTAAATCAATAACGCGAATATTTTCTAAAACGTCTGCCATAAAAACCTCAGGGTATTACATTTGTGAAAAGTATAATAATCCAGGCTTAGAGGGTTGTCAACTAACCCCCGGCGGGGATTAGGAGATTGGTAATTAGTAATTGGAGATTAGACTTACCTAAACCGAAATCTCTACCTTCGGCCAATCTCTAATCTCTAATCTCCAGAGATGCCTGGCCTCTGGTTGCATCGGCCAGAGCAGACTCGAAGGCGGGCAGGTCATCAGTGATGAATGTCAGGTACATTGTCACGTCAGCAGCAAAATCTTCGGCCTCAATTTGACCCTGATGCGCCTCGACCAGCCGTTTGACTTGCTCGTAATCGCTGTAGGTTACCCTGACCAGTACTGAGCGGCGCTCGACCTTTTCCGTGATGGGCAGTTCGGCCAGGGCTAATTGGGCTGCCTCTGTATAGGCTTTGACCAGGCCGCCAGTACCCAGTTTTGTACCACCGAAATACCGAACGATGACCACGGCCACATCACCCAGACCACTGCCTTTGACCACGGCCAGCGCAGGACGACCAGCGGTGCCGCTTGGCTCTCCGGCGTCGCTCATGCCGTGTGTCACCGAGGCTCCATACCCGATGGCATAGGCATAGACCGCATGGCTGTTGTTGGGTTCCTCGCCCTTCACTTGCTCGATAAAGGCTTTAGCCTCGGCCACGCTGGGAGTATATCCGGCCCGGCCAATAAAGCGCGAATTTTTCACGCGCAATTCAATGCGCGACTCACCAGCGGGAATAGGGTATCGGGTACTCATAGCCGGAAGGATACCATAAGCCAAACGACTCGCCAAGCGGCTGAACTATCTTGTCACACAGAGCACCTATTACATTGTCAATGCTAAAATGAGGTGTAGGGGTGTTTGGCAAACACCCCTGGTTACTGAATGAGGATGGGCGAATGCCATTCGCCCCTACAAATGACCAACCTTTCAATTCAACATCTAATGGCTATTTGTTTGAATAGAGGGTCTCTTCCTCCACCGGCTCTACGTGAACCAACACATCTGTCACGCCGAGTTCTTTTTCGAGCCGGTCTTGGGTGGTATGCCCTATCAAATGAGCCGCTTCGAGCATCATCTGCCCGTTGACCTGGATGTGCAAATCCAGGTGCGTGGCTTGGTCCGTTCCTCGGCTGCGGATTTTGTGGCACGACTGCACTCCTTTAACAGAGAGCGCCACCTTTTCCACTAACGCCTCGTCAATGACCGCTTTATCGGCCAGCACATCAGAGGCCCGCCGGACGATTCGCCACCCGGCATGCCCGATAACCAGCACGATAATCACGGCCACGGCCACGTCAATCCAGACCCAGCCCATTTTGACTGCCACCAGACTGGTCAGCACCGAGAGCGAAACAAAAATATCAGACTTGGTATGGGCCGCATCGGCCAGCAAGAGACTGCTTTTGAGTTGGTAGCCCTGCCTTTTTTCATAGGCGACCACGATTAAATTGATGCCGATAGTGATAATCATCACCGCAAAGCTCATCACGGTGATTTCTGGCGTACCGCCTTCCACCAGCCGGGTCAAGATGCTTTTGAGGACGTTCCAACTGGTCAGTAGCAGTAGCAACCCGATGCCTAAGGTGGCAAAGGTTTCATACTTTTGATGCCCATAGGGGTGGTTGTCGTCCGGGGGATGGCCGGCAATGGTCGAGCCGATTAAGCCGATGATATTGGAGGACGCATCCATAGTCGAGTGAAATCCATCGGCGACCATGCTAATCGAACCTGTCAGCAGGCCAACAATGAGTTTTGCCCCGGCTACCAGCACGTTGAGACCTAACACCTGCCACAAAACACGATTAACAGCCTGATGGCCGGATCGTATGGGTGGGTGAGATGGGGCGGAGTGGGCGAATTTGATGGTGTTTATCATGATTAATGCCTAAATAAATCGTAGGTTGGGTTGAACGAAGGCAAAGAGCCATTGGGGGCATATAAATGTTGGGTTTCGCCCAGGATGACGGCTAAATAAGGCCAGTGAAACCCAACGTGTAGCCCGACCAAAACTTAAAATTCGGCTCAACCCAACCTACCCTTCCTGCGACTCCGTGGTTAGATTTAATTCCTCTTATGAGAATCGTACCGCAAATTGGCCCGATATTCAATGACCGCTGTTAACTTTTCTTTCAGAAATGGCTAACTTATTTTTCAGGATGAGCTAAGTTAAATTTCAGCAGGGGCTAACTTTGATTTTAGGGGTTGCTAATTTTGCGGTGGTCGATAGGATAAGGCCGAAGCTGAGGCGAAGGGGTTGGGGTTCGTAGCCTCAACTCAATCTATCCAATTTCTGATTGTAGGTGTCAAGATAGTAGATTTGCTATCAATATCCATATTCCTAATACTAAAATCCCAAGCACAACCACTATTCCTAAAGATAGGATACCACTAATTAGCAAGTTGAATAAAGGTTGTCTTTCATTGCTTGGTTTTAACCACCACCACCTCCCACTTCGGAAAGTTGTCCATAAATCATGGCGATACAATCCCAATGGGGCTAGAATAGAAAAGGTGATGACGATATAAATTAAAGGTACATCCGGCATCATTAGTCGTGTAATCAACAGCCCTAAAATACTGCTCATAACCACCCATCTTGATTGATCAGGTGCTATTCCTTTTGCTGCTAGAAAATGTCCGATCAAAATACCAGGTATTGAACAAAGAATCCCAAGTCCGGATGTCACAGCAATGAAGAAAAGAACGTCCATTAATGAATTAAGGCTCATAACAGCAGGTAGGATGAGTTGAGACCACGAAATCCATCTTTTTTGCACGATGTAACTCCCCCGCACAACCACAAGGCCCACTCAAGATAATAAGTGTACTACACTTCCAGGCTAGACAATCTCAGCCATGCCCTATGGTATCTGGCTAATCTCTCCTGGTCCTTATCCGACAGGGCGTTAAGGCGTTTCAGATCCATATTATCCTCAAGGTCGGCCAGCTTGACCCGGCGGGCCAGGGCGTTCTGGGCCGTCCGCTCGACAAACTCCTCGTAACTTTCCTCATCGCGCCGGGTGACGTGGTCTACCGCTTCAATAATCTCTTCCGAAAAACCTTCCTGCCGGAGCCGGTCAAAATCCCAATCAGGGTTATCCTCGACCACATCGTGCAACACGGCCACAATCATCTCTGTCTCTGATTGAAACCGGAACATCATTCGCAACGGGTGCAGAATATAAGGTGCACCCTGTCGATCTGTTTGGCGTAAATGGGCCTGGGCGGCAATGGCTATGGCTTTATCGAGCATGGGTGTTATCATTCCTCCTTCGAAATACGACTGCCGACGACTGACCACCGACCGCCGAAGTGTAAAAGTATTGTAGCCGATTACAACCCTTTTCGCACTTTTTCGTATTCGTGTTCTTCGTGTTCTAAATTCGCCAATTCCTCCCCTTTCCTTTAAAATCCTTTGCGTATGGTTAACGTCGAACAGGCCCGAAAATTTATACGTAACCCCCAACCTGAAACACGAAATAGTTTTTACCTCTTCCTCAGCGTCTTTATCGCCGTATTCTCCCTCTACATTCTTACCCTGGCTCCCGGTGTGGTGGGGGGGGATGCCGGAGAGCACCAGTTCGCTGTGCCGCTGTTGGGAATCCCCCATACAACGGGCTATCCGCTCTATGTTCTGGTTGGCAAGCTGTGGACACTCATCACTCCGATGGGTTCGCTGGCCTGGCGCATGAATCTCTTTTCCGCGCTGGGGGGAGCGTTAGCCGCAGGGTTGACAAGCCTGGTCGTCTATCGCCTCTCGTCAGATGTGTTACCGGCTAAAAACGGAACACCACCCTGGGCTGGAGCTTTGGTGGCCGGTATTGCGCTCTCTTTTGGCCTGACCCTCTGGCAATGGAGCGTTATTGCCGGGATACGCTCCTTCAATGTCTTCTTCTTTGCCCTGCTGACCCTCCAGGCCATCACCTGGGCACAACAGCGCCAGCGGGGCGACACCAACGCCGCCGAGCGCACCCTGCGCTGGCTGGCTTTGACTGTGGGTCTCAGCCTAGCTCACCATCGAACAACCATCTTCTATTTGCCATCCCTGGTGGGCTGGATTTGGTGGTACGACCGCCGTCTGATTCGCCAGCCTAAACGGATTGTTCAACTGGCTTTGCTTGCTCTTGCACCTCTATCACTGTATCTCTTTATCTACCTACGGGGTATCAACAATCCACCCTACACCCACGAGCCTGTCTACGATTTACAGAGCTTTTGGTTTCTGGTGGGTTCCGGCGATTCCACCGGCCTTTTTTTCTCAATTGATCCGGCGTACTTACCCGCCCGGCTCTCCTTTATTTGGCACGATATTTTGGCGCAACTTTCCTGGCCTGGGGTGATATTAGCTCTTATAGGCGGCCTGCTGCTTTTATGGCGAGGCACGGCCCACCTCATCTTTCAAAGCCTGCTCATCCTGTTGCTCTTGCTCTTCGTCCTCGATTTTGAAGTTGTCAACCTCAACGAAGCGCCAACCTGGTATTTAATGCCCGCCTATTTTCTTTTTGCGGTATGGCTGGGCCTTGGAGTCAACGGGATTTATCATTTACCATTTACTATTCACCATTCACCATTCACTATTCACTATTCATCATTCGCCATTCGCCCATTTTTCCAATTGCTCATTACTGGCATATTCATTGCCCTCCTGACCTACTCGCTGGGCTGGCCGAATTGGCGAACCCAATATACTGCTGCCATCGCCCCCTTGGATGATTGGCGACAACTCCTGCGCGGCACGCAGGCCCAGCGCTTCGTTGAGAGTAGCCTGCCTTATGTGGAGCCAAACAGTATTATTTGGGGCGACTGGGAGCAGTATACGCCTATCCGATATTATCAACTCATCAACCAGGAGCGTCTTGACATTACCGCTCGCAACCCGCTTGACAACTGGCCGGAGAAGGTCGCTGCGGCCCATGCTGCCAGGCAACCGATATATTTTAGCCGCAAACCGCCTGACCTCATCGGCACACCCTATTTAAGTATGGCCGGTCCTTTGATTCGGCTCGGCACCGCGCCCCAATTTGAAGCACCCAATGATATCATCCAACTCAATGCCAACTTTGAAGATGAAATTGAATTAATTGGTTATCGTGCCGACATTTTTCCCCAGCACACGCCGGGCGGCGAATGGGCCGATCCCATCTTGCAACTTATGCTTTATTGGCGAGTTCCTAAGAAAGCTGAATGGGATTATGCCCTCTCGCTGCGGCTAATTGACTCAGCCGGTCAGGAAATTTACAGAAAGGACGCCACTCATCCAGTTCTCAGCAGCTACCCCACCACTCTCTGGACTCCCGGCGAGGTCGTCGGCGATTTCTACGAGCTACCCTTATCTCCAGAGGCCGGTCCATTAACCCTTCACGTCCTTCCCTATCGCACCGAGGGGCCGGGCCAATGGCATAATCTCACCCTGACTGGCACAGACCCACCACAGGAAGGCATTAAACTGGGGCCATTTGGGGGAAACCAACAAACGCAAACCCTGCTTCATGCATCTGACTAATCAGGCTGCCTAAAAAGTGAAACGTGAAATCCAAAATCGTCAATCTGAAATCTAAAATCGCAAATCACCCACAGGCTGCGCTTATTCTATTTGCCTTCATGGTATTAGCCATTATCTACAGTCTGGTGACGCCACCCTTTGAAGCAGGCGATGAGTCTCGTCACTATGCGGTGGTAAAATATATGGCAGATACAGGCCATCTCATTAATCAAAATGACCCGAAGATCAGAGATATCCAACACCATTGGAGCCATGAGGGGAACCAGCCGCCCCTTTACTATGCCTTAGCTGCTGCCCTTACCTTTTGGATCGATACGGGCAGTTGGGATGATGTATTTTGGTATAATCCCCACACGACCATTGGCAACCCGCTTCGCCTCGATAACAAGAATATCACTATCCATCCGCCCGGTGAGTCATGGCCGTGGCGCAACCATGTCCTGGCGGTTCACCTGATTCGTTTCTTATCAATTGCGATGGCTACGGTCACTGTTGCTACTTGCTATGCCATTGCCTTGAGTTTGTTTAAAGGCAACCGCTGGCTGGCCGTCGGAGCAATGGCGATTACGGCTTTTAACCCGATGTTCATCTTTATCTCGGCCTCTATCAATAACGATAATGGTGTCATCATGTTTATTACCCTGGCTTTATGGTTGATGATACGAATGGCAGAGAGGGGGATAGATACATCTCCCCTGCTCCCTCGCTCCTCTGCCCCTCCGCTCCGTTCCGTCGCCTTGTTGGGCCTATTGATTGGGTTAGGAGCATTGAGTAAGCTATACGCCTTTGGCCTGCTCCCTATTGCCGGACTACTTTTTATCTGGCTGGCTTACCAAGATAATAAAATCGGAGTCGAGGCTTCAGCCGGACCCAAGCAAGACTTACCGGCTGAAGCCTCGACTCCTGTAGCGAATTCTGATTATCAAAAAGAGGCGTCCCACATCTCATATCCCACATCCCACATCCCTCTCCGCTTCTGGCGTAACGTTCTGATCTGGAGCACAGTCTTGGCCCTAGTCTTTGTTGCAGTCGTCGGGTGGTTCTATGTTCGCAACATGCTTCTGTATAACGGTGATGTACTGGCCCTACAAATCATGCGCGATACCGCCGGACAGCGTCAAGAAGTACCCTCATTGGCTACGATTCGAGCCGAATTCGAGGGATTCCGTATCGCTTACTGGGCCTTATTTGGCGGTGTCAATATCCTAGCTGATACATGGATTTATACCATTCTCGATTGGGTATCTCTCGCCGCCGTCATCGGCGTCACCACATTTTTGATTTTGGATTTTAGATTTTGGATTTACGATTTAAATCCAAAATCCCGAAGATTCCCAAGCAAGAACAAAATCGCCACATCGACCTTTATTATTCTACTTGGCTGGTATCTGGTAATGATTGCCGGTTTCATTGCCTGGAATTTGACCCAACCCGCCGGACAGGGACGACTACTCTATCCAGCTATTGCCGCCATCTCGGCCTTGGGCATGTTGGGGCTGAGTTGGTGGCTACCTGATCTCGGTCAAAAAATCGTGGCTGGCTGCTGTATCTTGGGCCTGTTCTTATTTGCCGTCCTTGCCCCTGTACTATATATAGCCCCTGCCTATGCGAAACCACCCATTCTGACTCAAACCGACCTCCCAACGGATATCCAACCTGTTGATTTAATTTATGACGACGCCGTCCAACTCATCGGTTACAAACTTCATACCGACACAGTGCGTCCTGCTGAATCCCTACCCATAACCCTGTATTGGAAAATTCTCCAGCCCGTCAATTTAAATTACAGTATTTTCATTCATTTGCTTGGTCGGCAACGTCAGGTTATCGGTCAAGTTGATAGCTACCCTGGCGGCGGAAAGTGGCCGACCACGCTCCTTTCTCCGGGCGACATCCTGGCTGATCATTATGAAGTCCCGATTCCGCCCGAAGCTGAATTGAGCCAAGCACCTACCCGGTTGCAAGTTGCTGCCGGTCTTTATAACTACTTTGAACCGGGCCGTCCTGGCCGTCCGGCTTTTAATATGGCCGGTGAACGAATAGAGCCAATTATCGCAACGGCTAAATTGGTTCCCTGGCAATGGCCGGAACCGCCGCAGGATGCCGCCATTAACTTTTTTGACAAAGCCACTCTACTTAGTTACCATCTGGCCGATAATCAACAGTCGGTCACGTTGAACTGGCAAGCGAATAGTGATTTCGACACCGATTACACGGTTTTCATTCAAGCCTGGCCAATCAACGGGGGCGAATACGCCGCCGGATTCGATGGCCCGCCTGTTCAGGGTGATTATCCTACCTCACTTTGGAGTCCTAACGAAATCATTATCGATACCCACCCCCTCGACCTGACAATGCTTGCTCCCGGTACTTATAACCTTTTGGTAGGTCTTTATAATCCGACCACCGGCGAACGCTTGCCCCCCTTCGACTCCAATGGCCCATTACCAGATTATGCGGTCAATTTAGGCATGCTAAAGGTAAAAGAATGAGGTTTAAGGCTCTAGTCACGCAGCACTTCCCGGTTGTCATTATCCTGATTCTCTTCACCGCGCTCACCCTTTACCAATCGATTACGCTCCCTTTGGGGGAGGCAGATGACGAGACCGATCATTATCAATATCTCCGCTTTGTGGCTCGTACTGGTCACCCACCTTTCACCAAAGCAGAACGCCAAGAAGCGGGCTTCAAAGGTGGCCTGGCCCCCCTCTACTACTGGCTGACGGCCTGGCCCATCGCCTTTGTCGGTGAGGACAGTCTACCTGACATTCGTCGGGTTGATGCTCGCCCAGAGCGTTACATTCCCAGCGATGGTCTGGGTATCAACCACGTCCTGCACACCTTGGATGAGCAATGGCCCTGGCAAGGACAACCCTTGGCCTGGCATTTAGTCCGATTCTTCTCACTGCCAATGGCTTGGGTTACGATTATCGCCACTTATGCTCTGGTTCGCCGCTTATTGCCAGAGCAAAAAATAGTCGCTGTGAGCGCGACGGCATTTGTCGCTTTCCTACCTCGATTCGTCATCAGCAGCGCCGTCATTAATGATGATAATTTGATTTTCGCTTTGACGGCGCTCTTACTGCTGGTTCAAGTCAAAATTCTACAGGAGAGCCACTCGGTAACGGGCAAAATCATGGCTGCGTTTGGGGCACTCTTTGGCCTCTCGTTGTTGACTAAATATTTCTCTCTTATTCTCATCCCCGAAATCATCTTTACGCTGGTTTTATACCAGATGTCACGAGGTAAGGCTCAAAAGGCAAAGGCCGAAAACCCTCCAACGCCCCTTAACCGGTCACCGCTTAGCACCTATTATCCAACCCGTTCTGACACTCATAGGCAATACCCGCCACTTTTCATCTTCTTTGTTACTCTTTTTGTCATTGCCGGACCTTGGTTTACTTTTATCACCTTCCGCTTCAATCAAATTGAGGAGTTGGGTCTCATCCCCGGTCTGGCCGCCTCACTTGGCGAGCCACAAATCACCGAGGGGCTGGTCGGTCTGCTTTCCGGCCAATCTATCCGGCCTGTAGCGGCCACCTACACTTTGCCCGAATGGTCGAGCCTACTCTATCACTCTTTTTGGTTCGAGTATGGCTGGATGCAGGTCTTTGCACCCTCCTGGATTTACACATTATTCACCGTTTTTATCTCGCTTTTATTGCTTAGCTTAATCGGTAAAATTTGGATCAACCGGTTAGCTATTTTCCAGATCAAAGCGGAAGAGAGCAACAAATTTACCCACCTTCTGAGAACCGTCTTCGACAACTTACGCCCTCTATCTCCCACTACCTGGCTCCTTGTTATACACTTATTTCTTTTCGTTATTGTACTGCTGGCCCGCTACGTCCTCAGCGCCACCATCGACACCGGACAAGGCCGCCATCTCTATCCGGCCCTGCCTGTGATCGCGCTGCTGGTGGCTCTGGGTTTGAGCAACGTACATCGTATCCTGAGCCAACTCCCCTTACAGGAACGACTGCAACGCTTTTTGCCTCCCATCAGCTACGGGATAACTGCCGTCTGCTTTTTGATACCGGCCATCATCTCACTCCTGCCCCCATTCACAATTCAAAATTCATCATTCACCACCTTCGGCCATTCATCATTCATCACGCCTCATTACCGCACCCTACCCGTCAGCGCGATCCCCATCATTCTGCCTCCGAACCAACGCCAGAGCATTGAGTTTGATAATAGGTTATGGCTGGTTGGCCTCGAAGCTACGGAAACGATTTCTGCCGGTAATACCCTCCCAGTCACCCTTTATTGGTACGCCGAAGACGAAGCCCAACAGGATTATCTCACCTCTCTTTGTTTGCAGGATGAGGAAATGCGTCCGGTGGCCTGCTGGCATGGTCAATTCGTTGATGGGCAATATCCGGCTCGTGCCTGGGAAAAGGGCGATACCATCATTGATACCGTTTTCATCCCCATCCCAACCTGTGACCGGCTTGACGAAAAAAGTTATTCTCTTTACCTGGAAGTATGGCCGCTGAATCCGGCTTCGCCCACGCCCGTACTGCTCGCTTCGCCCGTGTTACAACACACCTTCTCCAAACCAAAGATTACCATTCAAGCCGCCGACTCCCTCAAAGATATGCCGCAGAAGGTTGACCTATGGCAAGGCAGTCGGCGGTTAATAACTTCCACACAAATAAGCTTAGGCCAATCATTGGCCCAAATCACATACGGCGCATATAATGATGAATCACCGAATGGATTTCAAATGACCGGAGGCTCACAAAGAAATTGGATGCCTGTGCCTCAACTCGATACCTCACTCTATTTACCCTGTGATGACGGCCCAACGCCATGTGCCCACCTGTCTCACTTCGTGGTGAATCCAACCCTGAGTAGCGGCACTTACCAACCCACCACCGAAGCCTCCCTACCGGATATCACTCTCTCACTCCGCGACCGCATCTTCGCCCCTGTAACTTCCACCCTGACCTTCAGCAACACGCTTGCTCCAATTTCATTACACCTCCCGAATCGTTCACCACTCGACCTCACCCAATCACCAATTACCAATCACCAATTACTAATTACTAATTACCAATTACCAACCACTACTCCCCAACTCCCGATCACCATTCGCTGGCAGGCGCGACACTGGATGGCCGACCCGCTAGTTGTCTCCCTTAAGCTACTAGATAAAGAGTTTGCTGTTGGCGGCGAACGGGTCGCTACGCTCGGTGATCGCTATCCTAACGTCCTGTGGGTTCCGACTGAAATCATCGAAGAGACCTACCCTCTCCAACTTAAACCCGACGCGCCACCCGGTCTTTACCAGCTTGAAATAAGCCTCATTCACCAGGATGAAGCCTTTCCCGATGGTTTCGAGTACCTGCCCTTAACTAATGGAAACGCTATACTGGATAAAAATCTTTATCCTCTCACCGTTCGTCTACTCGATCCGGCCCACGATACAGCCCCACCCCACCCTTTGACAGCCCAAGTTGGCGATTCTATCCAGCTTACCGGCTATGAGATGAATCCAATAATTTCCGATTCACCACCGGCAGTTTTGGTGACGCTTTACTGGCAATCCAACCGCAAACCTCTAGCTGATTATACGGTCTTTGTCCAGATGGTTGGCCCGGAGGGACAGATGGGCGCTCAGTGGGATAACCCGCCTCAAGCCGGTCGATATCCCACCAGCGCCTGGAATGAAAAGGACACCATCATCGACCGCTATCAACTCTCTTTCCGCGAGGACGCTCCCCCCGGCGACTATCGTCTGCTGGTTGGCATGTACGATTCCACCACCGGCGAGCGGCTTCCCATCACGATTGAGGGCCAGCCTCAACCGGATAATGCTATTGAAGTGACAACATTTTCACTAACTCCTTGACCCTCAATTGATAATTGACAACTGCTAATTGTTAATTGATAATTTCCTTCTGGAGGTGACGTATGGCACACAATATCAAAAAAATTGCAATCAATACCGGCGGTGGTGATGCGCCGGGCCTGAATGCAGTCATTCGGGCGGCTGTCTTATCGGCGCTAAATCGTGGTTGGGAATGTCATGGCATCCGCGAAGGGTATAATGGGCTGCTCACCCCGGAAGCTTATCCAAATGGGGGATTAGTTCATTTGACTCGCGACTCTGTCAGAGGTATCACCCATCTGGGAGGGACGATATTGGGCACAACGAATAAAGGCAATCCCTTGAAATACCCTACCCTGGGTAAGGACGGCCAGTTCTATGAAAGAGACCGCACCGATGACTTAATCACGGCTTTCAAACACCACAACTTTGACACGCTTATCTGCATTGGTGGCGACGGGTCGCTTTCTATTGCCAATACCTTGGCGAAAAAGGGTCTAAAAGTGGTTGGTGTTCCCAAGACCATCGACAATGACCTTGACGAGACCGTCATCACCTTTGGCTTTGATACGGCGGTGTCCTTTGCCACCGAATGTTTAGACCGGTTGCACTCTACCGCCGAGGCCCATAATCGAGTCATGGTGGTTGAAGTGATGGGACGATATGCCGGGTGGATTGCCTTAAATAGCGGCATATCGGGCACGGCTGATGCCATTTTGATTCCTGAAATCCCCTACGACATCGCTAAAGTAGTCGCCAAGATTGAGGAACGTGAAAGAATTGGCCGGAATTTCTCGATTGTTGTCGTAGCCGAGGGAGCCAGACCCAAAGATGGTACAACCTCTGTCATTGCCCATGAAATCGGGCAAGCAGAGCGATTAGGGGGTGTCGGGGCAAAAGTAGCCGCCGAGCTACACCACCTGACCGGTAAGGACACCCGCGCCGTAGTGTTAGGGCATCTTTTGCGTGGGGGTACACCCACCACCTTCGACCGGCTGCTATCTTTACGGTTTGGCGCCGCCGCCGTCCGGGCCATAGAAGAGGGACAATTTGGCAAAATGGTGGCCCTGGACCCGCCTACAGTTCGTTACGTGCCGCTTGAACAGGCCACCAGCCGCATGAAATCGGTCCCTCTGGATTGCGATATAATTTTAACGGGCCGCGATTTGGGGACTTGCTTTGGAGACTAGATAATTGTGAATAATGAATGATGAATGGTGAATTGTGAATGGCATCATGCCGATTCTATGCCTTCATTCACAATTGGCAACCTTCGGCAATTCACAATTGTCTATTTCGAACTTGTCTTAAGAAGTCATCTACCGTGAAGTCATCGCGGTGGCGACTGTAAAAATCTATCTCGACGTCCGCATATTGGGTATACAACCGTTCTCGTGATGATAACAGGGCCGGATAACACCGGGCGACGGCTGCCTGGTTACTTTCGCCCGGTTCCTGGTGAAATATACTATCCCAGACCACAGGCCGTTGATTATCCAGATATCTGCCCAACATTTCATCCCGAACCTCCGGCGGCGTCATCAGGTGAACCATGATTGTATGCTGGCGCAGCCTATTGATAATCGTCTCGCCAGTGTAGATGAAGCTGCCGGTTGTATCGACCACAACATCTTCGTCAAGGTCCTTAATCTGCTCGATAATCTCTGTTAATATCTGGACTTCGTAGGCCAGGTATGTGGCGGCCCGTTCTTCATAATGAAGCTCGTAGGGAAAGCCCATCCACTGGCCCATATCCATCATCGTGCCATCCGGCCTGAACAGATGGGATTTTAATTTTTTCTCGATCAGGTCATCGCAGCAGAACCGCCGGAAGCCGTGTTCAACCAGCTTTGCAGACCAATATGATTTCCCCGACCCTGACATACCAATCAGTGATAGTTTCATGGTTTAAATTAGCTCAATCTTTGCTCAAAGGGAATTGCCAAATCCCTGGTTATGTTCTGAATATTCCACCGCCGGACACTTTTGCCAAAAGACTCGATTTTTATCACGAATTGCCCGAATAGGCGAATTTCACGAATGGGTATAATATTTTATAGTCTCCCTCTTGAGTGTTGGTAGGCGAATTTACCACAGAGACACGGAGTTCACAGAGTTTTCTTATGTATTTCTCCGTGTTCTCCGTGTCTCCGTGGTTAAATTCCACACTTTATATAGCCCGGATTATCACGCTAAAAGCGTTGACCTACCGTGCTTGAGGCATTTCCAATCGCTTCCATCAGAGTTACAAGTTCTTCTTGATTGCCAACATAATATACTTGGCTTGTTGCTATCCCAGTCCATATTTCCAAGACTGTCCCGGCATCTTCACTCGTCATAGCTTGAATATCCATCAATGGAATAAGGGTTTCTTTTTTCACTTTGCTCCGGGAATATCTTTCACGACATCCGTCACTACAATATTTCCGATGCCGCTTAGGAGATAACTGTACTATAGGTTTACCGCAAAGCGCACACCAGTTAGTCTCATCAAGTCCATCTTTACGCTTTATGGTAAGTTTATCTGGATAGATTGTAAAAATGAAGACTTCATTAGAGTACTGGTATAAAGGGTTCACTGTTATTAATCCTGAGTCATAATACTATTTCGGCAAACTTCCTCACCCACCCCAAACCCTCACCCGCAGAACCCCCGGCTGAAACTGGAGCCACAACTCATTGCCTAAAACAATGTAAGGCTGCTCCAAGGTCTGCTCGGCGGCATAGGATATGGCTACGCGAATACGGTAGCGGGTATCACCAAAGCCAATAACTAAAGGCCAGCCTTCTGCCCCGCGCAGAAAATTGAAGGCGCGGCGGGCGGGCCAATCCGTCGGAATCAGAAAATCCGGCCCGGACGGCAAGGGGAAGTAGCTGGCTCCCCTCTCCGGCTGCGGGCGGCGCGAGAGAGGTCCCTTTTCAAGCTGCCGGACAGCCGTGAGCAGTAACTCCGCCCCCGCTTTGGCGCAACGCTGCTCCAACTCAGCGCCGGAGATACCGTCAGGCCGCTCGAAGCGGGTCTGGGCGATAATATCACCGGTATCGAGGCTCTCGCCCAAAAAATGGAGCGTAACCCCGGTCTCAGCCTCGTCGTTGCGAGCAATCCAGAAGAGTGGCTCCGGGCCACGATAGGCCGGTAGCAGCGATGGATGCAGGTTGACGCAGCCATACCGGGGCAGTTGCAGCACCTTCAGCGGGAAGATATAGGGAAAACAGGCCACCGTGATTAAATCGGGCTGCAAGCCGGCCAGCATATCAAGCGTGGCCGAATTTGACAGCGAGGCTACTTCCCACACCGGAATATCGTGCTTCCAGGCCAGATGAAGAATATTTTCCTCAAGGTGAGGGTTCACAATGGGTACATCCGACCCACCAGACGAAACAGGCTCAATACGGCAAGGGCCAGCCCCAGCTTGAGACGAAATCGCCGGAACCACCACCGCGCCCACATCAATTCCATTTGTCAATAGCTTTTCCAGCGGCGCAATCGAGAACTGGCCGGTCATGCCAAAAAAAATTACCCGAATCACAGAGTCCTAACCCCAATACTTGACTTTCTGACCACTTTTCTATAGTATTTCCTGTAGCAAATAAAACTCAGGGAGTAGGAAGTAGGGATTAAGGGGGAAAATTTGTCTTACTTCTTACTCCTTACTTCTTACTCCCAGTGTATCTGGCAATGGCGGGTTGATTTTCCTGCTATTGGTTGGCAATAAATCAGCCGTCAGTAAATAGTCTCCAGAAAGAGTAAAACAAATGACACGAATGGTCAACTGTGTAAAACTGGGTCGAGAACTGCCCGGCCTGGAGAAGGCTCCCTTCCCCGGCGAACTTGGTGAGCGAATCTTTGAAAATGTTTCGCAACAGGCCTGGGGTATGTGGGTGGAGCAGCAGGTTCTCCTTATCAACCATTACGGGTTGGTCTTGGCCGACCCTAAAGCGCGACAGTTTTTGGTAGAGCAAATGGAGGAGTTTTTCTTTGGTATAGGCGCTCAAATGCCGGAAGGATGGACTCCCGAAGGCACGCCTGGCGGTGAAAAAGGCGGCGGCCCATCGGCAAAGGGTGGCCCGGCTCGAAAATAACAGGCCAATTATCTACACAACCGGCAGCATCTCCACAATGTCAACGGTAAGCTGTTGGTGGGCCTGACGCAATGCGCGTTCAACCTGGGCCGGTTCTTCCCCTTTGGCGAATATAAATCCAAGATAACTATCCCCTTCGGGCAGAGGTATGAGGGGATAGTTTATTTTTGCCGTAATCTCAATCGATTCAATACCCGGCACGGCTTGCGCCGCTTCGATACCCGTCACCCCTTTGTAAATCCCCGCCGAGGGGATGGGAATCATCATCACACCCGCCGCCTGCTCCTCACGAGCCAGCGACTCAATCTCCAGGCCAACCACCTGACGCAGAATCAATTCCTCCAGTGATATACCTTCCAAACCAAAATTGAGTATCTGAGAGCATAGCCCGCCAATCGAGCGTCCCGCCATCTCAACCATCCAGGGACCGGCCTCATTTACCCGCAACTCGGCATGGACAGGACCAAAACGCAACCCCAACGCCCTCGCCGCCTGTTCCGCGCAGGCGGCAATATCGGCCTGAGTCGAAGCCGGTAGACGAGAGGGCGTGACATAAATCGTCTCCTCAAAGAAGGGACCATCCAGCGGGTCGGGCTTATCGAATAAAGCCAACACCTTCAACCGGTTTTGGTTAATAACGCCCTCCAAGGCGACCTCAAAGCCGGGAATAAAATCTTCAACCAAAATCTGGGTCGAGCCTGACACACGGTTCATCTTGCCAATCAGACGCCCCAACCAGCGAAAAGCATCCTCAAACTCAGCCGGATTGTTAGCCCGAATGACGCCTCGACTGCCGGAGAGCAGCAATGGCTTCACCACACAGGGATACTTTACCTCCTTGGCAATTTTGGCCGGGTCATCTTCCATGTTATACAAGCTAAATTTTGGTGATGAGACCCCGGCCTCGCTAAACAAGCGGCGCATATGGTATTTATTCCGTGCCGCTAGCGCAGACTGGCTGGAGTTGTGTATCAACCCCAGCGCTTCGCTGGCTTTGGCTGCAATAAGAGAGGCGCTATCGTCTATTGCAAGAATGGCTTGTACCGGCTTCTCTTTGGCAAAGGCTACAATACGCTGGGAGGCTTCGTCCGGCTCATCAAATTGGAGCGGGAGTGGCGCTTGCCAATAGTCACCCAACTCCGGATGCATGTCAATCCCTGGAATGATTTCCACCCCGAGTCGCTGCGCGGCTTCGTAAAAGGGCTTGGCTCGATAGGTACTGACCCGCATCAGCAGAATGATACGTTTCAGTTCAGTGTTGGAAGATGATGCCATACGTTACTCCTTCACCACAATCCGGCCCACCCACTTTACCTGGCGCAGAGCATCATCTTTTTCACTGGGAACGATCATACGTACCAAGCCTTGTTCGCGAGTCATTGTTTGACCATCCAGAACAATACTGAGCAGAACAGGGTCAGCAGGATCGGGATTGAGCAACTCATCTCTCATAATACGATTGCCAAAGCCATCGGCGCTGATAACCTCCACCTGTGACCAGGTTGCATCTTTGTCTAATCTACTGCGGATGAAATCAAGCAATGTAACCCCGGCAAATGTGAAAGGTCCCGACGTACCATGCCCGGTACTCACAATATAGCAGTTAGAGACACTCGTTTGTGGTAGATGTTCTAGTTCCGGGATGGTAATCATTATCTCATTCCCATCAGGCCCCTCAAAGACAAAGTCAGGATTA
>Ga0210124_1000429_pt1 | contig 21716 bp, 20 predicted proteins | sample Muzzi_PWC_D2_FD_185554 | JGI IMG/M metagenome (GOLD analysis project Ga0210124, IMG submission 185554) | Wetland microbial communities from San Francisco Bay, California, USA, that impact long-term carbon sequestration - Muzzi_PWC_D2 (SPAdes) | ecosystem: Environmental > Aquatic > Marine >... | reverse complement strand
GCGATGGCGTGCTGGCCGGCCGGCTCGAGCGGCTCCGCGGGATCTTGTTGGGGGAGGTTGCCACTTGCCAGGCCTGACCCCGAGGCTGTGACCCCGAGGCTGACCCCGAGGTCTATGCCATGCCTGACCCCGAGGTCTACCTCGCCTGGGTGGCCGAGTCGGTAAGCGATGCGGCCGGCAAGAGTGAGGAGTAGACGGTAGGCCACAGACAGCGGTTAACTCTCCACCCCTGCCCACTGCCTACTGAGTACCATGCTGCTCGTCATCGACAACTACGACTCCTTCACCTACAACCTGGTGCAGTACCTCGGGGAATTGGAGGCGGATGTCGAGGTCTACCGCAACGACCGCATCACCGTGGCGGAGATCCGCGACCTGGCGCCGAGCCACATCGTCATCTCGCCGGGCCCGTGTACCCCGAACGAGGCCGGGATCTCGGTGCCGGTGGTGCGCGAGCTCGGTGGCGAGATCCCAATCCTCGGGGTGTGTCTCGGCCACCAGTCGATCGCCCAGGCCTTCGGCGGCCGCATCGTCCGGGCAGCGACCCTGATGCACGGCAAGACCTCGATGATCCATCACGACGGCCGCGGCCTCTTCTCCGGCCTGGCCAACCCCTTCGAGGCCACCCGCTACCACTCCCTGGTAGCGGAGCGAGCCAGCCTCCCGGATTGTCTGGAGGTGACGGCCCACAGCGACGACGGCGAGATCATGGGGCTGCGCCACCGCACCCTGGCGATCGAGGGGGTGCAGTTTCACCCCGAGTCGATCCTCACCGCCGTCGGCAAGGATCTGCTGCGCAACTTTCTCGCCGGTGGTCACCGCGCGGCGGCCTGAGGTAAGGTGCCGCCCCGCATGCGGAAGACTATCGACCGGCTGACGGCAGAGCGCGGAAATCCAACACCCATTGAGATCAATATGTTCGAAGAGATCCTTCCGCGACTTCTTCAGCGTCGTGACCTCTCTGCCGGCGAGGCGGAGGCGGTCTTCCTGGAGGTGATGGGCGGCCAGTTGTCGCCGGTGCAGATCGCGGCCCTGCTGGTGGCCCTGCGCACCAAGGGGGAGACCGTCGAGGAGATCACCGGCGCGGCGCGCGCCATGCGCAGCAACGCGTTACAGGTCGAGCTCGACGGGCTGGAGGCGGTCGACACCTGCGGTACCGGCGGGGACCGCAGCCACACCTTCAACATCTCCACCACAGCCGCGTTCGTCGTGGCAGGGGCCGGCCTGCCCGTGGCCAAGCACGGCAACAAGGGGGTCTCTTCCAAGTGCGGCTCGGCCGACGTCCTCCAGGCCTTGGGGGTCAACCTCGATCTGACGCCGGCGCAGATGGCCACCTGCGTGCGCGAGGTCGGACTCGGGTTTCTCTTCGCCCCGCTCCTGCACAAGGCGATGAAGCACGCGGCGCCGGTGCGTGCCGAGTTGCGCACCCGCACGATCTTCAACCTCCTCGGCCCCCTCACCAATCCGGCACGGGTGCCGTACCAGGTGATCGGCGTGTTCGACGGGGGTTGGGTCGAGCCGGTGGGGCGGGTCCTCGCCCAACTCGGCTGCCGCCACGCCTTCGTGGTCCACGGCGGGGATGGCATCGACGAGGCGACCCTGACCGACCGCACCTACGTCGCGGAGGTGGCGAATGGTCAGGTCGCCGCCAGGGTCCTGACCCCGGAAGGGGTGGGGCTGCCCCGTTACCGGCCGGAGGACCTCAAGGGCGGGGAACCGGCGGAGAACGCCGCCATCCTGCGCGCGGTCCTGGCCGGGGAGACGGGGCCGCACCGGGACGTGGTGTTGCTCAACGCCGCCCTCGCCCTGGTGGCCGGCGAGCGTGCCGTCGACATTCCGACGGGGATCAGTCAGGGCGCCGAGTCGATCGACAGCGGCCGGGCCAACACCGTGCTCGACCGGCTGGTGGAGTTCACGAACGGGTAGCGATCAGCTATCAGCGATCAGGCGGACTCAATAGCACTGAAAGCTGACCGCTGACCGCTGACCGCTGACCGCTGACCGCTGACGGCTAGAAATGACCACCCTCGACGACATCCTCACGTACAAGCGCCTCTGGGTCGCGGAGTGTCGGGCCCGCATCCCCCTGGCCGACTATCGCGATCGGTGCCGTGATTGCCCGCCGTGCCGCCCCTTCGCCGCGGCCCTGCACCGGCCGGCCGGGGCGACGATCCGCTTCATCGCCGAGTTCAAGCGCCACTCCCCGAGCCGCGGCGACATCCGGCCTGGGGCAGGTCCGGCAGAGGTCGCGCAGATCTACCATCGTGGCGGCGCCGCGGCCGTCTCGGTCCTTACGGACCAGCGGTTCTTCAAGGGCGATCTTGCCCACCTGCAGGAGGTGCGGCAGGCCGTGCCCCTGCCGGTCCTGCGCAAGGACTTCCTCCTCGACGCCTACCAGGTCTACGAGGCGCGCGCCCACGGCGCCGATGCGGTGCTGCTCATCGCCGAGGCCCTGGAGCAAGACCTCCTCCGGGAGCTGCACGACCTCGCCCATGAGATCGGGATGGAGACGCTGGTGGAGATCCACGGGGCGGAGTCGGTGTCCAAGGTAGAGGGGCTGCCGGTGGTGGGGATCAACCACCGCGAGCTTCGGACCATGCACATCGACATGGCGACCAGCGAGCACCTCCTCGCCGGGGGGCTTCGCCAGCGCCTGGCCCCCGGGGCGGTGGTGGTGGGGGAGAGCGGGGTTGCCACCCGGTCGCAGGTGGCGGTCATGGCGGCCCTGGACCTCGACGCCCTGCTCATCGGCTCCTCCCTGATGGCGGCGCCGGACATCGCGGTTCAGCTCGCCGCGCTCTTTCCCGGCGCAGGCCCGGGCCGGTAAGCTGCCCGGATGATCACCCGGGTGAAGATCTGCGGCATCACCAATATGGAAGATGCCCTGATGGCGGCGGAGATGGGGGCGGATGCCCTGGGCTTCGTCTTCTACCGCAAGAGCCCGCGCCACATCACGGCCGAGAACGCTGCAGCCATTGTCCGTCAGCTTCCGCCCTTCGTCACCATCGTCGGCCTGTTCGTCGACGAGTCCGGGGCGCGGGTCGACTCGATCCGCCGCCAGGTCGGCCTCGACTGCCTGCAATTCCACGGCCAGGAGTCGCAGAACTACATCAGCCAGTTTCCCTGTCGGGTGATCAAGGCCGTACGCGTGGCCGACCGCAAGAGCCTGCGGGCCGTGGCGCAGATCCAGGCCAACGCCGTGCTCCTCGACAGCTACCGCCCGGGTGAAGCGGGGGGCACGGGGACTGCCTTCGACTGGACGTGGCTGGAGGATCTGGGGACCGCGGCCCGGATCATCCTCGCCGGCGGACTGACCCCGGACAATGTGCGGGACGCGATGAGCCACTGCCGGCCGTACGGCGTCGATTGCTCCTCCGGAGTGGAAAAGAGCCCTGGCGTGAAGGATCGCCGCCTGGTGGGGGCCTTCGTCAAGGCCGTGCGTGATGCGGACCGGGAGCTGCTCTGGCGATCCCGGGGCAAGGAGGCGAGCCGTGTCTGAGCCCACCTTCCAGGTCGAACCGGATGGCCGTGGCCACTTCGGCATCTTCGGTGGCCGCTACGTGCCCGAGACCTTGATGCCGGCCCTCATCGAGCTCACCGACGCGTACAATGCGATCCGCACAAACGGTCGATTTGTAGAGGGGTTTGCACGGGAGTTCGAGTCCTACCTGAAGGACTACGTCGGTCGGCCCACGCCCCTGTTCCGCGCCGACCGACTCGCGGCGGCCCTCGGTGGCCGGGTGCGTATTTACCTCAAACGCGAGGACCTCAACCACACCGGCGCCCACAAGATCAACAACGCCATCGGCCAGCTTCTCCTGGCGCGGCAGATGGGCAAGGAGCGGATCATCGCCGAGACCGGCGCCGGTCAGCATGGGGTGGCGGTGGCCACGGCCTGCGCCCTGTTCGGAATGCGCTGCGAGGTCTTCATGGGGACCGAGGACATCCAGCGCCAGGCCCTCAACGTCTTCCGCATGCGCCTCCTCGGGGCCACGGTCGTGCCCGTGACCAGCGGCACCTGCACCTTGAAGGACGCCTGCAACGAGGCGATCCGGGACTGGGTCACCCACGTGGAGGACACCCACTACATCATCGGCTCGGTAGTCGGCCCGCACCCGTACCCAGCCATGGTGCGCGACTTCCAGCGGGTGATTGGCGAGGAGACGCGGGAGCAGATCATCGCCGCCGAGGGTCGCCTGCCCGACGTCCTGGTGGCGTGCGTCGGTGGCGGCTCCAACGCGATTGGCCTCTTCCACCCGTTCGCGTCGGAGCCGTCGGTGCGGATGGTCGGGGTGGAGGCCGCGGGCCTGGGACTCGACACCGGCAAGCACGCCGCCACGCTCACCGGTGGGTCGCGCGGCGTCCTGCACGGCTCCATGAGCTACCTCCTCCAGGATGGAGACGGCCAGGTGACGCCTGCTCACTCGATCTCCGCCGGCCTCGACTACCCCGGCATCGGTCCGGAGCACGCCCACTACTACGAGACCGGCCGGGCCGAGTACCTGTCGATCACCGACGAGGAGGCCCTGGACGGTTTCCAGCTTCTGTCCCGTACGGAGGGGATCATCCCGGCCCTGGAATCGGCCCACGCGATCGCCGCCCTGCGCAAGCTGGTCCCGGGCTTCGCGGACGACGCGGTGGTGGTCCTCAATCTCTCCGGCCGCGGCGACAAGGACGTCAACCAGGTGGCGGAGATGGGACTCGTCGCGGAGGAGGGGGCGTGAGCCGCCGGATCGCCGCCACGTTCGCCCGGCTGAAGGGGGAGGGGAGGGGCGCATTGATGCCCTTCGTCACCGTGGGCGACCCGACCCCGGATCGCTCTCCCGACATACTGCGTGCCGTCGTGCGCGGCGGCGCGGACCTCATCGAGCTCGGCTTTCCGTACTCCGATCCCCTGGCCGATGGGCCGACGATACAGAAGTCGAGCCAGCGGGCGCTGCAGGCCGGGACCACCCTCGATCAGGTCTTCGCGATCGCCTCCACGCTGCGCCAGGAGACGGAGATCCCCCTGGTCCTGATGACCTACTTCAATCCGATCCTGCAACGTGGGCCGGAGCGGTATCTGGCCACCGCGAAGGAGGTGGGCATCGACGGCCTGATCGTGCCCGATCTGCCACCGGACGAGGGCGCCGATTTCTACGCCGCCTGCGACGCCGCCGGGATCGACCCGATCCTGCTCCTCGCGCCCACCAGCACCGACGACCGTATCCGGCTGGCCTGCGACGGCGGCCGCGGCTTCCTCTACTACGTCTCCCTCACCGGCATCACCGGCACCCGCACCAGCCTGGCCGCGAACCTATCAGAGAAGCTCGCCCACATCCGCACCTTCACGGATCTCCCCCTGGCCGTCGGCTTCGGCATCTCCACCCCGGCCCACGTGGGCGAAGTCACCCGCCTCGCCGACGGCGCCATCGTCGGCTCCGCTCTGGTGCGGGTGATCGAAGAGCACCGCGACGCCGCGGATCTGCCCGAGCGGGTCGAGTCCTTCGTGGCCACCCTCGCCGACGGCATCCGCCGTCCCATACGAAAGCGCTGACAGCTAACCGCTGAGAGCTACATTGGCCTGGTTCGTCCGACGTAAGATCAAGCGACGCAACGGCGACGCCGGTGGCGACAAGCCGTCCGCGGACCTGTGGCTCAAGTGTGCCAACTGCAAAGAGATCCTCTACCGCAAGGAGATCGTGCGCAATTTGATGGTTTGCCCCAAGTGCCAGTACCACTTCCGCATCGGGGCGGATGAGCGCATCTCCCTGCTGATCGACGACGGCACCTTCGAGGAGCGGCATGCCGACCTCCGTTCCAAGGACCCCCTGCGCTTCAAGGACACCCAGAAGTACACCGAACGCCTGAAGAAGGCGGAGCAGTCCAGCGGCCACAAGGAGGCCGTGATCTGTGGCTTGGGAGAGATCCTCGGCCTGCGAGTGGCCATCGCGGTGCTCGACTTCGACTTCCTCGCCGGCAGCATGGGCACGGTCGTGGGGGAAAAGATTACCCGTACTATCGAGGAGGCCATGGAGCGACGTAGCCCCTTCATCTGCGTCTCCACGTCGGGCGGCGCGCGCATGCAGGAGTCGATCTTCTCCCTGATGCAGATGGCCAAGACCAGCGCCGCCGTGGGGCGCCTGGGCGAGGCGGGGCTGCCCTTCGTCTCCATCCTCACCGACCCGACCTTCGGTGGTGTGACCGCGAGCTTCGCCATGCTCGGCGACATCCACCTTGCCGAGCCGCGTGCCCTGATCGGTTTTGCCGGGCCGCGGGTGATCCAGCAGACCATCCGCGCCGAGCTCCCCGAAGGGTTCCAGCGAGCCGAGTTCCTGCAGGAGCACGGCATGATCGACCAGGTAGTGGAGCGCAAGGACCTGAAGGATGTGGTGTATCGATATCTGCTGTGTCTGGGAGGCGGAGCAGGGGCTAGGGACTAGGGGTTAGGGGCTAGGGTTGGATGGCCGCCTGCGGCGGCCAAATGATTGCTTGGCTGGAGGTCCTCCCTACAAGACATTCGCCGGGCCGCAGGCCCGGCACCTTTCCTAACCCCTAGCCCCTCCCAGTACCCATGCCCATCCGCATCCTCGACGACGCCGTCATCAATCAGATCGCTGCCGGCGAGGTGGTGGAGCGGCCCTCGTCGGTGGTGAAGGAGCTGGTGGAGAACGCCATCGATGCCGGCGCCACGCGCATCGACGTGTACCTGGAGCAGGGGGGATGTCACCTGATCCGCGTGACGGACAACGGCTGCGGCATCCCCTGTGAGGAGATCCCCCTGGCCTTCGCTCGCCACGGCACGAGCAAGCTCACGGGGTTCGACGGACTGCAGACGATCGCCACCCTCGGCTTCCGCGGCGAGGCGCTGCCGTCGATCGCCGCGGTGGCCGAGGTCCACCTCGCGGCCCAGCCAGCCACCGGAGAGGGTGGGCTGGCCATTCTAGGACCCGGCCGGACCCTGACCGTCGCGCCGCACGGTCGCGCCCGTGGCACCGAGATCGAGGTACGCGACCTGTTCGCGGCAATGCCGGCGCGCCGCAAGTTCCTCAAGACCGAGCGCACCGAGCTGCACCATGCGGTAGAGCAGCTCACTCGCCTGGCGGTCGCCCGTCCCGATCTACGTCTCTCCCTGACCCACGGCAAGCGGCGTCTCCTCGACCTGGCCGGCGATCAGCGCCTCAAGGAACGTCTCTTCGCCATCAAGGGCGAGGAGTTCCTCGGTGACATGCTCGAGTTTCACGAGGAGATCGACGGCGTCACCCTGCGCGGGCTGCTGACCCTGCCGGGACGGGACATCCCGGCGGGTCTCGCGAGCCTGCTATTCGTCAACGGCCGGCCGGTAACCGACCGCCTCCTGCGCCATGCGGTGAACCAGGCCCACGAGACCCTGGTGATGCGCCATCGGCAGCCGTTCGTGGTGTTGTTCGTCGACCTAGCGCCGGCGGAGGTGGACGTGAATGTGCATCCCGCCAAGGCGGAGGTCCGGTTCCGGGAGCCCGGCCGGATCCACAACCTCGTCCGCGACGTGTTGCGGAGCTGTCTGGAGGGGTGGGGGAGGGCGGTGGCGCACGACTCGGCGTCGGCCCCCGGCGGCCGTGTCGGTCCGTCGCGCGGGGGCTCAACACCCTACCCGAGCCGAGAACCGCGCCGGGATTATCGTCCAACGCTGGCGGCGTGGCGCGGGATGGCGGTGGTGCACTCGCCGGACCTCCCCGTGGCGGCTGACGCCCTCTCCCCGTCCCTCTCCCAGGGGGACAGCGCCGCACATCACTCCCCGGCCGGGAGCATGAATCATTCAGACCCCGGGCCTTTCAAGGCCCTGTTCGACGGTGGTCTGACACCGATCGGCCAGCTCCACGAGACCTACATCGTGGCGGAGGATGCCGAAGGGCTGGTGCTCGTGGACCAACATGCGGCCCACGAGCGCATCCTCTATCACCGACTCAAGGCGCAGCACACCCGTGGCGCGCGTCAGATCCAGGGGCTGCTCTTCCCGGAGACGGTCGAGCTGCCCGCGGCCCAGGCCCTCCTCCTGGAGGAGGAGATCGACCACTTCCGCGCGGTGGGGATCGACATCGACCCCTTCGGTGAGCGGACCTTCACCGTGCGCGCCGTGCCGGCCATCATGGCGGGGGTGGACTTGACCGCCTACTTCGAGCGTGCCCTTGCGGGGCTCGCCGAGGTCGAGTCCGCTGCGGACGCCGGACGTATCAACGACCAGCTCCTCTTCACCATGGCGTGCCGGTCGGCGATCAAGGCCCATCACCGGCTGCCGGACGAGGAGATCCGGGCCCTGCTGGCCGACCTACGCGACGCCCCCTTGCCGTTCACCTGCGAGCACGGCCGGCCGACCCTGGTCCGCATCTCCCGCAACGAGATCGAACGCCGCTTCAAGCGTCAGGTGTGACCGGGGCCCGCGCGCAGGGCACTGAGCGGCGCCGAGGTCCGGCGTCTTATCCGACACGCGACGGCCAGAGCCAGCGTGTGCAGATCGCGCCATCGGGGTTCAGGAAAGGAGAGTGCGTCTCCGATATACCAAAAAACCTCTCATACCATGTTCCCCTCCCTGGCCGATTCTCCGCAACCGACAGGCCGCACGGGCCTCGCATCGAATGCGACCCTCGGCCGGTATCAGATCACCGAAGAACTGGGACGTGGGCAGATGGGGGTGGTGTACCGAGGTCGCGATCCGAAGATCGATCGGGATGTGGCGATCAAGACCATCCAGCTGGATGCCGTCGCCCACGGTCTCGATCACAAGACCCTCCTGCAGCGGTTCACCCTGGAGGCGCAGACCGCCGGACGCCTGTCCCATTCCAACATCGCCACGATCTACGACGTCGGTGAGGAGAATGGCGTCACCTTCTTCGCCATGGAGTACGTGGAAGGGCGGACCCTAGAGGACACTCTGCGGGACAATCCGGTGCCGCGCTTCGACGAGACCCTAGACATCCTCGGCCAGATCGCCTCCGGTCTCGATACGGCCCATGCGGAAAATGTCATCCACCGCGACATCAAGCCGGCCAACATCCTGATCCGTGCCGATGGCCAGGTGAAGATCACCGACTTCGGTATCGCCCGCTTCTCCACCACGGAGCTGACCCAGACTGGCACCACCCTCGGCACGCCGAGCTATATGTCGCCCGAGCAGCTCAGCGGCGAGGAGCTGGACGGGCGCACCGATCTCTACGCCCTCGGGGTCATCGCCTTCCGCATGCTCACGGGCGAAAAGCCGTATCGTTCGGACGAGGTGGCGAGCCTGATCTGCAAGATCGTGAGCGGCGATCTACCCGATCCCCTGAAGATCAACCCACTGTTGCCGCAGGAGTGTCGCAAGATTCTCAGCAAGGCCCTGGCAAGAAATCGCAACAAGCGGTTCGCGTCCGGTAAGGAGCTGGTCGCCGCCCTGAGGAAGGTGCTTCTCGATCCGGCAGAGATGCACCGTCTAGTGGAGCTTACCCGCCGCGAGCACTCCCACGGCTGGTGGCAGAAGTGGTCGCCGTGGATCGCGGGGGGGATGGCTGTGATTGCGCTGGTCTCGCTCGGCGCCGTGCTCCTACGGCCCGATGATGTGCAGGTGGTTGCCTTCGAGGAGTTCGAGGGTCAGTCGCTCGATGATCATCAGAAGCAGGCCATGAAATACCTGGCGAAGGCGGAGACGCTGGTTAGCGAAGGACGACGGACCGAGGCGATGGCGGCATACGACGTGGCATGGCAGCTCTCCCCGAACACCGTCCGCCTGCGCAAGGCGGCCTACGTCCAACTGTTGCTGCGTGGCGCCGAAGAGGCGGGCGACAGCAAGCCGGCGCTGGCCACCCAGTACTATAGCCGCATCTTGGAGCTGTCCCCGGAATACATGGGGATCTACTACCAGCTCGGCAAACTGCACTACCAGCAGGGGAACTGGGAGGCGGCGCGAGACGATTTCCTCGAAGTGCTACGGCGCGACCCGGACCACGTGAATGCGCGGTTCGACTACGCCAAGGTTCTCACGCGCCTCGGCAAGTACGACGAGGCCCTGGGTGAGTTGTGGGTGGTGATCGAAAAGAAGCCGCCATTCGTGGCGGACGCGCGTGCGTGGCGTGGGCTGGCCTGGGAAAAGCTCGGTGACCTGCATAAGGCGGAGGTCAACTACGGCAAGGCCCTTTCCATAGACCCGGCCAATGCGCTGGCAAAACAGCGCATGGCGGCCCTGCGCAAGAAGTGACGCCGGCGTCCGCGTCGGCCCGTTCCGTCAACCTTCAGGCGCCGATGACGGTGGCGCCATGCGTGGTCGGTCGAGCGGCGCCTAACGGTCCCGAAACTTTTCCGGGTAGCGCTCTTCGAGAAACCCGGTGTGATCGATCTCCACCCGAGCGTTCCTGTAGTCAAACGGCCCCTGTTTCGCCACAGGGCATGGACCACCGTGGCACGGCTGGCAGGTGTGTGCGGACGGCAGCTCCAGCCCGAGTGTCAGGTTGAGCTGTCGGGTATTCCGCGAGTGGGTCCTCTCCCGGGTCATAGCCTTCACATACAGCTCCCCCGGGCCATGGCACGCCTCACACTGGACGTTCACCAATTTCCTCGATGTCTCGCCCCGAAGAGTGAAGCCGGTCGTGTGGCAGACAAGGCACTCGGGAGCATCGCGTCGCTCTGCCGGGAGAGCTTGATAGGCGCGTGCATGGCTCGTGCCGCGCCACTGCTTGTACTCCCCGAAGTGACAATCCCGGCAGAGCTGGTCGCCGACGTATTCTGGCCGATCCTCGCCGCTCAACGAGCCGGCGGGTGGATGGATCGGCCCGCACGACCCGACGACGATGGCGACGGCGAGAGGGAGGAGATAGCGCCTCATTATTTTCTGACCGGAATCCAGGAGAATCGAGCTTCGTTACCAAGTCAGTGTGCCATGTTCGAGTTACGCCTGCACCTACGCGCCTCGCGCCGCGTCGCACGTGGACTCCACCACCGGTGGCCGGCACGGATCATCCTACCTTCCCCAGTTCCGATGAGGAGGTGAGTCACTTCTCGGACGAGCCAAGGGGGGCGGTATGGATGCTGAGCTGGACGGCGCGATGCTTCTGGAGTGGATCGTCGAGGAGACCGGCGTGGAGGTGGAAGACGTCGAGGCGGTCCTCTACTCCTTCACCCGATACATGGCTCGCATGGGACTGATGAAGGTGGAGGATCGCGGCGATGGCGCCGTGGACGTCGTGTTCCTGCCACCGGGACACGCCTCCTGAGCGACTCGCTTCTGGGGTGAGGCGCCGCCGCCCGGCGCGGCATGCCTCACGAAGGTCGGTCGCCAGGCCAGCCGGACGGCTGAGCCACCCGTTCTGGCGGATGGGTACCTTGGCGGGTCCGACGTCGGTCGGTATAAACCCCGACGGGAGACGTGGTATATGTGCCGCCCCGTGCCCTTGCGAAGCCATGTCCCGCCGATTCTCCCGCCTTCTCGTCGTGGTCGCCCTGCTTGCAGCGGGGTGCACTCCGAAGCAGCTGGTGGTGCGGACCACGGCGTTGATTCTCCCGGACGAGGTCGCGGCGATGAATGCCGAGCCGGATCTGGAAGTCGCCCGCGCCGCCGCCGCCGCCAATCTGAAGCTCACCGAGGGGTTGCTGCGTGCCGACCCACACAACCGTGACATGGCCGCCGCCACGGCCCAGGCCTTCGCTGGATATTCCCTCGCCTTCGTGGAGGCGGACGATCCGCCGCGTGCGGCTGCGCTTTACCGGCGTGGCAAGGAGATCGGTCTGGCGGCCCTCGCCAGGGATCGCCGCATCGCCACCGCCCTGGCAGGGAATGACGCCGACTTCGCGGCGGCTACCGAGCGGATCGGCAAAGGCGCCAAGGAGCTGCTGCTATGGACCGCCGTCTGCTGGGGTAAGTGGGTCGACCTGTCGCGTACCGACCCTGCGGCGATCGCCGATTTGCCGCGGGTCGAGGCCCTGTGGCGGCGGCTGCTGGCCCTCGACGAGGGGTATTACTATGCGGCGCCGCACCTCTTTCTGGGGACCTTCTACGGCGCACGCTCACCCATGCTCGGTGGTCGGCCGGCGGAGGCGCGCCACCATTTCGAACGCGCGATCGCGCTCACCGGGGGGCGTTTCCTCTTCACTCGCCTGTACTACGCCCAGTACTACGCCCGCCAAACCATGGACCGTGCCCTGTTCGAGGAACAGCTCGGCCTGGTCCTCAGGGCACCGGACGACCTGCTGCCGGAGATGCGCCTCGCCAACACGGTCGCGAAACGCCGTGCGGCCGAGCTCCTCGCACGGGTCGACGAGTGGTTCGATTGACAGGCGAATGGAAGTTCGTCGGTTTTTTTTGTTGGAACCACAGATGAACACAGATAGACACAGATTTTTCTCGCCAGTGTTAGCGCCTCGACCGAGCGCTCGCCGCACGGCTCCGCCTTCTTCTCGAGGTGAGCACCGAAGACCATCTGTGTTCATCTGTGTTCATCTGTGGTTCCTTGTGGTTCTCGGGATGAGTATCGCTGCGCCAACATCCGCGCAGGCCGAGCGTCCCTTCGTCCTGAAATTTGCCTCCCTCGCCCCGGAGGGGTCGACGTGGCAGAACGGCCTGCAGGCCGCCGCAGACGAGATCAAGGAGCGCAGCGGCGGCCGCCTTGTCTTCCGGATGTATCCCGGCGGGGTCGCCGGCGACGAGAAGGATGTCTTGCGCAAGATCAAGATCGGCCAATTCCACGGCGGCGCGTTCACCGGCGTCGGACTCGGCGAGATCTGCCCGTCGGTACGGGTGATGGAGGTGCCGTTCTTCTTCCGCAACTACGCGGAGGTCGACCACGTGAGCCACGATCTGATGCCGCGCTTCGCGGAGGGATTCGAGCGCAACGGCTTCAAGCTCCTCGGCTGGATGGAGGTCGGCTTCATCCAGTTCTTCTCCAAGCACCCCATCCACTCCCTCGACGAGCTGCGCCAGAGCAAGGTGTGGATGTGGGAGGGCGACCCGCTGGCCGAGGCGTTCTTCGCCGCCTCCGATATTCACCCGGTGCCGCTGTCGATCACGGAGGTCCTCACCTCGCTCTCGACGAACCTGATCGACACGGTCTACGCCTCGCCCCTCGGGGCGATCGCCCTGCAATGGGCCTCCAAGGTGCACTACATGTCCGAGGTGCCCATGGCTAACGGCATCGCCGGGGTGGTGGTCTCGAAGCAGTTCTTCGATCGTCTGCCGGCCGACCTGCAGGCGCTGCTGGTGGAGGTCGTCGCGCGCCACAGCCGGACCCTGATCGAACGCACTCGGGCAGACAACCAGGCCTCCATGACGGTGATGAAGGAGCGGGGAATCAAGGTGACCTTCGACCGCGCCAGCCTCCAGCCGGAAGAGGTGCGGACCATCCAGAGCCGCGCCATCGAACATCTGGTGGGCAACCTCTTCCCGCAGGAGCTGTGGGACGAGGTCCTCGGGTCGCTGCGTGAGTTCCGTGCCGAGCAGGCGGCCTCGGGTAGCTAGCCCGCATGTCTCACCATGGATCGTCGCGAGCCCGCGCCAATGGCCGTAGATCCTGGCTGGCCCGCAAGTCCGAGCCCGCAGGCAGGCTTGCGGCCTGTTGAGGACTCGGACGAGGACACGGCTAGGAGATGCGGGCAGTGGCGCGGACGCAGCAGATTCATGGTGAGACATGCGGGCTAGTGGCGCGCACGTCGGGGGAGCCGTGCTGACCTGGCTTGAGCGACTCGACGCCCTCTTGGCGCGCATCGAGGGGTGGGCGGTCACCGCCCTGGTCTCGGGAATGGTGGTCCTGGCGGTGGCGCAGATCGCCATGCGCAACTTCGCTTCTTCCAGCATCCCGGCCGCCGATACGCTCCTGCGCCACGCCGTCCTCTGGGTCGGCTTCCTCGGCGCCGCCCTGGCTGCCCACGAGGACCGTCACATTCACATCGACATCGGGATCCGGATCTTGCCCGCCTGGCTGCGCCCGCCGCTGGAGGCGTTGCTCAACCTCGTCTCGGCAGTCGTCTGTCTCCTGCTGGCCAAGGCCGCCTGGACCTTTCTGCTCCTCGACCTGGAAGGTGGGGCCACGCTCGCGCTCGGGATTCCAACCTGGATCCTGCAGATCATCCTGCCGGTCGCCTTCCTTCTTCTTGCCCTACATTTCCTGGTCAAGGCGTTGGCCGGTCGTGCGCGCCGAGTCGCGGGTGAGGACCCGGCGCCATGATTGCCGCAGCGGCCGTCGCCCTCGTGGTAGCGGCCTTCTTCGGCCTGCCGCTGTTCGTGGTGATCGGTGCCGGTGCCCTGCTCGCCTTTTACGCCACAGGGATCGATGCGGCGGCGGTGATCGTCGAGACCTATCGCCTCACCTCGTCTTCCACCCTCATCACCATCCCACTCTTCACCCTGGCCGGTGTGGTCTTGGCGGCCTCCCAGGCGCCGGTGCGGCTACTGCGCGTCTTCAACGCGGCCCTCGGCTGGATGCCCGGTGGGCTCGCCGTGGTGGCGCTGGTCTCGTGTGCCTTCTTCACCGCGTTCACCGGGGCCTCGGGGGTGACCATCCTGGCGATCGGTTGCCTCCTCTACCCGCTGCTGCGCAAGGAGGGCTACCACGAGCGGTTCTCCCTCGGCCTGCTCACCAGCTCCGGCTCCCTCGGCCTGCTCTTCCCGCCGAGCCTGCCCATCATCCTCTACGGCATCGTCGCCCAGACCTCCATCGACCAGCTCTTCCTCGCCGGAATCGTGCCGGGCTTCGTGCTGATCGTCATCCTCTCCCTCTACGCGATGGCGCGCGGCCACGCCTCCCACGTAGCGCGCGCTCGCTTTTCCGTGGCGGAGCTGGGCCGGGCAGCATTGGCGGCGGCGTGGGACCTGCCCCTGCCGCTGATCATCCTCGGAGGAATCTACACCGGCCTGACCACGGCATCCGAGGCGGCGGCCCTGGTCGCCGCGTACGTGCTGTTCGTGGAGCTGGTGGTCTACCGCGACCTCGACTTCTTCACCGACATCCCCAGACTGATGCGCGAGGGGATGGTGCTGGTCGGCTCGATCCTGGTCATCCTCGGCTGCGCCCTCGGGCTGACCAACTTCCTGGTCGACGAGCAGGTGCCCATGCATCTCCTCGAGCTGATGCGCGGCTTCATTCACTCGAAGGTCGTCTTCCTCCTGTGGCTCAACCTCTTCCTGCTGGTGGTCGGGGCGATGATGGACATCTTCTCCGCCATCATGGTGGTGGTGCCTCTCATCCTGCCGATCGCGACCAACTTCGGTGTGGATCCCGTCCACCTCGGGATCATCTTTCTCACCAACCTGGAGATCGGCTACTGCACGCCGCCCGTGGGCATCAACCTGTTCATCGCCTGCTCGCGCTTCGACAAGCCGGTCCTCACCCTCTACTGGTCATCCGTCCCGTTTCTGCTCCTAATGCTCGTCGGGCTGGCGTTCATCACCTACGTCCCGGGTCTCAGCCTTTGGCTGGTGCACACGGTGACGGGCTGACGTCTGGCGCGCCCGGATGCGGATACCTGCCGTCGTCGTAGCGTCGTCGGGCGGGAGCGACTCCACGGCAGAGGGCGCACGCAGCGGCAGCGTCGCTCCACTCGACCGCCTCGGACCGCGCGCCCTGCGTCGACCGGCCTTGCGAGGTTGCCCTCAAGGTAAGCCATAAGCGTTATTCGTGACGCAGCATCCTCGTCTCAGTTTGCGACGAAAATCGCTTGCTCGTTGTGTAGATGGGGGATCGACGCGGTCCGTACCGACGGAGCCGGTGGTCGCAGGTGTCGTAACCAATTGGATTCGTGTGAGGTCGCCGTGTGACGTGGCCCCGCATGGCCGATCCGTGACGGGGTGGCACTGGCCTTGCTGCGCGGTTCCAAAGACAGGAACGCCTGCGTCGACGCCATGGGCGAGGGGGGCTCACCAACCACGGAATCGCGTCCCATGCGAGATCGCCAACGTCGGTCTTTCGAAACCGCCGCGTACCGCCAGGGCGTGGGGTCTTGCCGCACCGGGAGAGCGGGGCGGCTCGATCGCCACGGATGGATTCGCGGCGGTCCGGATCCCCGTGGCGGCGGAGGTAGAGCGCGGTGTTGAGGACGGTCCTCCAGGGGGTGTTGTCGGTCATCCTTGGATTCGTCGTCGTGGTGGCCGGGGTCTTGGTCGTCCAGTCGATTTGGAAGCCAGGCATCACCCTCTGGACCCGCCCCGCGCCCGCGACGGAGAGCTCGCAGGTGGCCGCGCCATCCGTCCCGGACCTCCTCCTGCCGCCGCTCACGGCACCCGAACATCCATCGGCACGGCGGCAGGCCGGCGACGAAAACGGTGGATTCGCGTTGCCGGACCGCGGGGAGAGCTACCTGGAGATCCTCGTAGACACCCTCGATGCGGACCGAGCGACCGATCCGGACCGCGTGCGCCGGACGCTGGAGGCGCTACAGAGGCTCGATGCGCCGGATCCGCGGATCTATCGTTGGCTGGGAGCGCTCTACCATCGGGAGAAGGCGTATCGCGAGGCGGCCGTGGCGTTCGAGCGCGCCGTCGATCTGGACCCGGACAATGCGGCCGATCGCTTCAATCTCGCCACCGTGTATCTCGTCCAGGAGCGCTTTCCTCAGGCGATCCGCGAGCTCAACCGGGTGATCCGCCTTCAGCCGCCGTTCCTCGACGACGCCTACGCCTATCTTGGCTATTGCCTTCATGCCATGGGGGACGAGAAGCAGGCCCGCAAGGCGTGGGACGTCTGCCTGCAGCTCGACCCGGACAACCCGGTCGCCAGGCGCTATTCGACGATTCCTTAACCGCTATGGCCGTGGACCGAGCAGGACGGGTTCGAGGCCACGCGCACGGAGCTCCTGCTCGACCCGTTTCGCGTCGTCCAGGGTGTCGAAGGAGGGGAGCCGTAGGACGACGTAGGGGCCGCTCGGGGAGAGCCGGCAGTCGATCCCGAGGGCACGATACCGGGCCTGGTCCTGGCGGGCATTCCTCTCCAGCCGGTAGGTCCCGAGTTGAACAAGGTAGTGCTCCTCGGCCTCGGCGCGTACATGGGGCGTGGACGGGGGCACAGGCGTCGCGATCTCCGCGTGGAGGTTCGCTGTTCGCGCCGTGGTCGAAGCGGGGACCGTCGGTGGAGGGGCGGGTTCAGGTGATTTCGTGACGGAAACGGACCCGTTCTGGACGAGTGGGAAGTCGTCGGGATCGATCCGCAACGGGGTCTGACGTACCGGCTCCGCCGGGGGAGGGGCTCCGCGCCAGGGATCGGCGGTCCGTGTCGCCGGGACTCGCGGCGCCTCGTGGCCCCCGATCAACCAGCCACGGGCGACCATGATGAGCGCCAGGACCATCCCTGTGGCGACACCAATCCTTCGCACCTTGCAGCGGACCTTACATGTCATCGTTTTCCGTTTTCCCGATTTCGTCCCGACCTCGCCGCCAGGGGCGGCGTGGAAAGAAGTCGAACCGGTGCGATAAGGTCATGCATCGTGGGGAGGGCGCCAGGAACGACTTCCTGCCGTCTCCGAACACCTCGTACACCCGTCCCCAACTCTTGAGTGGTGACCGCGGATCCCCGATCTGGCGATGGTAGACCTGGCAATGCCCACCCCTTCCGCGGTGTGGCTCTCGACCCCCTCCGTAGTATCTTTCCCGCCATGAATGACGAACTGTCGATCGTAGCCGAAGGTGGAATGAGCGAGCTCAAGGAGCGTCGCGAGCTGCTGGCCAGCCAAGGGATCGCGTCCCGGATCGTGGCGCCCCCCGGCTCGGGCAAGGGCTGAAGCACCAAGCTGTGGCTTGCGGTCGCAGGCCTTGACGCCCATGACGCCGTGCTCGCCCTGCGGGACGCGTGGTATCAGAGCGCGAGCGAGGCGGAGCGCCAGGCCGCGCAATCGGTCATCGACCACAACGCGGCGGAGATCACCTGTCCGGCATGTGGCGAGACCTTCGCCACCGGCCCGGCGGAGTGCCCGGACTGCGGGCTGAGTCTCGTCTAACCCGCAACCCACTGGCCGCGATTCAGGCGAGGCCGACGACCTGCTCGACTTGCGCGGCCCAGTTCTCCGGGTCGTCCCGGTGGAGGTCCAGGATCGCCCGCGCGGTCTGCTGCCAGGTATCTGCTCCCAGGGCGGTGGCATCGCGTAAGGGAGCGAGGTCGCCGTCCACGGCCCAACGATCATACGCCGCGACCAGCTCGGGAAAGAGCTCGCGCCGCATGCCACGGAGGTTGGCGAAGTAGAAGTGGAGGGTAGGGGGGTGGTCCTTCTCTACCAGCGCCGGGAGGGTCGAGAGGCTGTCGGCGAGGAGGTCGCGGACCGCGCGCGTGATGATCTCCGCACGACCACATGAGCCGGAGAGATGCAGGTCAAGCCATTGCGGACCCAATACGTTACCCGCCATAGCCTCGCCCAGCTCGTGAAGAAGGACGGTCTCGGTCTCCGCCGTGGTGACCCGTTCTAATAGGTCATCCGGGGAAAGGTCCTCGCCAAATCCCCGCAGGGCTCGATCGAGGGCGCCGTCTTGCTTGTACCATTGCCACTCCTCGATCCGAGACCACACCTCGCGGCGGATCGACTCCTGGCGAATAAAGACGGTGTCACCCTGGAGCATGGCAGCGGGCGCCGCCATGTCACGCGCGTACTCGCGACCGGAGACCAGGATGTCGACGCCGTCCTGTCGCTCTCGGCGGAGGAGGTCGCCGAGGAAGAAGTGCGGCCTTAGATAACGGCCATAACCAGCACTGTATACAAAGGAGTCCCCGAGAAGGTGCGCGTTGATCTCCGCGCCGTGAAACGGGTCTCTCGGTCCCTCTGCGGTCGGAATCGGCGCGAGCTCCTCGGCCTCGATCTCGTTCCACAGGGCCTCGCGCTCGGCCAGCCAGTCACCGACGGCCTCCTTGGGAAGCGACGCGGAGAACGGCAACTGCTTCTCCCAGCGATAATGCTCGCGCATCCTCAGGAGAAAGATGCACAGGGTATAATCCCCGGCGTGCCGCGCATCGGCGATGTCGCAATTGCGCTGAACCGCACGGACGAGGTCGTCGGATAGGGTCATGGTGTTGATCTACCACGGCGCACAACGGTAAGCCACTGCGCAGCGCGCGTCATGGGTTCTCGCGCCAAGACGCAAAGGCGCGAAGGAGGTTCACCACGAAGGGCACGAAGAGCAGATAGCCGGGTTGGCGCGGGCCAAGGCGACGCTACAGGGGCGGCCGTTGGCGGATGACGTGCGGGACCCAAAGCTAGCGGAGCGGATGCGGAAGCTGGAGGCGCGGTACCGGTTCCTTGACGACGGGGACCTCGAGGACGAGACCGCCGGGCAGGGGGGAACGCGCTCTGTGCGGCTTGGCACGGGCCCGAGCCAAACTCCAGGCGCTGACGGGTAGCAACGGAAGGCGTGGAACGGGTGGCATGATTCGAGGTAAGGTGATGACGCGGTCCAAGAGCGGTGCTAACAGCGAGAGGGGTGCCAATAGATGGCCAAAGACTCATGGAAGCTATCGAGGGACCCGCTGTATCGAGGTGACAGCGCGTCAGGTGTGTCGATTCCCGTACCGGATGCGAGTAAGTCCATAGTGCGCCATGTGCTGTACCTTGAGGGCTACGGGAGGGAAACCCCCTATCTTTCTGCTTCGGAACAAAGGGCTACCGCTGAGCGCTTTGCCGGCCTGAAAGGCAGCACCTACATTGCCCACCCCAAGGAGTGGAAATCTCTAGGTGTTGGGCACGTTTCGCGAAGAGAACTGCTTCAACTTCTTAGAGGAACCGGCAAGGGCGACGCTAAGTGGCACAGCGCATTCGAAGTATTGCGGGCGCACCAGTACGTGGAAGAGGCCCAGGAACACCTCGCGGATTTTTCTGGTCTTAGCGGACGGGAAGACCTTGGCAAAATTGTCCGGAGAACGTTCGTGAGGAATTAGACGTATGCGTCCTCAAGTCTTTGCGTCTTGCGCCAATTGTTGGTTCAACGCCCTGCAGCACGGCTCGGTTGGGCTACCCGTTGGCTACTGCTCAGAACATCGTGTCGTGCTCCGTAGGTCGGACGAAACAACCTGTGGTCGACAAATTCGGAAGGACTTGTTGCTTAACTCCGCCAAGGAATTTCAGCATCATCACTTCGAGCTATTCCAAGATCGCGATCACGTAATCAACTTGAGCGACCGGGAGCCTGTCTCGAATGGAGAATTCATAGAAGAGGACTCGTCATTTATTCGGAACGACGCAGTCGCAGACGTTGTGGCTGATTACGGAGAGTACGATACGAAAATTGAGTCGTTGGCGCAGCTTCGATCTCTCGGAACTATAAGGTCAGAGTTTGCAATGCTGAGTTTAGGCCGTGCGTATACAGACCGCTGCATCACGCGTGGAGGCACATGGACTAGTGGATTACATCTTTTTTGGTGGACGAAACGTCGACTAATCGAATCCGAAGTGCCAGAGCCATCCCCAGCCGATTTTCGATACTCCGCTGCAAGCAGCTTGAAACGGCAAATTGAGCTGTCGGTTTGGTCGCTCCTAATGTTTCGCCTGACCTTTGTTTCCGACGTAGGTAGCCACGCAGAGAATAGCGGAGACCCGATACGGGAACTGTCCACCATTGCCGAACAGGCAGCTCTGGATACCGAAGTCCCAAGCAAGAGAAAACTTCTGTCTTGGATCAAGAATGTCGGAAAGCCGCTCTTGGAAAATGCAATGCCGGAGGCGCGCTATAGGACGATCACGGGGCAGCTTCGCAGTCCCTGAACGTTTCGCCATATGGCCCAAGGACGCGCTGCAGCGGACGGTTTAGCCGTCGCTCATAGTGTTGCCCCGGTACGGCAAGCGTGGGCGACGCCGAGCGTGAGGGTTGTTCACCGGCGCGCGCTCGGGCGGAGCGCGGGAGAAGCGCCCCCATCATCATAGGGCCACTCGCGCGGAGCCGTGGGGCGGTCCCGGGGCGGTCGGAAGATAATTCGAAGCCGCACCGTCAAGCGAGGGAACCCAGAGCGAGGTTCGAAGATAAGATATATTATGGTGCCTTTTTTGGAATCACCGCGGCCCGTCCTTCGCCCCGACCCTCCCGCCTCACCCAGCCCCGCACCACCGACGACGCGACGTCGCCCGCGATCTGCCAGCCGCGGCGCTTGAGGCTGCGGCGTGCGGTCAGGTAGCTCCCGTTGCCGGTCAGGTAATCGCCCAGGAAGGCGCACAGGCTCGGGCTGCGCCGCGCCAGGCGCACCAGCACGTCGAGAGTCCGCGGGCGGAAATAATCGCGACCGATGTTGAAGGCCTTGGCCAGCTCCGGCCGCAGCTCCTGTTCGACAGCCGCGCCGAAGTCCGCCGGCCGGCCCGCGGCCAGGGCGTCGGCGAGCAGCTCGGCCGATCGCACGGCGTAATAGATCCCCTCCCCCGTGAGTGGGTCGGCCAGGCCGGCGGCATCGCCGAGCAGCGACCATCCCTGCCCCTGGATCCGGTACCGCGTGTCAAACCCTTTTCTGTGAAATGGGATCACCCAGCGCCTCACGTGGGCCTCATCGATCGCCGCTCCCGGCCATTCCCGGGCCAGGAAATCATTAAGCGTCTGCTTGAGGGAGAGAGGCTGGGAGCCGGACGCCGGGAGGCCGATCCCGACCGACGCGTAGCGGCGGGCGGCGAATAGCCACAGGTACCCCATACCCCCGCCGAGAAATTCCAGGGCGACGCGCGGCCGGGTGTCCGGCTCATCCAGGTGGTAGTCCAGCGCCACGATCAGATCGTCGCGGGCGAACGGGCGGTCCACGGCGCGGCGCACCGTGCTGACGGCACCGTCTGCACCGACGAGATGGTCGTAT
>Ga0210124_1000428_pt1 | contig 21744 bp, 12 predicted proteins | sample Muzzi_PWC_D2_FD_185554 | JGI IMG/M metagenome (GOLD analysis project Ga0210124, IMG submission 185554) | Wetland microbial communities from San Francisco Bay, California, USA, that impact long-term carbon sequestration - Muzzi_PWC_D2 (SPAdes) | ecosystem: Environmental > Aquatic > Marine >... | reverse complement strand
CAGTTTGAGGGAGTTGACTACCCCCCCACTCCTACCCCGCCACGACCCGGCGAGGCTGGCACAGTTCCGGCCACAGAGGAAGCCCGGCGTAGAGCAGCCAGTAGTGCTGGCGGAGCCGCGGCTGGGGCGGGTGGCGGTAGAGGTGGGGCTGGCGGAGCAGGGACTACCAGTCCGGGTGCGGGAACCAGGCGCACGGCTGCGCCTTCGCCAGCACGCGCAACCACCATGGCTAGTGCTGGTTCAACGTTACAAACAGCCACGGCCCAGGCGAATGGTGAGCAGTTGATCTATGAAGCCACCCAACTGCACGAAGACCCTCCGGACGGACTCATAAATTTACCCGAGGCGGGCAATGGGCAAGATCAGCACGACTTTGATATTCCGGCAGGATTGATGTTCAGTCGGTGGGACGTTGAGCTGTTAGAGATGACGCTAGGGGCAATGTGCCGGGTTTCCAACGCGCCAGGAGCAGGGGAAACGGGCCCGCAAAGCATATTGGTCGATTGGTCGTATCTGCCGTATAGCAAGGCCAGTTATCGGCTGCGAGCCTATGCCTCGCCGGATGGCCGGGCCGCGCCGGCCACCATCGTTCTCGACGAGCCGAACTGGCTAGAGCGGGCCCAGGATCAGGTTGGGCAGGGCGTGCCGCTCAATGTGGCAATCCGGGGTCAAAAAGCAAAGGTGTTATACGATGCTCTGGTGCAGCATCAAAACCAGAGTGAGGCTCAAGGGGTATCTCGAGCATTTTTTGCCGGTGTAGATGACGCTGTAATTATTGCTATCGCTGGGGTTGCCATTGTTGTGGTCCTGTCTATCGTCGTTGTAACCGGAATGGTTACATTTGGCCTCTTATTAAAAGAGGCAATGGACAAGGGGTATGATATTACTGACACCCGATATACGGTGGCCACGGGAGAAGGAGAGTCTCGTCAGGAGCATGAGATGGTCTTCAATTTGACCCGTAAGGGCCAGTAAATCCGGGTCTAAAAATTCATCTTGATGAATAAAATTGCTTTACAGTCTCTATTTCATGCTGAATCAAGCGTTGCATCGCACCGAGATTGGAGTGCAGGTTTTCCAGATGATCAACCAGGCCACCAGACGTGTCGGACGAAGCTGGCGAGCTCAGGTTTTTGATTGTTTCTTTTCGAACTAACTCATCATGGCGAATCATTTCGAATAACTGCTGCGTACTGTGAGTCGGAGCTACGTCTAATTCCGCCCGCAGCGCTGCGACACACTGTTCATATTGACGCATAGCGCTGTTTCTGTCACCCAACCGCGTGTAGAGTCGCATGAGTCGCCGATATGTTCGCTCACGGGCATAATCCTGTTTAAGAGCTTGCATGCCATAGGCAATCCCTTCTTCATAGTGACTGTTCTTTTCACAGTTGTCCATTAATTTTTCCGGCATCAACAGATAGATATTCTGCAAATTCTCACGTTCAATGAGACACCAGGTCTGATACCAGCCCTCCAACAAATCGCCTTGGTAAAGGGCGATAGCTTCCTCCAAAACGCGGATCTGGTCAGCCTCAAGGAGGCTGCCACTAATACCTTGGCAGAGGTGATAGGCCTTCTGAAATTCGATAGCATCACATCAGGTGCCAGCATGGGGATTAATTTGCACCCAATCCATATCTACCAGTAGTGGCTGTTGTTCCACTTTCAGAAAGTAAGGAGCCAAATCGCTCTGCAACTGCCACAAAATCTGCCGTAAGTATTTCTGCGCTCTGGTATCGCTACTATCCTCCCATAGCAGGGTCATTAACAGTTGGCGGCGGTCTGGTCGCTCCTGGTTCAACAACAAGTACGAGACCAACTCCCTGGCTTTTCGTGCTTCAAAAGCCCATACTACCTCTCCTTCAAATCTGATAGTAAAATTCCTAAATAGCAAAACACAAATTGAACTCATTAGAATCTCCAAACCAGTTTTTATTTGGCCTGTATTGCTTAAAAGGGCCCGTGGAGTGTGGAGATCTCTATGCATAGATAAGCCCCTCTTTGCAGTGGACTGAAACCTTAAATTAGTTTCGTTTGAGAAAATTCTTTTCTTTGCTCAGAGAGAGTTGTTGGTGTTATGAGGTGGAATGTAATAACTGGTAAATGTAGTAGAATGTCAAGCGGAAGAACTTTTTGGAGATGTTTTATCCCTACACGACAATTATAATAGAAGGGAATGAAAATATCAGTAAATGTTGGGTAAATTTTGTTCTTCCGTATTTTTTGTGAAAATAGGCTTAGGATGCTAAAACTCTGAGACGTCGTAAATCAAATTTAGCTCGACCATACATTTGGCGTTTGATGAACTTTAAGCGGTTGATTTGAACCTCAATTTGAGGATTGCTCCAGAGCAAGGATAGAGTTGCCTGTACCGCGGATAGGTTCTTTTTGAGGCTTCTGGCAAGACCACACAATTCGGTCAACTCACTTTCAACCAGAGCTTCAAGCCAGGGGATAAGCGCCTTGGTGTAATATTGAGGAACGATTCTACAGAAGCCTGTCCAAATTCATAGGCTCGTTTAAGCAAATATGAAAAGGTTCTTAAACAAAGACATGGTTGCTTTTCATTCCTATCCTGCAAAATTTCCATCGCGGCATTGCGGCCATGCCAGCCTTCTAGGTCGCCGGGGGCAAAGTGTTTAATCTCCACCTCGGCTAGGGCCTCATCATCCCATAACTAAACGCTGCTACCATCGTCAAAAGGGATGAAGAGACCGCCGGTGGCTGGAGTCCACTCAAAACCATGTCTAACCAAGTTCAACTCTTTGACAACCAACGGATGTAACAACCCCACCGCATAGGCACAGGGCGAGATGCGATAGCCATACTAGGTCCCTCAAATATAGCGTGCAAGTTAGAGTTTATATTGAGTTTATCGTAAACTCGTAGATCGACCACCACCAACGGTCTGCACTGCCGGTCTGTTCGATGCGGATGTAGCGGGCTTGATGCGGGTTAAAGCTGATATCGAGTGCTCCCTCGTTGTGATCGTTGCGAGCTACCTCCTCCCACTGGGTATGGTCTGCAGAGAGACGAATGATATAGCCTCGCGGATAGTCGTTGGGAGAGGCATCATTGTTCAGAGCTATCTGACTGACCAGTTGCACCTGGCCCAGGTCAATCTCAAACCACATACCCGGTTGCTGCACTGCCTGAGTGCTCCATCGGGTTTCGGGATGCCCATCAAGAGCCTGCGATAGGTTATCGGTCCCCACCAATACATTATTATGGCTGGCACTTACCCTTATTTCAACAGGCTCTTCTTCTGACGGCTCAACGGGTGGTTCGTCGGAGATGTCAATCTCGTAGATCGACCACCACCAACGGTCTGCACTGCCGGTCTGTTCGATGCGGATATAGCGGGCTTGATGCGGGCTAAAGCTGATATCGAGCGCTCCCTCGTTGTGATCGTTGCGAGCTACCTCCTCCCAGACATTTTGCTCTTTAGCCACATATACTACATAGCCCCGCGGATAATCTTGCGGCGACCCCCCTGTGTCAAGAGCCAAGCCACTAACACTCCGTATCTCATTCAGGTCAATCTCAAACCACATGCCGGGTTGCTGCAGCGCTCGCGTGCTCCATCGGGTTTCGGGACGCCCATCAAGAGCCTGCGATAGGTTATCGGCCCCCACCAATACATTGTTGTGGCTGGCGCTTACCCTTATTTCAACAGGCTCTTCTTCTGGCGGCTCAACGGGTGGTTCGTCGGAGATGTCAATCTCGTAGATCGACCACCACCAACGGTCTGCACTGCCGGTCTGTTCGATGCGGATGTAGCGGGCTTGATGCGGGCTAAAGCTGATATCGAGTGCTCCCTCGTTGTGATCGTTGCGAGCTACCTCCTCCCACTGGGTATGGTCTGCAGAGAGACGAATGATATAGCCTCGCGGATAGTCGTTGGGAGAGGCATCATTGTTCAGAGCTATCTGACTGACCAGTTGCACCTGGCCCAGGTCAATCTCAAACCACATACCCGGTTGCTGCACTGCCTGAGTGCTCCATCGGGTTTCGGGATGCCCATCAAGAGCCTGCGATAGGTTATCGGTCCCCACCAATACATTATTATGGCTGGCACTTACCCTTATTTCAACAGGCTCTTCTTCTGACGGCTCAACGGGTGGTTCGTCGGAGATGTCAATCTCGTAGATCGACCACCACCAACGGTCTGCACTGCCGGTCTGTTCGATGCGGATATAGCGGGCTTGATGCGGGCTAAAGCTGATATCGAGCGCTCCCTCGTTGTGATCGTTGCGAGCTACCTCCTCCCAGACATTTTGCTCTTTAGCCACATATACTACATAGCCCCGCGGATAATCTTGCGGCGACCCCCCTGTGTCAAGAGCCAAGCCACTAACACTCCGTATCTCATTCAGGTCAATCTCAAACCACATGCCGGGTTGCTGCAGCGCTCGCGTGCTCCATCGGGTTTCGGGACGCCCATCAAGAGCCTGCGATAGGTTATCGGCCCCCACCAATACATTATTATGGCTGGCACTTACCCTTATTTCAACAGGTTCTTCTTCTGGCGGCTCAACAGGTGGTTCGCCAGGAGTGTCGGTCATGGGCGCTGGAGGCGGCACCGGAGGAAACGTAGCCGCCCGGTCAATCCAGAGCTGGGTTACTTCTTCATAATCACCGTGCAGAACTCGGTCAATCCCAATATTGGCATCACCATCCTGGTTATCGAAATCAGAAGGCATAAAGCCCCAGCCTATGTAGCCACAAGCGCCGTTGTCAAACCAGAAGGCCATATTCTCCCGGAAGAAATTTGCTCGCCGCCCAGGACGCCCTGTTTCCTCGATAACGAGGGGCTTGTTGAGACGTCTGGCCAGGTCCAGATCGATTAGAGAGATGGTATCATAGTCATGGATCGTTACGAAATCGAGGTTCTCGTAGAAGCGAGCCGGTTCGTCATTGCCAGGCTCATTTTTGAATTGAGTGACCGCGGTCGAGACAATGCCGGCGGTAATCATGTGATCGGGATCGATGGCTCGAATCTCGGCAGCCATCGAGTTACAGAAGTTGATAAAGCCATCGTGATCGGGATAGTTGCTGCTCTCATTCGTCAACTCCCAGGCAAAAACGGCCGGATGATTCCTGAAGGCAGTCACGACTTTCCGGACATAATCGAGGAAGGGACCTTTGTATAGGCGGGCGTAAAAGTCCGGGTTAAGAACCTTGTTCCAGTGCTTGTCGATGTACAGGTAGGTCTTGTATTCGGGAGGGTCCTGGTAAAACGACCAATGTTGAAGTTTGACAGCTTCAAAATGGTCGGTCAGACAGACGATCACCCGCTGCTGATACGTTACGGCATTGTCTAAAACGATCCGCAGGCGAGAGATTAACTCCGCATCGCTGAGCGTGAAAAATGGCAGAAAGATACGGACAACCAAAGAGCCAGCCGCCTGGGCTGCTGCCAGAACCTCGGTGCGTTGAGCAGCTGTCGAACGAGGCAGGATATCGTTAAATCCGTAATGAGCAAGCCCACGGATGTTGAAGCCGACAAACTTGAATTCTTGTCCATCAATTTCGAGACGATTTCCGACCGCACGGACGTAGTTGTGTGTTGGTTGCACGATTCATCTCCCTCTTATATCGAATGGATAGGCCCGCCTAAAGGATTATACCACGAACTTGACAGCACCAGAAGACTCACCAAGAACTTCCCGAAAAATAGCTGATATTTGCCCAATACAAATATCTAGCCTTTTATCGTCACCCCGTGAATAGACCACCACCAGCGGTCAGTCTGTCCCGTCTGCTCAATGCGGATGTAGCGAGCCTGGCGTTGATTAAAACTGATGTCGAGCGCTCCCTCGTTGTGATCGTTGCGAGCTACCTCCTCCCAGGCATTTCGCTCTTTAGCCACATATACTACATAGCCCCGCGGATAATCTTGCGGTGACCCTTCTGTGTCAAGAGCCAGGCCACTCACGCTCCGTGTCTCATTCAGGTCAATCTCAAACCACATGCCCGGTTGCTGCAGCGCTCGCGTACTCCACCGAGTTTCGGGTCGGTCATCTAATGCCTGCGACAGATTATCTGCCCCGGCCAGTACATTGTTGTGGCTGGCACTGGCCATCGGACTCGGCGTAAATGGGTCTGAACTGACCGTTACCCCGTGAATAGACCACCACCAACGGTCAGTCTGGCCGGTCTGCTCGATGCGGATGTAGCGAGCCTGGCGGGGGCTAAAGCTGATGTCCAGCGCTCGGTCGTTTTGAGCATTGCGGGCTACCTCTTGCCATTGGGCACGGTCTGTAGAGAGACGGACGACATAGCCGCGTGGATAATCATTGGGTGATCCTGCCATGTCCAGGGCCAAACCGCTCACGCCCCGTGTCTCATTCAGGTCAATCTCAAACCACATGCCCGGTTGTTGCAGCGCTCGCGTGCTCCACCGGGTTTCGGAACGCCCGTCAAGAGCCTGCGATAGGTTATCAGCCCCAACCAATACATTGTTGTGGCTGGCTCTGGCATTCAGCTTGACTTCGCCAGAAATGTCATAATCGTGGATAGACCACCAGAAAACAGAATCACTCCCAGTTTGTTCAATGCGAATGAAACGTGCTTGGCGAGGACTAAACGTGACATTGACAGGTTGATCATTAAGTTGGTTTTCAGCCACAATGGCCCACTGCTGTCCATCAAGTGAAACTTTCACGACATACCCTCGGGGATAATCCCGCGGAGAGGCATCGTTGTTCAGACTTACATAGCTGACCGTCCGTGCTTCTCCCAGATCGAATTGAAACCACATGCCTGGTCTTTGCGATAGGTGGGTGCTCCAGCGAGTAAAAGGGTTGTGATCAATGGCTTGTTGAAGGTTGTCAGCACCCTGCTGTTGATTATTGTGGCTGGCGCTCACGTTGATTCCGGTAGAGGGCAGAGGAGTAGGGGGTTTGGGAACTTCTTCTTTTACCTTAACTTGCATGTTAAGCGTGGGCACACCTTGCCAAGCAAACCAGGTGCGCAACTCTTCGACCATATCCCAGCGCACCTCGTAGACGCCTGGCGTGCGGGGGACGCCCAACTCCCCGTTGAGCGTTACACTATCACCAGGCAGCACATCGTAGGGTAAATTGGTGCGTTTGTCGTCCCACAGCGTAGCAGGTACCTCATCCCCAGCCTGGGTATACCAATGATAGCCTAAACGGACGGGATGGGGGCCACTGGCGGGCCAGGTACGATAGCTCGTGTTACGAACCGTAATATGAACGGCGTTGGTTTGTCCAGCAACCGTAGCGACTGGCACGTTATGATTAACATACTCTACTGCATAGGCCGGGCGATCAATTGGGTGGCTACGCAAAATCTGCAACCCGGACCCATCGCGTTCGCGAATGTTGCTGAGGACTCTACTCTTGCTGCGATTCAGAACATCTGCCAGGTGGCGAGCCGTTGGGTCATCTATGCGAGGGTTAATGCGAAAGTTCCAGTGATTATCCTGACCAGGCGGCGTTTGATGTTCTGTACTCAGTAGAAGCCAGATAATTACATCATCAAAGCCACTTTTCTCGCTTAACGCTTCGGCATCACTAAAGGGCTTGCCGGAGCCAATCTCGGTCCCGGATACGTGTCGGAATTCACCCTGGACCCGTAACTGCTCGGCCTGGCGTTCCAGCAGATTCTTCTGACCGTCGGTCAATTCAGCTACATCAGCAGCGTAGCCGTGCATAGCGGGGACCAGATTCTCGGGGTGCTCTTGTCCAAAAAAGGCTGTATAGTAACCTAACTGATCATTCTTTAAATTAGCTGAGAGCGCTGGACACAAAAAAGTTATATCGGGACGTTGGCGAGCGATTTGTTTCATAAAATCACCCATTGCCGGGGCAAACTGATTGAGTGTAAAGGTACGAGGGTCAACTTCGGGATTGCTCCATTGCCGCTCTACAGGCAGGTCAGGCTCGTTTCCTAACACAAGTTTAAGAGGCACGGTGGGCAGCACTGCTTCCAAATATCTAATCAATTTGGCGATTGCCAACCTGTATTTTCGTAAACTATCAGGATTGAAGATATTCACATTGGCTCCCGCATCCGGTCCATCGAGCCGAATCATCAAAATTACCCGGTCCTGATAGCCTCGGTCTCGGATAGCTCGCACTAATCTTTGCAGGTTCCAGGCATGATTTTCGATCAGTCCGTTCCGATGCTGGCCATAAGTGTCCGTCTCGAATATATCTGGAGCGAGAAGCTTGCCTTCATCTTCGATGGCTTTTACCTGGTCCATGATGATCATACGGTTGCCGGGCTGCACGTGTTGTAGTACTTGCATCACGGCCTCTATATTGGTGATAGCGTTGTTTTCGGACTCAGACGAAATCCGAACATGAACGCCGACCCGACCGGTCAAGGCACCGGTTCTCTGATGAGTGGCAAATACTATTGATCTTAGCATTCCATAAAGCTCTTTCTGTTGCTGAAGCGCATCGAGCGCCTCAATTTCTTGCTGGCTAAGGGCATAAGAAGAACCAGCCAGCATTTGCTGCGTAATTCGCCATATATCCACTTTGGACAATTGTTGACCATTCCCCCTCAATTCGACCTCCATTTCCCGCTGGCGGGTGTCGTCACGCTGTCCAAAGACAATGCTTTGTTCAAGGTATTGGGCAAACTCATGCAATCTATCGAGCGATACAATTGCTTTTGAGGCAATACTAAAAGCTGATATCTGAGATTGTGCCGTTTCACGGTAGGCATGATAGGCGGGTTTGGGCCGGCCTAGATCATCGATAAGCCCAAAGAGGTGAGCCATACCATCAGCGTAGCAAAACCAGAAAACCTGCTCAATGCTGTTGGCAAACTGAGTGACGATGGTTTGGTAGAAGCGGCGCAGATAGGCTGCTTGTTCTTCATAATCTGCCGTAGCCAGGCCAATTTCCGAAATCCAGAGGGGCAGATTTACAACCTGTTGATAGCTAGTGATGAGGTCGCCCACATAGCCGGTGCCCCATTCAGGGTCGGGCCAGCTAGATTCGGGGCGTTTGGTATAGGGGTGAATAGCCACTGCGTCCGTTGGTAAATCGCTGCCCAATAACTGAATAACCTTGGCCAACCACTCTGGCTGACCGGATACCAGACCCGCTGTAATCACCTTCAACCCCGAATCAACGTTCTTGATAGCCGCGTACGACTCGCCAAGGATTTGGGCAAAGGTGGCTTCGCGCAGGGTTGGATCATAGCCACGGCTAGGAGAAGGCCTATCAGGCGCGTTCCAAATTTGAAAGGTTGGTCGCCAAGGGGCCAGTACTTTGGCAATCTCGGCCGCCCGCTCGGCAAAACCAACAATGTACCTACTCCATTCGTCATCCGAAGCCGAGGTTAAGGGTCTATTGGGATAGGTTTCGCCAGTCAAAATGACCAAGGTATATATATCGACCTCGGCCAATTCCTCAAGCTGCCGTCGGTAAAACCGAATCACTTCCTGATCAGGATGGCTGCTTGCAGTAGCGTCTTTAAAGGTAAAACGCACCATCTCCACCCCCAAAGTTCTTAACTCAGCAGGGTTGGGGATACTTTGCGCATTTCTTGGGTCGATATTAAGCCCGTACATATAATCACCTCTCGCACATTGCTGGCGTTGATATGCCACCCGGTCATATCGACCGGTCCACTTCTCTGATCTACTTTATTGGCTTTTTTCTTTTTTGCAACTTTTCCTTTCTTCTGTTCTACTGCTGAATGAATATCCGGCACAGAAGAAAAACACTTAAGCACTGGGTTGACAAGCGGCCATTGTACATAAAATAGACCGGGGAAACCTCCATGCCACACGATTGTCAAGAAATTAGAGATGGTTACTTTTCATTCCTAATCCTGCAAAATTTCCATCGCGGCGTTGCGGCCATTGATGGCAATCACGCTGCCGCCGGGGTGAGTGCAGGCTCCGCACAGGAAAACTCCCGGCATGGGGGTGTGCGGCGAGAGCCGGTTGCTCCACATATACTGCGGCAAACATTCTCCCTGGAAAATATGACCGCCAGTTAAGCCAACATCTTTCTCGATATCGGGCGGACCTAACACTTCCATATCAATGACTGCTTCTGGTAGATTGCTACAATAGCGGCCAATTGAGTTGATGACGACTTGCCCCACCTCTTCGCGCCGGGAATCCCAATCACCATCAATAAATGTATGAGGAACGTACTGGGAAAACACGCTCATCACATGTTTACCCTCTGGCGCGACAGTGGGGTCGTAAGCGGTTTGTAAATAGATTTCGGTCCATACTCGCTCTGGCAAGTAACCTTCGTTGGCAAGATCGAAAGAGCTTTGCCACTCAGCTCTGCTCAAAGGGGTGTTAATCGTCGCTAGGTGATGCGGCTCCATTGTGCCGGGGCGGGCAGTGAAGTTAGGCAGCTCATGCAGAGCCACATTGACTTTGACAGTGCAGCCTTTTATCGGGATACGTTCCACCTGTGCTTTCCAGCCGGTATCAATTGCGGCCCCCAGAAGCTGCAAAGTGACGTGCGGGTCGGCATTGGAGACCACGACCGGGGCGTGGATACGGTCACCGCCAACCAATTCAACACCTTTCCCCGGCAAGATGCGAGCAACCGGAGTTCCGGTGGTAACGGTTACTCCTGCTTCACGGGCAATATCACACAACATGAACGATATCATGCCCATACCGCCTTTAACATATCCCCACGCCCCTCGATCATCACCCAGTTTGCCGCAATAATGATGGAAATAGATATAAGCGGTGCCCGGATCGAAGGGGCTGGCATTGGTGCCGATGATGCCTTGCCCCATATAGGCCAATTGCATCCGTTCATCCTGGAGATATCTCTCCAGGTATTCGGCCATCGACCATTCAAATAGTAAGGCCATCGCTTCCTGGTCTCCATTCAATCGCTCTGCAATCATCTCACGTGTCGGAGCCGGACCAATCCACATATCCCGCTCGTCAGGCGGACGGATTGCCTCGCTGATTTGGCCCATTAAGTTGTGCATTTCGTGCCAACCCTTTAGATCACCAGGAGCAAAGCGTTTGATCTCCGCCTCGGCTCGGACCTCATCATCCCATAATTGAACGCTGCTACCATCGTCAAAGGGGATGAAGAGACCGCCGGTAGCCGGAGTCCACTCGAAACCGTGTCTAACCAAGTCCAGCTCTTTGACAACCAGTGGATGCAGCAAGCCCACCACATAGGCGCATGGCGAGATGCGATAGCCGGGCCACGTCTCTTCCAGGGTGCAAGCACCCCCGACCCGATCACGGGCTTCCAGGACTAATACCCGCTTGCCTGCTCTGGCTAAATAGGTGGCACAGGTTAGCCCGTTGTGTCCCGCACCCACGATGATGGCATCCCATTTTTGTTGAGCCAATTCTTTAATGGGGGCCGGTAAGCCGAGTTTGCCCAGGCTATCGGCGGTTCGTGAGCCATTTTTGATGTTTTTAGTTGGCATGACGGTCACTCCAGTTTTAATATTTTGAAATAAAAAAGACTGGCTCGCCAGCCAGCCTCAGTATTAGGCTTTAACTCTCAAGTCGCGTATTAACTGCTTGAAAGCCTGTTGATAGGCTTGGTGGTCTTTCCATCGAGTGAAATCGCCAATTGGGTGCAATTGTTGAAGCTGGGCTACCCACGCGCCTGAATTATTGTTCATTACTGTGTCATCAAGCCGGATTGGGTACAAGGCCACTTCCTTATACGCCTTCTCATGCTTTAGCATGGTCCTGACCTCGCCCTCTACCCAATCACACTTCATCGAATGTTCCGATAATATCAACAGTAGTTTATTAGGCTGCTGGATAGCCCAATTAGAGCTTGAATGTAAGTTTGCCCCGTTCTTAAGATGGTCTGGCGCATACCAACATCGCACATTATTTTGTTGTAAATCGGCATAGAGACGCTGGGCAAAGAGTTCATCTTGGTGAGAATAGCTGATAAAGCAAGAATAATACTGGATCGACTCGTTGGTGAATGAGCAAATATGATGGATAAACGTCTCGGCAACACCCGTTCCGCGCAGAAAAGATTTCGCAATCTTGCCCCTGGATTTATGAAGTGTGCCAAGGCTGATATCTGATGGCCCCAGGTGAACGACAGTATCCAGCCCCCGAACCTCACTGAGATCTACATCGGCAAAAAGGGTGTTTTTCACCAAAGCCCCGGTGAGGTCCAAACCGCAAAAATCTGCTGTGATAAAGATTGCCCCATCGAGTGTTGCAAAAGCCAGGATCGCATTGATAAATTTCGAGTATCTCAAATCCGTCTTGGCGAGTTCGGCATAGCTAAGGTTGGCAAGGCTGAGGTCTGCTCCATTGAGATTGGCTCTCAATAGCTTCGCCTCTCTGAGGTCTGCGCTGTTGAGCGTGGCACCACTAAGATTAGTACCTTCAAGTGTCGCCTCTTTGAGGTCTGCGCCACTAAGATCTACTCCGCTAAGATTCGCGCTTACCAGCATCGTTTCTCTGAGGTCCGCGCCAGTGAGGTCTGCTTTACTAAGGTTTGCATCCCAGAGTGTTGCCCCTTTGAGGTTCGCTTTTCTTAGATTGGCCCAGGTGAGATTTGCCCGCCAAAGCTTGGCCTCGCTGAGATCTGCCCGGCTAAGGTCAGCTTCACCCAAATTCGCATCCGAAAGGTCTGCCTTTTTGAGGTCTGCATCTCCTAGCTCTGCTGAACTAAGGTCAACCCCCTTCAGGTTTGCTTCGTTGAGGTCCGGCCTTTTACCGCGCCTGCGAGCCAGCTTAACTATTTTATGAACTTCCTTCCGTGTCAACTTCCGATTACCAGCCATATAGCTCACCTCCTACATCGGGTTAACCCTCCGTAAGTTACCACACTGCCGCCTTTAGCAATGTAGTCATTGAGCCTCTAGCCTGTGATCACCGCCCTAAGTCTCCCCAGTCAAGATGATACAATCTTAATTCTTAAGGTGCTTGTGTTTCGATCAACCCCAATCGAGAACCCGTTATCTTCTTCGATGAGGTTGATTCGTCAACCAAAAACGCTGTTTCGATATTGTATCACAATTGGGTGGCTGGTGCGAGTCAAAATTTATTGGAATGCAAATTCGCATTTGTCTTTACCACTATATACTATAAAATACGGGTTATACCTTAAGGGAGGTGCAAAGATGCCCATCCCCACGCCATTTTACACACGTACGTCTGCTTTATGTGAAAGCCACGAGTGGCGCAATTGGTCTGGCTATTTCGCAGCGGGCCTATATGAGCCATCGCACGAGCGAGAGTATTATACGGTTCGTAATGCGGCGGCGCTATTTGATGTTACGCCATTATTCAAGTATGAGATCAGTGGGCCGGATGCCTTGCGGCTGGTCAATCGAATAATGACCCGTGATGTTGCCAAATGTGCTATCGGTCAGGTGATGTATTCCGTTTGGTGTGATGACGATGGTAAAGTTATTGATGATGGCACCATCTCACGACTGGCTGAAAACCGCTTTCGTATCACCGCTGCCGACCCCAATTTGCGTTGGTTTCAAGATTGCGGCTTTGGCCTGGATGCCACGGTGGTCGATGTTTCCACGGACCTGGCGGCGCTAGCCTTGCAAGGACCCCATTCTCGAAATATTCTCAAAGCCGTGGTCAGCGAGGCTGACCTGGATAACCTGAAATATTTCCGCTTGACCGAAGCCAAGATTGATGGCTTTCCCCTCACCATCACCCGTACCGGCTATACCGGCGACCTTGGCTACGAGTTATGGGTGGCCCCGGAGTATGCGGAGCGGCTCTGGGATATCTTGATAGAACGTGGTCAAGGCTATGGCCTCGCCCCGGCAGGATTAGTAACCCTGGATATGGTACGCATCGAAGCCGGGCTGCTGCTCATCGAGGTTGATTACATCTCCGCGCACAAAGCCGTCATCGAAAGTCAAAAATCATCGCCTTTTGAGATTGGCCTGGGCTGGACCGTGGCTCTGAATAAAGAGAACTTCATTGGCCGTAAACCACTGTTAGCCGAAAAAGAAACCGGGTCAAGTTGGCAATTTATCGGCCTGGATATCGACTGGCAGTCGTTAGAAAAACTCTACGGCGCGGTCGATTTGCCGCCGCAGGTGGCAGGTCGGGCCTCTCGTGTTGCCCTGCCAATTTATAAGAACGGCAAACAGATCGGCCAGGCAACGAGCCGTACCTTCTCGCCTTTGCTCAAACAGTATATCGCCATCGGCACCGTCGAAAGCCGTTATGCAGCCTTGGGCACAGAGGTCGAGATTGAAATTACCGTCGAATATAGCCGGGAGCGGGCCAGAGCGGTGGTTGTGAACACGCCCTTCTTTGACCCTGAGAGAAAGCGAGTTTAACCATGCCTAACAACAAATACGACGCCATCATCATCGGTGGGGGACACAATGGTTTGGTCAACGCGGCCTATCTGGCCCGGGCCGGGAAAAAGGTGCTGGTCCTGGAACGGCGCTATCTGGTCGGCGGGGCGACCGTGACCGAGGAGATTTATCCCGGCTTCAAGTATACGGTTTTTTCCTATGTGGTCAGTATTTTGCGGCCTGAAATCATCCGCGATTTGAACCTGACTAGACACGGCTTTATGACCCTGCCTTTGGAAAGTACCCTCACCCCCTTGCCCAACGGCGACTATCTCTACCGGGATGGCGACCACTTCCGCACCATGCGCGATATCGCCCGCCACTCGCCCCGCGATGCCGAAGCCTATGAGGAGTACAGTCGAGAGATGTACTTTATGGCCAAGGCGGTCAAATATATTCTGGGTATCATTCCGCCGGACCCGACCAGCCTCAACCCCAAAGATTTGCTGGGGTTGGTCGGAATGGGCAAACATTTCCTCGGGTTGGGCGAGGAAAAACTGTACACCCTCACCAAGTTGATGACCATGAGTGCGGCGGATTTCTTGGAACAGTGGTTTGAAAGCGATCCCCTCAAGGCCACCCTGTCCGCCAGCGGTATCATCGGAACCTATCTGGGGCCGCGTTCGCCCGGTACGGCCTATGTCCTGCTGCACCACTACATGGGCGAAATCGACGGCGCGTTTCGGGCTTGGGGTTTTGCCAAAGGGGGCACGGGCGGTATCGCCAACGCCATTGCCAGCGCCGCCCGCGAATTCGGGGTCGAAATTCGAACCGATGCACCTGTAGCCGAGGTCATGGTCAAAAATGGTCAAGCCACTGGCATTGCCTTAGAGAACGGCGATGAAGTGCAGGCTGATATTGTCGTTTCTAGCCTCGACCCCAAACGCACCTTTTTGGACTTGGTTGACGAGGCGCACTTGCCAGACAACCTGCTGATGACCATTCGCAACTTCAATATCCGAGGCTCCTCGGCCAAGGTCAATTTGGCTCTGGATGCCGCGCCAGATTTGGCTTGTATGCCAGGATTTGGTCCTCACCTGCGCGGCGCAATTTCCATCAGCCCCAGCATCGACTATATGGAACGGGCCTATGACGATGCCAAATATGGTCAATTTTCTCGCCAACCCTACATCGATATGATTATCCCTTCGATGATTGACCCTGATATGGCCCCACCCGGCAAGCACGTCATGTCCTGCTTTGTGCAGTATGCCCCCTACAAGCTCAGAGAAGGTACTTGGGATGAGCAACGGGAGGCTCTTGGAAAGACCGTCATCGATACCCTATCGGAGTATATTCCCAATCTGAAGGATATCATTTTGCATTGTCAGGTGATGACGCCCTTGGATATTGAGCGCACTACTGGCCTGTCGCAAGGGAACATTTTTCAGGGTGAACTTTCGCTGTCGCAACTCTTTTTCTTGCGACCGGCGGCTGGTTATGCTAAATATCGCACCCCGATTAGAAACTACTACCAATGCGGTTCCGGTACTCATCCTGGTGGCGGCATTACCGGCGCTCCGGGGAGGCTCGCAGCGTTAGAGATACTGAAAGATCATTCGTAGGAAAACGATGATAGATCAAGAGAAACTTTCACAAGGCATCGAATTTTTAGCCCAACGCGGCTTGAATCTATATGCTGTGCTTGATTGTGCCTCGCTGCCTGGTGAGGTCGTTCAGATGATGCAGGAGCAAGACATACCATTGACCGAATACAGCCGGTTGGTCTTATTGGGACATGGCGGCAAACAACTGTGGAAGGCAATGGCCGAGGTTGGCTGGGAAACAGATGATCCGGTTGACCATTATAGTCTGGTCACGACAAAAACTTTTATTGATGAGTACGTAGGTTCGCCAAAGTACTTGATGCTATATCCTATGAGTTATCAAATCCATCTACAAAAATTGGGTGAGTTGGCCGGGTGGGGTCGTCATATTTCGCCTTTGTTCATTGGCATCAGTCAAGAGTATGGCTTATGGTATGCCTATCGAACGGCCTTCTTAACCGCTTTGGACCTGCCCCTCACCGAATATCCCGCTACGGAATCACCATGCGACTCCTGTCATGATAAGCCGTGCCTCTCTGCCTGTCCGGTTGGGGCGGTTCGAGCAGTTGACCCCTTTGACATTCAAAAATGTGCTGACTTTCGAGTGATGGCGGATTCCATTTGTCAAGATCGCTGTTTAGCCAGACTGGCTTGCCCTGTTGCACCTGAGCATCGCTATGAGCTTGAGCAGACTCAGTATCACTACCGGCGGTCTTATGAAACGATCAAACTCTATTATCAAGCGAAATAAAAGAGGTAGATTATGGCTGATGTAGTTGTTGTTGGAGGGGGACACAATGGCCTGGTGACAGCCGCTCTGTTGGGTAAAGCTGGATACAGTGTTCTGCTGTTGGAGCGTCGAGACACACTAGGCGGTGCAGCCTCTACAGAAGAGATATTTCCCGGTTTCAAAATCAATACGGGGGCGCACGATGCTGGGTTGTTCCGGCCCGAAGTGGTCGAGGCGCTTGACTTGGGCCAGCATGGGCTTGAGTTTATCGAGAGTCCGGTCTCTGTTTTTGCCCCCCAGCCAGACGGTAGCGCCTTGACTCTATGGCGTGATATCAAACAATCGCAAGCTGAGATAGCCCACTTCTCTAAGGCTGATGCTGAGAAGTTTCCTGCATTTGTCCAGTTAATGACCACTTTAAGCGGTATGTTGGACAGTATCATGACCCTCACCCCTCCCCGCCTGACCGACAACAGCCCCGGCCAACTTTTGCCCTGGCTTCAGGTTGGTCTGAAACTCAAGCGATTGGGCAAACAAGATATGATGGAGTTCCTACGTGTTCTCCCCATGACCGTGGTTGAATTTCTGAACGAGTGGTTTGAAAGCGAGGTGTTGAAAGGGGTGTTAGGAGCAGTCGGGGTCTCCGGTAGTTTGCAGGGACCACAGTCCTCCGGCACTGCTTTCGTGATGTTATATCACTATTTAGGAGCAGTAGCTAATGGCGGCTTTAGGTCCAGTCGTTTTGTGCGCGGCGGAATCGGTCAATTGTCAGCCGCTTTAGCCGGTGCTGCTCAAAAACACGGTGTAGAAATCCGTACCGGGGTAGAAGTCGCACGGATTATCCTCAACAATAATCAGGCTACTGGCGTAATGCTGGCTGATGGTGAACATATTCCTGCCAAGGTAGTTATCTCCAATGCTGACCCGCGCCGGACGTTCTTTGACCTGGTCGGTGCGCCCAATCTGGAAGTGCGTTTCGTCCGTCGAGTCAAAAACATTCGCTATCAAGGCAGTACGGCCAAAGTCAACTTGGCCTTAAGCGGCTTGCCAAGCTTCATCGCCCTTGAGTCGCAATCCCAAGCCGTACTAGGTGGTCACATTGTCATCAATCCCAACCTGGAATATCTGGAACGGGCTTATGACGATGCCAAATATGGGCGTTACTCTCAGCATCCTTACCTAGACATCGTTATTCCGACAATCCTTGACCCCTCCCTCGCGCCAGAGGGGAAGCATATCATGTCGATTACAATGCAGTATGCCCCCTACCACTTGCGTGAAAGCAGTTGGGATGAGCAGCGGGAAAAGTTGGGGGATAGGATTATTGAGACCTTAGCCGAATATGCCCCCAATTTGAAAGAGCTTATCCTACACCGGCAAGTGATTACCCCCCTGGATTGGGAGCGTGACTACGGCTTAATCGAAGGCGGGATTTTCCACGGTCAAATGGGCTTGGACCAGCTGCTGTTTATGCGTCCGGTGGCCGGGTATGGTCAATATCGAACGCCAGTTGCTGGTTTATATCTGTGTGGTGCAGGCACGCATCCGGGTGGGGGCGTAATCGGCACGCCGGGATATAACGCTGCCCGCGAAATACTAAAAGATTTGAAGTAACTATTCAGGGTAGTTAACTTGCGAAGGTTCGACTCTAGATTTCTGCCTCAAAGTGGTTTCAATAGACGAAATTTGCACCTTTGAACAGGCCATTTGCAACCTTCGCCAGGGTGGCTGAAGATGGAACATGAATAACGTGAATTTCTCTAATAATTTTCAAAAAATATTCGTGTTATTCGTCAATTCGTGCCATTCGTGATCTAATGAGACCCACACTCAATGTTATCCAGGATGACCTGATTCGCCAAATATTGGCCGAGGCCAAGCGGATTTTGAGCGAGGTTGGCGTTGAGGTTAGAGGTCAAAATCTACGTCAGCGGTTACTGGATGATGGTCGAAAGCAAGACCCAACCAGTGGACGAGTCCTCTTTTCTCCCAATGTGGTCGACCAAGCCATAAAAACAACACCTAGCTCATTCATCCTTTATAACCGCAACGGCCAACCCCACACCGACCTGGGCGGTGACCGGGTTCATTTTGTACCCGGCTCAAGCGGGCTGAGAGTACTGGATTTTGATACAGATGAGGCACGTTTAGGTAAAACATCTGACTTTGTGGAGTACGTGCGTCTGGCCGATGGTTTGGAGCATATTGCCTATCTAGCCACAGCCTTCTCCACCAGTGATATTGAGGCCAATATATCCGATGCCTGGCGGCTTTACCTCTGTCTTACCAACTCTTTAAAGCCGGTGGTCTCCGGGACTTTTACCGAACATGGCGTCCCCCGCATGGCCCAAATGATGCAGCTTTTTCGCCACGATAAGGCCGACCTCATCGCCCATCCGATGTCGATATTTACCATCACGGCCACAGGGTTTTTTCGTTACAGTGAGGACTCCTGTCAAAACTTGCTTGATTGCGTTGAGTGGGGCATTCCCATCGAAATCGTCCCTGTTACCTTGATGGGGCTGATTGCGCCCGTTACGCTCGTTGGAGCTACGGTCTTCCATGTGGCCGATGTTTTGGCCGGACTAACGATGGCTCAGATTGTCAAACCCGGCGCGCCCGTTCTTTTTGGTGGCGCTCCGGCGACTTTTCATATGAAGAAAGCTTCCTCGCCGATGGCCGCCATCGAAGCCTTGCACTTGGACGTGGCCTACGCTGCTGTAGGCAACTGGCTCGATTTGCCAACCCAGGCTTACATGGCTCTTAGTGATGGCAAAGTACTCGATGCTCAAGCCGGAGCCGAAACATTTGGCAGCGCCTTGCTGGCCGCTCTGGCCGGGATTAACTCCGTCTCCGGGCCGGGGATGCTGGATTACGTGTTGGTCTTTAGCCTGGAGAAGTTGCTCTTCGATAATGAGATGTGCGGTCAAGCCTTGCACTTTGTCCGCGAGTTTCAACCGTTAGAGGATATGCCTACGGTTGACCTGGTACGCGAACTACTGGCCGAGCAACACCTGCTCACCGCGCCACAGACGCTCAAGTATTGGCCGCAGGAACTCTATCTCCCCGGCCCTACAATTGACCGCTTTACCCGCGAGGATTGGCTTAAAACGGGCCAATCCACCCTTGAACAACGCGCCCACGCCGAGGTCAAAAAGCGGCTGGCTGCCTATACTCCCCCTGAGACCGACCCCCAAATCGACGCCGAACTCCGCCGCCTGGTTCAGTTGGGCATGACCGAGGGTGATTCCCTGCCGGAAGTCCCTCGCCATGTAGCACAACCCCCACCCGCCGAACCTACCCGCAGGCGAAATCGGCGGCGACCACATGAGACACGTTAGCAGACAATTACCCAAACAATTCCTCATTGGCTAAATGTCGGCTTGGTGTCGGTTTAGCATTGAGTCATCAATTTGGGGGTAGAGTATCATTACCCTAACCAACAATGAGCAATTTGGGAAGGGGCAAGATGAGACGTCTTATACCACGTTGGGTGCTAATATTTTTACTCCTGTGGTTTTTCATCCATACCATCTTTGTACTTTGGGTTGGCCTGAATGAAGATATAAAACAGGCTGATGTAGCCATTGTGCTGGGTAATAAAGTTGATGAAAATGGTATCCCGTCCCTGCGTTTGCAGAGCCGGTTAGACCGGGCAATCGAACTCTATTATCAAGGAATAGCTGAACAAATTATTGTCAGTGGCGGACGAGGAATTGAGGGATATGAGGAAGCAGAAGTGATGCGAGATGGGCTGGTGAAGGCAGGCATACCGGCAACCAATATCATCGTTGACAAGCAGGGATACGATACATTTCAAACTGCTCAAAACAGTAAGCTCATCATGGAAGCCAGGGGATTTAAAACGGCGATTGTTGTGACCCAATATTATCATATCGTCAGGACTAAACTGGCATTTAAACAGTTCGGGATTGAGCCGGTATATTCTGCGCATGCTGAGATGAGGCCCGAAATACGTGACCCTTATGCCTTACTCCGAGAGTTTGTCGCTTACTATTATTATCTTTTTCGGGCTTATCCAGAAGAATAAGCATCCCCTCCTATGAACAAACCTAAATCCGGCAGATTTGTTCTTTGTTGCTCACAAACCATCCTGATATATTCCATATATATCAGCAAAATTTGCTCAAAATTAGAGAGTGCCTAAGATAAGCGGCGAGTTCGAGTCGTTTACAAATATCAAGGGGTTATTACGAGTGGTTATATTCTCCAGTGGAATGAAAAACTATAATTTTTCACTCATTGGATTGCTCTAACAAATTTATTATCAAAGGAGATACTTTTATGACCGTTGAACGCAAAAAGCCGGTTCCGAGCGATATTGAAATAGCTCAGGCCGCAACTGTACAACCCATTATAGAGATTGCCGAGAGCCTTGGCCTCTCGGTGGATGACCTGGATATGTACGGCCAGTATAAGGCCAAGGTCCATTTGGATGTGCTCGAAAAGTTCGCCGACCGCCCTCAAGGTAAATATATCGATGTGACGGCGATTACTCCCACCCCTCTCGGTGAAGGAAAAACCACCACCAGTGTTGGCTTAACCCAAGGGCTGGGAAAAATTGGCAAAAAGGTGATGATCTGTATCCGCCAGCCCAGCCAGGGGCCAACCTTTGGTATTAAGGGTGGGGCCGCCGGGGGAGGCTACAGCCAGGTTATCCCAATGGAGGACTTCAACCTTCATTTGACCGGCGACATCCATGCCATCAGTGCGGCTCATAATTTGGTAGCAGCGGCCCTCGATGCCCGCTTTTATCACGAAAGCCGCCAATCCGACGAGCAACTGGCAAATGCAGGCTTAAAGCGATTGGACATTGACCCCTATAATATTAGCTGGAATCGGGTGGTGGATGTTAATGATCGTGCCCTGCGAAGTATCATCTTAGGGCTTGGTGGTCGCTTGGATGGTGTACCCCGCGAGGCTGGCTATGATATTACCGTGGCCTCGGAGATTATGGCGATTTTGGCCTTGACCACCAGCTTGAAAGATATGCGGGAACGATTTAGCCGAATGGTGGTGGCCCTCGACAAAGATGGGAAACCGGTGACTGCCGAAGATTTACAGGTTGCCGGAGCCGTAACCGTGTTGATGAAAGACGCCATTATGCCCAATCTCATGCAGACTTTGGAAGGCCAACCGGCC
>Ga0210124_1000427_pt1 | contig 21758 bp, 18 predicted proteins | sample Muzzi_PWC_D2_FD_185554 | JGI IMG/M metagenome (GOLD analysis project Ga0210124, IMG submission 185554) | Wetland microbial communities from San Francisco Bay, California, USA, that impact long-term carbon sequestration - Muzzi_PWC_D2 (SPAdes) | ecosystem: Environmental > Aquatic > Marine >... | reverse complement strand
GCACGACCTCTCTCCAACTCCCCATTACTCGGCCTACTATTACACCGAATATCGCTCCATCTCACGCCGAAAACGCACAACCGGGTCTTTTTCATCAATTTCCACATCGGACCAATGGATAGGCTGACCAGCGGCTATATCATTTCTTAGCTTCACATTGTGGGCCAAACCAATAGGCAGCGCCCCGGCTTTGAGGGCATCCCCGGCGGGCATCAGCGTGCCGTAGACACAATAGCCGCCTTCTCCATCTAATGTTTCGCCTGCGGTCAGAGGACGTTTGGCCGTGGCTACGACATCCCCGTTGAAACTGATGGCCGAACCGGTCGCCTCGCCGCGCAGCCCCGCCCTCAGCACGCTGATGGTCAATTCTAAACCAACCAGGTGATAGGGCCGGTACATGGCCGTATACCGCCCGCTGGAATCGAGGGGCAGGCCATATTCGGCCAGGGAGCGTTTTGTGTAGTCATTCGGCGCTTCCAAGGTGATGTAAACGCCCCAGCGTAAGTCGCGGTATACCGGACGCCCATCCCGCTCCAGGCTGGAAACCACCTCAACCGTCCCTTTATGGGCAAGCTGTCCTCCCTCGCTGCGCGGGCGACAAATATGCGGCAAATCATCAACGCCACACGGCGGAAATAGCAGCCCTTCCGGCTGGGGCAATAGGCCCGTGGCGTTGGCTACAGCGGCCATCTCAACGGCCGATTTGGTCCCATCGAGGAACGAGTTGAACATTTTGGGATTAAGGCCGCTGCGCTCGACCATCTCCTGGCTGTAGCCGTAGTGTTTCCAGACCGTATCTGGGGTGGATGTATGGTAAATAGGCAGATACTTGGTCCCTTTCCCGGCACAAACAACCTCAAAGCCGCTGGCCCGCGCCCACTCGACCAATTCGCAGATGAGGGCCGGTTGGTCTCCATAGGCCAAACTGTAGACGACACCGGCTTCGGTAGCTCGCTTTGCCAAAAGCGACCCGGCCAAGACATCCGCCTCTACATTGACCATCACCACATGGCGGCCATACTCAATGGCTTTGAGGGCATAATTGATGCCCGCCGCCGGATTGCCTGTCGCCTCAACGACCACATCCAGACCCTCGGCCCGGATAAGCGCCTCGCCATCCTCGGTGAGGTGGGTTGTTCCTGCATCGAGGGCTTGGGCAAAGCTGGTCGCCGCAAATTGTGCCTGGGGCCACTCGGCGCGGTGTAGGGCTTTGCTGGCCCGCTCTAATGAGAGGTCGGCGACGCCCAATACATGCAGCCCGCTCACCCGGCAAGCCTGACTCAAAAACATCGTGCCAAATTTACCCGCGCCAATTAGCCCCACCCTCAGTGGCTTTCCGGCCTCGGCCCGAGCGGCTAAAAGTTGCAATAGTTGACCACTGGTCACGATTAACCTCCTGTTCATAGTTAGTCCGTAGTTTATACGGAATTAACATCCGTATTTTTCCGCAAATTTTAAGATTCGAATATCCGAATATTCTACGCTTCACATCTCATTGGATTAGAGATATACTGAATGTTATATTGATGTTTAGCTTGACAGAGGTTATTACCCCAACTTCTTCAATGCTTTTCCCGCCGATTGTGACTTCATTTTTACCCGACGGTCGATCTATGCTGGTACAGGCATAAGAGACAGGTTGCCACAACAGATACACCAATTTCAATTCCAATCGTCAATTTTTATCAACTTCAACCTCGATCAACCATTTCATTATTTAGGCTAGCCCACCGGAGAGCAACCATGGAAACCCGAACTTTGAGTATTCTTATTTGCAGTAGCAACCAAGAAACGATGCAACAGATGGCCCGTATGCTTGACGATGAAGGGGTGAATGTCCAAACCAGCAACCGCCCTATCGACCATCTCTGCTTCTCTCAACAAAAATGGGACCTTTTGCTCGTAGATTTAGATGGGCTAAATAGCTTCTTGCGCAGTTTGTTACCGCCGATCTTTCGCAAATTCCCCAACTTACCTAAAATTGGTATCTCGATGGGCCCGACCATAGAAGATAATGCTCAAGCCCGAGGGTATAACTTAGAGTTAGATGCTTATCTTTCTGAAATGCCTCACCCAGAAGAACTGATCGCCCTTATTCCTCAAGTTTCGGAGGAATATCAATGCGATGAGGATACCCTGCGTGAACTTGGCTGGTCACCGGTTCTGAACATTAACCTCGAAAAAACCTCATTTGCTATTTGATGTTTGTTTATGATTATCGTCCCTTGAAAACAGGGGGACGCTTTTTTCGGAAGGCTTGAGTGCCTTCAATAAAATCTTCACTCTTGGCGGCTAATTGTTGCAAATGAGCCTCGTATTCAATGGCTTCCAGTAAGGTACTCGTCATCGCCCGATTCATGGCTCGTTTGGTTAAGCCAACAGCATATGTCGGGCGTTGAGCCAATTTTTCGGCCCAGGCTTTGGCTTCGTCCATGAACCCTTCTGGTTCGGCCACCCGATTGGTCAAACCTAGCTCAAAGCAACGATTGGCCGGGATACGCTCGCCTTCGATAGCCAGCTCAAAGGCCCGGCTGTATCCAACCTGTCGCACCAGATACCAAGTTGAGCCTGAATCCGGGACAAAACCGATATTGCTGAAGGCTTGGAGTAAATAGGCTGTTTGGCTCATGATTCGCAGGTCACAGGCCAAAGCCAACGAAGCTCCGGCACCCGCAGCGACGCCATTAACCGCAGCCACAATAGGCTTTTCGATGGTATGAATGAGCTTTATCACCGGCAGGTAATGATGCATGAGATGCTCATAAATTTGGTTATCTGAAATCTCTCCAGAAAAGTTCCCCACATCTTGCCCCGCACAAAAACCCTTACCAGCTCCCGTCAGCAGAATGGCCCGTACTGTACTGTCTTTACCGGCAGATTTGAGGGCCTTGCCAAGCTCAGCCAGCATCTCATCAATAAAAGCGTTAAGGCGTTCAGGTCGATTTAGGGTAATAGTAGCAACACTATTATCAGTTTGATATAAGATTGTTTCATAGTTGGACATAGATCACATTTCTCCGAAATAGAGATTAGAGATTATCAATTAAACTCTATTTCCAATCTCCTAATCTCCCACCAAATAACAACCTCAATCCAAAATCAAAAATCTAAAATCAAAAATCGTCACAGTGGTTTGAACTGCTCAAAAGGTTGCTGGCAGTTATTGCAATAATAAATCGCCCGGCAAAGGGTAGGGCCGAAGGCATTTTTCATCGTTGTATTTTGAGAATCACAGTACGGACAAGATACGGTATCGAGGAGTACAATTTCAAAATTGCCCCCATGTTCAGGGGGAGGAGCCAAGCCAAACGCCTTTAATTTTTGCCGAGCTTCGGGGGTAATCCAATCCGTACTCCAGGGTGGGTTTAGTACTTGTTTCACTTCAACCGTATCAATCCCTAAATCGTGCAATTTGTCTGCAATATCTGTCTTCATTACTTGCAAGGCGGGGCATCCGGAAAAGGTGGGGGTCATCGTAACAACGATGCCCTCACCGGTTCGTTCAACCTCGCGGATGATGCCCATTTCAACCAGTGAGACCACTGGAATCTCAGGGTCTTTGACCTCATCTAAGGCTTGCCAGATGTCGTCTATAGTCAACGTTTTCATTAATGTGTATTCCAAAATAGCAACTAAAGCTGCGACCATCTTACATTTAAATAAATCACGAATGACACCAATAAACGAATTTCACGAATAATCAGAATTTTATATTTTTGAGAAAAATTCGTGTCATTCGTTCATTCGTGATATTCGTGATAAAAAAACTCAATGATTCTTCACCGGCAATAGCTACCACGTTGCCTGCGAATCCAGACGGGCCACTTCTTGCATCTTTGCCAGCAGAGACTCTAAATGCGGTGTGTGTTGGTCGCGTTGAACCTTAATGGGTGTCGTATCCTCTGGTGTTGCTAAATTGGCCTCTTTCAAGTTGGAGAGTACAAGCTTCTCCCAGGCCAACCGGAGTTGGTGCGGGTCAGGCACGAACCCCGCTTCGACTAAAAGTGCTTCGTCGGGCAGCGGTTCGAACAGTTGAGTGGTGTAAGGCCAAAGTTGGTTGAGCGCATTTTGCATCCGCCGATGGCTTTCGTCCGTGCCTAATCCCAATCGTTGTAGCCAGGCATGGGTGTGCCGGTAATGGTATATCTCTTCTTTGCGAATTTTAGCCGATGCTTCGGCCATGGGTTGGTACTGGCTTTGAACTAACTCGCCTAACCGCACCAACTCTGCCGTATCAAGCAGATATTGGCGCACAATAGTAAAAGCCCAATTGCCGATAGGAAGCTCTACCATTTGGATGTTGCGATATTCAGCCGCCTCTCGATGAAAAACTAATCTATCGGGATAAGTTTCGGGATTCTCCCCAACTAAATCAGCCAGAAGTTGATACCAGATTTTAGCGTGCCCTATTTCATCCAGGGCAATGTTGGCAAAAGCAATATCTTCTTCCAGAATGGGTGCATGCCCAGTCCACTCTGAGTTTCTGTGACCCACAACCAATTCATCATCGGCCATTGCCAATAATTTGTGAGCCAATGCTTCTTTTAAATTGGCTTTCATTCAGAGTCCTCTGCTTGCCGTGCCCTTTTCTTGATTTCATACATCATGGCGATGGTATGGTATTCTGATTGGTCTCGAAAGGTTTTGTCCAAAGATGGGTCGAACATACTTTCAATGTCATCCGGCTCACTCTTTGTGACGAATCGAGCCGGAAACACCCACCATGCCAAAGGATTCCCCTCCGAATATACTGCCAGAGCGTGCTGGAGTGCTTCAATCGGCGATTGTGCCTCGACTATTCCGATGTAAGTTTGACTGCCACGGTGTTTCAGCTTTTGAAAGACATAATATGGCTCTGTCGAGGTTGAAACGCTTTCAATCTCTGAGTTTGTAGCCCAATCCGGGTCTGCCAATTCTTGAGCGGTTTTTGAAAAAATTTTATCGGCTGGAACTACCCACATACTCACGCAATAAGGTCGTCGGACAAATACATCGCGAGCATTCATCAAAGCCATCTCACCATCAGGAGCATGGATTGAGTTGGTATTCTGGTGAGGTTGGTCCTCTGATACCTGCTCAAAGACCTCGTAGCGAGGCCATTGGGTATCTGTCATGATGCCTTTCCGTTGGCTTGTTTTTCGGCATAGGCGCTCAATGCTTCTCGAACCCACAGCCCATCTTCATGAGCCTTGCGCCGCGTCGCTAGTCGCTCTTTGTTGCAAGGGCCATTGCCGGTGATGACCTGCCAAAATTCATCCCAATCAATCTCGCCGATGAGCCAGTTGCCGCTTTCTTCATCATAGCGTAAGTCGGGGTCTGGAATGGTCAAGCCAAGTGCCTGCAAATCCGGCACCAACTCGTTGATAAACATCTGGCGCAATTCATCATTGCTTTTGGTTTTGATTCCCCAACGTGATAACTCCCCACTGTTGGGCGAGTCGCTGTCGTGAGGGCCAAACATCATCAAGGTGGGCCACCACCAGCGGTTGATGGAATCTTGAACCATTGCTTTTTGCTCATCCGTTCCCTGCGCCAGAAAGATAACAATCTCTTGCCCCTGTCTTTTGTGGAAGCTTTCTTCGGCGCAGATACGAGTATTGGCTCTGGCATACGGCCCATAGGAGCATTTTGCCAGCATGGTCTGGTTCAAAATAGCGGCCCCGTCAACCAGCCAGCCAATGGTGCCGATATCGGCCCAGGTGAGGGTGGGATAGTTGAAGATATTGGAGTATTTAGCCTTTTCGGTGAGCAGGGCATCGAGCATCTCTTCACGGGTTGCGCCCAGGGTTTCGGCGGCGTGATAGAGATATTGGCCGTGCCCGCCTTCATCTTGCACCTTGGCGAGCAGGGTCATTTTGCGGCGCAAGGTCGGCGCGCGGGTAATCCAGGCTCCTTCCGGCAGCATCCCGACAATCTCGCTGTGGGCATGCTGCGAAATCATGCGAATGAGCTGCTTGCGATAACGCTCCGGCATCCAATCACCTGGCTCTATTTTCTCGCCCCTGGCAATTCGGGCTTCAAATTCTTCGAGTTTTGCTTCTTTGTCTGGCTTGACTTCAACGTCTACTTTTTCGTTGATGTTTATGTATCCCATCGACTTAACTCCTTGGTAATGCTATCGCCAGCGTTTTATGATGTGACCAATGTTTTCATTAAACCATTAATCATTCACTATTCACTATTCACAATTATCCGATCCACTCGATAATCGAAGCCACGCCTTGACCAACCCCCACACACATGGTTATCAGCCCATAAGGGGAGGTGGCCGTTCCTTCGCGGTGGCGGCGTTTCATTTCATGCAGAATTGTCGTCATCAGGCGAGCACCGGTACAGCCCAGCGGATGCCCTAGAGCAATGGCCCCGCCGTTGACATTCGTTCTTTTATGTGGCAAACCCAATTCGTCCATCACCGAGAGGGCTTGCACGGCAAACGCTTCATTCAGTTCAATGATGTCCAGGTCGTCTACGGACAACCCGGCCCGTTTCAAGGCTTTGCGGGTGGCCGGGATAGGGCCATAGCCCATCGTGCGCGGGTCAACCCCGGCGGAGGCCGATGCCACCACGCGGGCCATCGGTTTGAGGCTCAGTTCTTCGGCCTTTTCGGCTGAAGTGAGCAGGACGGCTGCCGCCCCATCATTAATCCCGGAGGAGTTCCCGGCGGTGACGGTTCCTCCCTGACGGAAAGCGGGTCTGAGTTTCGCCAGAATTTCGGCGCTGGTGGTCAGTTCATAATTGCCGTTGACCTGTTTCATGCGAGGGTGTTCATCCGTATCCATGATAATCGGGTCTCCCTTACGCTGGGGGATGGTCACCGGCACAATCTCGTCCTTAAAACGTCCGGCATTGATGGCGGCCACGGCCCGGCACTGGCTTTCCAGAGCAAAGGCATCCTGTCGCTCCCGGTTAATGTTGGTCTCTTCGAAGATATTTTCCGCGGTCTCGCCCATCCCTTCTAGGGGGAACATAGCCTTCATTTGCGGATTTGGAAAACGCCAGCCAATGGTCGTATCATAAATTTGAGCATTGCGATCAAATGGGGTTTGGCCTTTACTCAAGACAAAAGGAGCACGAGTCATGCTCTCAACACCCCCGGCAATATAGATATCCCCCTCGCCCACGCTAATGGCTCGGCTGGCCTGAATGATGGCATCCAAACCAGAAGCGCAAAGCCGGTTGACCGTAATGCCGCCCACGCTCGTGGGAAACCCGGCCAGGAGCAGGGCCATCCGGGCCACATTGCGATTATCTTCGCCCGCCTGGTTGGTACAGCCCATGATGACCTCTTCAACCTCGGCGGGGTCTATGCCGGTACGCTCAATAATTGTTTTGAGAACCAGCGCCCCTAAATCATCAGGGCGCACCTGGCTCAATTGCCCCCGAAATGTGCCCACCGGGGTACGAACTGCATCGATGATAACGGTTTGTGCCATGATTTATTTCCTTATCTTATATAGTTATCTTACAAATTCTTGATATTTAGGCAAAGTGTCGTGTGGTTGGATTAACCCTCATCTTTCGTCTTCTCGTTTGAAGGGTAGCGAGCCGGGCGCTTGTTCTTCAAGCCGTCGAGACCGGCCATCAAATCTTCCGAGAAGAAGCCCACCATCTCCAAAGCCAGCGAATGGTCGAAAATAGGCCCCGCCTGCAAAAGCCATTGATTGAGCGCCCGCTTGGTGAATTTTATGGCGTGACGTGGCCCATTTGCCAGATTGGTCGCCACCTCCATGGCTTTGTCGAGCAGTTCGTCATCCGGTACGCACAGGCTGACCAGGCCGATACGCTCGGCCTCAATGCCGTTGACAAAGCCGCTGGTCATCAAATAATATTTCGATTTAGCCATGCCGCACAGCAAGGGCCAAATAATGGCTGAGTGGTCACCTGCTGCTACGCCCATACGGACGTGCCCATCGGCCAGCCGGGCATTTTCGGCGGCGATGCTGATATCGGCCAGCAAAGCTACCACCAAGCCCGCGCCTACCGCCGGACCATTGATGGCCGACACAATCGGCTTGGAGCAGCGCAGCATATTATAAACCAGGTCCCGTGCTTCATCGAGGATGCGGGTGATTTCATCATAATCCTGGTAGGCATCCTCGACCAAGCTAAAATCACCCCCGGCGGAAAAGCCCCGCCCCGACCCGGTGACAACCGCCACCCGTACCGTGGGGTCACGGTCGATGGTTTGCCATACCTCGGTCAGTTCGGTGTGCATACGGGCATCTGCCGCGTTGAGTTTGTCGGGCCGGTTCAGGCTCATCCACAGAATGCCCGGCTCCCGGCGTTCAAATACGATGGATTGAAATTCGGAATAGTTCATTTAGTTTTGTCCTTTATTGGAAGGATATCGGTTTATCTTGAATATGCCAGGAGAAGTGTTTAGGAGTAGGATTAGGGTGTGTGTCCGGATAATACCAAAAATCGATCACGGACCAATGTACGTCAGTTACTTCAAACTCCTCATCCAAATTTGTTTCCCCTTGCTTGGAGCTAATTTGTAATCTATGTTTCCCCTTCGATAAGTTAAACCTATAGGCGTAATAATTATGCTGATTACCAACGTCAAATTTGCTATTGACCACTTCTATATCGTCAATTAGCACTTTGATGTCTACAGGAGTTATATCAAAACTTTGATTACTAACAAAGAGGACGAAGTTTCGTGATGGATCATTCATATAAGCTTCATCGAGCGGGACAGCAAATGGCTCAGGCGTGATCTGACTTGTGGCTTGGTTATTACATCTGACAAGCCCTAGAGATAGTAGTACGAGAGCGAAAGCAATCACATATTTTCGAAAATAACCCATTCTCAAGGCCTATTCATAAATTATTAATCGCCTGGTAATATGTTTTAGTTTGTGCCAAAACTCAATCTCGCTACGACACAGGAGAGATTTTTCCTAAAGATTTATAAAACCATTCGAGAAATTCGTCCATTCGTGCCATTCGTGATAAAAATTTCAGGTTTGTGCCAAAACACAATTCCGCCGCGAGACAATGGGAGTGAAAAACTATAGTTTTTCACTCCTATTCGCTATGTTTCTTCCGGCGGGACAAACCACTCTCGTTTGCGATAGACCGTGGCCTGGCTTTTGGCGATTAACTGGCCGCTTTCGCGTTCGGTCACCGTAATCTCATAGAGGGCGGTTCGTCCACCCAGATGTTGCTCTTTCGCTTCGGCCACCAGGTGATCGCCCACTTTTGTGGCTTTGAGAAAACTGATATTCTTATTCAAAGCTACGGCGGTCTGCCCATATGAATTGCTGGCGGCCCCGAAAGCGATGTCGCTCAAGCTAAAGATGACCCCGCCGTGGGTTGTATTGTGAAAATTTGTCATTGCTTCGGTGACTGTCAGCGAAACGCGGCTATAGCCCGGTTCGATGACCTCGATGGTTGCCCCCAGATACGCCACAAAGGCATCCTTTTGAATATGTTCTCTGAGGCCTGTAGCCGTTTGTTTTGTGTCATATGATGCCTCAATTATCTGAGATGATGCAGAAATTGTTGAATTCGTCCCCTATTTACCTTTCCATTCTGGCGGGCGTTTCTCGATAAAGGCAGCCATCCCTTCTTTTTGGTCTTCCGTGCCAAAGAGCATGGCAAAGTAACGTCGCTCAAGCAAGACCCCCTCGGATAAGCCTGTCTCAAAGGCTTGATTGATGGCTTCTTTTGCCAAACGCACTGCTACCGGCGCTCGCTCGGCGATTTCGGCAGCCAGCCGGATGGCCTCATCCAGATAGCGTTCTTCCGGTACTACGCGGTTGACTAGGCCATGCTGTAGGGCTTCCTCAGCCGAGAGATTTCGGTTGTTGAGTATCATCTCCATCGCCACGGCTTTACCTACGGCTCGGGTTAGCCGTTGGGTGCCGCCTGCTCCCGGCATCGCCCCAATGCCGATTTCCGGTTGCCCAAACTTGGCCGACTCCGAGGCCACAATCATATCGCAGGCCATCGCCAACTCGCAGCCACCGCCTAGACACCACCCGCTGACAGCGGCAATAATCGGCTTCGTGATCGATTTGAGCTTGTCCCAATGGTCGATAAAAGGGTCATTTATCATGCTCACAACGGTGGCGTCGGCCAACTGTTTGATGTCGGCCCCGGCAGCAAAGGCTCGCTCGTTTCCGGTAACTACCATGCAGCCGACAGTCTCGTGCTCATCAAAGGCTTTTAAGGCTTTGGTAAGTTCCGCCATCGTCTGGCTGTTGAGGGCATTCAAAGCCTTGGGGCGATTGATTTGGACAACGCCAACTTTATCCTTCTGCTGAACAATAACATTTTCAGATGTTTCAAATAGAGACTCTTCTGACATTATATATCTCCTAATATGATGATTATGAGAACCCAGCCATAGTATATTGCTCAAAGGATTAGTGTCAATTTATAGAAATGTATTCCGTACTAAACGACCACTATTGACATAATATTATCTTAAGATTGCACCATCCGCCTACCTTTGGTAGAATTAGAAGACCTAATTAATGGTGAATAGTGAATGGTGAATTTTTAATGGTGAATAAGAGCTTCGTAAACAGTTAAATTTTGGCTTGAAGATATCCTATATGGTGAATGGGAATCAATATTGAGGCTTTAATTCACACTTCAGAATTGACAATTCGCAATTCACAATTACTTACTATAACCCTTGTTTGGTTATTGTGGTTACTATTGTCTGTGGTATACTTGTCTTGATTTTTCCATTGCTTAAAGAATACTTGGGGGGGCGCTAGCTCAATATGGCCTTGGTTACAATTGCACCAGATAAACGTCACCTTGCTGATATCGAAGGAAACCCTTTCTTCTCACTCGGCGTCAATTATGCCGGTTACTTTGATCGCGCCTGGAAAATGTGGGAGTCTGATTTATTTGATGCCGAACTGATCGCCCGCGATTTTCGTAAAGCCCAGAATAGTGGCTTTAATACGATCAGGCTTTTTGTTCATTCAGCCTTGGCATTGGATATTAGTCGGAATGAATTTGCCAAGCTCGACCAAACACTCTCCCTGGCCCAAGACCACAAATTAAAAGTGATGCTCACCTTAAATGATGCTCATTCTCTGAACTTGGAGAGAGTTGGGGAGTTAGATGCTAAAGTGGCTGGGCGTTATAAAGATATTCCAACGCTCTTTACCTATGATTTGGAAAACGAGCCGGTATTTTACAATCTGGTTGCGGCAATTTATCCCCAGGGCTATGAAGCACCGGTGCAGACAAGCCAACTGGTCGATCATTACGGGATTCGTGTTAGCCGTGAAGAAGCAATAGATCTCCAGAAAAATCGCCGCATTCCGGCTCACCTGGATGAAGACAAGGCTTTTTACTATATAAACGCTTTACGCCTGTTTTTAGAGTACGACCAGGCTGTGAGTCGCTTTGTCAATCAGGGTAAAGGAACCATGGTCGATTTTATGCTGTCTGCCGAGGCCGAGCCTTGGCATGTGCTAATTGGGGTGCTGGATGGTACGGTTGACAGTTGGCTTCGGGCCCGTATCGACCCCATTCGCGCCACAGGTTGCCAGCAATTATTGACCGTTGGCTGGAATTGGATGCATTTTGCCTCGCTACCGGCTAACCGCAGGCTTGATTTTCAAGAGTACCACAACTATACCAGTCTTACACTAGCCGGTTTCAATGTCAATGTGGCTCATTTGGAAGGCTTGCGTCGGGCTTTTCCTGACCACCCGATTATGTTTGGTGAGTTTGGTTGGAGCAATCAATCCACCAGTAACCCAGCCACCAGCCAGCCAGTTTCCGAGAACCTTACTGCCTTGTTTGAGACGGCTATGCTTGCCTACCTGCGGGCCAAATCTTTTGGTGGGGCTTTTAAATGGATACTCAACGATGTCGATATGGCCAATAACCCCTACGAGGCGAGCTTTGGGGTCTTCAAAGTTGGTGATCAACCCAAACCTATCCGCGATTTGCTGGCCCGTATTAGCGAAGATTGGTTGGCTGTTGGTCAGCAAGGAAATTTTAAAGCCGTGCGTGATATCGAAGCGGGCCTGTCCTATCGTTTCGATTTGCCTCAACAAATCTCGGTGGGCGGCCATGTCTATCAAGATGATACAATTGGCTGGCAAGCTGAAGACGTTGCCCATTGCTTTATAAAAAAAGAAGCCAATCAACTTTTTGTCGATGGTTATAGGGCTGGTCAACTGTCTATTGAGCCGTGGGAACTCATTCCAGTCTGGGATCGCACCCGTGAGACGGATTTATACCGCGTCTTTAGCGAGGGCCAACGTACTCGGCAGCGTACCTTTGCCCCCGGCGAAACGATACTCATCGATGTACGTCCCGGCACCCGGTATGCTATTACGATGGGAGCACAAAAACCTACCGAGCCGCCCCCGGACGATGCCCCAGAAGTCCATCCTAAGCCCGGTGAGCATGTCGTGCTTCTGGGTGATGTCAATACCTATTTACAGCCTACGCTCAAGTACATTCGGCGTTTTACCCCAGATTTCACCTTTTTTGCCAATGTAGTAACCGGACGTTGGGTTTATGTTACAGTTGTGGCGACCCCGGCTCAGGTATCAGATGATTTGTTGGACAATATTCGCGGGGCCGGGGCCATTTTGGTAGAGCGAGTAATTGGAGATTCGGCAGATGCCACAAAAGCGCTTCTGGATGATATGGCCAACCGGGGACAACGTTTCCTCTCGGCGGTTGTACCTCCTCAGGAGGAGCCTCCCCCGCCTGAGGATGAACCTGAACCCCCGCCCGATACCGAAGACCAGATGTATGTAGTCCAACCCGGCGATACACTGGGACGCATTGCCCAACGGTTTTATGGCGAATTCGCCCTGTGGACCTTGATATTTGAGGCCAATCGGGATAAAATCTCTAGCCCCAACCTTATTCGAGTCGGGATGGAATTGCTGATTCCGCCACGGGAATAAAACAAAGAGTTGATGAAATATGGCTGACAACGTATTAGATACACTCAAAGAACGGGGCTTTATCGCCCAGGTGACGGATGAGGATGCCCTCCGTAAGAAATTGGGCGAGGAACAGGTAACCTTTTATATCGGGTTTGATGGTTCTGCCGATAGTTTGCACGTTGGCAATCTGGTCACCATTATGGCGATGATGCATCTGCAACGGGCTGGACACCGGCCTATTGGTCTGGTGGGCAGTGGCACTACGATGGTCGGCGACCCCAGTGGTAAAACCGAAATGCGTCAGATGCTTTCCGAAGAGGCTATTCAGGCCAATAGTCGGGCTATTCACGCCCAATTGAACTACTATCTCAATTTTGATGAAGATAAGGCCATCCCCGCAAATAACGCTGACTGGCTCTTGGGTTTGAAGTATATCCAATTCTTGCGAGAGATTGGTCGTCACTTTAGCGTCAATCGGATGCTGGCCGCCGAAGCATATAAGCAACGTTGGGAGAAGGGACTGAGTTTTATTGAATTTAACTACCAGTTGCTTCAAGCCTACGATTATTTAGAGCTGTATCGCCGCTACGGGTGTACGTTGCAGATGGGCGGCGATGACCAATGGGGCAATCTATTGGCCGGAGTTGATTTAATTCGGCGGATTGAGGGAGTAACCGTCCAAGCTTTGACCTATCCGCTGCTGACGACGGCTAATGGCGCTAAAATGGGCAAAACTGCCGCCGGAGCCGTTTGGCTGGATGGAGAAAAGCTCAGTCCCTATGATTACTACCAGTACTGGATGAACTGCGACGATCGGGATGTCGAAAAGCTGCTTAAAACCTTTACCTTTCTGCCCCTGGATGAAATCAAGCGGCTTTCGGCCTTGGAAGGAGCTGAATTGCGCGAAGCCAAACGAGTGCTGGCCTACGAAGCGACCAAAATTACTCACGGGGAAGCAGAGGCTGAAAATGCGGAGAAGGGCGCCAAGGCTGCTTTTTCTGGTGGTGGTGATGCCGACGCTATGCCCACGACTAATCTGCCTCTTTCTCGGTTGGAAGATGATTTGGGTATACTGGAAATTTTCACCGAGGTTGGCCTGACCAAATCGAACGGTGAAGCCCGGCGGATGTTACAGCAGGGCGGAATCTATGTGAATGATACCCGGATTGAGCAGGTTGACCGGGTTCTAACCTCGGCTGACATCACCGATGGCGGTATTCTTCTCAGAGCCGGAAAAAAGAAATATCACCGTTTGGTTTTTGAGGAGTAGCTATTTTAATCAATAGCAGCTATAAAATAATAAAAAATGACCTCGGTTAATCCGGGGTCATTTTGATTAAGGAGGGGAGGAAATGTATAGCAGATTATTGCCGCCTGTTAATACAGGTTATACCCAACCACAGCAGTTTTGTCAAGCTGAACCTCAGAGCAACTATTCACTACCGGACACTTTTGTCAAAAGGCTAAATTTTTATCACGAATTGCACGAATAGACGAACCTGCGGCACGAATGGTTTATAAATAATTTAGAGAAATTTTGACCTCAAGTTTGTTCAAGGCGAGGCCAAGCCTCCATTCACCATTAAAAATTCATAATTCACTATTCATTATTATTTTACCTGCACAGCCAAAAAGTCCAGCAAGTCGATTTTGGTAATAATGGCGACAGCTTTATTATCTTCAACCACAATAACCACACGTCGGGTGGTAAAGACGCTCATCAATTCTTCCAAAAGGGCATGCGGGGTTATTGTCGCCACATCGGTGCGAACGAGGGCCTCAATGGTTTCTGTCGGCGCGTGAGTGTGACCTGTCATGAGCATGTGGTCGAGTAATTCCACCTCGGTTACAATGCCGACCAGCTCCCCATTTTCCTCTACCACCGGCACTTGTGAGATATCGTGCTCCTTCATCAACGAAATAACCTCGTTCTGGCGGTCAGAAGGATGCACGGCATAGAGGGTCTGTAGGCTTTTACGAGCCAAGACATCGGCCACTCGAATTTCGGACCAGGCCGACTCTAAGAAGCTATTCTCTCGCATCCAATCATCATTGAAGACCTTGCTTAAATAGCGAGAGCCAGAGTCGGGTAGAATCACCACAACCGTCGTATCAGGCTCTAGTTTATGTTCCTGAATGTAATGCAACGCTCCGGCCACCGCCGACCCCGACGAGCCACCACAAAAGATACCCTCTTCTCGAACCAGCCGCCGCGTCATCAAAAATGACTCTTTGTCACTGACTTGCACGGTATCATCAATCACCGACAAATCGAGAGTGGTTGGTAGAAAATCCTCGCCAATGCCCTCAATGTTATAGGCCCGGGCTGGTATCTCTTTTCCAGTCTGGAACAAGTCATGTAACATTGAGCCTACTGGGTCTACTCCGACAATCTTGATGGCTGGATTCTGCTCTTTGAGGTAACGTCCGACGCCGGTGATAGTCCCGCCGGTGCCCATACCGGCCACAAAAACATCAATCTTTCCGCCGGTTTGCTGCCACAGTTCCGGCCCGGTAATGCGATAATGGGCTTCAGGATTAGCCGGATTATGGTATTGGTTCGCCAGAATGGCGTTTGGCGTCTCTTCGGCCATGCGTTTGGACACAGAGTAGTAACTGCGCGGGTCGTCTGGCTCAACCGCCGTTGGGGTGATGACAACTTGCGCCCCGAAAGCCCGTAACAAGCGAATTTTCTCATCACTCATCTTGTCGGGCATGACAAAGATGCAGCTATACCCTTTTAGCGCCGCCGCGATGGCCAGCCCCACGCCGGTGTTACCGCTGGTTCCCTCAACAATGGTGCCACCCGGTTTAAGCTGACCTGTTTGTTCGGCTTCCTCTATGATGGCTGGGCCAATGCGATCTTTCACCGAGCCGCCGGGATTAAAAAACTCAACTTTAGCCAACACCGTCGGTCTCACGCCCCGCGTTACCCGATTTAGCCGAACCAAAGGCGTCTGGCCGATTGTGGTCAAGATGTTATCGTGAATTGCGGGGGTGCGAATGGCCGGACTATCTGCCGCCGTTAAAGTGTCCATTCCATGTCTCCTGGGCTTATAATTTGCATAACTAATGATGGGTTATAATGATATTTAGCTGATTCAAAATATGTATGGTATTATCAATTCCATATCATAGGGTTTAAGAGCCTGGCTCAAGGGGAAAGGTTCTCGAAACCTGTCTGCGCTTAAGCTTATTATACATAAGCTTCTCAAGCGATTCAAGACTGAGTTAGGCTAATAATCCATACGTGAGTTTTGGACGTGATGATTGGTCGAAACCTTACCGGCCATAGACACGAAAAGGAGTTTAGCTGGTGCGACTCAAAGATAAAGTCATTCTCGTTACAGGGAGTACCACCGGCATCGGTGAGGCCATTGCCCGGCGCTGCGTTGCCGAAGGGGGCAGGGTGGTAATCCATGGCCGTGATGGAGCGCGTGGCGAACAACTCGTGGCGGAATTGGGTGAGGGAGCAGCGCTTCACATCGACGATTTGGCCGACTCTACTGCGCCTCAACGCCTAATTGACGCAACTATCCGGGCCTTTGGCAAGCTCGATGGACTTGTCAACAATGCCGCCTACATCGTCCGCAGCGACCTCCAAACCACCGATGCCGAGTTGTTCGATAGAGTCATGGCGATTAATGTTCGCGCGCCAATGCTTCTCATTCAAGCCGGAATCGACCATCTCAAACGCAGCCAGGGGGCGGTTGTCAATATCGGCTCCGTTAATGCCTACACTGGCGAGCCACGCCAACTGGCTTATACCATGTCAAAGGCTGCCTTGATGGCGATGTCGCGCAATTTGGCGAATGTTTTGGCCTATGACCATGTACGGGTAACGCACTTCAATGTGGGCTGGGTCATCACCCCCAATGAATACAAGCTCAAGATGACTGAAGGCTTACCCGAAGGCTGGTCTGACAAACCCGATTTAGAGCATGTCCCCACCGGCAGAATGACCCAACCCGAAGAGATTGCCGCCCATGCCGTCTTCTGGCTCAGCGATGAAAGCCGCCCCATCTCCGGCAGCGTCATCGAGCTTGAGCAGTATCCCATCATTGGCCGTATTCCGTTGAAAGAGGGAGATTGACCGAAATAGTCGGTAAGCAAAATGTGAAGAAGAAGATAATGGGCGATGTGCCTGAGCAAGGAACATCGCCCGTTTTAACTTACGGTTAATTACTATTCTTAGTAATTAGCGGCAGGTAGATTAGATTCTGATCTCCGGCTTGCGCCTCACAAGCGCCCATATCGACTACCGGTGCGCCGCCGTTGCCAGTGTCAACCACGCCGGGAATGTCCACAAAGCGCGGAAATCCTTCTATGTCAGTGGTAAGGCCGGTGGACAGGGCCTCGTTATCCCCGGCGTCGATGGCGGGCGAGGTGGCCTGCAGACGCAGATTGTGTTGAGCAGCGTCCACAAACTGGGGATCGACGTCAAGGTTGTGACCGCCATCGGTCCCCAAACTGGAATCCCAACCCGGGCCGCTGCCGCCGCAACCCTGCACCAGGCTGTAGCTGATGGTCGGGGTGCTGTCGTCGATTATTTCATTAAAAATCTGAGGGCCACCGGACGTGGCGGTGTTACCCCACAAAATGCTGTTTTGGATTATCGGGTTGCTGTTGCCGGTGTTGAACATCCCCCCACCGTCGGTAGCGGAGTTGCCGCTGAAGGTGACATTGGTTAGTGTCGGGCTGCTATTGCTGAAGTTGAGCATCCCCCCGCCCTCATCGGCGGCGCTGTTCCCGCTGAAGATCGTGTTGATTACGGTTGGACTGCTGTCGTTGTTGAATATCCCCCCGCCGCCCGTGGCCGTGTTGTCGCTGAAGATGACGTCGGTTAGCTGCGGACTGCTGAGGTGGTTGTGCATCCCCCCACCCGCGCTACCGGTGTTACCACTGAAGGTGACGTCGGTCAGGACCGGGTTACTGCCATTGCCGTTGAGCATCCCCCCGCCGTACTGAGCGGTGTTGCCGCTGAAGGTGACGCCGGTCAGCACCAGGTTACTGCCAGAGTTGGACATCCCTCCGCCGCCCCAAACGGCGGAGTTGCCGTCAAAGATGAGGTTGGTCAGCGTCGGACTGCTGTCGTTGTTGGACATCCCCCCGCCGCTATCATCGACCCCGCCGCCATTGGCATTACCCCCCCTGATGGTGAAGCCATCCAGGATGGCGGTGGCATCCGTATAGTCGCCTTTGACCACGTGATAACTGTTCTCGTTGTTGTTGGTGAAGCCGCTGTCGTCGCCGTTTAGGTCCCCACTGAGGATCGTGACGTTGGTTTCCCAATCGCGCTGGCTGAGGTCTGTCTCGGTGGCCGCAAAGCCGCCGTAAATGGCCACCCCGTTTTGCAGTTGGAAGGTCGCGCTGCGGTTCGTCCCGCCGGTGGGGGTGTAGGTGCCTTCGGCCACCCAGATTTCGCTCAGGCCGCAGCTTTGGGCCAGATTCAGGCCGAGTTGCAAATCGGTCAGGGCATTAACCCAGGAGTCGCCGCTATTGCTTCCCCCGGCATCGGTGTCAACATAGATTGGCTCCCCGGCAGGACAGTCTGCCTGGTTCTCATAAGCCCCCATATCCACGATGGGCGCCGTACCGCTGCCCGTATCGACCATAAAGGGATTGTCGAACCGGCGGGGCTGACCGGCCAGGTCGGTGGTCAGCCCGGCGGGCAGGGCACTGTTATTGCCGGCATCAATAGCCGGCGACAGATTTTTGAGCCGCAGGTCGCCGCTGGCCGCATCCACAAACAGGGGGTTGGCATCGATATTGTTGCCGCCGTCAGTGCCACAGGCGCTGTCCCAGCCAACGCCGCTGCCGCCGCAGCCTTGTACCAGGCTATAGCTGATTGGGTTGAGTATGGTAGCGTTAATTATCTGGCTGCCTGTTGGGGCGGTGTTGCCCCACAAGATGCTGTTAGCCAGCGTCGAGGAGCCGCTCACGAAGTTGAATATCCCCCCGCCTCCTGCGGACGCAGTGTTGCCGCTGAAGGTAGCGTTAACCAGCGTCGGGTGACCGCCGGAGTTGTACATCCCCCCGCCGCCCTGAGCGGTGTTGCCGCTGAAGATAGCGTTAACCAGCGTCGGGTGACCGCCCAAGTTGGCCATCCCCCCGCCTTGAGCGGCGGTGTTGCTGATGAATTGGGTCGCGGATAGACTCGGGCTGCTGTTGCCCAAGTTGGCCATCCCCCCGCCGTCCCCAGCGGTGTTGCTGATAAAGATAGTGCCGGTCAAGGTCGGGCTGCTGTCGAGGCTGTACATGCCCCCGCCATCGTCCCAGGCGGTGTTACCGCTGAAGGTGGTGCCGGTCAAGGTCGGGCTGCTGTCGAGGTTGAATATCCCCCCGCCGTCCTGAGCGGTGTTGCCGCTGAAGGTGACATTGGTCAGGCTCGGGCTGCTGTTGTCCTCGTTGTACATTCCCCCGCCGTCGTCCTGAGCAGTGTTGCCGCTGAAGGTGACGTCGGTCAGCGTCGGGTGGCTGATCGGAAAATTATGCGGTCTGGTGTTGTACATCCCCCCGCCATCCTGAGCGGTATTGCCGCTGAAGACAACGTTAACCAACACCGGGCTGCTGTAGAGGTTGAACATCCCCCCGCCGTCCTGAGCGGTGTTGCTGATGAACGTAGTGCCAGTCAAGGTCGGGTTGCTACCGCGGTTGTACATCCCCCCGCCGTAATCGGCGGTGTTGTTGATGAAGGTGACGTTGGTCAGGCCTGTATTGACCCATATGCTCCACATCCCCCCGCCGTAATCGGCTTGAGCGGCGGTGTTGTTGATGAAGGTGACGTTGGTCAGCGTGAGCGAGGAATCGTTGCAGTACATCCCCCCACCCATGTTGGCGGGGGAGCCGCCATTGGCATTACCACCGCTGATGGTGAAGCCATCCAGGATGGCGCTGGTAGTGATACCGGAGAAAGCAACGACCACGTGGTAGCTGTTTTCGCCGTTGTTGGTGAAACCAATGTCATCGCCGTTCAGATCGCCGCTGAGGGTGGTAACGTTGTTCTCCCAATCACGCTGGCTGCGTAGCGTCTCGGTGGCCACAAAGCCACCGTAAATGGCCACGCCGCTCTGCAGGCTGAAGCTGACATTGCGGTTGGTCCCAGTGGTGGGGGTGTAGACCCCGCTCGCCACCCATATCTCGGCGCCGTCTGTGGCCAGGGCCAGGGCATCCTGCAAATCGGTGTAGGCATCGTCCCAGGAGGTGCCGTCATTAGCGCCGGTTGTTGCGTCGATATCCACATAATAGATGGTTCCGGCCTGGGCTACCGGACTGAGACTCCCGGCTGCCTGGGCCGCCGGACCCCACGATAGAAGGGCCAGCAAGCTGGCGCTTATCAAGGCCATTACCAACAAAAAACTGATCATCCTTTTCATCATAATCTCCTTTATAAATAGTAGGTCACATTTTGGATGTGACACGCTCTGCTGATTGTCACGCTAAAAGCGGTGACCTACATCTACTTCTAAGACAGTAGCGGGCAGATATGGAACGGTTATTAAAGTAGAAAATGGGGGAGCGCCACGATAAGGAGATCGATGTTTAGTGAACGGCACCTCAGCAAACAACTGAACGAGATCGAGACAGGTATACCTGTTCCGGGATCGCGCCGTGAATGAGAGATTGGCAATTGTATATTCTACAAATGGACGTCGAAATAAGGCGACGTAGAGATGGCAACCTAAATAAAAGGTTGGCTCAAAACAAAATAAGCAAAACCAACACCACTAAGAGCAACGGAATTCCCCCATAGTAGTATAAATCAAAGACTATCCGGACACACCAGTCACCCGGATAGTTTTGAAGCTGGTCATCAGAGGAGTTCTGAACTAGGACAGGTGGTTAGGTTTTAATCTCTTGGCTAACCCATCGTCTTCTTTAGCGAACCCAAACTTGCCTCTCTGAAAAATTGGCGATAGGCCGTAGTCTCGGCCAGGGCTGCTTTGAGGATGGTCTCGATTGTATCTGTAGCTTCAGATGGGGATTGCTGGTCGGGACGTAACACCAACAGTTCTTCTTCCTCTACATAGATGGTTAGCTTACCTTGAGCCACCAGCCAATCAATACCCAATCGAACTGTGGCGATGCGGTGTCCTAACGCTGCGGCCAGCGCTTCTAAGACAATCTCGCCCTCTTTGTGCATCATAGCATATTTGATGAGTCCCATCAACTGTTTAATAAAGGCTGGAAAAGTATCAAACGGCGTGGGCTGCCCCACTAACACAATTCGCTCCGGCCTGACCAAGGCTATCGCCTGTTGAAAAATATCCTGTCCAGGTGGGGCCGTCCAGATGACCAAGGTCTCGGCGGGGTGGAGCTGGTGGCGGGGAAGGGAGGGGGTGTTCGGAACGGTGGTTCCTTCGGCCCAAACAAGGGGAGATTGGCCGAAGGTGGTAATTGCCGCAGGTTGGTAATTGGGAATCTGTCGCCAGTCGGTGAACTCTGGCTGGCGAGTGACAGGGGTGGGGTCCCATTGTCTGGCGGCAAGCCATTCCAATTGAATTGAGGCGTCACCTTTGAACGCATCGGGGCCGAGGGTGAAGGCTAAATCAAACTTGCCCTGTGGAACAGGTTCGGTAGCGCCACCCCACCAAATGACTTGCTGTTGATATCCGGCCTCATCTTCTACAATCAATCGCTTATGGTCTCTGGCTCTACCAAAGCTGGCCTCATCCACAACAGTAAGGCCAGTACAACCTAAGCGTACCGACGGGTTGCCCGCACCGAATGGGGCCAGGCGTTGGATGGTTGCCAGTAAGTCCGTTGAGACTTGGGACAGATCAATCATAAGGTCAAGCGTCATCGGCGCTTCCGGGGCAATTTGGCAATCCGCCAAAGCCGTAGACAAGCCCCGCCGAAAAGCAGTAACATTTT
>Ga0210124_1000426_pt1 | contig 21797 bp, 12 predicted proteins | sample Muzzi_PWC_D2_FD_185554 | JGI IMG/M metagenome (GOLD analysis project Ga0210124, IMG submission 185554) | Wetland microbial communities from San Francisco Bay, California, USA, that impact long-term carbon sequestration - Muzzi_PWC_D2 (SPAdes) | ecosystem: Environmental > Aquatic > Marine >... | reverse complement strand
CCGAACAGATCAGCCCCACTCAAATTGACATAACTCAGGTCAGTCATGCTTAGATCGCCTGAGACCAAGTTTACCACACTCAGATTAGGACGATTTCCTGCCAACCTTTCCATCTCAATGAATGCCTTAGCCGCTTCAACACGAGCCTCTATACTCGCTTTTAGGGGGCATTTGTTGTTGACATTCTTCATTCCGCAGTCTTGCCTATCATAAAGGATGGCAAGCAAAGCATCACGACGGCTTGTATCATTCCGGCTACTCTGCTGCGTCAGCAAGAACAAGACCAATAAGGCCAACCCAATCGCAATAAGCCCTAGCCAGCGTCTTGATTTCCTCTTAGACAATACGTTTATAAATCTTTGTCTGGTCATTTTCAAAAATCAATTTTACGCCTTGTACTACTCAACTAATATGGCCCCGGCTTCTTCTGGACTAAAGCCGTCAGGCCATACTGTGTTAATGTCATACCAAGCCTCATTCAGGGTGGCCTGGTACAGATTGGCCTCGCTCAGGTTGGCCCCGCTCAGGTTGGCCCCGCTCAGGTTGGTATTGCGCAAAGAGGCTTTCTCCAGGTTGGCCGCTTGTAAGTCGGCCTCTCGCAGCGTGGCCCCACTCAGGTTGGTCCCATTCAAGGTAGCCCCATTCAGGTTAGCTCCGCTCAGGTCGACCACGCTCAGATTGGCCCCACTTAGATTAGCCCCAGTCAGATCGGCTCGGCTCAGATAGGCTTCGCTCAGGTCGGCCCCTTGCAGATTTCGGCTCTCTGCCCCTTGACTGACGATTTCCCAAACCAAGCGCCATTTGCTATCGAGCCGGGTGCCGTCGTCAATTTTGGCGTCCCGTAGATTGGCATAACGCAGGTTGGCCCCGGTCAGGTCGGCCAGACTCAGATCAGTCCCGGTCAGGTTGGCAAAGCTCAGATCAGCCTCACTCAACTTGGCCTTACGCAGATTGGCCCCGGTCAGGTCGGCCAGACTCAAATCAGCCTTACTCAGATTGACCTCGTTCAGGGTAGCCGTGTTCAGGTCAACCAAATACAAGTTGGCCTCGCTCAGGTTGGTACCGCTCAGGGTAGCTTGAGGCAGGATAGCAAAGCTCAAGTTAGTATTACTCAAATCGGCACCGCTGAGATCAGCATCGCTCAAGTCAGCCCGGCTCAGGTCGGCCCCGCTCAAGTCAGCCCCGCTCAAATTAACATCGAGCATGTCCCAGCCCCCGCTCAAGTCGGTCTGCCGTAAGTCCGCATCGCTCAGATTAGCCCCACGCAAGATAGCCCCGCTGAGAGTCGTTCCACTCAGGTTGGCAAAGCTCAGGTCGGCCCCTAACAGCCTGGTCCCAATCAGAAGGGATCCACTCAGGTTGGCAGACCTCAAGTCAGCTCTATCCAGCCTGGCCCCAATCAGTAAGGTTCCACTCAGGTCGGCCTTGCTCAAGTCTGCATCGCTCAAGTCGGCTGCCGTCAGATCGGCTGCGGTCAGGTTGGTCTTGCTCAGATTGGCAAAGCTCAGGTCAGCCTCAAACAAGTTGGCAAGACTTAGGTTGGCATCGCTCATATTGGTCTGAGACAGGATAGCATAGGTCAGGTCGGCTCCGCTCAAATCTCGTCCGGCTGCCCCTTGATTAACAATTTCCCAAACCAATCGCCATTTGTCATCAAGTTGAGTGGTATCATCAATCTCGGATGTGGTTAGGTTGACTAAGCGGAGGTCAGCGTCCCTCAGGTCGGCTCCATGTAGGTTGGCGAAGTCCAGGTTGGCGCGGGTTAGGTTGGCCTTATTCAAGTCAGCACCACTCAGGTCGGCGTGGCTCAGGTTGGCCGAGTTCAGGTTGATACCGCTCAGGTCGACCCCACTCAGGTCGGCCATACTCAAATCGACATTGTTTAGACCAGGACGCTTTCCGACCCGTCGCTCCATCTCAGTGAATGCCTTAGCCGCATCGACACGAGCCTGGGTACTGGCTTTTAGGGGGCATTTGTTGTTGTCATTCTTTACGTCGCAGTCCTGCCTATCATATAGTGTGGCAAGCAACGCATCACGACGGTTTATATCACTTGGTTGGGTCTCTGGTTGTACTATAGGGTCACTGATTAAGTAACTATGCTGCGTCAACAAGAACAATATCACTAATGCCAGTCCAATCACCATGAGTTCCAGCCAGCGGTTCGATCTCCCCTCGGCCATCGAGATTGCCCTGAGGCGCTCATTATCCGCCTCGAAGGCGTCGTACTCCGGCCAAAATTCTTCGATTTCGTTGTTCTGATCGACTTGCTCCTGGGAAGCCATTATTGCCCCTTGTGTCACAGCATAAGCAGTGCATGCAAATCGCAAATCACCTATTACGTTTATAAATTTTTGTCTGGTCGTTCTCAAACACCAATTCCAGACTGCCTTGATTGTGCAATTGCTCGAATTTGTCCCCGATATTGTTACCGTAAACGGCTCGTTCAATCTGGCCGATATAGATGTAACTGATATTCAACTCGTCGATTAACTCCAGGGTGCGAGCGGGGTCCGGAGTGGTCCAAAACTCGTTAACCACAAAGTCCCGTCTGGAAATCTGCGAGCCGTAACGTTGCTCGTTTTGGTGCAGTCCTCCCAGGATGGAGGGCAAGCCTGTATAGGCTGCCACACGCATACCGCCCTCGCGGTAGTAGCCGATTTTGGCTTCGGCCAGAATGGGAGTTCCCTGGACATTTTCTTGCAGCCAGCGAATCGCCTCATAATCATATTTTAGCTGGATGGGATTATCGGCGGGCCAGTCAAAGGTTCCAACAGTCATGTAGGCCAGGCCATCAAGTGTACCAATGGGTGGGCGATTATGGTCGCCGGGGAAGCGATCATCGACACGGGTGCGAGTGCCAAAGATGGGGTAAACCAAACCAGCCATCAGCAAAATCAGAGCAGCCCCCTGCCAGATGATTTGGCCCGGCAACGGCCAACGCCAGATCCATCCCCAAATTTGGGGCAGAGCCACCGCCGCCACAATTCCAAAAATGACCCACACCTGGATGTAGAACTTGAACAACGTATTCATCCGATAGTATGCGCCGACGCCCAGAAAGTCTCGCAGGAAAATGAACTCCACGCCGACCAAGACCAAAAGCCCGGTGAAGGTGAGCAGCCCTAAGTATGCCGTGCCCGCAGACACTTCTTTACGAAAGAGCAAAATCAAGGCCACCGCCACGAGGGGGAGAAGGTAGGCGGGAACGCGGTATCCCAACAAAAATAAGATGAGGGCAACCACAATCAAGAGTCCTACTGCCCACCGGCCCAATTGATAGGCATCGGTTTCTCGCTTAACCACGGCGCGATAGATTTCGGTGAGATGGGGCCACACATTCCAACGCCGCAAGAAGAGGCTAACCATCCGCAGCAGGCTGTTTCGAGTGTCCGGGTGCAGCAGAGACACCCACAGCCACGAGACAATCACAAACAAAAAGAAACCCCATATCTTGAGATGCTGGTCTAGCGGCGTTTTGGTTCGAACCAAGCCTACTCCTGTCTCTGCCGGAGGTTGATAATGGATAAAGAAAGGACTATAAAGCAAATAGGTTATGGTCAATAAGCCCCCGGCGAATATCGCGCCACTGATTAGAAAGACGCCTACCCGGCCAAACGTCAAATTGTCTTTGCTTTGTCTATACAGACCAATCAGGAAAACAGCTACAATCAAGCCCAGATAGGTTGGCAAATCCCAGGTGTTGATGGCAGCGATTGCGCCCAATACAAAAGGAATTGCCAGCCAGCGAATGAATGATGAAACCTTGAAGGATGAATAATCAGCGAATGACTCATCATCCGCTGATTCGCTCATTCGCTCATTCTCCGGTAAGAGCCAGTTAAAGGTCAGACTCAGGAATAAAATCGTAAAGGGGATACCAATCATGTGAGGATGCAAATCGGCGAAGAGGAAGCTGAAATAGGGAAACTCGTTAATGGTTTCGGGTATGACGCGGGTAGGGTCCCAGTAATTGTAGGTCGCCAGGGAATTGCCGTTAATAACGTGCAAAAAACCACTAATAGCTGGCACTAGGGTAGCCAGGCCAGGGATAACACTGGCAAAATCGCTCTGACTCAAATCGGCCAGATTCCGCAAAAATTGGGCAGCACCTTCCAGATTACCCAAAAAGACAATAAACAGTACGGCCAGCAATCCGCTCGCGATGATTTTCAACCTTGAGGGCTGGACATTGAATTTTGAAATGGAAATGGAACTGGTCAGATTTCCGGCCAAACTGAAAGCATTGACCGCCGTCAAAGCAGCCAGGGTCGGAACGGCCAAATTAAAGGCAATAGAGGGCTGTATACCACTCAATTTAATGAGAACCCCCACCAAAAACAGGCCATAGTAGTAATAATTTATGATACCCCCGGCAAAGAAGGGGTCGTAGGGTGGCATCTCGACGCTTTTGACAACGGCGTTGAGAAAGCCGATTTCTAGCATTTTTTCACCGCCCAGCCAGGGATGCCATAAATCGGGGTTGAGTACTCGCAAATAGACAAACACCAGATAGACCAAACCGAAGATGATTTCGGTTGTGAAAATGAGCCACCACTGCTTGCGCCAGACGAATTTTTGAATGGATTGTCGCGAATAAATTATAGCCACGGCCATACCAATGACAGCAAAGAGAATTAACACAATAATTGCCGTAATCGCTGTATTTCCCAGCCAATTAGTGCCAATGAGGCTGCTACTTAGCCAGACAACATAACTGATGAGTAGCAAGCCTAAGCTTTTACTTAGCCCGTAACCTCTATCTGGCAGTTTGTTAAAGAGCAAAAAGGTCAGCGGGAAGGCTGCGAAGCCTACAACCATCGTAATAAACCACCAAATTATAGTCGTAACGATTGGTGAGGTGTTGGCAATATCATTCCAGTGATAATCATCGACAACCCGTAACTGGTCAACCGGTGTATCGAGCAAGAGAGATTTCCCTGCTTCAGGAGATTGTGGTGATTGGGGTGGGGACAGATTATTTGTCGCGCCCCGAATACGCATGAGTAAGGTGGTTGGCCCTATATAGCCCGGAATAGCCGCTTGCCAGGTATTGCCCAGAATTGCATCCCACTCTGCCACAGAAAGCTGGCGAGTCTTTTTGAAGAGAATAGGTTTGGGATGGTCGTATACCGTAAAGCTCTCGTCAGCCGATTGGTCATCGAAAACAAAGGGGCCGAGGCGAGGCGGTGTTTCTACAGTATAGACTTGTTCAAATCCCAATTCTCCGGAGAAGAGAGCTTGGTAGTAACGAGTACTCATCGGGTAGCGTTCTGGCAGACGGGGAATGGTACGTGATAGACGATTGCTGGCCAGTGTCACATAATCGCAATCCCTGAGCGTGTCGCGTATCAATTCGTATTTGGCCTGGGTGTCGTCATCGTACATTGGAAGTATAGGTTGGCGATATTGGTGAGCGCCAGGATGGCCGTCTGGCTCTGGAATATCGGTGGGCATGCGGTCGTCCCAATGCTCGTAGGCGATACAGGAACCATTGGGGACATTGGCATAAATCCAGCGAGCAAATGTCACCCAGGTATGCTCCGAGCCATAGACACCGTTCACAAAGGCCAAGGCCCAGAATGCGGAACCAAGGAGAGCAATGGTAGCCAGAATGATTGCAATGGGTTTGGCAAGTTTGGGGAGAAGGGGGGAATGGTAACTGGTAATTGGTAATTGGGTTGAACTAGGACTCGGTTCTATTGCGGCTCGTTCGCTGTTTGCCCATTCGTGTGTGGCCGGTTGTTTATCTGTGGTTTGGTCTTTGTTGGTTCGATACTGCCATAAAGCAATAATAAGACCGGCTCCAAATAAGGAGAATAGTGGCACCACCGGAACCATATAACGCATGAATTTAGCCAAAAAGAGGCCGGTCGGGCCAAAATAGAAAACAATCCAGAGCAGCGCCAAAAGTTCACCGACCTGAGTTTTGCCTCGTACTGCTTTGATCGTCACCCACAACGTACCGGCCAACCCTAGCAAACCCAACGGCCAGCCCATTCCCCAGCGTAATTGCTGCTTAATGAAGTACCAATAGGCGATTGTATTACGATATTGGCGAGTAAAAGGGAAATCGGCCACACCGCTAACCATGTTGCCCTGTTCATCGAGTACGGCTCGCTTAAAATTCTCAAAGTCAAGCAAAACAAAAGGTGAGGTCACGGCGAAAATGATAAAGGCAACAGCTAAGGCAAGGAGAGCTAAGCCAATGACACGATTTTGGATTTTTGATCCTTCGACGTTGCTCAGAACGGGTTTTCGATTTTCGATTTCGGAAACAGTAGATAAATTGGTGTTTAATTTCTGGTGGCGAATAGCAAAGTATCCGGCTACAACGGGAGCAAAAATGATAGGCAAGGCACTAAATTTCGAGGCTACGGCCAGGCCAATACCCACGCCCGTAAGGACTGCTGTACCCACAGTTTGACGATCATAAAAGAGAAGAGCGCCATAGATAGCCAATAGGGTGAAGGTGGTCGAGATAGGGTCAACGGCAAAGAAGTGGGCTAATTGAATCTGTAACACAGTAAAGGTGACGAATGCGGCAGCCAGCAACCCACCCCATACACCATAGAGTCTCCGTCCCAACAGAAATATTAAATAAACACTAAAGAGGTCCGACAGTGCAGCCAGAGCACGCCCAATATGAGCAAAGCCCTGACCAGTTAAGCTGGTAGCTAAGAACTGAGTCCACTCTGATGGCAGTTGGAAGGGCAATGACATGACAATTGGAACCAGGTCATTGAGGAAATTGGCAGTCAATACCAGGGTATAGAGGGGGAAATGGCCGTAAGTGTAAGAGCGGCGTTCCTGGGTAGTAACATTCCAAAAAGGATTCAAGGGCGATGAGCGAGGATCAAGTAAAGGGGCTGAATCATCGGGCCAGTGAATAGTGGGGGCATAGAAAGCTACGGTTGAACGCTCGTCGGGATGGGCAAAGATACCGTTATCCCAGTTGATATTATAAAAACGCAATCCGGCAGCAATAATGAGAATGATGATGAGCAAACCGAGCGCTAGAAAATCAGAGACACGTTTTGTTCGGACCATGTTAATGATTGTAACCGCTGAAAAAGGGTTGGGCAAGTTGACTATTGGATGTTGCTTTTATAGAATTTGCCTACAGCATTTGATAATGCTACAATGAAATTGACCGTTGGGGAGTCGTCTAATGGTAGGACAGCAGATTCTGGCTCTGCCGGTCGGGGTTCGAGTCCCTGCTCCCCAGCCAGATTGTAAAAGGGGCATGGCCGTTTATGGCGTGCCCTACTTTTTTGATAGAATGTTTATGGCAGCACCTAGCCCTCGAACCGCAAAAACTCGACATTTACCTTTGATTGTTGGCCTTATAGGTGTCTCTGTCGTCGTCATTTTGGGTGGCGTGGTTTGTGTCCAACTCACGTTGCGGCCATCCAGACAACGAGCGCCTACACCCACGGCTACCGCCGATCAACCAGCGACCACCTCCTCTACAACGTCCCCACCGACGTTGACACCGGGGCCGCCCACCCCCAAGAAAATAGCCTTCACGGCAGAAGAACCCATCAAGGGCTTTTCCGACTGTGGCAAATATGGTTTTTGGGGAAAGGTTTTGGCTAGTAATGGAACGCAGTTACAAGGCGTCCAAATAGTAGTATGGGAGGGACAAGCCGGATTGCTAGCCTTAAGCAACACAGACACGGAGGGTAGCTATCTTATCGAAATCGAAGCTGAACCCGCCCAACGAAAGTTGTGGCTGCAAGTTTTTGAAGACGACCTGCCGGTTTCACAACCTGTCTTTGTAGAAACTCAAATCGATTGTCAGAACGGTTTTCAAATCTATCAAATCGACTGGCGGAAGATTGATTAGGTATAGATGAGTGATAATTTAATGATCCGTAACACTTAACTACCAATTCCTAATTACCACTAACCAATTACCAAAGGATATTCATGCACACAACAATCTATACAGACTCAACGGGCTTTGACGTGTTGGCCCAAGAGTGGGATGACTTGCTGGAACGCGCCGTTCATCCCCCATTTTTTATGCGATATATCTATCAGAAAACCTGGTGGCATTATTTAGGAAATGATGATCTACTTTTAATAGCCATCCGTAATGATGATGGGCAATTGGTGGGCCTGGCCCCGCTTTATGGTGAAACGAATGCCGCCGGGCAACGCCAACTCAATTTTGTGGGTTGTGTTGATGTTTCTGATTATCTTGACCTTCTGGTCGATCAGAATCATGTAGATAGCGTCCACCGGACTCTTCTCGATTGCTTAGCCAGCAATGATTTAGCTTGGGATAAACTATATCTTTGTAGTTTGCCTCACAATTCGATTACCCATACCCGGCTGGCCGAAGCAGCCCAGCGCCAGGGATGGCAGGTAGAAGTCAAGGAACAGGACGTTTGTCCGGTTATAACACTCTTGGATAGTTGGGATGATTACTTAGCCGGAATTAACAAAAAACAACGCCACGAGATTCGACGCAAGATGCGAAAAATCGAAAGCGAGGCCGAGACTCGCTGGTTCGTGCTCGACTCCGAAGAGGGGTTGGCCGAAGCAATGGAGAACTTTATTGCCCTTCACCAAAAATCAACTGAGGACAAAGAAGGCTTTTGGAATGATGACCTCATTTCATTCTTCAAAGCATTAGCCATTGAACTAGCCAAGGCCGGTTGGCTAAAACTCTATTTCATTGAAGTAAATGGGGTGTTAGCAGCAGCCATGTTAGCCTTTGATTACAATAATGAATTCTTACTCTATAACTCAGGCTACGACCCCGAACAGTTTGCCCATCTAAGCCCCGGCAATGTTCTGACCTCTTATACCATTCAAGACGCTATTAGATTAGGTCGCAAACGCTACGATTTTCTACGAGGCGATGAAGTATATAAATTCCGGTTTGGGGCCGAGGCTGAATCGGTTTATGATTTGGAGGTTTACCGGTAAAAGAGTTTTGTGAGTTTATTGAGTTCGATGAGTTTATTGAGTTTATTGAGTTCGATGAGTTCAGTGAGTTGGGTGAGTTAATGAGTTCAGTTAAAATCAACTCCCCAAACTCATTAAACCCTTGAAACTCATAAACGGTTTTTAGAGGAAGGTTATGATAAAACGAGTCGCCATGATGAGCGTGCATACTTGCCCTTTAGCCACTCTGGGAGGCAAAGAAACCGGGGGTATGAATGTGTATGTGCGCGACTTGAGCCAAGAGTTTAGCCGCCGAGGAATTGAGGTGGACATTTATACCCGCTCTCAAGACCCTACCGTTCCCCGCATCAGCGAACTAGCTGAAAACGCTCGAGTTATTCACATCAAGGCCGGTCCCGAACAACCCTACAATAAAAACCTGATTCATAATCACCTCGCTGAATTTGTAGTCAATGTGGAAAGCTACAAACAAACGTATGATATCATTTATAGCCACTATTGGCTGTCGGGTCTGGTAGCCAATCCTTTACGCCGCACCTGGAACATCCCGATGGTACAGATGTTTCATACTTTAGCAGAAATGAAAAACCGCGTGGCCCAAACCCCGAAAGAGCGCGACCCCGAACAGCGTGTCAACTGTGAGGGGGAGATTATGCGCTTTACCGACCGTCTGGTAGCGGCAACCCCTCTTGAAAAAAATCATATGACCTGGCTTTATGGCGCTTCGCCGGAAAAGATTGATGTGGTTCCACCCGGAGTAGATTTGGAGCGCTTCAAGCCTCTGGATCAATGTGAAGCCAGAAGCCATATCGGCATGCCGCCTAACGATAAGATGATTTTGTTTGTGGGCCGTATTCAACCCCTGAAGGGGATTGACACGTTAATCCGTGCTTTAGCCATCGTTAAACAAAAAGACCCAACGCTGGCAAAAAACCTTTGTGTCTCTATCATTGGCGGCGACCCCAACCCCGATACAGAAATTGAGCAGCAAGAATTTGAACGGCTGAATACGCTGCAAGTCGAGTTGGGTATCGGTGATTTGGTTACATTTTTGGGGGCTAAAGATCAGGACAGCTTAGTTTATTATTACTCCGCGGCAGAGATGGTGGTGATGCCCTCTCATTATGAGTCATTCGGTATGGTTGCCATCGAGGCGATGGCCTGCGGTACGCCGGTAATTGCCTCAGATGTGGGGGGGCTATCTTTTAGCATCGAGGATAGCTTTAACGGATATCTTGTACCTGGCCGCGATCCTCAAGCTTTAGCCGATAAGATTCTCTTACTTCTCAAATACCCTGTTTTGCATGACCAACTCAGTGAGCAGGCCCGGGGATGGGCCAAGCGTTATAGTTGGGCAAATATTGCAGATGAGATTGAAGAAGTCTTCGAGCGAACCTTAAGCGGCTATCGAAACGGCCATCATTAGTCATTGAGGCGGGTTGATAAGTCTGTAATATATCTCTTCTGGTCATAATATCAGGAGTACGGATTGCAATCCGCACTCCTGATTTGGTATCGTGGTAGTTAACTAATAAACTGCTTAAATATCAAAATAGAGCATAAACTCATGCGGATGGGGCCGTAGTCGAACTGGGTCTACTTCCTCTTCCCGCTTGTAGGTAATATAAGCCTCAAGGATATCCTCGGTGAAGACATCACCTTGCAGCAGAAAGTCATGGTCTGCCTCTAAAGCATCAAGGACATCAGACAGGGTGCCAGGGGTATTGGTAATTTTTGCCGCTTCATCCGGTGGCAGGTCGTAGAGGTCTTTATCAATCGGATCACCGGGATCAATTTGGCTTTGAATCCCATCCAATCCGGCCATCAGTAAGGCCGCAAAACAGAGGTAGGGGTTGCAACTGGGGTCGGGGGCACGGAATTCAACACGCTTGGCTTTGGGACTCTTGGAATAAACCGGAATACGGCAGATTGCCGAGCGGTTGCGCTGGGAGTAGACCAAGTTAATCGGCGCTTCATAGCCGGGAACCAATCGCTTGTAGGAATTGGTCGTTGGTGCGGCTAGAGCCAGCAGAGCCGGAGCATGTTTCAACAAGCCACCGATATAATATTTGGCTGCATCCGAAAGCTGGGCATAGCCAGCCTCATCGAACATAACATTCTGGTCGCCTTTCCACAGACTTTGGTGAACGTGCATACCGCTACCATTATCTTGAAATATGGGCTTAGGCATAAAGGTAGCCGTTAAGCCATTTTGCCGGGCCACGTTTTTGACCATATATTTGTAGATCATCAGGTTATCGGCGACACGGGTCAGCGGTTGAAAGCGCATGTCAATTTCACTCTGACCGGCCGTACCCACCTCGTGATGATGGACCTCAACCGGCACCCCTACTCCTTCCAGAGCCAAAACTATCTTGCTGCGAATATCCTGCATGGTGTCGGTTGGCGGCACGGGGAAGTACCCCATCTTCGGCGGGATTTGCGCTCCTAGATTCGGCCCCAACTCTTCGCCACTTTGCCACCAACCTTCTCGACTATCGATATAATAATAGGCAGAGTTAGCGCCTCCACCATAACGCACATCATTGAACAAGAAGAATTCGGCCTCTGGTCCAAAATAGCTGACATCAGCGATGCCAGTCTTTTTGAGATACTCTTCCGCCTTTTTAGCCACATAGCGCGGGTCGCGAGTATAGGGTTGGCGGGTGATGGGATCGTACACATCACAAAAGATGACCAGGGTCGGCACTTCGAGAACCGGGTCTATAAAGGCCGTTGTTGGGTCGAGAATGAGAAGCATGTCGGACTCTTGAATCTCCTGAAACCCTCGGATGGAAGAACCATCAAAGCCGATACCCTCCTCGAACAACTCCTCAGTTAACTCCCGAATGGGTAGACTGAAGTGCTGCCAGGTTCCGGGCAAATCGGTGAATCGAAGGTCCACAATCTTTAGGGCATTCTCTTTGGCTAGCGCCAGAACATCTTGTACTGTTTTCGTCATTTTTCCTTACTCCTCTAGTTAATAATTTATTTAAGGAGTGAAAAACTATAGTTTTTCACTCCTTCTTTTTTTGATATATAATTGCATGGTGTAGGGTGAAGCCGGATTTTGCCACGGGGCAACAGAAACATCATTTTAATGGCTTTAAGGGTATAATAGCAAATTTGTCAGTGGCATCTCCTGTTTCATCTAAAACTCTACGTCTACCATTTTTTAAACAGAACAAACGGAGATACAGAGAAATAGGGATGATTTCTTGATTCTGCTTTCCCTACTCTCCGTACCTCTGCTTAAATTGAGTGAACAACCCGGCGAACAATGCCGGAATATTTTGTTATTCTAACTCAAGTTGCTACCACCTTACTTGAGTAACCAGGAAAGACACCTGGTTTTTCCAAAATAGAGTCTCAATTTATCTCACACCAGGCTCTATTGCACATTAACCTGGCGCAATCCCATAAAAACCGGGTGTCTAAAAAAAGGGTAGCAACTTAGGTTATTCTATCTATCCCACTACGCTTACATCTGTAACACTTTTAGCCAGTTTTCGACGGATCAAATCCTTGGCTGCCCGCTCACGCAAATCATCAACCCCCTTACCAATATAGAGGCTATAGCGATCTTCCCTATCCCGATATTCAACGGCAACTAAATATTTGCCTTCCTTATATACGTCAAACTGGCTACCATTGTAGGCCAATTTACTCAATACCGCCTCCAGGTTAGGCTTTACTCTTTCCCAATATTCGGGAAGCAGACGATCCGCGCGGAGATCGTAATCTTCCTTCAATCGTTTATCAGCGACTAATGCCTGGGCCACTTGAGAACGTAAGAGGAGTACCTCGTGTCCATTATCTATATCAACTTCCCGGCGACCGTTGACTGCGTAAGCATAAATACTCTGGCCAGTCTTTGAAGGGAAAACGGGCGCCCAAAACTCATTCTCATCGTCACCTTGAGGTCGTTTTTTGAGATAGAAGATTGGACGGACAAGGCCCAATGTCTCTCGATGTACGCCGCGAACGTGCAATGTCTCGCTGGCGCCGGGTGCACCCAAGGCGCCGATGGTATGCATATAATCGCTAAGATATTCCCGAACCTTGGCTAATTCAACATGTTTAAAGACAGGCCCCCCAGGTGTGGTGGCAAATACCTCATCTTCGTAAGTGTAGACCGGATACATCTTATGTGAGCGTCGAGCAATAAACACATAAGTTGGCAAACGGGCGAAATTCACCAGCTCTAGCACTAACTTTTCAATGAGTAAAATGACCGCATTGGGACTTTCAGCTTCGACTTGAAAGCCGCATATTTCAGCCAGATAACTGGTAGTGCCATTCACCCGTTGCGAGATAGGCACTCGAAAACGAGTATTAAAATCGACCGAAACGTTGGAAACTTCTATATGAGCAAAGAAGGGTTGATTGTTGCTATTCGTGTCACTATTTTGTTCAAGAAAAACTTTCATAAATGCTCTCCTGCTTCGAAAGAGTGATGTTCAAAGTATGGGCAGAGGTGACGGGATAATCATACATCTCTGCCCATACACATGAAGCACGTGTTTATCACAAAGAACTTTTAGATAGGCAACACACCACTATCAGGGCTTCTGGTATTCACTACACTGGAGCCAAATTCGGGGTAATTAACCGCTCCGTGTTCGGTGAGGTCAAGCCCTTCAATCTCTTCTTCCATCGATACCCGTAGAATACCAGCGGCCTTAAGCGCATAAAACAAACCAAGCATCGTGAAAAAAGACCATGCTGGTATGGCAAGAGACCCGATAATTTGAGCCACAATGGGATGGCCCCCAAAAATTCCCGTGGCAATACCACCCCATATTCCGCATAAACCGTGTACCGGCCAAGCACCCACCGAGTCGTCAATTTTCATCTTTTCGAGCCAAATAATACCCCCTACAACCAGGATACCGGCGATGGCCCCAATAGCAATGGCCGAAAGATTGCTTACGGTATCACAATTGGCGGTGATGCCAACCAAACCGGCCAAAGCGCCATTGAGGGTCATGCCTAAGTCTGGTTTTTTGGACATAGACCAGGAAAGGAGCATCGCGAACAGAGCGCCTGCAGCCGCGGCCAGGGTTGTATTAGCCGCAATGAGCATCATTGCATTGGTGTTTGCCGAGCCGGCAAAGGCCAACTGGCTGCCAGGATTGAAGCCATACCAACCAATCCATAAAATAAACACTCCCAACGCTGCCAATGAAAGACTATGTCCCGGCATAGCGTTGCTGGTGCCATCTTTGTTGAATTTTCCAATTCTGGGACCCAGTACAATCGCACCGGCCAATGCAGCAAAACCACCAACGCCGTGTACCACCAGCGAACCAGCAAAGTCGTGAAAGCCCAAAGCAGCCAGCCAGCCTCCACCCCACTGCCAAAAACCGCTAACGGGGTAGATGATGCCGGTAATAACAGCGCTATAAATCAGGTATGAGCGAAATTGCATACGCCCAGCCACGGCTCCCGAAACAATAGTGGCTGCTGTAGCCGCAAATGCAACCTGGAACAACCAGTCAGCTTGTGGATTCAACACCCCCGGGCCAATTGCTGCCGGGTCAATCGTTGAGGCGATACCAAAACCGGCCCAGCCAAACAGCCCCGCGCCTCCAGTGATGTCGACCCCATACATAATGCTATACCCAACAGCAAAGTATAAGAGAACCCCAACACACATGTCCATAAAATTTTTGAACAGAATGTTTACAGTATTCTTAGCTGAGTTCAAGCCCGCTTCTAACATAGCAAAACCCGCCTGCATAAAGAGGACTAACACAGCAGCAATGAACAGAACAATATTGTCGATGGCATAATAGGCCAACTCCGCCGTCACCGGCTCTTCTCCTTGGGCGTAGGCAAATTTCGCGCCTAACAACCCAAATAATAAAGCAAGGGGCAAAGCCCGTCGAAACGAAATAAATCTCATGATCTTTCTCTTCTGTGATTAATTTATTAACTTCAGCCAGTATGGAAAAACAAAAAGCCCCCAGCATGAATCCATGATTCATGGCTGAGGGCTTCGCGGCCACTCAAAATTTATATTTAGTTAACGCGAGCTATCATACCAAACTTTTAATTTAATGTCAAGCCCTTTTTAACCTAAAACACTCAAAATGACAAAAATTATCCATTTGGGTAATGTACCCGGATAATCCACAGTCTCTACGTCAAGTTTTATGAGACAAATTTTGGCCCACAGCAATAATGGCTTCGGCTACCTGGTGCATCGAGCGACGTTTCTCACGAGCGGTCATTTGCAAACGATGATAGGCTTCGGCCTCTGAGAGGCCGGTTGCAACCAGAATTTTTTTAGCCGCATCAATAAGATTTCGCGTCTCTAATTGCCCTCGTAATTTATAAACTTCTTGAGCAGTGTTTTGCATGGCCTCAAATCGGTCAATGGCCAGTTCAATCATCGGCCCCAATTTACTCTCGTGAATGGGCTTGACCAGGTAGCCCATCACCGAGGCGTTAACCGCCCGCTCCACCAGCGACCTTTCGCTATAGGCGGTCAACATGACAATCGGTAGGGGCATCTCAGCAGCCAGGGTTTCAGCTACATTCAAGCCATCCTTACCCGGCATTTTTATATCGAGTAATAAAAGGTCGGGTTTATGCTGTTTGACGGCGTCCAGAGCATCATCACCGTTAGCAGCTGTGGCAAGGACACGATGCCCTAAGGCAGTGACCATCTGCTTCAACCCCATTCGAATGACGGCCTCATCATCGGCGATTACTACACACAAAACTTTACTCTGATTCATTTCCTCTTAGATTATGCCTTAACAATTTCAGAATAGCCATCGTTCAGATGGCCTTGTTTAAGCAAGCAGTTTAACACAGATTGGCGCAATTTAGTAATTTTCGGCAAGGATTATCACGCCAGTAGTAAAATAGAGTCCATCGGGCAAGTTGTTCAAATAAGATTTCCTCATGTTATAATACCCCGAACTGTTGTCAGATGTCTGTATGTAAGAACTAGGGCGTATCTATACTCCTCCAGCGCGATTCAGCAAATAATCACATTGATGAATGTTAGCGTACAACTTGCAGTATAATATACGGACAGTAACACTTTAACGACACGGATTGAGTTGATGACTCTCCCTGAAGACACAATATTAGAAAATCGTTACCGTATCGACCGCTTGCTTGCTTATGGCGGACATGGGGCGGTCTATCGCGCCTTTGATATCAGTCTCAATACTCCGGTAGCCATTAAAGAAAATTTCTTTGAGACACCCGAAAGGATTGCCCAATTTAAACAAGAGGCCTTAATTCTGGCGCAATTGCGCCATTCGGCTTTGCCGCATATCATCCACCAGTTCAGTTTTGAAAGCCAGCAATATCTGGTCATGGATTTTATAGAGGGTAATAATATATGGGAGTTGGTCGAAAACAAAGAAGAGCCATTAGACGAAGGAGAAGCTCTTGATTATATTATCCAAGTATGTCAGGCTCTAAGCTATTTACATCAACAAGCCCCACCCATCATACACCGTGATGTTAAGCCCCAAAACATTAAAATCACGTCCCAAGGCCAGGCTGTCCTAGTAGATTTTGGTATTGCCAAGCAAATCTTAGATGAGGCCCGTTACGCCCAAAGTGGAACTCACGATGTCATACCCCACTACTCATCCCCCGAACAATATAGTGGCACGGGCATTAGCCCCATCTCCGATATTTACGCGTTGGGAGCAACCTTATATGCGGTCTTGACCGGCGAAGAGCCGCCGAACAGTATCAGCCGCTTGACCAGAGATATCAAACTCAAGCCGCCTGACGTGATAAACCCGAACTTAAATACCAAAATCGCCCAGGCCATTATCTATGCGATGCAGTTAAAGCCGGAAGACCGCCCCCAGTCAGCACTCCACTTTCAGCAAATCCTAGAAACCCTTGCCGAAGAAATATCTTCGCCTCGGCATGAGCGGACAAAAACGGATACCTTGATAACACAGGCTAAAGCACGTTCCAAGACCATAGAGACAATAGCCAATACTCCGACAAGACCCATACCGGTGACCACTACTCACTATTGGCTGGTCGACTCGAAAGGTTTAGGATATCCGCTTGGCCCAAAACCTTTGACAATAGGCAGCCATCCCCAGACAGATGTAGTCATTGAAAACGTGGCGGTTTCACCTATCCACGCTCGTATCCGGGCCGAGGGATTGAGTTGCTATATCCAAGATGAGGAAACCTCCCAAGGTACTTTTCTGAATGGACACCGGCTGCAATCAGAGTGGTATCCCTTTAATCCAGGTGATGTTGTAGTTATTGGTCCGACCCGTTTCTACCTGACTGCAACCGAACCAGCAAGATTGGCTCCCTTAAAACCAAAAGCAACACCTATGTCTCAAAATCAATCCGTCTCTGCGCCCACAGTTGCATCGCAGCCCGTTGTTCCACCATCACCACTGGCAAAATCTCGTGGTATTCCGCGTTTCATTCTTGCCTTGTTGGTCATTGTCCTCGCTGGGGCGGCCGTAGGCTTATATCTGCTGCTCAATCCAGAAATATTATCTTCTTTAAGTATCTCTTTCTCAAACCAAGCCGACACAACATCTCAGCAAACTCCCGTTCCAGATCAAACCCAGACAGCCGCAGCCATAACCATTGAAACATTAGAAGCAGCCGTTCAATCGACCAGTCAAGCCAAAGAAGCTGTCGAGGCGACAAACCAAGTTGCAATCAACGACGCAACACGTCAGTCTCAAGAAACTGCCACCGTCCAAGCCATGCCGAAAGCGACACCAACCCCGGAGATTATCCCTATCAGTACAGCTACCTCAACATCTTTGCCCATTATCAACATCAATACGCTTGTACCAACGCAGGTGCTTCCAACAGCCACACCAACCCCTATCCCAACCAGAAGGCCGACGCCGACTGTCTCTGGGCCAACGCTGATTCCCCTTAGCTCTAGAGTCGCTATAGACCGGATAAGCAAGCAAGAAGTTATTGATGTCGATATTAACCCCAAGAATCCCAGAGAAGTCTACGCCTTAGTAAAGCGAGATGGCATCTACAAAAGCTCCAATGGCGGCGATGGCCCCTGGGCGAGAGTCGACCTCGACGGCTCGGCGATTACAGCTATAGCTATTGACCCAACCAATCCAACTCAATTGTATGCTGCTACCTGGAACGCCGTCCTAAAATCGACCGACGGGGGGAACACGTGGGACCCTAAAACCGATGGGTTACTCGCCAACCGGACGGTAGATGTCATCGCTATTCACCCCTCAAATCCTGACCTTATCTACGCTGGAATTGGAGAAACATTAGTGGTATCCACCAACGGCGGCGAAAGTTGGACTTCGCAAGGATACGGAGCAGGCTTGGGGATAGGCCGGTTGTATACCATTGTGATAGATCCCTTTAACGATGACACCGTATATATCGGCGGCTTGGCCGCAACACTTTACAAATCCACCGACTCCGGCCAAAGCTTTATCTCGCTGGTCAATACAGGTAAAGGTACATTTAGCATTGCCGCCCATCCCACCCAACGAGATGTTTTTCTGGCCGGAATTAACTCCGGGGAGGCCGGGATTATCAGAACGGAAAACGGCTTCGATTTCGAGTCGGTAAGTACCGGCTTGATTTACGGTGGGGCCGATTCGGCTTATTCAGCTATCATGTATGCGCCCAGCAATCCCAATATTGTTTACGCCGGTAGTGGTTATGAAAGCAACCCAGACTCTAAAGGCATCTTCAAAAGCAGCGATGGGGGCGAAACCTGGGAGAGTATCAATAATGGTCTTATCATCAACCAGGATACCGGATTCCCGTATTATGTAAAATCAATAGTGGTACATCCTACCAATCCAGACATCGTCTTTGCCGCTACCGGCTCTGGGCTTTACAAAAGCACAGATGGAGGGGCAAATTGGGGCTTGAGATAAAGGAACAAAGCAAGAATCGGGTGGTTTTTGCGCTGGCGTTACGATATACTTGAGAGGAAAAGATTAACCCATGAGGAGTAAAAAAATGTCAACTATGAGTTATGCCCAACCTCTCGAAGACTACGCCCGGATTGAACAAGCTATTCATTTTCTTGAGAAGAATTTTCGCCAGCAGCCTGATCTCAAAGAGGTTGCCAGCAGCATCGGCTTGAGCGAATATCATTTTCAACGTCTCTTTAGCCGTTGGGCGGGGATCAGCCCTAAGCGATTCTTGCAATTTCTTACCGTCGAATATGCCAAACGACTACTGACCGAGTCAAAAAATCTGCTTGATGTGACTTACGAGAGCGGCTTATCTAGTCCTGGCCGTCTGCATGATTTATTTGTATCGTGTGAGGCCATGACCCCCGGCGAATTCAAAAAACAGGCAGAAGGGTTGGAGATTATTTATGGGTTTCATCCCAGCCCCTTTGGCGAGTGTCTCTTATCGATGACCGAACGCGGCATCTGCGGCCTGGATTTTGTCCCGGAAGGCAAGCGTGAAGCGGTTCTCAATGAACTTAAGACGGAATGGCCCAAAGCCAACTTTACCGAAGACCCGACTCAGACAAAGCCGGTTGTTGAGCGAATCTTTAATCCGGTTAAAGATAAGCAAGCCCTTCCCGTAGTCTTGAAAGGGACCAACTTTCAGATCAAAGTGTGGCAGGCTTTATTAAAAATCCCGTCGGGTACGGTGGTTTCTTACAGCGATATCGCCGCCGATATTGGGAAACCCAAGGCCACCCGGGCGGTAGCGAACGCCATCGCTCGCAATCCCGTTGGCTTCGTCATTCCCTGTCACCGGGTTATTCGCAAAATGGGTAAGATTGGCGAGTACCATTGGGGTGCGACTCGAAAGCGGGCTATTATAGCCTGGGAAGCCAGTCAGAAAGTAAATTAGTCCAAGACAAGAGAACGTCAGTAGGGGCAGGTCTGAGACCTGCCCCTACAAATTTTCATTGTCGTTAATGACTTATATAGTAACAACTACTGTGTTTGAGCTAACTGCGGATTTTGATAAGCTAGTTCCTCTTCGACCAGCCGGACGAGCAAGTCATCAAGATTTTCTACTGAGTAATCATCGACGTGATGGGTGGTCACTTCACCGGGAACACCGCCATTGCTGGGGCCTTCGTAGGTCAGGAAGATAAAGCGGCCTTGGGTATATTGAGCAATCTGCCGGAAGATGTACTCGCCCTGGTCATCTAGCCCACTGCTGGCAATCGAGAATATCTTGATTCCACGTTGGGCGGCGTTTTCCATCTCCACGGCGTAGTCGTAATCTTGCGCATAATCCAGATGAGGGGGCGCATCGGCAATCAAGAAGATGAGTTTGACTGTATCTTCGCCGCGCCACTCAACGCTATGCAGGGCGTCGTGTAACCCCTGATTGAGCGACTCGGGGTAATCACCGCCCCCATCAGCATAGACGGTATTCAAGTTCTTGGAGAAATCTCGGACGTCAGGCGTAAATTCGTAGCTTCTGGTCACAAAGCTATCGCCGCGATCCCGGTATGTGACCATTCCATAACGTACATTGGGATTTTCGGGTAAAGCATCGATCTGGGCCGACACATCAAAGATGGTGCTCTGCACTTTGGCAATCTCATCGGCCATGCTGCCGGTGGCATCAATCAGAAACAGTACATCCAAATTCAGCGAGTCGGGTTGTTGCTGCTGCCCAAGGTCGAGGGTTATGGTCCAGCGGTCGGTAAATGAGGTCGCTGCCTGGGCCTCGAAGCGGGTCAAGTTGAATTGCTCTTGCAAATTATCCTTCTCTACCTCAACCATGAAGTGGTCTACCTGGGCTAATGATGCATTTTGTACGGCCAAGGGGTGAAAAAGGATTTGGCCGGTGGCATAAGTCCGGGCGCTGTAAATCTCCTCTTGTTGCTGTCCCGGCAAGAAGAAGCTGACATTCGCCCCTAATACCGGACGGCCTTGCCCATCAACCACTTCGATAATATAACGCTCCCTAATGTCGCGGTCATGTACACGCGGCCCAAGATAGTTGCGACGATAAAGTAGATAGTCATCCCATTGGGTATTGTCATCCACTTCACCAGCTTTTAAAGGCTCCGCCTGCTGAGTTACCGGCGCAGGTGCGGGCCGTGCTTCATCACCTTCATCTCCGGCGACAGCCATGGTCTCATCGCTTCGTTCCAGCTCATCCGAGCTAACAACACCCTCACGGTCGTCCATGCTGGGGGCGGCTGGAGTTGCCATCGGCATAGCCGTTGCGGCTGCCCCAGCAGCGGCCTCACCACCACCGGCCCTGTAGTCGCTTTCCGCCTCTGTGACCGCTTCAGACTTATCGAATGTCAAAGCGGGTGCTGCTGCTTCCGCTGGTTCACCAAAAATTTCTCTTTCCACGACGGGTTCTTCTGCAGGAGCGGGCGCTGCCGCATCACGGGCCACCTCAACCGGAGCCGAGCTGGCACCAGCTTCTTCGTGTTCAATGGTTGTTTCGGTATCAACGACTTGAGCCTCTTCTGAGGCAGGGGCCTCATTACTAAAGAAACCACAGCCTGTCAGGGTTAGGATAATTAGGATGAATAGAATGAGGAACTGTTGTTTAAGTTTTAGAGTTAACATATTGCTCTCCTTCAAATTAGGGTCGATTTACTTGCAACTGATGATAAGACGACACGGAGAGCGATATGGTTCCCAAATTGGCTGGCTAAATAGTTTTGCTCAAAACGGTCTCGCCATATCCCTTTTGAACAGCCTTCTTCTGTGACCGGGGACCGGTATGGCGTCGAAGTAGAAACGTGAGAACCAGGGGCGCAACCAGAGTGGTAATAATAACCATGATGACAATAATCGAGTAAGTCTCAGCAGAAATAACACCTAATGATAAACCTGTCGCCGCGAATATCAAGCCAACCTCGCCCCTGGGAACCATACTCCAGCCAATAATTGACTTGTTGACTTCGCCAGTGGCTACCG
>Ga0210124_1000425_pt1 | contig 21933 bp, 19 predicted proteins | sample Muzzi_PWC_D2_FD_185554 | JGI IMG/M metagenome (GOLD analysis project Ga0210124, IMG submission 185554) | Wetland microbial communities from San Francisco Bay, California, USA, that impact long-term carbon sequestration - Muzzi_PWC_D2 (SPAdes) | ecosystem: Environmental > Aquatic > Marine >... | reverse complement strand
ATTGGTCTGTATTTTCTGGAAGAAGGCAAAGCCCCGCGAGGCAGCCAGGTTATCTATGACCGCAAACAGTCAGCTATCAGCCAGATGAAAGCCTCTGAACTACCGATTGACTTGTTTCGTCCGGACTACGCCCGTCTTCTACACCTGAGTGGTATTACCCCTGCCCTTAGCCCAAACCTGGCTATCACAGCTCAACGGGCCTTAAAGCTGGCTAAAGAGGCAGGCTGGAAGGTTAGTTTTGACCTCAACTACCGGGGTCAACTCTGGACACCTGCTGCTGCTCTAGAAGGGTGTACACCCTTCATCCAGGCTACCGACATTTTGTTAGCCCCACTTGATGATGTACGCTTGATCTATGACCTTGATCCTGAGTCAACTACTGAACAGGTTCTAGATTTTTTGCAACAGCATGCTCCGCAGGCAATTATTGTGCTAACATTGGGCAAAAATGGTGCAATTGGGGTTGAGCCTCAAGGTCAAATTTTGCGACAGCCAGCCTTTCCTGCGGAGGAGGTGGGACGATTGGGGGGTGGTGATGCCTTTGCCGCAGGCTTCCTGTATAGCTACCTAACGACAACCGAACATGAACAAAGATTGGCCCGGGCCTTGCGTTGGGGCGCAGCGACCGCCGCATTTAAGTACAGTATTGCCGGTGATATACCGATGATTTATCGGGCTGAAATCGAGAGACTCATCCAGCAAGATGTCACCAGACCAAATCTCGTACGTTAGGCGGGCACACCGATTGGCGAATCATTCAACCGGACGCAACAGAAGAACAGGTACCGATACCTTTCGTAACACTTGGTCAGCCACACTGCCAAATATGAGCCGGTTTAATCCTGCCCGGTCATGGCTCGTCATCACAACCAAATCCACCTTCTCTTCGGCAGTAAAATCTAATATTTCTTGAACCGGATCGCCGAATCTAATAACCATCGCAATTATATAGCCAGCCTCTTGTAACCAACGCATATCTGCCCGAAACTCCTCCTCAATTTGAGCAACCAAACCGTCCTGCATTTGGCTGGCATAAATCGGATGTTTAGCCAGTTCAACATCGTGATGCGAAGCATACATTGGCAGAGGCCACTCAATCGCTGCCGGTCGAGTGGGTTTGGCAGTCATTCTTTGTGGTGACAAGGCAACATGAAATAAAATCAACTCATTGTCATTGGGATTAAGGAAACGACGAATTTGGGACAAGATTTGGCGACTAACCCTTGAGTCGTCCAAAGGAATAAGAACTTTATGGGCTGACATTGGCACATCTCTTTCTGGTTATGCAAAACAAAGGTATAGTTTTATCGGTGAAGCCGTAATGATTTTCTTTCACCCTGAGATAAGATAAGTTATCGCCACTCGTTGGGTTCCAATTTCCTACAATCGTAATTCTGCCTGGCTTCGTCTTTCATCTTTGCTAATCGGGTGTAGTAATCTGGAAATTTGCAGAGGTGAGCCAGTACAATTTTGCTGGTTAAAATTGGATCGTCGTGGGTAACATCGGTAATTGGATTATCACGACCATGTTCAAGTTCAATTTCAAGACCTACTCTGAATTGTTCAATGCTGAATTTGTGCCAATCAATACCGAGGGTATCGCCAACTTCCCTGGCTTCCTCTGTAGTAAAGTGTAAGCGTTCTTGTGTTAACATGACAAAACTCCTCATCCGCATGCAACCTTAAAAGGTTTTGATTAATTGCTTTGAATAGATACTTTGTAAGGACTTTGATGTTTGATATTTACCTTCTCTTTCAAAGTATAAGACAAAATTTCTGCAGATACGCCCGCCATCTGGGGAGTTTATAAGCTGAACAGTCAGCTAGTTTCTTTCTTGCTCATCTGACCAGGTTGCCTTTCTCTGGTAAAATCAAAGCCGACTCATCAGAGCCGACTTCGATTTTGTCAAAAGGCTATTCAGTTCTGTGGTGGGATATTCTGATGTCTACTGCGCCCAGCGCCCCATCATTCTGCCGCCACGGCCAGCCTGTCTGCCGGTTCCAAAATGGTCGCAGACACCGTCACCATCCTCGTCAACAAAACCAGCGCCTTGTCCTTGCCCAGTACCGGCCAGATCACAGACACCGTCACCATTCTCATCAACGAAGTTGTCGCAAATACCGTCGCCATTTTCATCAACGAAACCAGGGCCAAATTGTCCCCCGTTAACCATAGCCCCTCTGCCATAACCAGGGCCGTAACCATCCGCTGGTCTCTGAGCAAACACTACCGGAACCGCCACTGCAATGATCACCAGAACGACTGCAACCGCTACCAAGATCCACTTTTTCATTGTAATATCTCCTTGTTTGTAAGATTGCGCCTGTTGTTTACAGTCAGGCGTTGTTTTTACTTTTCTGATTTCATTTTAACTCACAGATGTGGAGAAGGTATGGAGATACTACGAAGGTATGGTAAAGGTAATGACTTCTCTCTCATTAGGTCAGATGCATCAGGCATTTGAGGAGTTTTTCGACTGGATAAATAGTTAGAGTTTTTCCTGGTCAAATGTCCAGGCGGTCTAACGAACACTACCCCCAAACCAACCACGTTGCTCTAACCATTTTACCAATTCTAATACCACTGTAACTGAAGCAGCCAGACCAACCACAATCAACCCATCACTTCCCGTCAGGCTGAAAGTGCCAAACAGTACATGTAGGAAAGGAACATAGACCAGGGCCGTCAAAAGTAACAGTTCCCATATGATGGCGATATTCAACCATTTGTTAGCAAAGGGACGCTCTAGCACTGAATGGCGATCGGAGCGGAAGTTGTAAGCTTTGAAAAATTGTATCAATATCAACGAGACAAAGGTCATCGTCATCGCCTCGCTGAGACTGCGCCCAGAATTTAAAGCCCAGACGAACAGCCCTAAGTTGACCATCGTTGACCACAAGCCACCGGCCAGCATCAGCACAACCACCGGCCGGGTGAAAATGCCGGTTCGTGGGTTGCGGGGCGGACGGCGCATCAAGTCTGCTTCGGGGGGGTCTAAGGCCAGGGCTAAAGCGGGCAACCCATCGGTCGCTAAGTTGACATACAGAATTTGAACAGCACTTAACGGCAAGGGCAACCCTAACAAGGTCGCGGCAGCCATCAGCCCTATCTCGCCAATATTAGACGAGAGTAAATACATAAGATATTTCTTGATATTACCAAAGATACCCCGCCCCTCTTCTACAGCGGCGACAATTGAGGCAAAGTTGTCGTCGGTGAGCATCATAGCGGCGGCTTCTTTGGTCACGTCCGTTCCGGTGATACCCATAGCCACACCGATATCGGCCTTTTTGAGGGCCGGGGCATCATTGACCCCATCACCGGTCATAGCCACGATGTAACCCTGCTTTTGCAGAGCCGTGACCACCCGCAGTTTATGTGCCGGGGAGACACGAGCATAAATCTCGATATTCTTTACTCGAGATTCAAACTCGACCTCATTCATTTTTTCCAACTCGGCTCCGGTGGTTACCTGACCGGTTTTGAGCAACCCCAGTTCACGGGCGACGGCTTGCGCGGTCAGAGGGTGGTCGCCGGTAATCATAACAGGTTTAATACCGGCCTGTTCGCACTGTTGGATGGCCGCTTTGGCCTCTGGTCGTGGGGGATCGAGCATGCCTATCAAGCCCAAAAAGATCATCCCCCGCTCGGCGTTTTCGGGGGTTGCGTCGGTTTTAGTGGCAATAGCCAGGACTCGCAGCGCCTCACTAGCCATCTGTTGAGCTACGGCCAGAATTGTTTTCTTACTCTCAGGATCAAGCACCTGCTCGCCAGTAGGTATTCGATATTGCGCACACGAGTCAAGGATGATTTCAGGCGCGCCTTTGGTAAAAGCAATGGTACCAGCCGCTGAACTATGCAGAGTGGTCATCCGTTTGGTTTCAGAAGTAAAAGGAATTTCATGCAAACGGGGAAACTGTGTATCCAGGTCGGTTTTACTCAAACCGGCTTTGACAGCAGCTACCAGCAGCGCCCCTTCGGTTGGATCTCCCTTAATCTTCCAATATCCACTATCCTGAATAAGCTGGGCATCTGAGGCAAGCACAGCAGCCCGCAGCAGCAACATCAGCGACGGGGGTGGCTCTACTGCTACACCATCAATAGAGAATGTACCCTCCGGGTTGTAACCTGCTCCAGAAATCTCAAAGGTCTGATCGGCCACAAATATCTGACGGACCGTCATCTCATCTTTGGTCAAGGTGCCGGTTTTGTCGGAACAGATAACCGACGTGCTGCCAAGCGTTTCTACTGCCGGCAGACGGCGCACCAAGGCGTTACGTTTTATCATTCGCTGTACAGCGATGGCCAGTGATATTGTGACCACAGCTGGCAGCGCCTCCGGGACAACTGCCACTGCCAGAGCAATACCAAAAATGAGCATTTCAACAAAAGGCTGGCCTCGGATCAGGCCAACGATCACAATCACTGCCACAAGCACCAGGGTAACCCGAATTAGAACCTGTCCGACTTTGTCTAAATTCTCCTGTAGCGGAGTTCGGCCGGTTTCAATCGTTTCCAGCAGTTGGGCCACCTGGCCGAACTCAGTTTTCATGCCGGTAGTAACAATTACTGCTCGCCCCCGTCCATAGGTAGCGATGGTACCAGCATAGACCATATTTTTGCGGTCCCCCACCATTAAATCGCCGTTAGTTAGGGGCGCTGTATCTTTAGCCACCGGAGCAGACTCGCCTGTCAGGGCTGACTCTTCAATTTTCAAATTGATGGTTTCAATTAAGCGGGCATCGGCAGGAATTTTGTCGCCAGACCGCACAAAGATAATATCACCTGGCACGACATCACGGGCGGGAATTTCTATCTCTCCACCGTCACGAAGCACGGTTGTTGTCGGCGCGGCCATTTGGCGTAGCATCTCAATCGCTCGCTCCGCCCGATATTCCTGCACAAACCCTAGAAGTACTGCAAATAGCACAATAACTGTGATAGCAATTGCCTCAATGTCGTGTCCCAAGAAGACAGAAATCGCGGTTGCGACCAGCAGAATCACAATGAGTACATTCTTGAATTGTTCAAAAAGGATAACCCAGGGGGAGATCTGATGAGCAGCTTGCAATTCGTTCGGGCCGTACTCGGCTAGACGGCGTTCAGCTTCTATCTGGCTAAGACCAGTTTTACTATCGGTGTTTAGTTGTTGCAGAACCTCGGTTGCATTTTGTTGGTACCAGTTACTCATAGTGTATTCCAGTTTCTATACATTACGCCTGATTCAACCGCAGTTTAAAGCAAAACTCCCTCAGATACAAGTACATCTGGGGAGTCTGCAACTTGGCTGGAGGGCAATCACCTCTTCTCAAACATTACCTTTAACTCATAAATACTCCCATCTCGGTGCTTTTCAATATCATCACCCAGTTTTTCCATGAGATGGAACATAGGCTGGTTTTCCCTTAACACGACTGCCATAATACCGAGCAAGCCGCTCTTCTTGGCAACATAGACCAGATAAGACAATAGCTCTGTTCCTACCCCCTGGCCATGATAATCATCCCTCACAGCCAAGGCGACTTCAGCTATGTGGCTGGTATCTTTAAGAACATTATACTGCCCTAAGCCAATAACCTCCTCTTTTTCTCCACGTTTCAGGATAGCCAGGATCAGCATATCAGCAGTATAATCCGTAATCACAAATTCCTGCAAACGCTTATGCGGCATGTCCTGCCGGGTAGATATAAACCGACGATAGAGACTCTGGTCTGACAGGGCATAGAAGAAATCTTTGAGAAGTGGCTCATCACAAATCTTTACCGGCCTTAGGAAAATTTCAAGCCCAGATTTGGTAGTTCGATACGTTTCCAGATTTTCAGGGTATTCTCCTTGCTTACCAGGGATAAAGGCCTGGTCTTTGTAGATTAGACCCTGGCTTTTTGCCTCTTCGATAAGCCACGGCCTGAATTTTGGATGAGCGATGGCGACGAGTTCCATCGTACGCTCTCTGATATTTTTACCGTGCAAATAGGCGATGCCGTATTCTGTCACTACATACTGAACATCACCTCTATTGAGGGTAACGCCAGCCCCTTCTTTGAGAAAAGGGACTATCCTTGACATCGCCCCATTCTCTGCCGTTGCGGGAAGGGCCAGGATAGTTCTACCGTTACGGGCCAATTTTGCGCCCCTCATAAAATCAGCTTGACCGCCAATCCCACTGAAAAATAACTTTCCAAGGGACTCGGCAGTGGCCTGCCCGGTCAAGTCTATCTCCAAGGCGCTATTTATGGCCGTTAGGTTATCGTGGCGGGCTATTACTAAAGGATTGTTAGTATAATCAACCGTTCTAAACTCTATGGCCGGATTATTGTGGATATATTCGTAGGTTTCTTTGGTGCCCATACAAAATGTGGCGACGCTTCGACCCCGATCAATAGTTTTTTTCGTGTTATCGATAACTCCTTTTTTCATTAACGATATCATGCCCGCAGACAGGAGTTCTGTATGGACGCCCAGATGTTTCTTACCCACAAGATTGGACAAGATTGCATTCGGTATGCTCCCGTATCCAACCTGGATGGTATCTCCATCTTGAACGAGACACGAAACATATTTTCCAATCTGTTGAGCAACTTTGCTATCCACCTCCGGTTGATATTCCAGCAATGGTTCATCGTATGGAATGATAAAATCCACGTCTTTAGTATCAATAAGGCCATCCCCCGGCACTTGAGGCATCTTTGAGTTAACTTGAGCGATAATTAATGAGGCTTTGTCGATGGCTGCTTTGACAATATCAACACTTACCCCCAGGTTCAGGTAACCACGGTGATCGGGTAGTGAAGTCTGTATCAGCGCCACATCGACCGGTACCAGGCCACGATGGATCAAATCTGGTACTTCGGCCAAGAATATGGGGGTATAATCCGCTAAACCACTATTCACCGCCTCTCTGGTATTATCTCCGATGAAGAAAGCATTGTGTCTAAAGTTAACTTTGTACTTGCTCTCGGTATATGGAGCAACGCCCAGAGTCCATATATGAAACACCTCGGCATCATAAAAAGCCGTAGGGTGAGACTCAACGTAGTTTATGAGAGCCTGTACTAGATACTGGGGTTCACCACATCCTGTGCCGATAAATATCCTGTTACCCCGGCGAATGTGACAGAAAATTTTTTGCTCAGGAGCAAACTTTCCCGGATACCTTCTTTCGATTTCATCCAGTAGCTCGCTGGACTCAGCTTCTCTATTCATCTTTACCCCTCTATTTGATCTTATACACCCTTATGTTCTGAATGGGCACGCACCAATAAGACAGGGATATTGGCTCCACGAAGTACCTTATCGGCTACACTACCATACACCCATCGTTTTAAGCCAGAGCGGCCATGCGTTGCCATAACAATTAGGTCGATAGATTGCTGATGAGTATAATCAATAATTGTTTCGGCTGGTGATCCCATTTTTGCCTCGGTATGAACTGTTATGTTTTCACATCCTACCCGTTCACAGATGCCTTTTAAATATTTTCGAGCCAAGGCGCAATACCTTTCTCCTTGCTGTGCAATAAAATCAGGGTTGTCAACATCGGGATCGAGATCATACGCGATAGGCACAATAACCTGTAGTGTGATTATCTGGGCCTGGCTGAGTCGAGCCATAGCAAAAGCGTGGGGCAAAGCCATTTCTGCCAGCTCTGAACCATCTAATGGTACTAGAATGTGTTTATAATGTTTCTTCATAATGATACCCTCTAATTCAAGATAAAAATGAAACTTTCGACCTGACCAAAATGAGGGGTAAAAGGTGCATCCAATGTTTTGCTTGAAGTGGCAATTGAGATTTTCATGTTCTTGATATAGTTTAAAACAAAAACCCCTCGAATACACCGGACATTCGGGGAGTTTATAGACTGGATAGACAACCAGGTTTTAAATTAGCCAATCAGCCAGGTAACCTATCCAACCCGTCATTTCAAGAAATTAAGGCTCGGATAAGTGCTCAGTGTTTGCCTTGGTCAAGTGACTAGGCTAAAATCTCACCATGTAACCAGGAGGAAAACTCACTACATGCCCGGTTGTATCTGAGCAGTTCCTAATTTACACTAACGGTAGCAATAAAAGGTTTGCAAGCTAAAAGGGCAGGGAATTCCTCCATGATGCCTGACAGAGAGGCAAAATAAGGATTATAAGCGTGGACTCATTAGGTGGAAATAGAAAACTCGAAGAACTAAAGGAAGTATTTCCGGAGAAGTTTGCACCTGAACAGCAAATCTTCAAACGTATTCGGCGGGGCGCGACCATTTTTATTAGCACCGGTTGCGGCGAACCACAATATTTGGTGCAGGCCCTCATCAACTACGTGCAGTCACACCCTGCCAGGCTGATTGATGCCGAGGTATTTCACGTTTGGTCGCTGGGTGTAGCGCCTTACGCTGATGAAAAATTCAAAGCGAACTTCCGCCACAACTCATTTTTTGTCAGTAATAGTACTCGTGAGTCGGTTAATCAGGGGTTGGCGGATTACACTCCTATCTTTCTCTCCCAAATTCCCGGCCTGTTTTATCGTAAAATGGTTCCTATTGATGTCGCGCTGATTCAAACTTCGCTACCCGATACGCATGGCTACCTTAGCCTGGGTATTAGTGTTGACATCACCAAGGCCGCCGTTGACAATGCTCGACTGACCATTGCCCAGGTGAATAGCAACATGCCTCACGTTCACGGTGATGGCTTTATCCATATTAAGGATGTGGATTTTATTGTTCCTTATGATGAGCCGTTGCTGGAGTTTAAACCACAAACCGATACCGAAGTTGCGCAACAGATTGGTACGTATGTTGCCCATCTCATACAGGATGGTGACACCATTCAGGTTGGCTATGGCAGTAATCCTAATGCTATTTTAGCCCACCTGGCTGATAAAAAGCATTTGGGAATACATACCGAACTGATCTCTGATGGGTTGGTCGAACTCATGAAAAAGGGTGTGGTTGACAACTCGCAAAAAACCCTGAATAAAGGTCGAACGGTGGCTACTTTCTGCATGGGTAGTAAAGAAACATATGAATATCTCCACGACAACCAAGCCATTGAGTTTAGAACGGCTGATTATACCAATAACCCCCTGCTTATTGCTCGTCAAGACAATATGGCCGCCATCAACAGCGCCCTGGAGGTGGATTTGACCGGACAAGCTTCGGCGGAGTCTATTGGCAGAACTTTTTTTAGTGGCATCGGTGGGCAGGCCGATTTTATGCGCGGCGCTGTATTGGCTCCTAATGGTAAAACCATTCTGACACTACCTTCAATCACAGCCGACGGAGAGCACTCCAGGATTGTGCCGGAGTTAAGTCCAGGGGCTGGCGTTACCCTCAATAGAGGTGATGTACATTATGTGGTGACAGAATACGGTATCGCCTATTTGCATGGCAAAAACATTCGCGAACGGGCAATGGAACTCATTGCTATCACTCATCCCAAATTTAGACCGTGGCTCATTCAAGAAGCCAAAAAGCTGAATCTCATTTATAAAGACCAGGCTTTTATTCCCGGCAAGCGGGGCGAGTACCCTGAAGAATTAGAAACGTATCGGGTTACAAAACACGGGCTTGAACTCTTTCTCAGGCCGGTCAAGATTAGCGATGAACCCCTCTTAAAAGATTTTTTCTACCACCTTTCGGATGAAAGTCTCTACCGTCGCTTTCTCTCAATGTTGAAGAGTATGCCACACGAGCGGTTACAGGAATTTGCGGTCATCGACTACACCATTGATATGATTATCTTAGCCATCATCCAAGACGACGGACAACAGACGATTGTTGGTGTGGGTCAGTATGGTATTGATGAGGCGACCCACACCGCCGAAGTAGCCTTCACCGTACGTGACGACTACCAAAATCAAGGTATCGGAGCAGAACTGCTGAGTTATCTAACTCTACTGGCGAAACGGCGAGGTTTACATGGCTTCACAGCCGAAGTATTAATGGAAAATCGGCGAATGTTGCATCTTTTTGAAAGCATGGGTTTTGATTTGACCAAAAGTATTGAGGAAGGCGTATACGAACTTAAAATGGCCTTTAGAGACACGAAATAATGGCAAATTTATCCCACATACAATATCTTTTTGAACCAAAATCGGTTGCCGTTATTGGGGCCTCGACAAACCCCCGTAAGATTGGCTATAAAGTTGTTGAGAATATTATTTCGGGCGGGTACGAGGGACATATCTACCCTATTAATCTCAACGGCGGTCAAATTTTAGGCCAGTCAGTTTACCGCAGCCTAGATGAAGTTGATGGCGATGTTGATGTAGCCGTTATCACCATTCCGGCCAATGGGGTGTTTGAAGCCGTACAGCAATGTGCCGCCAAGGGCGTCAAGTACCTGCCCATTATTTCATCGGGCTTTTCAGAAATTGGCAACACCGAAGCCGAGACCCAAATTGTAACCTACGCGCTTGAGCACGGTATGCGAGTTTTAGGCCCCAATATTTTTGGCATCTACTCGGCTCAAGTTTCGCTCAATGCTACTTTTGGCCCTGGTAATATTAAAGCTGGCAATGTAGCTATTATCACTCAAAGCGGAGCCTTGGGCATCGCTATGATCGGCAAAACCGCCGTCGAAAATATCGGGTTGTCAACTATTATTTCGGTGGGCAATAAATCCGACTTAGACGAGGCGGACCTGTTGGCTTATCTGACCCAGCAAGAGCGCACCAAGGTCATCTTAATGTACATAGAAGGGGTCAAAGCAGGCCAAAGGTTTATTTCTGTCCTCAAAGAGGCCACCCATCATAAGCCGGTGGTGGTCATTAAATCAGGCCGGTCAAAACGAGGGGCGGTGGCGGCGGCCTCGCATACCGGTTCGCTGGCCGGAGCCGATGAAATTTTTGATGATATTATGAAACAGTGTGGCGTTATACGGGCTGATACATTGCAAGATGCCTTTGAATGGGCCAAATTTTTGGCTAACACACCGCTACCTCAAGGCAAAAATACGGTGATTGTCACCAATGGGGGCGGCGTTGGGGTTATGGCTACCGATGCCTGCGAAAAATATGGTGTTAATCTGTATGATGACGCCCATACGCTGCACCAAATTTTCAACTCGGTCACGCCCGATTTTGGCTCAACAAAAAATCCGATTGACTTAACCGGCGGCGCTACATCTGAAGACTACGATACAGCCCTGGCTACAGCTTTAACCCATGATCAAATTGACGCGGTGATTGCCCTTTACTGCGAAACAGCCTTATTTGATGCTGACAAACTCACCAAGATGGTTGCCGCAAATTATGCTAAGTTCAAAGCCAACCAAAAACCGATCGTCTTTTCTATCTTGGGTGGCGAGGTCATTGAAAATAGCTTGACTGCCCTTAGAAAGGAGCAGGTTCCTATTTTTTCCGATGTATATAGCGCCGTCTCTTCTTTGGGGGTGGCCTATAGATATCGCAGCTACCTTTTGGAAGACCCAGATTCCACCGATGAAGTAAGGATTGACACAGATTTGGTTAATGGTGTAATTGATACTGTCTTGCAGGAGCACCGTTCATTTTTATTAGCCCATGAAGCCAAACAAGTGATGGATGTTGCCGGGGTTACATTGCCTGGTAGTAAAGTTGCCCGTAACTTAATGGAAGCGGTAAAGTTTGCCGAGGAGATTGGCTATCCCGTTGTCATGAAGGTGGTTTCAAAAGATATTTTGCACAAAAGCGATGCCGGTGGGGTGGCCTTGGATTTGGAAAACCGGGAAGAGGTCATGGATGCCTACCAAGCTATCATTCGGAACTGCCGAGCCTACAAGCCGGGTGTGGTAATTACCGGCATTGAGGTGTCGCAAATGATTCTGCCTGGCACCGAAGTTATCATCGGCGCTCGACGGGACAGAACCTTTGGGCCTATCATTATGTTTGGTTTGGGGGGCATTTATGTGGAAGTGATGAAGGATGTCTCCTTTAGGGCGCTGCCGGTTGATCGGCGCACTGTCATCAGTATGATTGAGCAGATAAAATCCTACCCGCTGCTGCTGGGCGTGCGCGGCGAGGAAAAAAAGGATATTGATGGCATTATTGATACGGTTATCAAACTGGCGGCAATCTTGCAAAACTGTGAGCGCATTGCCGATATCGAGATAAACCCGCTCATGGTTTATGAACAGGGCCAGGGTGTTAAGGCCGTTGATGCTAGAATTTTGATTTCATAACTTAGACGAGGGTATACAGATGAACATCTTGATTATTGCCTCCATGCACGAGAATGCAGGCAAAACCAGCCTGATTGTGAGTTTAGCCAGAGCTTTAAATAAACCATTTGGATATATGAAACCTCTGGGTGATAGGCTGCTCTATCGCAAAAAGCGTCTGTGGGATTACGACTCGGCACTGATTACCGATCTGTTTGGGTTAACCAACGACCCCGGTGATATGAGCATTGGCTTTGACCATTCCAAACTCAAATATATGTACGATTCAGAAGGCATGAAAGCCAAGCTACTTGAGGATGTAGCGGATGTAGGCACTGATAAAGAGTTACTGCTTATAGAATGTGGAAAGGATTTGAGCTGTGGGGCTTCAGTCCATTTGGACCCCCTCTCGGTGGCCAGACATACCGGCGGCAAGCTGCTAATTGTCATAGGCGGCGATGATGAGACAATTGTGGATGAAATGATATTTCTGAAAAACAATGTTGATTTGTCTCAGGTAAATTTTGGGGGCGTAATCATCAATAAGGTACACGATGTGGAGAATTTCAACACCGTTTACCAAACCGATATCGACGCAATAGGGATGAAGGTGTTGGGGATGATCCCTTATAATACAGAATTGACCCATTTTACGGTAAATTATTTAGCGGAACGTTTATTCGCCAAAGTTGTAGCCGGAGAAGCGGGGTTGAATAGCGTGGTCCAAAATATATTTGTGGGTGCAATAGCCGTGAATGAAGCTCTTAGAAACCCATCGGTTAAAACAGAAAAGATTCTAACCATCACCAGCGGCAATCGAACTGACGTAATTCTGGCTGCCCTTGAAAGTGATAGCGCCGGCCTGATATTGACCAATAACATTGTACCTCCGGCAAACATCATTTCTAAAGCCTCAGAGCGCAAGATTCCGCTGCTTTTGGCTGCCGCCGATACATATGAAGTCGCCCGTCAAGTCGGCAACTTGCAACCTCTCTTAACAAAAGAAGACACACATAAAATTGAGTTACTAACCCAACTCATTCAAAATCACATGCAAGTTGATGCTATCTTATAAACAAATAGCTTATATCTCCTGATTGTTAAGGCTAACCGACCAAGCCCTCTACCTGGCTCCATTTCTTGACCGCCATGCGAAAGATGTTAGATTCGGTGATAATACCCACTAAATAGCTGGTCTTTTCCCTGGTCATCTGATTGAGGTTAGAATCAGCCATAACTTACACTTTCGAGCTATATGCACGGTCTGAGGCATAATACAATAATGTCGATCCGGCTGGGCGTCAGCCGCCCTACCAGACCCAGGAAAATGAGTACAAGTCCCACTAAAGGCGGTACAAGATTTTTTGAGGATGGGTTCGGTTAGTTTTGGGGACGGCCATAATAGTCGTACAGTTTGGCTTTGTATTCCTGGTTGACGGGTGTTGAGGGATCATACTCAGGACTGTTCCTGATGGTTTCCTGGCTCAGATCAGAATATACTTTGCGTTCGAACCACTTTACCTTCTCAATCCAACTGGGTGATATCAATACCTTTCTGCCGGGCAGCCAGTTTCGCGTGTCTATCACCATATAATCAATAACCCAGCTAGTATCTTCCACAATGAAATCCTCCACGTGACCAATTTCTCCATCACTGGCTTGAATATGGTAGCCTAACACTTCTCTGAAGCTGCGCAAGTGAGGATCACCTTGCTCTTGGTTAACACGCCCTTTTTCCTTTTCAACTACCTCTGAGACGACACTTCCCACCATACCCATTCTACCCGTGTGCCAGTACATCGGCCACCGATAGTGCTGGTGCAATTCAGCCTCGTGCTGGCGAGAAATGGGTAGATCCATAGCAATATCCGGACTGCTTTCTATCTCATCTTTGGTAAGTTTCAGCGGAAACATTTGCGCTTCCCAATCCGGTTGGCTCAGGGCAGCCGGTGAGATGAGGACTCTTCGACCCGGCAGCCATCCCCCTAAATCTACAATAAGGTAGCGAATAATCCAGGTCAGGTCATCCAGGTAGAAATCATATACCGTTCCAATGGGACCATCTAGGGATAAAGCTTTATAATCTTGTAACTCTTTTAGACTTCGTAACATCGCTGTTTACTCCTTCCTTGAAAAATGTCACGATACTTTTCTTTCCCCTGTCGTTGCCGTGCCATAGGCTGAGTCCGTCTCCCCTATTATTACAGCCTATATTCATTATAGGCTCTTTTGATCTGGCTCGTCTATACTAACTTGGGTGATGTTAGTTACAATGGCCAGGGTGATATCTTTATCTTGAATATCAGTTAAGTTCTTCATCAATTATGTCCCTTTCCGCCTAGAGTCTTGATGTCGTGCGGATCATCCTTTATCGCTTCGATCAAGTCTTCCGTTTCCATAGCAACCCGTTGCTTGGCCTGATAGACATACAGATCATTATTTTGTAAACTTAGGGTAATTACTTTTACACCAGGGCTGGCATGGAGGATTGGTGTTACTTGCGTGACAGAGTTATCACTGTCCAGAATGACGACATCCGGCTGGAGTTCTTTGATTTGGTCAATCGCTCGTTTCATGTCCTTCTCCTGCCCCATTATCTCCAGATTGGTCTCCTGATCTAGCAAGCTTTCCAACCCAGAGCTAAACAGAAGATGACCAGAGATAATTAAGATGCGCGTCACATTCACCACTTGTCTCCTTTGATCTAGACTGTTTGCCCTCTATACTCGATTATATCCTTTGCATCTCCCTTTCGACCATACTAACCTGGGTGGTTTTCCTAACAAAAAAGAGCTATCAGGAGATAGCTCTTGTGGGGTTAATCGACGATACCCATCACCCAGGTGGGTTATTCAGGAAGAAGAACAAAGGATACAAACAGCATGCTTTTAATCCCCCAAAATGGCCTCATCTACCAAGCCATCGCGGATGGCTTGCACGGCGGCCTGTATGCGATTTTGCACATGCAACTTCTCCAAGATATTACATAAATGTATCTTGACCGTATTCTCGGTGATGTGCAACCGCTCGGCAATCTCTTTGTTCGTGGCCCCGGTTACAACCTCTTCCAAAACCTCAACTTCTCTGGGCGTTAATTGGTCAACCTCCCCAGATAATTTAGCCTGACCTTGCTCTGGCTGTCTAAACTCTTGCAGTATCTTTGCGGCCATTGCCCCGGAAATAGCCGCCTCGCCTTTAATGGTTCGACAATAATAAAATCCTAAACACTTTCTAAAGGTTAGTATACAACGCTTGTAATAGCATGGCAATGAGTTCAATGATTTATTTTGGGAGGACCCTTGCTACTGGGCACAGTTTGTGCATCGTTGGGCAGCAGGTAAAATTTCCAACCGTTCGGGATTGATCAGGCTTCCACAAACCTGGCAATGGGTCGGCTTCAAGTAGTAGAGCAGCCTGTCGTCGCAGCAAGTGAAAATATTGGGGTGGCTCTCAATCTTCTGGTACATTAATGGTTGGGTAAAGGTGGGTTCATCTCCTTCATTATGGTCATAATGGTCATAGCGTCGATAGCCATAATTTTTTCAACCTGCCCAACTGTGGACGAAAGGCCCAATCCATCAAGGGGAGGACCCCATTGTTCAAAAAATCTCTTTGTTAACACATCAACGGAGTCAGGATTCTGTTGGTAGCGATCATACAGTTCTAGAATGTAGCCCGCATTAAGACCGGGGAAATCATGCCAAATGTTCACGGCTTAACCTCAACCTTTTCTACTGTTGCAGTCAACCAGATTCACGAATTTTCTTCTTTCAAAAGCCCTTTCTTGTGAAATCATCTCATACTCTAATTATATTATAAGCGAACCCCATTCGTCCATATCACCTTAAGCGATTTTTTATAATTCGGTTGGGTCGAAATAATCAGATTCATTGCCCAGTTGGGGTAGTAGCGTCATGCGTCAAGTCAGACCGCAAAGCGACCAATAGCACAATTTTTGTCATCTACATGACTAAAAGGATAATCCACCTGGGTGAGATAACCTGTGGCCACTTAAACCCAAATGGGCGATACCTAAATAGCCCACTCTTCAGGCTAAAAATCACTCAGCTTAGTATGGCAGGGTAGTATGAAAAATGATAGGATATATAGTTATCTTTCGGCTAATTTATCCAATTTTTTACGACGAAAAGTGATTGTCACCTTAATTATTGCTGATTTTCGTAGTAGATGGCAGCTTGAGTTATAATATACGATGACTCTTCACAGTCACGATTTATACATTGAATAAACGCGTTCACGTCTAATATGGATTCTTCTCTCCTGGCAACCAAACGACAAATCCCCCCACAACCTCAGCATGGGGTGAGTCGCTCCCGGCTCATTGATGCCCTTGAAGGTGACGTTCTTCATTACAAGCTCGTTTTGATTTCGGCCCCGGCCGGTTATGGCAAGACGACACTGCTTGCCCAGTGGGCACATGCCAGCCGCTGCCCGGTAGCCTGGCTGTCGCTTGGTCAGGCCGATAACAACCTGGACCGTTTCCTTCGCTACTTGCTGACGAGTTGGGAGGTGGTTGAACCACGCGTTAGTGAGAGCCCCCTGAGTCTACTCCTTGAGGGGAGATCGCCGGACACCGAAGCTGTCCTAGCGGCTTTCATCAACGCCGCCAATGACCCCCCTGACCACACTGCCTTTGTTCTCGATGATTATCACTTGATTGAAGACTCAGCCATCCATACGGCGCTGACCTTCCTACTCGATCATCTGCCGCCAACGCTTCATTTTGTGCTGGCCGGACGCGGGGAGCCGCCGCTGCCATTGGCCCGCTACCGGGCGCACCGAACGCTCATAGAGTTTGGCGCTGAAGATTTAAGCTTCAGGTCAGAAGAAACGCAAGATTTCTTGAATGAGACAATGAAGCTCAATCTGAACCAAGATGAGATCGACAGACTGCACACCCAACTGGAAGGGTGGATCGCCGGTCTACAGTTAGTAGCCTTGACCCTCCAACGACGCCTTACGGAAGCGGACAAGCTGGTTGTTAAGGGTAGGCATCGCTTCATCGCCGATTACCTGAGTGAAGATGTGCTGGCCCCCCTGCCAGATAATCTGCGGCAATTCCTCCTCCAGACCAGCATCTTGGATCGCCTATATGGCCCGTTATGCGATGCAGTTACCGGACAGGAAGACGGACAGGCGACTCTGGAAACCCTGGAGCGGGAAAATCTATTTCTCGTACCCCTGGACGACAGCCGCGAGTGGTTCCGCTATCATCGCCTTTTTGCCGACTTCCTCCAAGAAGAGCTTAACCGCCACCACCCTGATGAGGTCGCCGATCTCCATCGCCGGGCCTCGCTGTGGTATCTGGCGCATGACCTGCCGGAACAGGCCTTTCGCCACGCGGTTGACGGGGAAGACCTTGACCTTGTCCTTCAGATTCTCGACCGCTATTTTGCTGCAAAGTTGTTGGGGGGCCAGGTTAGAGTCGTAGAACAATGGCTAAACTCGCTCCCAGAAGCGTGGCTTTCGACTTCTCCGGGTATCCTCTTGGTTCAAGCCGGTGTCATGCTGATTACCGGTCAGTTTGATGCCTGTGCCCGTTCTCTGGATAAAGCTGAACGACTGGCGCATGCCCAGAAAGAAGATGAGCGCCTACAGCAGGCCAGGATAACCGCGATGCGCTGCAACATCGCCTGTTTTCAAAATGATCTGGCGCGGGCAGAAGCCCTGGCGGAGCAAGCGCTACGAGGCTTGCCCGATGATGATCTTGGCTTCCGACCCGGGGTTTATGGGGCATTGGGTGATACCTACCGTCGCAATAGTCGCTGGCAAGAAGCAAAGGATTGCTACCTAAAGTTGCTTGACTTCACTCACGCACCCAGCTTTCGAGTTCAGACGGTACATATCTTTGGCGCTCTGGCCGATCTCGACTTGAGGCAAGGACATCTCCGGCATGCCGCCGGTTATTGGCGAGAAGCGTTGGCAGCCATCCAAAAGCGAGAAAATCGAGGGGCCTATCCGCTTCCCCTCATCGGCTGGGTATACATTCGGCTGTCCGAGCTTCTATACGAATGGAACGATCTAGGGGAGGCCTGGGAGCATCTAACGCGCGGGCTGGAACGCGCTGACTTGGGCGGTGATGTGCGGGCGTTGATTGCCGGTTATTTGATCGCAGGGCGTTTGAAACTGACGGAAGGCGATATCGACGCGGCGACAACGTACTTAGAGCGAGCGCAGCCGCACATAGAGAGTGCGCAGTTTTCCCACTGGACCAACCGCTTTGAACGCCTTCAGCTTGAACTTTGGTTGGCCCAGGATCGGCTGCGGGCCGCGGTTAACTGGGCCGGTGAGATGTTGCAGGATGATACGTTGGAGAGAAGGTCGCCGGAAAATGAAGCCACTCAACTGGCTGTGGCCCGGGTGTTGATTGTCAAAGGTGATAGGTCATCCGTCGAGCGAGCGCTGGCACTGCTGGAAGGATTACGCCAGGCGGCGGAAGCAGAAGGCCAGATGGGCGTCACAATCGAGACGCTGGCGCTGCTGGCTCTGGCTCACTGGCAACGCGGCCAACGCACCGACGCCATGACCGCTTTGGAACGCGCCCTGCGGCTGGCCCAACCCGAAGGCTATGTACGTCTCTTTGCCGATTTGGGTCTGCCTATGGCTCGTCTGTTACAGGAAGCCCATTCTCGCGATGTTATGCTAGATTACGTTGAAAAACTGCTAGCGGCTTTCAGCGGCGATATCTCATCAGCAACCCCCGACCAACTGGCGCTGCCGGAACCGCTGACCAGGCGGGAACAAGAAATCCTGGAACTGATTGCGGCTGGGTTGACCAATCCCGAAATCGCCGAGCAGTTGGTCATTTCCCCCGGAACGGTTAAAAAACACGCCGACAACATCTACGGAAAATTGGGCGTCCACAGTCGCATCGAGGCCGCCGCCAGAGCCAAAGAGTTGAAGTTGCTCGACTAGCAGCTACCTCCATTTATTCCCCCCAATAGCAAAAATACCCCACTTGCATACCCCGTTTGGGGCAGGACAGTACTCCTTACTTCCCTTATACTGGAAATAGTAAAGGAGGTAACAAGAATGTCTAAGGAATACTTTAACGAAGCATACGGCTTAAAACCACCGGAAAATTACGAGCGTTTCTTTGTCCCCGCCATTGGCGAGCCCTTGGCCAATGATCTCATTCGCCTTGCTGCACTTCGTTCGGGCGAACGGATATTGGATGTTGCTTGTGGCACTGGCATCGTGGCCCGGCTCGCGTCACAACAGGTTGGTCCCAATGGAACGGTCGCCGGACTTGATGTGAACCCCGGAATGTTGGCGGTGGCCCGGTCAGTCACGCCGGCGGATATGTCAATCGAGTGGTACGAGTCGGGCGCCGAAGATATGCCGCTGCCGGATGAGGCGTTCGACGTCGTATTGTGCCAGATTAGCCTTCAATTCATGACGGACAACCTCGCTGCGTTACGTGAGATGCGTCGGGTGCTGGCACTCGGCGGTCGTCTCATCCTAAATGTACCCGGCCCGACAGGCAAAACCTTCGCTATCCTTGCCGAGGCCATGGAACGACATATCAGTTCCGAGGCTGCGGGATTCGTAAACCACGTATTCTCGTTACACGACACCACGGAGATTCAACAGCGCTTGAGCGAAGCTGACTTCCGGGACATAGCTGTCCAAGCGAACATTAAGATGCTAACCCTCCCGCCACCGAAGGAGTTCCTCTGGCAGTACGTGTATAGCACCCCCCTTGCCGGGGTGGTGGCAGACGTGGATAAAGAAGTTCTTGCCGTACTGGAGCGCGAAGTCGTCGAAAAGTGGCAGGATTTCCAGGAAGATGGCACCTTGATGTATCAGCAACGCATCGTACTAGCGAGTGCTCGAAAGTAAGAGCTCTCAGTAAGTTTTAGTAAAAGGTAACCCAAGTTGCTATCCTTTTGTTAGACACCCGGTTTTTCCAAAATACAGGCTCAATTTATCTACCCGTAGGCCACATTCTCAATAAATGACCACCACCAAAGGTGGTGGCTTTAGAATATTGCACCTAGAAGGTGCGCTGGTACTTATCTAATCGAATAATCTGCCTTGGGTCGCATCGGTATCTGCATCTTTGCGATGTTGCCATTTAACATACTTTTTGATACGTTCTTCATCCAAGCCAACCGTACTGACACAGTAGCCTCTCGACCACACATGTTGGCCCCAGTATCTCTTGCGCAGTTGCGGATAGCGATCGAATAGCTGCAAAGCCAGTTTGCCCTTCAGAAACCCCATGTACTGCGACACCGCATACTTGGGTGGAATGGAGACCACCAGATGCACATGCTCTGGTTGCACATTGACTTCGACCACTTCTACTCCGTCTTTTTGCCTACTGAGCCGGTATGTCTGCTGGGTGACATACTTTGCTACTTCATCTTGCATTATTTTGTAACGATATTTTGGGCAAAACACCACATGATACTTGCACTCATACAGCGAATGCGCTAACTTCTTAAATTGACGGGTCATCATGTATCTCCTATTAGTTTCGCACCTTCTAGGTTGATACATGATACTCGTCATTTTTCCTACACTGGTAGAACCCTTTTTGAGTCCACTACCAGAGGTAGTGGTTTTCCTATAATAAAAAATTAAACAGAATAAGCAAGCCCAGCCTGACGAAAGAAACTGAGAATGAGATGAGGTTTACGTCGTAAGCGGGCAATCGCTTTTCGCAGTTCAGATTTCAAATGAGCTAAATGACGACAACACAGGTTTTTGAGTTCAACATTTTTCAGATAATTCCAAACACCTTCATCGGGGTTCAAGTCAGGAGCATAGCCCGGCAACTGTTCCAAATGAAGTTGTTTGGCCGCGCCTTGGCTCAGAAAATCTTTGACCGGTTGGCTGCGATGGGCGGGCAAACGATCCCAGATGAGCAGCAGGTTACCCTTAAGGTGACGCCGCAGATGCTTGAGAAAGCGGACAATATCTGGTCCAGTAAAAGCCTGCTCTTGGGTCCAGGTGAACAATTTTCCTTGGCTGGTAATGGCACTAATGGTCGACAGATGTTCCCAAGGACGAGATTTGAGGATAGGTGTTTGTCCCCGCGGGGCATAAGTCCGTACCGCTCCTGGCAACAGATAAAAACCTGCTTCATCCACGAAAACTATGGTTCGAGCTTCAATTTCGGCTTTTTTTTCAGCCTTTTCCATTTCTCGGTACGCCACTGTTCAATGGCTGCCTCATTGCGTTAGCTGGCTCGTTTGATCGGTTTTTGGCGGCTCCAGCCAATCTTCTTAAGTAAGTTGCCAACATGCTCAGGGCTGTATGATACCCCAAACTCCCATTTGATGACTTCACCTATTCGGGGACGGGTCCAGATGTCCCCGCGAAAGCCTTGCGCTTCTGCTCCTTGTTCTAGCAACTTCTCTAATCGTTTCAAGTCAGGCTCACTCAAACGCGCTTTTGGTCCGCCACCCCTACGTTTCCGCAGGGCTTCGACGCCTTCAACTTCTGCTTCCTTGAACCATTGGCTGACCGCTCCACGGGTTACACCTAGAGCTTCCGCAATTTTGATTGACTTCCAGCCTGCTTGTTTTAATTCCCAAGCCCGCATTCGACGGGCTTCTCGCCAATCCTGTGGTTGTTTTTCCTTTGCCATTCAGCTACTTTACCACAGGTTTTTTGTTTTGTTTAGTAAGTTACTTTTAATTCAGTAATCGAAATCACAATCACCAATGACCAGAGAATTAGCGATAATACCCCTAGAATGTTGGTTTGGGTCGCCGGAATGGGCCGATCACCCAGAAAACAGGCTCGCAGAGCATACAGGGGACTGGTTCC
>Ga0210124_1000422_pt1 | contig 21993 bp, 19 predicted proteins | sample Muzzi_PWC_D2_FD_185554 | JGI IMG/M metagenome (GOLD analysis project Ga0210124, IMG submission 185554) | Wetland microbial communities from San Francisco Bay, California, USA, that impact long-term carbon sequestration - Muzzi_PWC_D2 (SPAdes) | ecosystem: Environmental > Aquatic > Marine >... | reverse complement strand
GCAGGGCGTGGATGGAGGACCGCTCACCATCTTTTCGATTCCGGCCAAAGTTTGGCCAAAATCATAAATTAGACGGCAATAAGGATCAATTCGCGGCGGGATGGCCAACCCAGAATGTTCGTGGACGGACGGGGGCCCTCCGCCGTCCCGCCGTTTTCGGCGGGCCGCAGGGCGGTATGACGGCGGTCGGGCCCCGCGGCCGGATCCGGGGCGGCGGGCCGACCCGCGCCCCGCGGCAACGAGGTGACCTGTGAACGCCGAACGGCTCAAGGCCGACCTGGAAGGGTGCTACGTCACGATCCCGACGCCGTTTCGGGACGAGCCGGATTTGCCGGTGAACGAGGCGGCGCTGCGGCGCCACGTCAGCTTCCTGATCGAAGCCGGGCTGAACGCCGATTACGCGACCTTCCTGGCGGCCGGAGCGGCCGGCGACTTCTCGACCATGACGGTCGACGAACGCCTGCGGGTCGCCTCGGTCGTCGTCGACGAGGTCGCGGGGCGCGTTCCGGTGGCGATGGGCGCCCAGACGACCAGCACCCTGGAGCTGCAGCGCCTGGCGCGCGCCGCCAAGCGGCTCGGCGCCCAGTTCATCCAGGTCTCCTGTCCCTATTACTTCACACACACCGAGGGCGACTTCGAGGCCTTCGTGCGCGCCGCCGCCGAGGCCGAGCCGGACATCGGCCTGATCCTCTACAACACATTTTGGACCACGCCCAACATCTCCTTCCCGATGATCGAGCGGCTGGCCGAGATTCCCAGTGTCGTCGGGCTGAAATGGGCGACGCCGCGCAGCGACGCGATGGAGTTCGAGGACGTGACGTCGCACTTCTCGGACCGCTTCACCATCATCGACAACAATCTTTTCTTCTCCTTCAGCGCCATGCCGGCGCTCGGCGCCAGGGCCTTCGAGGTGCACAACTGCAACTTCTGGCCGGAGTGGGGAATCGCGCTGATCGACCGAGTGCGCGCCGGCAACTACGCCGAGATCGCCCGCATGCTCGTCGAGGAGGCGATGCCCTTCTACAAGCTGTGGGTCAGCATCGAGAGGGACTACACCAGCGGCGACGGCTATCTCGACAAGCTTTGCATGGAACTCGTCGGGCTGCCGTCGAGCCGCTGCCGGCCGCCGACCCGCGACGTTCGTGAGCTTTACCGCGACCAGGCGCGCGCCATGCTGAAGGCGATCGGCGTGCCCCGGCTCGTCGAAGACGGTCGCACGCGGGAGGGCGTCCGATGACGACCCGCCCGCAGGGCGCGACGGCGAAGGGCTCTACCCTGATCCGCTTGGCCCGACCCGCTTGCGGTCGAGGCCGGCCGACCGAGACGACGATCAGGGCGACAACCTCGGGCAGTTCAGCCCGCGGCAATACGAAAAGGGAGGACTACAGATGAGATATGTGAAGTACCTGGGAGCCGCTGCCTTGGCGCTCTTCATTGTCGGGGCGACCACCAACGCCTTCGCCCTCGACGACGTTCGCCTGCGACTGAACTGGATGTATTACGGATCCCATGCGGGCTTCGCCCTCGGCAAGGACCGCGGCTACTATCGCGACACCGGCATCAATCTCGATATCCGCTCCGGCAACGGCTCGAGCTCGGCGCACCGTCTCGTCGCCAACGGCGACAGCGACTTCGCCTACGGCTCCTGCGGCGCCATGGTCACACTCGCGTCGCAGGGCGCGCCGCTGATCTCGGTCGCCGTGATCGACGCGATGGGCACGGAGGCCATCATCGTCCGGCCCGACGCCGGCGTCTCGAGCATCAAGGACCTCAAGGGCAAGAAACTGCTGACGACGGCCAACGCCGGCGTCAACACCTTCTTCCCGATCGTGCTCGCCAATGCCGGGCTGAAGGAGTCCGACATCAACCTGACCAACGTGCCGGACGGCGCGCTGGTGTCGAGCTATCTCCAGGGCGCCGGCGGCGCCGTCGGCATCCTCGGCGGGCTCGACGACAAGCCGGCCGAGATCAAGGCCAACGGCGGGGCCGACCCTGTGACCTTCCCCTACTCCGACTACGGCGTGAACCAGGTCGGCTACTGCATTTCGACCCGCACGGACACGGTCAAGAACAAGCCGGACCTGGTGAAGCGCTTCGTCGCCGCGACGATCAAGTCGTACAACGCGGCCGAGAAGGACCCTGATGCGGCGGTCAACGCGATGGCCGATATCGTCGGCGGGTCCATGGCGAGCGACGAGGGCAAGGCACAGGCCCGCGCCGTGCTCGATGTGACGCTCAGCGTGCTCTATTCCAAGGCCAACACCGATAGGAAGCTGGGGTTGAACGTTCCCTCCGATTGGAGCGACATGATCGACCTTATGAAGAAATACAACGATCTCGATCCCAACGCGAAAGCGGCTTCGTTCTACACCAACGAATTCGTGAACTGATCGTGTATGCTCATGGCCGGAGGCGGTCTCCGCCTCCGGCCTTTTCAACGCCGCAAGTCGCGATGCCCGGCCTGATCGAGCTCCAATCCCTGTCAAAAACGTTCGGCTCGGGCACCGACGCGGTGCACGCGCTCGGGCCGATCGACCTGGAGATCGAGGAGGGCGAGTTCATCACCTTCCTCGGGCCCTCGGGCTGCGGCAAATCCACCCTCATGCTGATGATCGCCGGCCTGCTCGCACCCACCGAGGGCGCCATCCGGCTGGCCGGCAATCTGGTCGACGGGCCGCAGACCGACATCGGCATCATGTTTCAGGACAATACGCTCGTGCCGTGGCGCAGCGTGCGCGGCAACATCGAGCTGCAGCTCGAGATGCGTGGGCTGCCCATTGCCGATTACCGGGAGCGGATCGCGATGCTCTTGCGCTCGGTCCATTTGGAGGATTTCGCTGCCCGCCGCCCCTACGAACTCTCCGGCGGCATGCAGCAGCGCGCCGCCTTCTGCCAGGCGATGGTCCACGGACCCAAGACGATGCTGCTCGACGAGCCGCTTGGCAAGCTCGATGCCATGACCCGCGAAAGCATCCGCCGCGATTTGCAGGCGCTGTGGATGGAGCAGCAGCCGACCGTCGTCTTCGTGACGCATTCGATCGAAGAGGCGATCCAGCTGTCCAGCCGGGTCGCGGTGATGACGCCGCGGCCGGGGCGGATCGATCGCCTGCTCTCCATAGACCTTCCCTTCCCCCGCGATTTCGACGTCAAGAACTCGGCGGAATTCGCCGAATACATGCGCAGCATTCAGGAGGTGTTCCGTGGCTACGGCGTCATCTGAATCACGCGGCTTGTGGGCGCGGCTCGTGGCTTGGTTCGCCCGCTCGTGGATGTTCCTCGCCTTCTTCGCCGGATTCTTCCTCGTATGGGAGTGGTCGGTCATCTTCTTCGACATCCCGCGCTACATCCTGACGCCGCCGACCCTGATCGTCGAAAAGGGCTGGGCGGATATCGACCGGCTCGTCTACTACACCTACGTCACCGGCCTCGAGACGGCGATCGGCTACGTCATATCGGTCGCCATCGGGCTGCCGCTCGGCCTGTGGATCGCGTTCTCGTCGGTCCTGCGCCGGACGATCTACCCGTTCTTCGTCAGCCTGGAGATGGTGCCGAAGATCGCCTTCGCGCCCCTGTTCATCTCCTGGCTCGGCTTCGGGCTTTTACCCAAGATCATCGTCGTCATCCTGGTGTGCTTCTTCCCCATCGTTCTGAACGCGATCCTGGCGTTCAATTCGCTCAGCGAGGAGCTCACCAGATTCTGCCGCTCGACGGGGGCCGGCGCCTGGCGCACCTTCTTGCGGGTGCGCCTGCCGGCCGCGATGCCGCAATGCTTCGTCGGCTTCAAATACGCCGCGATCAACGCCACGGTCGGCGCCACCATCGCGGAGTTCATCGGCTCGGACAAAGGGCTCGGCTTCTACATCCAGATCGTCACCGGCAACATGCGGCCGGATCTCGCCTTCGCCGGTATCTTCTTCCTGACCGCCCTCGGCCTGGCGCTGTTCGGCGGCGTCACCCTGGCGGAGCGCCTCATGATCCCGTGGCACATCTCGATCCGCCGCGGCACGAAATGAGCGGGCGGGACGGGACCAGATGGAGATCTTCGCGTCGTTGGACCTGACCGAATCGCAGGTCGCGCGCCTCCGCTACGTTGCCGGGCCGGATTGCCTCCACCTCCGCGAGCCGCTCGCCGAGGATGCGACTCTCGATCCGTCCTTCACCGCCAGCCAAGTCGTATTCGGAAACGTGCCGCCGCGCTGGCTGCCGCAAAGCCGGGCGTTGCGGTGGATCCAGCTCGAGTCCGTCGGATTCGGCGAATACAGGACCCTCGACTGGCGGAGCCTGGGCCGGTCCGTCGCCATGACCAACCTCGTCGGGTTCTTCGCCGAGCCGGTCGCCGAGACGGCCCTGGCGGGCATTCTCGCGCTGTATCGCGGCATCGACCGGCTGGTGCGGCTGCAGGCGGACCGGGACTGGCAGGGCGAGCGGCTGCGCAGGGACCTGCACACCCTGGCCGGGGCCAGGGTCGTCCTTTTCGGGTACGGCTCGATCAACCGGCGCCTCGCGACCTTGCTGACGCCCTTCGAGTGCAAGGTCATCCCGTTCGGCCGCGGCTGGACGCCGGAAGAGCTGGACTCCGCTCTGGCCGTCGCCGATGTTGTGGTGTGCGCGGTGCCGGAAACCGATGCCACGATCGGGCTGTTCGACGCGGCCCGTCTCGCGTTGCTCAAGCCCTCGGCCTTGTTCGTCAATCTCGGGCGCGGGTCGGTCCTCGTGGAGAGCGCCCTGTCGGAGTGCCTGCATGCCGGGCGGCTGGGCGGCGCGTTGATCGACGTGACGGCGCGCGAGCCGCTTCCGCCCGGCCACGACTTCTGGGATTGCCCGCGGCTGATCTTGAGCCAGCACAGCGGCGGCGGCACGGCAGACGAGATGGATCGCAAGATCGAGGCCTTCGCTGATAATCTTTCCCGCTACCGCGCGGGCGAACCGCTCGTCGGGATCGTCGATTTCGAGAAGGGCTACTGATGCCGAAGATCGAAAGCGTGCGTTGCATACTGCTGAGCTCCCCCTACGCCGACGCCGACGATCCGGAGATCAAGGAATGCTTCCCGAACGGCCCGAAGCGCACCGTCGGCATGGTCGAGCTCACCCTGGACAACGGCGTCACCGGCCTCGGCGAGGGCTACCTCGCGGTCTTCGCCCCGCTGGTGTTCAAGGCGATCGTCGACCTTTGCACGCCCTACGTCGTCGGGCGCGACGCCTTCGACATCGAACGGCGGGTCCGGGATCTGTGCAGCGTCTGTGATTACTGGTCGATGCAGGGCGCGGCCCGCCACGTCACCAGCGCGTTCGAGATCGCGCTGCAGGACGCCAAGGCAAAGAGCCACGGCGTTCCCGTCCATGACCTCTTGGGCGGACCCAAGTCCGACTCGATCCGGATCTACGGCAGCGGCGGCTGCTGCGACGCCAAGGAGCAGTTCCTTCGCGAATTCGATCTGCTCGAATCGAAAGGCATCGATCTTTACAAGATCCGCGCCGTCAAGGGCGACGTGCACCGCACGGTCTGGGTGCTCGAGGAGGCCGGCCGCCGCGGCATCGAGGTCGGGGTCGACATGTGCCAGAACCTGGCTGACCCGCCGCAGGCGGTGGACGACGTCGTGGCCTACGTCAAGGCCGTGCACGCTCGGACCGAGCGGCGCATCGCCTTTCTCGAAGAGGCCATCGGCCCGGACTGCCCCGAGGGCTTCAAGGAACTGCGGTCGCGCGTCGCGGTGCCGATCTGCGGCGGCGAGATCGTCACGACGCCCAAGGAGATGATCCGCCGTATCGCGGACGACGTCTACGATTTCGTCCAGCCGGACGCCTCCGTCATCGGCGGAATCGGCGCGGTCATGGAGATCTTCGCGGCGGCGCGGGCGCAGGAGACCGGCGTCGTCGTGCACGCCTGGGGCGGGGCGGTGGCGATCATGGCGAGCTACCACGCGGCCTTCGCCGCCGGCGGCGAGCTCGTCGAATACCCGATGCTCGCCTTCCCGCTTGGCGCCGAGATGATCGGCGATCGGGGCCGCATCGCGGACGGGCGGCTGCAGCGGCCCACGGCACCGGGTCTCGGCGTGACGCTGACGCCGGAGATGGAGGCGCGCTACCGCTTCGACGAGACGGCGGTCTATTCCTGCATGCTGCACGACTGGGGCCCGCCGCCCGACGAGGCCTGGCGGCGCTGACTCCGAACGCGGCGCCGCGCAAACTCCATCCTGACGCGCCGGCATTGCACGCGGCTATGCTTTGCCGGGCTTCGCTCCGACGATGGCCTTGCCAACATCGGAGAAGCAGCCATGACCCAGCACATCCTGCGCGCCGGCCTGGCGCTGGCGCTGAGCGCTACGTTCGCACTGGGCTTCGCCGCCCCGGCCATATCGGCGACGACCGAGACGGTTTCCGTCCCCGCGCTCGACGACGAGGTGACGCTGCGCCGGGATGTCGACGGCATCGCGCACATTTCCGCACAAACCGCGCACGACCTCTTCCTGACGCAGGGCTGGGTGCACGCCCGCGACCGCCTGTTCCAGATGGACATCCTGCGCCGCCAGGCGAGCGGCACGCTGGCCGAGCTGGTCGGGCCCGCCGCGCTCGGCAGCGACGTCGAGCTGCGCACCATCGGCCTGCGGCGCGCCGCCGAGCGCTCCTGGCCGATCCTCTCGCCGCAGACGCAGGCCGCTCTCGCCGCATACGCCGAGGGGGTCAACGCCTACATCAATTCGCTGGGCTTCGATCTGCCAGTCGAGTACGGCGCACTCGAACTGAGGAGCGTCGCGCCCTGGACCCCGGTGGACAGCCTGGCGATCGCCAAATTGCTGACCTTCAGCCTGTCGTTCGACCTCGACATCCAGCCGACGCTCGACCTGCAGGCCTATCTCGTGAAATTCCCGGGCTTGCAGGGCCAAGCGCTCTATTTCGAGGACACCCACCGCAGTGCCCCCTTCGACACGCCGGCGACCGTGCCCGACGCGCTGGGAGCCCCGGCCGCGCCGGTGTCAAGCGCCGTCGTCGCCGCGAGCGACAGCGAAGGCGCCGCACACGGCGCGGAAGAGGGATTGGACGAAGCGACGCTCGGGCTCGCCCGCGGATACCTGAAACGGATCGAGCACCTGCCGCTGTTCCAGAACGCGCTCGATCCGGGCAAGCACGACCGCGGCAGCAATGCCTGGGTCGTCGCCGGCACCCTGACCGATAGCGGGCGGCCCTTCCTGGCGAGCGATCAGCACCTGGCGCTGAGCACGCCGTCGACCTTCTATCCCATCCACCTGGTCGGCGCGGGCTACGACGTGATCGGCGCCAGCCTGCCGGGCACGCCCTTCGTGCTGGCCGGTCAGAACCGCGATCTCGCCTGGGGCTCGACCAACTTTCGGCTGGACGTAACCGACACCTATGCCGAGCAGTTGGTACCAGACGCCGAGTCGCCGAGCGGCCTCAGCAGCCTATATCAGGGCAACCCGGAACCGGTCATCCCGGTGCCGCAGATCTTCCAGTACAACCAGCCGGACAGCGGCAGCCCGGACGATCTCGCCGTCGCCACGCCCGGTGGCATGGTCGGAGACGTTTCGATCCCGCCCGTCGTCCTGATCGTGCCGCGGCGCAACAACGGCCCGATCGTGAACCTGGATATGGCCACCGGGGCGGCGCTCAGCGTGCAGTACACCGGATTCTCCGGCACGCGCGAGCCCGATGCCTTCCGGCTCGTGAACCAGGCAAAGTCGCTGAACGACGTCGCGCACGCGCTGCGGTCCTTCGACGTCGGGGCGCAGCACTTCATGGTGGCCGACCGCAAGGGAAACATCGCCTATTTCGCCAATGCCGAGCTGCCGCTCCGCGAGGACCTGCAGGCGGGGACGGTGACCGGCCTGCCGCCCTACTTCATCCGCAACGGCATGGGCGGCAACGAGTGGCTGCCGGTCACCGACCCGCAGCCCGGCCAGTCGCTCCCCTACGAGATCCTGCCGTTCGACGAGATGCCGCAGGCCGTCAACCCGCCGAGCGACATGATCGTCAACGCCAACAACGATCCGCTCGGCCTGACCTTCGACAACGACCCGCTCAACCAACTGCGCCCCGATGGCGGTCTTCTCTACTTGGCGCCGCGCTTCAGCTTCGCCACACGGGCCCAGCGCATCAGCCAGGAGCTCATGGACCGCGCGGCCGCGGGTCTCCTGGCGCCGCAGGACATGCAGGACATCCAGGCGGACGTCGTGCTGCGCGACGCCGAGGTCTTCACGCCCTACATCCTGGAGGCCTTCGCCAATGCGAGCGTTACAGCTGCCATACCGAAGTTGCAAAAACTGGCGGATGACGAGGGCATCGAGGAGGCCATCGGGCGCCTCGCGGCCTGGAACCACACGGCACCGACCGGCCTCTTCGAGGGCTTCGACGCCAGTGACGTCGACGGCCAGCACCTCGATCCGAGCGATCAGGAGGTCGCCGACAGCATCGCCGCGACGATCTATTCCGTCTGGCGCGGCCGGATGGTGAGCAACACCATCGACGCCACGCTCCAAAAGCTCAAGCTGCCTATGCCGGACGACGAGCAGTCGATGACTGCGCTGCGCCATCTGCTCGACGGCTTCGGGGACACTCACGGGCTCGGCGCCTCGGGGATTAATTTCTTCAATGCTCCCGGCATCGCCGATCCCGCGGCACGACGCGACTACGTGATCCTGAAGAGCCTGGCCGACGCGCTCGACCTGCTGGCGAGCGACGATTTCGCCGACGCCTTCGGCGGATCGACCGACCAGGACGACTACCGCTGGGGCAAACTGCACCGCCTCGTACTGGCGCATCCGCTTGACGGTGGGTTAAGCCTGCCGCCGCAACCCTCGCCGGGATTCGCGGTCGATGGCGGCTTCGGCACGGTGGACGCGGGGACCCACGTCCTGCGCGCGGCGTCGGATAAAGACTTCGGGTTCCCCGAGGGTCCGACGCGCCGCTACGTCGCCGAGGTTCGAGCCGGCAAGGGCCAAATCTTGGCCGAGAGCAGCCTGCCCGGCGGCACCAGCGGCGCGCCCGGCAACCCGTTCCGAACGAATCTCCTGTTCCCCTGGCTGACCAACGACACCTACCCGGTACGGCAGGCCGCGGACGAAATCGACGCGGACACGGTGGCGACCGTCCATTTGACGCCGTAACCGAGTCGGTCTCTGAAACGCGAGAGGCCGCCGCCCGCGCGGCCTCTTCGTCTTTTCGCGCGGCTCAGCCGCCCAGGTAGGCGGCGACGACGCGTTCGTCGCGGGCGATCTCGTCCGGCGGGCCCGACAGGGTGACGCGGCCGTTCTCCAGCAGATAGACCTGGTCGACGATGGCCATGGCCTTGCGCGCGTTCTGCTCGGTCAGCAGCACCGAGACGCCCTTTTCTCTCAGCGCGGCCAGGGCCTCGAACACCAGGTCGATGGCCTGCGGCATGAGGCCCATCGATACCTCGTCGACCAGCAGGAGGCGCGGCTGCGCCATGCACGCCCGCGCGATGGCCAGCATCTGGCGCTCGCCGCCGGACAGCGTCCCGGCGAGCTGGCCGAGCCGCTCAAGCAATACGGGAAAGGGCGCGCAGGCACCCTCGATTCCGGCCTCGGGGTCGGCCATCAGATAGCCGCCCATCAGCAGGTTCTCGCGCACGCTGAGGCGCTGGAAGATGTGGCCGCCCTCGGGCGCATAGGCGATGCCCCGGCGCGCGCGCCGCTCGGTCGGCAGGGCCGTGATGTCCGCGCCGTCGAAGCGGATGCGCCCGGCTGCCGCGGGATGCCAGCCGGCCAGGCAACGCATCACCGAGGACTTGCCGGCGCCGTTGGCGCCCAGGATGGCGACGCACCTGCCCTGCGGCACGGTCAGGTCGAGCGCATGCACCGCGGCGATGCTGCCGCCGTAGACGACCTTCAGGGATTCGACCTCGAGGATGGCGCTCATCGCTTCATCCCAGATAGGCGTCGACGACCGCCGGATCCGCGCGCACCGCCTCCGGCGGCCCTTCCGCGATGATGCGGCCGTCGACCAGGACATACATGCGCTCGGCGAGCCGCATGGCGAAGGTCATGTTGTGCTCGATCACGATGACGGTGACGCCGGCATCGCGCACGCCGCGCACCATCTCCGCGAAGGCCTCAGCCTCGCCGTGCGTCAATCCCGCCGCCGGCTCGTCGAGCAGCAGCAGGCGCGGGCCGGTCGCGAAGGCCCGAGCCGCCTCGACCCGGCGCTGGACGCCCATCGGCAGCTCGCGAACGCGCGCACCGGCCTGCGACCGGAGGTCGAAGCGCTCCAGGATCGCATCGGTCTCCCGGTCGCGCACGCCGCCCGAGGCCCGTCCGGCGAGCGAGCGCCAGAACGAGCCGTAGGCCGTGATGCCCAGGCCGGCGGCCACGTTCTCGCGCACCGTCATCGACTGGAACGCCTTGCCGAGCTGGAAGGTGCGCGCCATGCCGAGCCGGGCGCGCCGGGCCGCCGCCAGCCGGGTGACGTCGCGCCCGGCGAAGCGGATGCGCCCCGCGCTGACCGCCACGTGGCCGGACAGACAGTTGAACAGCGTGCTCTTGCCGGCGCCGTTCGGCCCGATCAGCCCGAGGATCTCGCCCTCGCGCGCCTCGAGATCGACGTCCTCCAGGGCGCGCAGACCGCCGAAGCGGCGCGACAGGCCCGACAGGGCGAGCAGCGCGTCGCTCATGGCTCCGCCGCCGCCCGGCGCAGGAGGCGCGTCAGCAGGGCGCGCAGCCGGCTTTCCGGCCCCATCAGGCCGTCGCGCTCGAAGATCACGAGGACCGTCAGCAGCAGACCGTAGATGACGTAGCGCCACTCATGCAGGAAGCGCAGGTATTCCGGCAGGCCGCCCAGGATGATCGCGCCGATGACCGGCCCGATCAGGGTGCCGGCGCCGCCGAGCACCACCATGGTCAGCACCGTCACCGATTCGACGAAGCCGAAGTTCTCGGGAAACACGCTGCCGAGCTGGCGGGCGTAGAGCGCGCCGGCGATGCCCGCGCCGCCGCAGGCCAGCACGAAGGCCCAGATTTTGGTCGAGGCGACGTTGATGCCGATGGCCGCCGCGGCGTCCTCGTCCTCGCGGATCGCGATTAGGCGGACGCCGAACCAGGTCTTGAGCAGCAGCGCCTTGAGCACGAAGAGGGCGACGGCGATGGCGGCAACCAGGAGCAGCATGCCGAGGCCCAGAAGCTCGACGCCGGCGATCGCGATCGGCGGAATGCCGACGATCCCGTAGGCGCCGCCCAGCGCCGGCGTGTACTGGAAGACGGCGACCACGATGAAGTTGATGCCGATGGTGGCGAGCACCAGGAAGTCGTGGCGCACGCGCAGCGCCGGCAGACCCAGGAAGCCGCCCAGGATGCCGCTGACGACGGCCGCCAAGACGAGATCGATCGGAAACGGCAGGCCCATCTTCACCGTCGCCACGGCCACGGTGTAGCCGCCGATGCCGAAAAAGGCGGCGTGGCCGATCGACACCTGTCCGGCGTAGCCCACCAGCAGGTTGAGCGACATCGCCATGATGATCCAGATGCCGATGAAGGTCATGACCGAGATCAGGTAGGCGTCCACCGGCCGCTCCGTTCAGTCGAACCGCCGGCCGAGCAGGCCGGTCGGCATAAACAGCAGGATGACGATCAGCACGGCGAAGCCGATGGCGTCGCGCGGGAACAGGCCGCCGAGGTAGGTCGAGATGCCGATCTCGAAGGCGGCGAGCACGAAGGCGGCGACGGCGGCGCCGAGCACGCTGCCCAGGCCGCCGAGCACGACCACGACGAAGGCCTTGTAGGCCACGACCTCGCCCATGTGGGCCGAGACGGCGTTCTCGTAGACCGCGACGAGCACGCCGGCCATGCCGGCCATGGCCGAGCCGAGGAACATGTTGAGCGCGACCGCGCGCTGCGTCGCCACGCCGAGCGAGCGCGCCATGTTCATGTCTTCCGACAGGGCGCGCCAGCTCAGGCCCAGGCGGGTCCGGTTGAGCACCAGCCAGACCACGCCCGACGCGGCGACCGTGCTCAGCACGATGGCGAGCTGCGCCGGCGTGAACGCAAGGGCTCCGAGCTGCACCCGCGGCAACCCGACCGGCGCGTCGAAGGCGCTGGCATAGGCGCCGAGCAGGAAGGGCTTTTCCAGCAGCGACTGCAGAGTGATGAACAAACCGATGCTGACCAGCAGCGGCGTGCCGCGCGGCGCGTCCAGCACCCAGCGGTAGCCGATGTGATAGATCGCCACGCCCAGCGCGCCGGACGCCAGCATGGCGGCGAAGAGGGCCGGCCAGAAGCCGACGGGCAGGGTCTGGAAGACGACCAGGCCGACCGCGGCGCCGACCGCGAAGACCCCGGCGTGTACGATGTGCAGCACGCGCAGCATGCCATACACCATGGTGAGGCCCATGGCGATCAGGGTGTAGAGGCACCCGGTGACGACGATGTTGGTGATGGTCTCGGCCATGAGGCCCCTGCGCGGTGAACGGCGCGGTGTGCGCCGGCGGCATTCCGCCGCCGGCGCGTCACCCCGCGCGGTCCTAGTGCAGGTTCATGACGGCGGGATCGTCGATCACCGCGTAGGACACCCAGGCGCCGTTCTTGACCTCTTGCACGACGACCGGCTTGATCACGTCGCCGCCCTCGGTGAAGCCGACGAAGGGTCCGGTAGTCACGTTGGTCATGTCCTTGATGCCGTGCAGCGCCTTGACGATGGCGTCGGCGTCGGTCGACCCGGCCCGCTTAATCGCCTCGGCCAGCACGGCGACCGCATCGAACGACGAGGCGCCCACCATGTCCGCCGGCTGGCCGAACTGCGACTTGTATTCGGCCAGGAACTTCTGCACCAGCGGGTTGCTGCTGCCGCGGTCGAGCGCGGTGGTGATGCGCACGCCCTCGGCCGCGCCCGGCTTGGAGAGCTCGAAGAACTTGGGCGAGTCGAAGCCCTCCATGCCGATCACCGGCGTTTTGATGCCGAGCTCCTGGATCTGGTTCACGAGAAGCGCCGCCTGGGCGTAGAAACCGTTGGCGTAGATGGCGTCGACGTTCATGCCCTTGATACGGGTCAGGATCGGCCGCAGGTCCTTGTCCTTCAGCGAATACTTCTCCTCGGTAACGACGTTGACGCCGAAGTTCTTGGCGACCTTCTTGAAGCCGTCGGCGAGCGCCGCGCCGGCGTCGTTGTCCATGGTGATGAGGGCGACGTTCTTGGCCTTCATCAGCTTGCCCGCGGTCCAGGCCGCGGCCGCCCCCTCGACCGCCGAGGGCACGCCGGTGCGGAAGATGTAGTTGCCGGTCGCGGTGATCTGCGGATGCACGGCGTAGGCCGCCACCATCGGCACCTTGGCGCGCTGGAAGATGGCCGCGGCCGGGCGCGTCAGGAAGGAGTAGGAGCCGCTGACCGCCGCGACGACGCGGTCGCTCTGCGTCAGCTTCTGCGCGACGTTGGCCGCCTGATCGGGGGCCGAGGCGTCGTCGTAGCTGACCAGTTCGAGCTTCTTGCCCATCACGCCGCCGTCCTCGTTGGCGAACTGCACGGCCAGGGTGGCGCCGTGCAGCGCGGCGATGCCGTCCGACGCGGCAAAGCCGGTCTGCGGCGAGAAGAAGCCGATCTTGATCGTATCGTCCGCCCGCGCCGGGCTGGCGAAGGTCACGGCGCAGAGGGCGGCGACGCCCAGCCCGCGCAACAAGGTTCTCCGTTCGATCGTGATGCTCATCGCTGTTTCCTCCTCGGTTCTCTCTTCGTCGCAAACGCCGTCAACCGGCCAGGCGATCCTCTCGGATCAGTCCGGCGACGGCGGCAATGTCGTCGCTCACCACCCGGTCCTGCAGCATGACCGGCACCACCTCGCGAATCGCGGCGTGGCAGGCGTCGACCCGGCGCCCGGGGCGCAGCCCGCGCAGGTCGAGGGCCTGGGCGGCGAGCAGGAACTCGATGGCGACCACGGTCTCGGCGGTGTCCACCACCCAGGCGGCGTGGCGCGCGGCGATCGGCGCCATCGGCACGTGGTCCTCGGTGTTGGCGCAGGTCGGCACCGACTGGATACTGGCAGGCGCGCTTCGCGTCCTGAGCTCGGCGATCAGGCTGGCCGCGGTGTACTGCGCGATCATCATGCCGGAGTTCAGCCCCGGCGCGGCCTCGGGATGGATCAGGAAGGCGGGCAGCCCGCCGTTGTGGTTCACGTCGACCAGGCGGGCCGAGCGGCGCTCGCTGATCACCGCCAGCGAGGTCATCGACATGGCGAGGAAATCCAGGATCTCGCCGGCGCGCTGGCCGTGAAAGTTGCCCGAGTTGCTGGTCACCCAGCCGTCGCTGACGCCGAACAGCGGGTTGTCGTTGGCGGCATTGATCTCGACGGTCAGCACCCGCTCGGCCATCTCCGCGGCGTCGCGCGCGGCGCCGAGCACCTGCGGAATGCAGCGCAGCGAGAGGCCGTCGCGCAGCCGGTCGGGGCGCGGCGGCACGACCGACTCGCTGCCCTCGGTCAGCGCGCGCAGCCGCGCCGAGGTGGCGATCTGTCCGGGGTGCGGCTTGGCGAGCGCGACGCGCTCGTCGAAGGAATCGCCGACGGCGCCCAGCGCCTCGAGCGACATGGCGGCGGCCGCCTCGGCGGTCTCGATCAGGCGCCGCGCATCGTACAGCGCCAGACAGCCGATGCCGGTGGTCTGCTCGGTGCCGTTGATGAGTGCCAGGCCGTCGCGGCCCTTGAGGTCGGGCGGGGCGATGCCGGCCCGCCGCAGCGCCTCGCCGCCGGGCAGCAGGTCGTCGCCGTACCACGCCTTGCCCTCGCCGATCAGCGGCAAAGCCATGTGGGCGAGCGGCGCCAGGTCGCCGCAGGCGCCGACCGAGCCGCGCGCCGGCACCCAGGGCACGACGCCGCGGTTGAGCATGGCGAGCAGCGCATCCAGGGCCTCGGGCTGGACCCCGGTCATGCCCCCCGCCAGGACGTTGGCGCGGACCAGCATCATGGCCCGGACCGCGTCGCGCGGCATGGCGGGACCGGCCCCGGCGGCGTGGCTGCGCAGCAGGTTGCGCTGCTGCTCGCGGTTGTCGGCCGGCGCGACCGGCCGGCCGTCGAGCGCGCCGACGCCGGTGGTCAGCCCGTAGACGGGATGGCCCCTGTCGACGAGGTCCTGCAGGTAGCCGGCCGACTCGGCCACGGCGGCGCGCGCCTGCGGCGTCAGCACCACCTCCGCCCCGCCGCGCGCCACGCGCGCGACATCGCTCACAGTCAGTTCGGCCCCGCTTAGCGCGACCATGTCGTCCGTTCCCCCTGTCGGCCGCCCGGCGGCCGGTAACGCCTTTATTTTGCTGCGATTGTCACGGTTCGCCGGGGCCGGCGCAACCGCTAAATCCGGCTGCGGTCGGCCGTCGTCGCCGGTCCAAGGCGTGGTCGGTCGCGGCACGCGGGCGCTTTGGGCCTGGCGCGCCCGACCGGCTGGATTTAGCCGGATTCAGAATGGAACCGCCCGACGCGACCGTTTCGCACATGAACGAGATACCCCCTTGCGGGCACTTAGAATCCCCAGGTCGTCGCGATTACAGGCCGAACGGCCGTGGGGGCGCCCGAACCGCTCGAGGATAGCGCGGGCCATAGATGGCGGGGCACCGAGTGCTTGCACTTCGCTTGGCGCGCCGGTGTGTGATGCGCGAGGACGCTGCGAGGCCCTGCCGCCACGCAGCAGCCGACGTGTCGTACGTCGGCCTCGTCCGGCCGGCGTCAGGGTCCCGATCGGGCGGCGATGAAATCCTGATAGCGCTCGTATTCGCGCTCGGCCCGGAAGCGGTCGTGCTCGAGCCGGTCGATCTCCCCTGCGAGCTTGACCTTCTCTTCCGCAAGCTGCTTGAGCTCGAGGGCGATCGCCACGCGCTCCGATCCTTCGGTATCCGATGACACCAGGCGCGCCGTATTCTCCGCCAGCCGATGCTCGATCTCTTGTACGCGACTCCTGCTGTGCTGCAGGCGCCTCTCGATCGTCTTCAACGCGGCGTGCCGCGTGTAGAGTCCGTAGCCGTCGGCATGCGCGGCGACGAACGCCTCTTCGAGTCCGGCCGGGCAGACACCGGCATACGGACGGCCCTGCGTTCCCAGGCGGTAGCCATTGGCGGGACGGCAGAACTGCGTCAGACCTTCGGCGCGGCCGGCCATATAGGCGTCGAAATCGGCGGCGATGCCATGGTCGGCGCAGGCCCTGCGGCGCTCGCCGAAGTATGCCGCGGTGTGGCCCAACGCTCCGTCCTCATAGCCGATCGCCCGCCAATCGGCCGTGCGGCATTCCGCGGCAATCGCGCGATTCCGGGGTCCGCGGGCGCCAAGGCCTGAATCGATGATTAAGTCGACCTTAACCATGCGCGCCTTAGTAAGGGGCCCGCGGCTCCGCGCACGGATCCGGGAACACTCCGCCTCCGTTGACACATCCGCCGATCGTTCCATGATGCAGCAGTCACCTTCCTCTTCACGAACGCTTTTCGTCCTGGCGGCGCTGCTGGCGGCCGCGGTGGCGCTGCCGGGGGCGGCGCGGGCAGCCGGGCAGGCGGCCGACATCGGCGACGTGCAGCTGGTCCGGATCTGGGCCACCGGGACGCCGACCGAGGCGCGAACGCGCGACCTCTTCGTCGACGACGCGATCTTCCGCAACGAGGTGGTCGAGACGGTGCGCGACGGCGGCCTTCATCTGCGCTTCAAGGACGGCACCGACTTCCGGCTGGGGTCGAACAGCCGGGCGACGATCGACACGTTCGTCTACGACCCGGCCTCGCACGACGGCCAGCTGGCCCTCACCCTCAAGCAGGGCATCTTCCGCTTCAAGACCGGGCAGATGAAGAAGGAGGGGATCCGGCTGCTGACCGCGGTGGCGGAGATCGAGGTGCACGGCACCGACCTGACCATCGAAGTGCTGCCGGACGGGACGGTGCGGGTGACCGTCACCGAGGGCGAGGCGGTGATGACCGCCAGGGCCGACGGCTCGAAGGTCACCATGGTCCCCGGCGGCGACGGCGGCCAGGTGACGCTGGGCGGTTCGGCGGAGCCCTACGCGGGGCCGGTCGGCTTCGGCGACTCCGGCATCGCGGACGCGAGCGGCTTCGAGACCGAACCAACGATCAATGCCGCGAGCAGTTTGTTCGGCGAGGGCATAAGCGATTTCGTCTACCGCTCGGCCGGCGCGGGTCAGGTTCCCTCCGCGCTCTGGCCCCTGGCGATCTTCACTCAGGAATCTCAGGACGTGCTGGAGGTCGCCGCCGGGCGCCGCAGCCCGCTCTTCATCGCGCCGCCGGCGCCTTCACAGGCGCGCGATTCGCAGCCGGCGGCGCCGACGGAGGGACCGGCCGGAGGCGCCGTCAGGGGCGCCGTCACGGACGGCGTCACGAACACGATGAGCAACCCGCCGGCCAACCCCGCGCCGGGATCGGCGCCCGCCCAATTCGTCTACCGTCCGCAAATGTGATCGGCGCCGGACGCAGAGCGTAAGGACCGGTGCGGGACTCCCCTCGCCGCGGCTAGGCAGGGACTCAATGCTGTCCCGGGCCGCGACCCGAAACGTCCCGCGCCTTGCCGTCCGGTGCCGCGCAACGCGCCGCCGAATGTTCGGCGCGCCCCTCATCCCAGCGCCAGCTAGGCCACCGCGCAATTTGCTGATTGCACAACTGTGAAAAAAATGACTAGGATTTCACAAATGACGAAAATCGTGGGCAGGGAGTATGCGAGGAGCCGCGGCGCGTGGGGCGGAGCCCGCCGAACCGTCTGACAAAGCAGCATCGGGCGCGGCGGTACTCCGCGCACTTGGCCGACAGATCCGCGACCTGCGCAAGGCACGCGGTATGACGCTGGCGGATGTCGAACGCTACACCGGTATGTCCGTGAGCTATTTGAGCCAAGTCGAGCGAAGCCTCTCCAGCCCCTCGGTCGTTGCCCTTTATGGAATCAGCCGCGCGCTTGGCGTGAACATCAGCTTCTTCTTCGCCGACGGCGAGGCCGGGCCGGACGACGAGTGTGATTTCATTGTCCGTGCTAAGGGTCGGCGCAAGGTCATGTTCGAGGGAGGCGCCGTTGATGAACTGCTGTCGCCAAATCTCGATGGCCGGCTTGAGTTATTGAAGAGTTACCTGCCGCCGCACTCTGTGAGTGGTGAGCGGCCTTACACTCATGATGGCGAGGAGGCCGGCATTGTCATGGCCGGCCAATTGGAGTTGTGGATCGGCAATAAACATTTCCTGCTCTCGGAGGGGGACAGCTTCACCTTCGCGAGCAACTTGCCACATCGTTACGGCAACCCGGGGACGACCGAAACCGTCGTCATCTGGGCCATCACTCCGCCGAGCTATTGACGGAGCCGCATTGTTAAGAACACCAAGGGAGGAGAAGACGATGAGAACAAAATTGGAGGCAGCGCTCTGCTCACTGGTTATCGTGATCGCAGCAGGTTCGACGAGAGCCGCGGCCGGCGAGTTGAGCTTTCTCGGGTGGGAAGGTTATGCCGACCAAAGTTTCGTCGCCGATTTCGAGAAAGAGAGCGGATGCAAAGTGAGCGCCACCTATGTTGGCTCGAACGACGATTTCGCACCGAAGCTCGCGGCAGGCGGCGGCGTCTACGACATCGCCTCCGTCTCGGCGGACACGACCGGCGTACTCGTGGCGGCCGGCTTGGTCGAGCCGATCGACGTCTCGAAGGTCAAACGCTTCAAGGAGATTTATCCCCTATTCCGCAATGCCAAGGGGATCAACGTTGACGGCAAGGTCTGGGGCGTGCCGCTCACCTGGGGCTCGATCCCGCTGATGTACCGCACCGACAAGATCAGCGACGTTCCGGATTCCTATGCCGCACTTTGGAACCCGAAATACAAGGGGCGCATCGCCCTCTGGGACGACAAGAGCGCGATCTACAACACCGCGCGCCTGCTCGGCTACGACAATGTCTACGACCTTAGCGACAAGCAGCTCGATGCAGTCAAGAAGAAGTTGATCGCGGAGAAGCCCCTGTTGCGGAAGTACTGGACCACGGCCGGTGAATTGGTGAATCTCTATGCTTCCGGCGAGGTGTGGGTCTCGAACACCTGGGGAGGGTTCCAGGTCGCCGAGCTGCAGAAGCAGGGCATCTCGGTAAAGGAGTTCCTGCCGAAGGAAAAGGCCGACGGCTGGGTCGACAATTGGCAGATCGTCAAGGGGACGCCGAATGCCGACTGTGCCTACAAGTACATCAATTTCATGCTGTCGCCGCGCGGCCAGTGCGGCGTTTCGGGCGTGACCGGCTATTCCGCCGCCAACCCGGTCGCCGCGAAGGAATGCATGTCGCCCGAGGAATATAAGGCAAAGCATCAGGATGACATCGGATATGTCAACAGCCTGGTGATGTGGGAAATGCCTGCCCGGCTCGACGTCTACACGAACACGTGGAATGCGGTTAAGGCAGCGGAGTAGCGACCCTGGCGGCCGTCACGCGCTGGGAGCCCACGAACATGCGTGGCGGCCGCGCCGCATCCCGGATCCGTCGCCGTGACTATTCTTGAGGTCAGACACCTCACCAAGGTCTTTGCCGGTGGAATCACGGCTGTCGACGACGCGTCCTTCGCGTTGGCCGAAGGTGAGTTCGTCACGCTACTCGGCCCTTCGGGCTGCGGAAAGACGACGATGTTGCGTCTCATCGCCGGGTTCGAATCGCCGGATGCCGGCAGCATCCTGCTCGGCGGGCGCGACGTAACCGACGATCCGCCCTATAGGCGGCAAGTCAACACGGTGTTTCAGGATTATGCGCTGTTCCCGCATATGAATGTGGCGGAGAATGTCGGCTACGGATTGCGCATCACCGGCGTACCGCGCGCGGAGGTCGCCCGTCGCGTACAGGATGCGCTTTCCGGCGTGGATCTCCTCAGCAAGGCTGACGCCGCCCCCGCGCAGCTCTCCGGCGGGCAGCGCCAGCGCGTCGCGCTCGCCCGCGCGATCATCCGCCGCCCCAAGGTTTTGCTGCTCGACGAGCCGCTTTCGGCGCTGGACGTGAAACTGCGCGAGGCGATGCAAGTCGAGTTGCGGCATCTGCACCAGAAGCTGCGCATCACCTTCATTCTTGTCACGCATGACCAGAAGGAAGCGCTGGTCATGTCCGACCGGGTAATGGTGGTCGACCGTGGCCGCATCGTGCAGAGCGGTACGCCGAGCGAGCTCTATGAGCGGCCGGCCAGCCCCTACGTGGCGGATTTCATCGGAACCGCCAACCTTCTCCCGGCAACGGTCGTCGACCAGACGGGCGACATGCTCGTGGCGGCCGTCGGCGACGGACGGATTCGCGCCGTCGGCGCGGCACGCAGCTATCCGCGGGGCAGCCCCGTGCTTCTGGCGATCCGGCCGGAGAAGGTGTTGCTGCAAGAGCAGCGGAGCGACGATGGCTGCGGCTTCGTCGGCCGGGTCGTCGAAACCCTGTTTCAGGGCAATTCGCTTCGGCTCAAGCTGGAGGTGGCCGGCGGCGCGCCCTTCGCCGTCGACCTGCCGCTGCACTCGACACTGGCGGAGACTCGCCCGCCGACGGCCGGCGTCACGGTCGCGCTGAGCGTCGAGCCGGGCAACGTCATCGTCTTTCCAGCCGAATCGCCATCATGAAGCTCGCGACCCGGCGCCGGCTCGGCACGCTCGCGGTTCTGGCCCCGCCGCTCGTGTGGACGATTCTCTTCATGATCGTCCCCTACGCGATCATGTTCGCCTACAGCTTCTACCGGAAGCAGTCGTTCGCCTTCGTGCCCGACCTCAATCTCGACAACTACCTGGCCTTGCTGCAAGACCGGCAATACAGTCAGGTCCTGCTGCGCACGCTCAAGATCGCGCTGATGGTTTCGGTAGCCGCATTGACGCTCGCCTACCCTCTGGCCTACTTCCTGGTGTTCAAGATCCGATCCGCACGATGGCGCCTGTTCCTATACATGGCGGTAATCGTGCCGCTGTGGGTCTCCTACCTGCTGCGCGCCTACACCTGGAAGACGATCCTCGGCAGCGAGGGCGTACTCAACTCCTTCCTGGTGTGGACCGGGCTTCTTTCGCAGCCGACGCCTCTGTTTCTCTACAATCAGTTCGCGATGGTTCTCACCCTCACCTATATCTTCATTCCCTTCATGGTGATGCCGATATACACGGCTTTGGAGAAGATCCCGCGCAGTCTCATCGAGGCATCCGGCGATCTCGGCGTCGGGCCGGCGCGGACCTTTCTGCGCATCACCCTGCCGCTGTCAGTGCCGGGCGTGCTCGCCGGCGTGACCTTTACATTCTGCCTCACCTTCGGCGACTTCATCGCGCCGTACCTGGTCGGCGGCCCCGCCGGCACCCTGGTCGCCAATACCGTCCAGTCGCAGTTCGGCATCGCCTTCAATTGGCCCCTGGGAGCCGCACTTTCCGTCGTGATGTTCGCCATCGTCATAATCATCATCTCGCTGAGCGACCGGTTCGAGCGCGCCGGCCGCCTGGATCTGGCTTGAGCCGATGGCAAGCGTCGTGACCCCGGCTTCGACCGACTCTGCAGCAGCAATCCCGCGCCGCCGCCGGCGCGACAAGGCCACGATAGCGCTCGGCGCCTTCGCCGGAATCGTCCTGTTGTTCCTGTATTTGCCGGTGGTCGTGCTGATTATCTTCAGCTTCAACGACAATACAGTGACGACGCTGCCGCTGCGCGGCTTTACGCTGGGCTGGTACGAGAAAATGTTCGCGAACCGCGACATGCTCGCCGCAATCGGCAACTCTTTCTACGTCGCGAGCCTCGCCACCGTTCTGACGCTGCTCATCGGCATACCGGCGGCCTTCGCCCTTGACCGGGCGCAGTTCCCCGCCAAGGCGGTCTTCCGGCGCATCGTCGTGCTACCGTTGACCCTGCCCGGTATCATCACCGGCATCTCGATGCTCAATCTGTTCCGCATGCTGGGTTTCAACCTCAGCCTCAACACGGTGATTCTAGGTCACGGCACGGCGCTGATGGCCATCGTTCTCACCCAGGTCTATGCCCGGCTGCAGCGCTTCAACCGGCGAATCGAAGAGGCCTCCGACGATCTCGGCGCCCGCCCGTGGCAGACCTTTCT
>Ga0210124_1000421_pt1 | contig 21993 bp, 17 predicted proteins | sample Muzzi_PWC_D2_FD_185554 | JGI IMG/M metagenome (GOLD analysis project Ga0210124, IMG submission 185554) | Wetland microbial communities from San Francisco Bay, California, USA, that impact long-term carbon sequestration - Muzzi_PWC_D2 (SPAdes) | ecosystem: Environmental > Aquatic > Marine >... | reverse complement strand
CGTCCCGCGCGTGAAGCCGATGGCGCCCTTCCCCTCCACATCCATCGTGAACGTCTCCGGCGGCGCCGCGTCGCGGATCTCTACGGTCATGGCAAATTCGCCCGCGGTCACCGGCCCGATGCCCACGTTGGCGGCGCCCTGATAGCGCCCCTCCCCGACCCGCTCGAGCTGCTTGGCGCCCGGCAGCGCCTTGACGAGAACCTCCGGGTCCTGCAGGAGGCGGAACACGGTCTCACGGGGCCCACGAAACAGGTAACGGCCTTCGACGATCATCCGGACCCCCTGGCAGCGTGGAGCAGGTCGAAGAGGCGCGACGGACTGAGCGGGATCTCCAGGATCTCGACCCCATCGTCGCGGAGGGCGTCCTCCACCGCCTGTGCAAAGGCGGCCCCCGTTGGGATGCACCCCGCCTCGCCCACCCCCTTCACGCCAAGGGGATTGAGGGGGGACGGGGTCTCAATGTGGGCGATCTCCACCGCCGGGACGTCGTCGGCGGTCGGGAGGAGATAGTCCATGAACGAGGCGTTCTGGAGCTGGCCGCCGTCGTCGAAGACCAGCTGCTCATAGAAGGCGTTGCCGATGCCGTGGGCCACACCGCCTTGAATCTGTCCCTCCACGATCAACGGGTTGATCACCCGGCCGCAATCGTGGACCACGACGTACTTCCGGATGGCCACCATCGCCGTCTCCGGGTCCACCTCGACGATCATGGCGTGGACACCGCTCGCGGTGCTCCCGCGGTCGGGTCCAAAGTAGGCCGTGGCCTCGAGCCCGGGTTCGGTCCCCGGCCTTACCGCGCCCCGGAGCGGGTTGGCGCGCCGCGCCAACTCCCCGAGGCCGATCGCCCGACCCGGTTCTGCCGCCACGCGTACAGCTCCGTCCGCCAGCTCGAGCCCGTCGTGCGGGACGCCGAGCGCGGCGGCCGCGTGGGTCAGGGCCTTGTCACGGACCGCCGTCGCCGCCGCATGGCAGGCGCTTCCGGCCACCACCGCCCCGCGGCTCGCGAATGTCCCGGTGCCCCAATGGAACGCCTGGGTATCGCCGGTGGTCACGTGCACAGCGTCTACCGCCACCCCGAGGACGTCCGCGACGATCTGGGCAAACGAAGTGAAGTGCCCCTGCCCCTGCGTCCCCACCCCCGTCGCGAGCCGCACCTGCCCGCTCGGCTCCACCGTCACGCGGGCCCCCTCGTACGGACCGATTCCGGTCCCTTCCACGTAGGTCACGATCCCGAGGCCGGCGCGGCGCCCTTCCGCCGCCAGCCGGGGCTGCTCCTCTGCGAGGAAGTGATCGTATCCGATCCGGCGGACCGCCTCCTCCAGTGCGGGCAGGTAGTTCCCGCTGTCATACGTGAGCGGGGCCGAGTCCTGGAAGATGATCTCGTGGTTGTGGGGGAATTCATCCGGTTCGAGGAGATTGCGGCGCCGGATCTCCACCCGGTCCATCCCCAGCTCCCGGGCCGCAAGGTCCAGGAGGCGCTCCATGACAAACACCCCGTGCTGCCGGCCAGCGCCGCGGACCGGTGTCACCAGGGTCTTGTTGGTGAACACCGCGGTGAACTCGCTGTCGTAGGCGGGGACGCGGTAGCAACCGAGGAGAGTGCACTGACTGTTGATCGGAACGGTGAGCCCATACGTGTCGTAGGCACCGGAATCATGGAGGAAGACGTCGCGTACCCCGAGGATGCGCCCGTCAGCGTCGACGGCCAGCTCGGCGTCGTGGATCTGGCCGCGCTCCTGCGTCGTGGCGTAGAAGCTCTCCTGGCGGTCCTCGGTCCACTTGATCGGCCGGCCCAGGCGCATCGCGGCCCACGGCACTACGACTTCCTCGGGGTAGAACATCATGATTTTGGGCCCAAAGCCGCCCCCGATGAACGGGGCGATCACCCGTACCTGGGACTCGAGGAGCCCGAGCATCCCGGCCAGACCGTTTCGGATCGGGATGGGAGCCTGGGTCGTGTCCCAGATCGTGAGGTCGCGCGAGCCCGAATCCCACGACGCCACCACCGCGCGGCCCTCGATCGAGGCCGAGGCCCCGCGGTCGTACCGAAATCGGCGCCGGATCACCCGATGGGCGGTGGCCTTGGCTGCCTCCCAGTCGCCTTTCCGTTGGCGGACGTGCGCGGCCGCGTTGGTGCCGATCGCCTCATGGATCAACGGCGCCTCGGGCCTGAGCGCCGCCTCGAGGTCCACGACCGGTTCGAGCGGGTCCACCTCCAGCTCGATGGTCGACAACGCGTCTTCTGCGGCATACCGACTGGTCGCCACCACCATCGCCAGCGGCTCCCCGACATGTCGGACCTTTTCCTTGGCCAGAGGGACCTGAGTCGCCTCGTGAAAGGTCAGTCCCTCAATCGGCGGCGGCGGCACGAGGAGCGGCCCGGGCCGCCAATAGTCCCCGAGGTCGGCGGCGGTGAACACCGCAACGACATCGGGCCGTTCCCGCGCCGCCGCCGGGTCGATCCGTACGATCCGCCCATGGGCGTACTCACTCCGGAGGAAGGCGGCGTGGAGCATGCCCGGGAGGTGGACGTCGTCGACGAACCGGGCCCCGCCCGTGAGAAGCCGCGCGTCCTCGTTACGGCGGATCGGTGCCCCGAATGCCCGCGTCATGTGGCGGCCTGGCGCTCCGCGGCCAGGCGCACCGCGTCGACGATATGCCGGTAGCCCGTACAGCGGCACAGGTGGCCGGAAAGGGCCGCGCGGATGTCTGCGTCGGTGGGACGGGGATGCTCCGCGAGAAACGGGATCAACGTCATCAGGATCCCGGGAGTGCAGAAGCCACATTGGAGGCCGTGGGCCTCTCGGAAGGCCTCCTGCAGCGGATGCAGGGTGCCGGGGGCGGGTGCGAGGCCCTCCACCGTCGTCACGACGTGGCCGTCCGCCTGGACCGCAAAGAGAAGGCAGGAGCGCACCGCCTCTCCATCCACCAGCACCGTGCACGCGCCGCACACACCGTGCTCGCATCCGACATGGGTGCCCGTGAGGGACAGCTCGTGTCGCAGGAAATCACTCAGGAGGAGCCGTGGCTCCACGGTCCGCGCCCATGGAATGCCGTTGACCGTCACGCTGACCTCGACGGGTGCGCTCACCTCTCCTCCGCTCGCGTATGGGATGGGAGCGGAAAGGATAGTGTCCGGCGCGCCCGGCCGGCAAGGCCGAGTGCCACAATGTATCCCGAGCGCGGGGAGAGGATGGTCGTCAGACCGGGGACATGGGTTGGCGGGGAGGTCTCAGGGAGACAGTGCCCCGCCGCCCCCGCCTATGAGTGCCAGCTCTCCCAGGTGAGCCCGCACCGGGTCACGAAATACTCCTCGGGGTGACCGCCACGGTTGAGGATGGCGTGTAGCATCTCGTGCCGAACCACCAGCTCCGTGTCGGCATAGTCGCCGGCGACGGTGATGCTGACAATGTTCCCATCCCGCGACCACAGGCCGACCTTCTCGCCGATGTCCGTCTCGAACGTGGTGACACCGGGGACGACATACCAGTGGACCTGGTCGAAGTCGCCGGCGAGCTGGGCGCAGGCCTCGGTCTTGGCCCACCAGGTCCGATACTCGGCCGGCGCGGCCAACGCGGTGGCCCCGGCGGGGAGATGGCTACTGGGCTCGAGCGGGGCGCTGCACCCCAGGCCCATGAGGAGGAGGGCGGCGGTCAACGCGCGCCCCACCCGTGTCGTGTTCTTCAGCGTGGAAGTCATCCTTCCTCCCACGCCCGATAAAAAAACAAAGCGTAACGCGCGCGTCCTAAGACGGCTGTAGCATTACGCTCCGCACTGCTTCCACCTTCGGCACCGAGCTATCTCAATCGTCGACTGAGACCTCTGGTTTTGCGGCCCCGGATCGCTCCGGGTGTGCTCTTATCGGGCGGATCGTATGTCCGTTGCAATTGTCTGGCGGGGGCCTTCCCCACACCGGGAACACACTAGAGCGAGAGGCGTGCCAAAACTCATAAGTTATTGTATGTCAATTAGTTAACATTTGTTTTGTGCGTTTGATCACAAGGGGGACTCCTGGCACCTTGCAGGGTCCCGGGCTCCTCCCCGATCGCTTGTAGCCCATCGGGGGGAGTGGTAGTTTCGGGCTGATTTCGGCGGTCTTCCCTCACACCCCTCGTGGATCCCGCATGCTGCGTCACGGCCTCCTGTGGCTCTCAGAACGGCAAGAGATCTTCAACTTCGTCCGGAAGAACCGTGTGGCGCGCTCGTTTGCCCGCCGCTTCGTCGCCGGCGAGACCGTCGAGGAGGCAGTCGATGCGGCGCTGGAATTGCGGCGGCACCAGATCACCTCCACCCTGGATCTCCTTGGAGAGTCCGTCACCGCGCCGAACGAGGCCCGCGCGGCACGCGACCATTATCTGAACATGGTGCGGCGCCTGGCCTCCGGGAACCTGGAGGTCAACGTCTCGGTCAAGCTGACCCAGATGGGACTCGATATCGATGAGGACCTGTGCGCCGAGAACATGATGGCCATCGTCGAGGCGGCGGCCGCGGCCGGCGGGTTCGTCCGCATCGACATGGAGAGCTCGGAATACACGGACCGGACGCTGGCGTTTCACCGCCGTACCTTTCCGAAGGGTCTGCGCCCCCACGTGGGCGTTGTCATTCAGACGTCCCTCCGCCGGTCGGCCGGCGACATCGAGGAGCTGATTGCCGGCGGCACGCGCGTCCGCCTCTGCAAGGGGGCCTATCTGGAGCCGGAAGACGTTGCCTACCCGGCCAAGGCAGACGTCGACCGCCAATACGTCGCCCTCATGGAGCGTCTCCTCCTCGAGGGCACCTATCCCGGATTGGCCACTCACGATGAGCGCATCCTGAACCTGGCGCGGGCATTCATTATTGAGCACCACATCCCGCCCGAGCGATACGAATTCCAGATGCTGTACGGTGTGCGGCGCGATCTCCAGCGGGAGTTGCGGAGCCAGGGACACCGCGTGCGCGTCTACATCCCCTTCGGCCGCCAATGGTATCCCTACCTGATGCGCCGCCTCGCGGAACGGCCGGCGAATATCGCCTTCATCATGAGCAACATCTTCCGGGAATCGATGCCGCGCTTGTGACCGGTGACCTCACCCTCGGCGGGTACATGGACGTCCATGGCCGGGCCGCGGCGTTCACCGGGAGCGACGGTCATGCCTACTCGGTCGGGGTCTATGTCGACGAAGTACCCGACGAGGCCGGGCGCTACGGCGCCGCCCTCCTCTTCGTTCGCTGGTCTCCCGGAGGCGAGTCGCCTGCTGGCCATGTCGAGACCGGTTACCTCGCCTGGGGGGGCTCGCCGCGGCAGGCAGAGGAGCGCCTCAAGGCGCTGTCCCTCTACGATGTGAAAGCCGCGCTCGACGAGGCGATCCGCGACGCGCCGGGGGAGTGGTAGTGGGCCTCCGGGGGACCGTCCTCGCCCGGCTAGGCGCCGTGTACCGGGTCACCACGGAGGGTGGAACCGTCGACGCCATCCTCCGCGGCAAGACCAAGCGTGGCGGCCCGCGCGTCATCGTGGGGGACGTCGTCCACCTGGAAGAGGAGTCGGGAGGGGATCTCTACGCCATCCACGACGTCGAGCCCCGACGGAGCCTCCTCGCTCGGCGCGTTCCCGATGGACGCGGGGAGCGTGCCATTGTCGCCAACGTCGACCGGGTCGTCGTGGTGACCGCCGCCACCGACCCCGAGCCCATCCCACAGCTCATCGATCGCCTCTTGGTGATAGCGGCGGCCAACGACCTCCCGGCTATCATCGTGGTCAACAAGATCGATCTCGATCCCGCTCGCGAGCTCGTCGATCGGTATCGCGCCGTGAGGTATCCGGTCCTCGAGACCAGCGCCAAAGCGGGGATCGGTGTCCCCGGCTTCGTGGCACAGGTCGTCGGCGCCGTGTCGGTGGTGACCGGCGCCTCCGGTGTCGGGAAATCCAGCCTCCTCAACGCGGTGCAACCCGGGCTGGCGCTCCGCGTCGGCGAGATCAGCGCCCGCGTGCGTCGCGGGCGCCACACGACGAGCTCGGCCGTCATGGTTCCGCTGGAGGGGGGTGGCTATCTGGTGGACACGCCGGGGTTCAGCGACGTGGGGCTCTATGGACTTGAGGCGCGGGATCTGGCCGCCTGCTTCCCGGAGATGCTCGAGCCGGCGGAGTCCTGCCGTTACGGGGACTGCGCCCACTGGCACGAGACGCCGTCGGACTGTGGGGTACGCCGTGCGTTGGAAGACGGCACCATCCACCCCGAGCGCTATGCCAGCTATCTGGCGCTCCTCAGCGAGCTCCGGGCGGCCCCGCGGGCGTGGGAGTAGGCCGGAGCCGCAAAGTCTCGACGGGAAGACCGCCTCGCATTCCGCCAATCCGGGACGCAGCGATCGGGTTACTCCCGGGGCCGCTTCGGAGCGGAGATTGTGTTCGGGGGGGCCCCCACGACCCACGAGGGCCTCCCGGGAAAGGGCACGAAGCCGCGCCGCCGTCACCTCCGGCCGCACGCCACCTCTGCCCCATCACGGTGCTGGCGTCCGGTCGGCGTCAACTCCCGCGCGGGTCGCTCTTCAACGGCCAGCGCGTGGCATCCCGGGTTTCGATCTTGGCCATCATCCGGCCAAACGCGTCATCGAGGTCGATGCCTTCCCGATTGGCGATACACGCCACGACAAAGAGGATGTCGGCCAACTCCATCCCGATGTCGCCGGGCGGCTCCTCGGGTTTCTTCGGCTTCTCACCGTACCGATGGGTGATCTCCCGGGCGAGCTCCCCGACTTCTTCGACCAAACGGGCGATGTTCGTCAACGGAGGAAAATACCCGACCTCGAATTGACCGACCCAGCGGTCCACCCGCGCCTGGACGGCTTGGAGATGGCGCTCCACTAGCGACTCCACCGCTCTCGGAGCGCCGCGATCAGGGCGCGCACGAAGTGCGGAAGATCCTGCGGGGTGCGCGATGAGATCAGGTTTCCGTCGACGACGACCGGGCTGTCCTCCCACAGCATCCCCGCGTTTACGAGATCGTCCTTGATGGCGCCGACGCTGGTACCCCGCCGCCCACGGACGATGCCGGCGCTGATCGGCACCCACCCCGCGTGGCAGATGAATGCGATCGGCTTCCCCGCCTCGTGCATCTCTCGGGTGAGTGCCAGGAGGCGTTCCGACCGGCGCATGATGTCGGGGGCATACCCACCCGGGATCACCAATCCGTCGAAATCCGTCGAGGACACCCGGTCCACATCCGTATCCACCGTCAGCGGGTAGCCGCGCTTTCCCTGATAGGTCCGCTCCCCGGTGCCGGCCACGATGGTCGTGGCGCCCTCTTCTTCCAGGCGGATCTTCGGGTACCATAGCTCGAGATCCTCGTAGAGCGGGCCGGCAAAAAAGAGGACGCGTCTCCCATCGAGTGTCATCGTTTCGTCCTTGGAGGGCTGGCGGTGGGAAGAGCGGCGCATGGCCAGGGACCACCGTGGCGTCGCGGCCCGGTCGGCTGTACCTTAGCGGCCTGTTCTCACGGGGCGCAATGCCCCGGGGAGGCCGAGCCCCATGCCGCCAGGAGTTCCCCCGGTCTATGCGCTCCCGCGATCGCATTCTCAGCAATCTCGAGACGGTGTACCGGGAATCGTACGAGCGGGCCAGGGCGGAGGGGCGCGAGGACCGCATGGCGGAGCTAGACAACGCCTACATGCGTGATCAACTGCTCATCGAGATCCTCCTCGACATCCGCGACCTGTTCGCGGTCACCCCAGCCGCTACGTCCGGAGGGAGCGCCCTTGAGAAACTCGAGACGCTGCGCCGCCTCACTAAGCTGCGCTAGTCGGCCCCCCTCTTCTTTGAGCGGGATATGGCCCGCTGCCATCCTCCTTGCGCTCGCGTCCTGCCGCCCCGCCCCACCGGCGGACACCGTCATATTCGGCCGAATCTGGACCGGAGACACCGCCCGGCCCTGGGTCGAGGGGGTGGCCATTCGGGACTCCGCCATCGCGGCGGTGGGGGACAGTGCGGAAGTGGCGCGCCTAGTGGGCCCGGAGACGGATATCCTCCCGGGTGGCGGGATGATAGTCCCGGGATTCATGGACGGCCACACCCATTTCCTCAGTGGGGGCTTCCAGCTCGCCAGCGTCGACCTCCGGAGCGCGGCGACTCCTGAGGAGTTCATCCGCCGGATCCGCGAATATGCCGCCACCCTGCAATCGGGGGAATGGATCCTCGGCGGCGATTGGGATCACGAGCGCTGGCCGGGCGCCGGCCTCCCCCGGCGCGACTGGATCGATTCCGTCACGCCCGACAACCCCGTATTCGTGTCGCGCCTCGATGGGCATATGGGGCTCGCCAACTCCCTCGCCCTCTCCCTCGCGGGGGTGGGGGACACAACGGCCGACGTGGCGGGCGGGACGATTGTGCGCTACTCCGGCGGCCGGCGGCCCACCGGTGTCCTCAAAGACAACGCCATGGGGCCGATCTACCGGGTCCTCCCCGACCCGTCCGCCTCCCAGCTCGATTCGGCCCTGGCCCGCGCCATGGCGCACGCGGCCGAGCATGGCGTCACGGCCATTGCAGAGATGAACGGAGGGTGGAGCAACTGGGCCGCCTATCGACGCGCCAAGGATGCGGGGCGCCTCACCCTCCGCGTTACGCTCTACCATCCGCTGGCCGATTGGCGGGGCCTCGCCGACACGGTGGCGGCCAACGGGCGGGGTGATGCATGGCTCGGGAGCGGGGGCCTCAAGGGGTTCGTCGACGGCTCCCTCGGCAGCACCACCGCCGCCTTTTTCGATCCCTACCTGGACGAGCCCGGGACGAGCGGGAAGTTCGTCACGGACGAGGCCGTCCTTCGGGAGGCCATCGGCGGCGCCGACTCGGCCGGCCTTCAGGTGGCGATCCACGCCATCGGCGATCGGGCCAATGCCGTTCTCCTGGACATCTTCGACAGCGTGGCGACCGCCCACGGCTCCAGAGACCGGCGCTTCCGGATCGAGCACGCACAGCACCTGCGGCCCCAGGACATCGAGCGGGTCGCGAACCTCGACGTGGTCGCCTCGATGCAGCCGTATCACGCGATCGACGATGGCCGCTGGGCTCAGAAGCGCATCGGCGCCGAGCGCATCAAGACGACCTACGCATTCCGATCGCTCCTCGATGCCGGTGCAATGGTCGCCTTCGGCTCCGATTGGACGGTGGCACCGCTCGATCCCATCCTGGGGATCTATGGTGCGGTTACCCGGCGGACCATCGACGGGGCCAACCCGGACGGGTGGGTACCGGAACAGCGGATAACCGTGGAGGAGTCCCTCCGCGCGTATACCGCCGCCAACGCCTTCGCCACGTACCGGGAAGCACGCCTCGGACGGCTGGCACCGGGCTACCTCGCCGACCTCGTGATCCTGGACCGAGATCTCACCACCGTGGCTCCCGAGACACTCGACCAGGCCCGCGTCCTGGTGACCGTGGTCGGCGGAAGGGTGGTCTATCGCCGCCCCTAGTCTGCAGAAACGTCCCGCGGCTGCAACGTTTTTGCAGATCGGAGGCGGCTCGGGCGCCCTCGTGACAGAGCGCTATTGACGCCTCCCAGCCCGATTCGCAAGTTGGGGGAAGACGACAACGCGAATCCCCGCAGTTCTCTTTTGTCGACAACTCCGGGCACGGTGCCCTCGTCCAGGATCCGTCGATCGGCCACCGGTGGGCGGATCGACTCGGTCGTCCGCGCCACCCGACACCACCGCCATTCGAGGGGATAGTCTCATGCGTGCGCTCACGGTCTCGTGTGTCCTCTTGATTGCCGGCGCCGGCGTGCTTTCGGCGCAGCGGATCAAGCTTCCGGCCTCCCTGGACGCCTTGGAGAAGGCCGTCAAGGTCCATCCGAACGACGCGGCGGCGCAGTATAACGTCGCCCTGGGGTACTGGAACGAGAAGCGCTATGACGACGCGGAGGCCGCGCTCCGGGAAGCCATCGTCATCGAGCCGCGGCTGGCCGAAGCGCACCTGGCGTTGGCGTTCCTCCCTTATGCTCGGCGGGACAAACTGTGGGAAGAGCGCTGGGAATCGGACTTGTCGGACTCCTTGAAGAAGGTGATCGAGATCTCCGATCGAGAGGAGCGGCACGCCTATCTTATCAATCCATTGGTGAACCGGACGATCATCGGCGCCGTGAGCCCGAAGATTCCCGCCATCTGGCAGAACAACGACTACCTCCGCGCGGTGTATGAACTGAACTACCAGGGGTTCGACGATTTCGTCGCTGCCGATTACGAGAGCGCCTACTTTCGCTACGACAAGCTCCTCAAAGAGTACGCCAAAACCGACTACGGACGCCACGGGCGGCCGGCGCCGCGGTCGTGGCTGTGGTATCGGGCGCTGGCGGCGGCGCAGATCGGCCGCACGGTCGACGCCATCAGCGATTTAGATCTTCTGATTCGGGACGCCGAGGCGCGGGAGCAGAGTGACTCGATCCTTCACCTCCCCCTCAACACAAACGAGTTCCGCTACGTCAAGGCCGTGGTCTACCATCAGTCGGGTAACATCCCCGATGCGCTGCGACTCTACCAGGCGGCCGCCGAGGCCGATCTGGGTCTCTACATGGCCCATGTCCAGATGGCGGAGATCTACGAGGCCCAACGCAGGTACGACGATGCGATCGCCGAACGCCGCCGGGCGGTCGACGCCAATCCGGACGATCCTTCCCTGCTGATGGACCTTGGCGTCGCGCTTGGGAAAGCGGGCAAGTTTGGCGAGGCGGAGGAATTCCTGGCCCAGTCCCACTCGACCAATCCCAAGAGCCCGATGACGGTCTTCTGGCTGGGGCTGGCGCAGATGCAGCAACGCGAGTACCAGGAGGCGAAGACCTCCTTCAAAGATTTCCTGAAGATGGCCCCGGAGCGGTTCGACCGGCAGATCGACCTCGCCAAGAAGCAGATGGCGAACATTCCATGACGCCTCACCGCACCGGGTCGACCCTGGGGGTCGCTCTCCTGGCGGTGGCGGCCCTCGTCATACCGCCCCGGGCCGCGGCCCAGGGCTCGTACGAATACCTCCAGGCGTTCTCGAGCGTCCTCAACCATGTGCGGCTAAACTATGTGGACTCGGTGAGCTATCCCGAGCTGGTGCGCGCCGCCATCGAGGGCGCCCTGCGGTCGCTCGATCCTCACAGCTACTACGTGTCGCGCGCCGATTGGGAGCGACGCTCGGCCCTGGAACGCGGCGAGCTTGCCATCACCGGGATCCGTCTCGAGGATAGCGACAGCGCCACCGTTGTCCTGTCGGTCTGGGAGGAGAGTCCCGCCGATAAGGCCGGCGTCCAATCGGGCGACCGGATCGTTGCCGTCGACGACACGACGGTCGCCGGCCTGCGCGCCGCGGACGTGGAGCTCCGCCTGGCCGGGAAGAAGGGCTCCAAGGTCCGCGTCACGCTCGAACGGGGACCGGCCCTCCAACCGGACACGCTCCGGGTACTCCTCAAACGTGACGAATTCGAAATCCGGAACGTCTCGGCCCCGACCATGGTCGACCAGCAGACCGGCTACGCTCGACTCGAGGGGTTCGACGCCGATGCAGCCCGGCAGCTCAAGGACGCCATCGATCGTCTCCGAAAAGACGGCGCCCAGCAAATGATCCTCGACCTCCGTGGCAACCCCGGTGGTCGGGTGGACCAGGCGTTGGAGGTGGCCAATCTCTTCCTCCCAAAGAAGACGCTCGTCTTTCGCACCGACGGCCGGAAGAAGAGTGTCGACGAGGACTACCTCACGACGGACGACGGGAAGTTCCGAGAGCTCCCCCTCGTCGTCCTCATCGATGCCGGCAGCGCCAGCGCCTCCGAGGCGGTGGCCGGCGCCCTCCAGGACCACGACCGTGCCGTGCTGGTGGGGCGACGGAGTTTCGGGAAGGCATTGATGCAGACGGTCTTCGTCGTCCATCCCACCGGCGATCAGGTCTGGCTCACCGTGGCGCGCATCCAGAGCCCCAGTGGGCGGAACATCCAGCGGCCCTACAAGGGAGTGAAGTACGCCCAGTACCGCTCTCTCGCAGGCCACGAGAATCCCGCCGACACGGCCACCTTCCGGACCGACGGCGGCCGGCCGGTGCACGGCGGCGGCGGCATTACCCCCGACGTCGTCGTGGCTCGCCCGGGGGCACCCGTCTGGTTGAGTGTAGCGGCCGATAGTGGGATGCTCACCGCCGTTGCCGACTCGGTCGCCTTCACGCTCCCCGAGGACGGGGCCGGTCGGGTGGCCTGGTTGGGGGATCGGGCCCGCTGGGAGGCGTCCCTCATGCCGCCTCTTCTCGATCGTGTGCACCGTCGGCTCGGGCTGGAGGTGCACGCCGACTCGACGCTCAGGCCCTGGATCGCGCGCCGCCTGGCGGCCCGCACGGCCGAGGTCCGCTGGGGGAAGGCCGCTGCGGTGGAACTCCGCCTCAGATCCGATCCCGACATTGTCGCCGCGCTGGACGCCCTCGCACGGCGAATGACGATCCTCCGGCCTGCGGCGGCAGGTGGCGGCGCGCCGTGAAGCCGAGCGGGGCCCAAGGCCACCTGAAGACACCGACCGCATCATCCCCGTAGGCCGTCGCCGGACCCTCCCAACCCCGTGCAAGACATCGCATTCCCCTTACCGGCATTGCCGGAAGCGGCTATCTTTCCGCCGCGTTCTGTCGCGCGTGTTCCGTTCCCTCAGCCGTCCGATCCATGGCCTCTCCGACCACCGCACGTTCCAAATCGGCGCCCTCCGCAAAGCTGGAAAAGTCGGATCTCCTCGACCTCTACCGGATCATGGTCCTGTCTCGGTCCTTGGACGACAAGGAGATCCAGCTCAAGCGCCAAAACCGAATCTTCTTTCAGATCTCTGGGGCGGGGCACGAAGCGGTGCTTGCCGCGGCTTCGAAAGTGTTCCGACCCGGTTCCGATTGGTTCTACACCTACTACCGCGACCGGGCACTTTGTTTGGGCCTGGGGATGACGGCCACGGAACAGCTCCTGTCCGCCGTCGCGGCAGCCGACGACCCCAACTCGGGCGGCCGGCAGATGCCCTCACACTGGGGCCACGCGGCTCTCAACATCGTCTCCTCATCAAGCCCCACGGGAACGCAGTTCCTCCAAGCGGTGGGCTGCGCCGAGGCGTGGCTCCGGTATCACCAGAACTCCGACATTCAAGACCGCGACGAGAAGATCGTTTCCGACGAGGTCGTGTTGGTCACCTCGGGTGACGGCACGACGAGCGAGGGGGAGTTCTGGGAGTCTCTCAACACTGCCTGTAACCTCAAGCTCCCGGTCGTCTACCTCATTCAGGACAACCAGTACGCCATCTCGGTGCCGGTGGAGGTCAACACGGCGGGGGGATCGATTTCCAAGCTCGTGTCCGGCTTCCCCGGCCTCCACATCAGCGAGGTCGACGGGTGCGATCCGCTGGCGTCCTACGACACCCTCGTGCGGGCCGCGGACTACGCTCGCCAGCGGAAGGGGCCGGCGCTGGTGCACGCCCGCGTCATCCGCCCTTACAGCCATTCCCTCTCGGACGACGAGGTCCAATATCGCCCGCCGTCTGAACGGGAGGCCGATGCCGCGCGGGACCCGATCACCTCGTTTGGGCGCTATCTCGTGGACGAGGGCGTGGCCAGCGAGGCCGAGCTCGACGCCGTCCGGTCCGAGGTCACCGAGGAGGTCTCCGTCGCCACCGACACGGCCCTGGCGGCTCCGCAGCCGGCGGCCGACACGATCTACCAGTTTGTCTACTCACCCGATGTGGACCCCACCTCCGAGCAGTTCGACACGGAGGACGATCCGAAATTCTCCGGGAACCCGACCACCGTCGTCGACCTCCTCAACACCTGCCTCAAGGACGAAATGCGCCGCGACCCCCGCATCGTCGTCTTCGGCCAGGATGTCGCCGACGTGAGCCGGGAGAAGTACTTGGAGGATGTGAAGGGGAAGGGCGGCGTCTTCAAGGTGACGTGGGGGCTGCAGCGGGAATTTGGCTCGCACCGCGTCTACAACTCTCCCCTGGCGGAGGCCAACATCGTGGGCCGCGCCGTCGGCTTGGCGACACGGGGGCTCAAGCCCGTCGTCGAGATCCAGTTCTTCGATTATATCTGGCCCGCCTACATGCAGATCCGGAACGAGCTGGCGCTCATGCGGTGGCGCTCCAACAACGCCTTCGCGTCACCGGTCGTCGTGCGGGTGACGTATGGCGGGTACCTCAAGGGCGGCGCGATATATCACTCCCAGACGGGCGCGGCCGTCTTCACCGGCGTTCCGGGGTTGAGGGTGATGTGTCCGGCCACGGCGCTCGATGCCAACGGCCTCCTGCGGACCGCAATCCGCTGTGAGGACCCGGTCCTCTTCCTCGAACACAAGCACCTCTACCGCCAGACCTACAACAAGTCGCCCTACCCCGGCCCCAACTTCATGGTCCCCTTCGGGAAGGCACGGGTTGCCCGGACCGGCACCGACGTAACGGTGGTCACCTACGGGGCGGTGGTCCAGCGGACGCTGAACGCCGCCAAGCTGCTGGAGGAGGACGGGGTGAGCGTGGAGGTCATCGACCTCCGCTCCCTTTCGCCCGTGGACTGGGAGACGGTGTTTGCCTCGGTTCGAAAGACCAACCGAGTCATCGTCGCCTACGAGGATTCCCTGTCGTGGGGGTATGGGGCGGAGATCGCCAGCCGGATCGCCCAGGACACCTTTGCCTGGCTGGATGCGCCGGTCCGGCGGATCGCCTCGACGGACACCTTCGTCGCTTACGCGCCTGAGTTGGAGGACGTCATCCTTCCGCAGACGGAGACGATCAAGGCCGCAATCGAGGACATCCTGCGGTTCTAGCGCATTGCGTCGCGCACTTCTCCCACCGCATCGATAGCGTTGTCGACGTCCCGTGACAGGGCCCGCGCCTGCATCGTGGCGTTCGTCAAGTCGCCCAGCACCTCATTGATGTTGGCCGACTTGAGGCGCAGGAGGTCAAACCGCACGTTCTGCATCGCCAGCACGCAGGACTCCAGGTTCCGGCTCACCTTCCGCCGCCGCCGGGCCAGCTCCTTGACCGTCTGCCGCTGGCGCTCCAGGAGATCTTTCCGCCGCTGCTGGTCGGCGTCCTCGGGGTCCTGCTCGAGGAGCGCGATCCGCTCATCGATCCGCTCGAGCTCCCCAGGGGCCACCTGGTTGTCGAGCTCCACCAGGGTGAGGGCCAGAACCTCGGCGCGCTGATAGAGGCCGTCCACCGTCTTGGAGACTTCCGGCAGCATCGAACGCTCCGATTCGGGCATCGTCTCGAGCTGTTTGAGGATCGCCGTCCGATCACGCTGCATCTGAAGCATCGTCTCCTGCTGCCGGCCAAAGTCCGTGCGGTTGGCGGCTGCCAGGCGACCCCCCTTGGCTCCCTTGGCCAACGTGTGCTCCACCGAATCCGGCGCCGGTGGCCGGCGCAACACATCGCGCCAACTGTATCCGGCCTGCCACATCTTGCTGTAGGTCGAGAGGATTCCGATCCCCCAGGCCGCCGCCGGGATCAGAAACCACGGCGGATCGAGTTGGGTCGTGGCGATGTTGAGGAGAAAGAGGCCGCCGTTGACCGATGCCCACGTCGCGAACTGGGCCCGCATCCGTTGCACGATCTTCGGTTCCCCCGTGTCCCGCACCAGGCCCTTCGGGGGCGTGTCGTCCCACGCGCGCGGCCGTCGGCGGGACCGGTCGTACCGTGCGGGAGCCCGGTCGCTCCCGCGACCGGGCCGGCGGGGCTCGTCCGCCGAACGCCCCGCGAGCGCCCGGCTCGGCCCCCGGCGCTGCCGGGAAGCGGCACTCGGCGCGGGCCGGGACGCGGCGGACCGCTCAGAACTCGCCTTCCAGCCGAGGCCGGTCGGCTGATACCCGGAAACGGTGCGGCTCTCCAGCGCCCGACGCAAGGAATCGGCGGTGGGCCACCGGTGCTCGGGGTCCTTCTCGAGACAGCGGCTGATGGCCAACACCAGGTCCTCCGGAACGTCCCGCCGAGTGTTGGACACGAGCGGGGCCGGCTCGGTGATCTGCTTCATGAGGATGCCGGCGACGGTCGGCGCCTTGAAAGGGAGCTTGGCGGTCGCCATCTGGTAGGACACGATCCCGAGGCTGTAGATGTCCGAGCGCCCGTCGATCTCGCGCTCCCCCGCGGCCTGCTCCGGGCTCATGTAGCTGGGGGTGCCGATCGCGACGCCGGCACCCGTGAGCGTCGCGCCCGAAGACCCGGACAACGCCTTGGCGATCCCGAAGTCGGTGACCATTACGCGCCCGCGGGTGCCCTCGAGGAGGATGTTGTCGGGCTTGATGTCACGGTGGATGACGCCGATGGCATGCGCGGCGCTCAGTGCGTCCGCCGTCTCCCCCATCACTCGGCGGACTTCCTCTGCAGGGAGCTGGCCACGGCGCTTGAGACGCTGCGATAGCGATTCCCCGTCCACGAAGCCCATGACGAAGTACACCAATCCCTCGCCCTCGCCGACCGTATGGATGGGGACAATATGGGGATGGGACAGCCGGGCGGCCGTCTGGGCTTCCCGGGTAAACCGCTGTCGAATCTCGTCCTGGAACGCCAGCTCGGGGGGGAGGACCTTGATCGCCACCCGACGTTGGAGGCGCTCGTCCCTTGCCCGATACACCACTCCCATCCCACCGCGGCCGATCTCTCCCTCGATCGTGTAGTCACCGCCGAGGGCCTTCGTCAGACGCTTGGGGAGCGGCTGGTCCTGTGAACTGGTCATCCTTGGGGCGGCCTCGTCGGTAACTAGCCAGGGTTGGGAACCTGCCAACCACCTAATCTGTGCTGACTTGGCGGAAGGAGCAACGATTGGTCCGGGGCGGTCTCGCCCGGAAACCGGCGAATTCTGGCAGCGTGCAGAGGCCCCTCTGCCAGACGGCGCCGCCATATTGGCAGAGCAGCGGAGCCAAGGACTCCCCTCCTGCCGCCTGCCCTCAGGCCAAACTCCGCACTCTGACCGGTGTATGGCGGGAATCGCGGAACCAAACCCGATCGCCGGCGATTGGCACACGGGGTGCTCTGTTGATCCAGGAAGTACCCGGCGGGAACTCTCGACCGCGCCGGGCCATACCTGAGGTGGGGAGAGTGTACTGAATGAGCGATCGACTGACAATCCCGGTGCTGCCGCTCCGCGAGGTCGTCCTTTTCCCCGGCGTCACCGCGCCGATTGGCGCGGGCCGGCCGGGGACCCTCCGGGCGATCGAAGCGGCGATGGCCGACGAGCAGCGCCAGATCTTTGCCGTATCCCAACGTCAGAATGTGGATGAGGTGTCCTCGGAGGTCCTGTATACCATCGGGACCATCGCGCGCGTCGGGCAGGTCCAGCGCGGGCTTGCCGGAATGCAACTCCTCCTCCACGGCCAGTCGCGCGGAATCGCCATGCAGTACAGCGAGCGCGACGGCTATCTCCAGGCGATTGTCCACGAGGCGGAGGAGATGCCGCCCTTGAATCAGGATGATCCGGCGTTCGTGGCGTTGTATCGTGAGGCGCGTGAGCGAGCTGCCGAGCTCGGGCACAAGTCGGGGCTTCCCGATGAGGTGGTGCAGCAGGTGCTGGCGGGGGTCAAGGACCCCGGTCAGTTCGCCGACCTCGTGGCGGGCTACATCGACATCGAGCCCGCCCAGCGCCAAGTCCTCCTGGAGACGCTCTCCGTGGAGGAACGCCTTCGCCGGGTGCTCGTCCACGTGCAGCGTCAGGTCACGGTGCTGGATGCCCAGGAGGACATCAAGTCCCGGGTGCAAGAGGAACTGGGTGAGCGGCAACGGGAGATGATCCTCCGCGAGCAACTCAAGACCATCAGGGAAGAGCTTGGGGAGGATGAGGGGGATGACGCGGACGAGTTGCGCCAGAAGCTGGAGGAGCTTTCGCTTCCCTCCGAGGCCCGGAAGGAAGTCGACCGGGAGCTGAGCCGGCTCTCGCGCATCGGGCGCGAATCGATGGAAGCCCAAGTCATCCGGACCTACCTGGAGAACATCGCGGAGCTCCCCTGGGGCGAGCGGAGCCCGGACCATCTCGACTTGCGGCGGGCGGCGGAGATCCTCGACGAGGATCACTACGCCCTGACCGACGTCAAGGATCGCGTCTTGGAGTTCCTGGCCGTGCGTCAGCTCCGGGATGCGCGCGCCAAGCGGGCGGAGGCCGGCGCGGACGCCAGCGGCCCGGACGGTGGGTCGGGCGGGTCTGCCGAGGGAGGAGACGGCCCAGCCGCCCCCGGTCCGCTGCCGGAAACGGCTGGGAACCCGGATGACAAGGCCAAGGGTCCGATCCTCCTTTTCGTGGGACCTCCCGGCGTCGGGAAGACCTCCGTGGCCAAGTCCATCGCCAGGGCGATGGGGCGGGAGTACGTCCGTATCTCACTCGGCGGTGCGCGGGACGAGGCCGACATTCGAGGGCACCGGCGGACGTACGTCGGGGCGATGCCCGGCCGGATCATTCAGGGTATGAAGCAGGCGGGGACCAAGAACCCGGTCTTCCTCTTGGACGAGGTCGACAAGCTGGGCATTTCGTTCCAGGGGGACCCGGCCAGTGCGCTGCTCGAGGTGTTGGATCCGGCCCAAAACGACTCGTTCACGGACCATTACCTCGGCGTGCCGTTCGACCTGAGTGAGGTGCTGTTCATCGCGACGGCCAACGTCCTCGGTCAGATCCCCGGCCCGCTTCTCGACCGCATGGAAATCGTGGAGTTCTCGGGATACACCGAGCGGGAAAAGACGATGATCGCGCGCCAGTATCTCCTCCCGAGGCAGTTGGGGGAGAACGGACTCGACTCGAACCAGTTTGAGATCAGCGACGAGGCCATGGGCCACGTCATCACCGCCTACACGCGGGAAGCGGGCGTGCGGCAGCTCGAACGCGAACTCGGAAAGCTGGCGCGGAAAGTCGCTCGGCGGATCGCCACGGCGGAGGTGGATCGGGCGACGGTGGACGTCCCCGCCATCGCCGAACTCCTGGGACGGCCCAAGGTGCATCCGGAGCAGGCGGCCGACCGCGATCAGATCGGGGTCGCCACCGGGATGTACTATACGCCCGTCGGGGGCGACATCATGTTCGTCGAGGCGTCGACGATGCGGGGGAAGGGCAACCTGGTTCTGACGGGACAGCTAGGCGACATCATGAAGGAGTCCGCCCAGGCGGCCTGGACCTATGCCCGTACCCATGCGGCAGGCCTCCACATCGATGAAGAGATGTTCGAGCGGGATGTGCACATCCACGTCCCGGCGGGGGCGGTGCCCAAGGAGGGTCCGTCAGCCGGAATCGCGATGGCGACGGCGCTGGTCTCGGCGCTCTCGCGCCGCCCGGTGCGCAACGACATCGCCATGACGGGGGAGATCACCCTTCGCGGCCGCGTCCTCCCCATCGGCGGCGTCAAGGAAAAAGTCCTCGGCGCGGTGCGGGCCGGCCTCACCCGGGTCGTGCTTCCCAAGGAAAACGAGGCAGACCTGGAGGATCTCCCGGACGAGGTCCGGCACCACGTGGAAGTGTACTTGGTGGAAGACTTGGGGCAGGCGCTGGCGCTCACCCTGCGTGGCGCCTCGTTCCGTGAGGGACGACTCCTCTTCGGGGACGATTCACCCGCGGATGTCGCCCCCCTCTCCGCGGGCTACGCCCACTAGGTCACGGTCGCGGCAAACACCACACAATCCCGCCCAGCGGTCTTGGCCCGGTAAAGGGCCAGGTCCGCGGCGTGGGCCACCTCTGACGCCCGCGTGCCGTCCTCCGGATACGTGGCCACCCCGATGCTCACATGCACGGGTATGGGCTCGCCGTCATCCGTCTCGGCCGGGTGTTCCCGCAAGGCGGTCCGAAGTTTTTGGGCCACGATCCCGGCGCCGGCCCGGTTGCTCCGCCGGAGGATCATGCCGAATTCTTCCCCGCCGTACCGGCCGATCAGGTCGCTGGCCCGCGCCGTCGACTGAAATAGGCGCGCCACGTGGAGCAGCACCTGGTCGCCGACCAAGTGCCCGTAGCGATCGTTGACCCGCTTGAAATGGTCGATGTCCACCATCAAGAACGAGAAATGCTCGGAATTCCGCTGGGCATACTCCACCGCATTGTGAAGCTCCGCCATCAGAGTCGCGTGATTGAGGAGCCCGGTGAGGCCGTCCTTGTGGACCATTTCCCGAATCCGGCGCCCGCGCTCGGCCCGAGCGATCACCACTTGGAGGAGGAGGCTGAGACTCTGCTCGATCGGCTTCGTGAGGAAGTCGTCCGCTCCGGCCCGAAGCGCCTCGATGTGGCTGGCCATCGAGGTGCGGGCGGTCAAGAAGACGATCGGCACAAGGTTGAACCGTGGGTCCTGGCGGATGAGACGTGCCAGGGTAAAGCCGTCCACGTCGGGGAGCTCCACATCCAGGAGGAACACGTCCGGCGTGAGGACGGCGAGGTACTCCTGAGCCCGGGCGGTGTCCTCAGCGTGGTAGACCCTGATGTTCGCCGCCTCCAAGGCTGAGGCCACCAGCTGGGCCTGGAGGAGATCGTCCTCGACGAGTAGCACTGCGACCGGCGGCGCCCCGATCCGTGCCAGCGTCTTGGCAAAGCGTGGGAGGTCGGTGGTCACCTGGTCGGGGGAGTAGATCACATCCACCCCAGCCGCGATCGCCATTAGCCGGTCGCCGTTCCCAGTATCGACCAGTACCACGCCGCGCGGGCGGACCGACCGCGCCCCTCGCCACGCGGCGGCGGCGGCATGGAGGGAGAAGTCGACGGCGTTCCCGACCAGCACGACGAGGTCCGGACGCTCGGAGATCGGGGTGGCACTCACCTCCTGGTGTTCGCCGCCGCGCTCCACGAGAAATCCCGCCGTCGTCAGCGATTCGTGGACGGCGTCCGACACCTCCCCGCCTCCCACCACGATCGCCCGCCATCCGAAGTCCGGCGGGGCCACACGCTCCGGCCTGGCGTCCGCCGGCACCACAGTCGCCGCACTGTCCAGGGCCGCGGCGAGCTCCTGCACCCACGCCTGCAACGGTCCGTCCGCCCCGGGCTCACCCCCGCCGCCCTCGGTCAACCATGTCTCGGCCTCGCGGGCGATCCGGCTCACCTCCGGAAATCCGTACGACCCGCCCGAGCCGGCGATCTGGTGGAACCGACTCCGGAGCGATGGGGCGGCATCGGTCTCCCCGGCCCCCAATGCGGCGATGTCTTTTCGAAGGTCCGCCAGGCGCGCCGGCATTTCCTCGAGATAGGAGCGGCGAAGCGCCTGGTAGGTGGCGTCGAAATCCTCTCCCATTACGAGCCTCGCAATCGCTCGATGCTCATCCGGGCAGACGCCACGAAGGCCGGCGCCCGCCCCCAATAGCCGTTGACTTCACTCCCCTGTCGCGCGGCCACCATCGCCGTCGCATCATCGACCACGGCGAGAAGTGGCATCCCCGGCCACCGATATCCCGTGATCGTTGACCGCACCTCCGCAAATGGCAGCGTCGCCGCGCCGGAAGACGACAACATCAGGCTCACTCCCGAGGCATGCGCCCGGCGGAGCGTCGGCGCCAGGAGGGGAAACGCGTCCGGCGGCGCCACGAGTTCGATCGACGCCGTGGCCCGCGCCAGGTCATGACTCAGGAGCCGGATCGCCGAGCGCGCCGACTCCACCGGCACGAGGGTGGGGGAGTCGGGGGCAGCGAGCGCATCCATCTCCGCCCGGAGCTTGTCGAGTGCCTCGGTGTGCCGCGCGGTGAGTTTGGCGAGGAGAACGGGAGGCGACTCGGGCCGGTACCGCTTGGGCCGTCCCTCCTCCGCCCGGGCGGCACCCTTGGTCACCAACCCTTCCAAGGCGCCGTAGGCGTTGGCCCGCGCTAGACCGGCGGCTCGAGCCACGGCATACCCCGTCCCGGGGCCGTCGGTCAGGAGCACCCGGTAGACCAGGCTCTCCGTTTGCGTGAACCCAAACGGGGTCAAGTCGACGTCGATGTCGGCCATAGTTGTAGTATTGGCTACCATGTCCGCCGGCACAAGCGGGCGGTTACGGCAGGAACTCCAGATCCCATCCGAGGAGGTGCGCGATGAGGGCGAGCCGGAAAGTCACATCGGCCTGGCGGGTCTCC
>Ga0210124_1000417_pt1 | contig 22077 bp, 18 predicted proteins | sample Muzzi_PWC_D2_FD_185554 | JGI IMG/M metagenome (GOLD analysis project Ga0210124, IMG submission 185554) | Wetland microbial communities from San Francisco Bay, California, USA, that impact long-term carbon sequestration - Muzzi_PWC_D2 (SPAdes) | ecosystem: Environmental > Aquatic > Marine >... | reverse complement strand
TGTTTGCCATGCGTACTCTCCAGGCCTGTAGAAGTCAGGCCCAGAGCGTAGCAAGCCAAACGCTGCCTCCATGAAGTGGCTGGTTTTGAAGTGATTATTCGTGGTTGGGTTTGAGTGATCGCTGACAAGCCAAGCTTGCGGACGACCGATGGAGGACCAAGGCACAGCTTGTGAAGGTACGCGCCGGGCACCGGTGCGAAGACTGTGGACGTACCGGATATCCGTTAGATGCACACCACTGCTGGTACAGGCGTGGGTTTGAGCCGTGGCAGTATCCACTGGATGCGCTACGTTGCCTGTGCCGACCGTGTCACAAGGTCCGCCCGAAACCAGAACATGACTGGCGGTGTCTGGGCTCTCGATTGACATCAGACGAACTGGTTCGGATTCGTGAATCGATCGAGAAGCTGTTCAATTGGTATGACCGGTCGGATGCGATGGCGTTCCTTGACGCGATCGGCGTTGACCGATCCAAGATGATTAGCGCCCTAAAGAGCATGAGGCATAATGAACCAAGTGCCGACTAAAGACCATTTGCAGCGATGATCGGTCCAACGTGCGCCTTTCTCCACTGCAAGCCCCAGGATTACAGTCTCAGTTTGTAAGGGTGCCCGGTTCGATCGGCTGTCACACCGACGTAGTCCGGCTGTCGAACGTGGCTCAGAATCCGGTCGGGCACCCACTCTACGTGGACGCTCGCGCCCTTCGTCCCTTGGTTGCTTCTTTCCCGTTCCCCGCAACAGGAGCATCGCCCAAAAGAAGCTCAAGCCGCTCTCGTTCGCCATCAGGAAACTGGAGGTAGATCGTCCCGCCGTCCTTCTTGCTCCGCCACAGGTATTCGTAGATCGCCAACGCCCGACGTACGACTTCGGTCAGGCTATCGGCAAGCGTGTCGTCTCGTAGGGCCTTCATGCGGTCATGGATCACCTGATTCATGTCGAGTGTCAGGCGCTTGACGGCGGTCCGGTCCCGTGGGGTCCTTGTCATGAGTTTTGTAATCCAGAATCAGGGCGAGCGCGACGATGAGGGCACACAACACAGCAACGGCGATGATCCCGACCACCGCTCCGGTGCCCAACTCCGATCCACTCGCAAGAGTCTTCGCACAGTAGGAGAGGGCGAGCAGCCCGAGCACAATGGCCACGTCGCGAGGTCCACGACCGCGCAGAAACGTAACCATCGAGTTGAACCAGCCCGGCTCATATTCCCACAGACCGTCATTGAATGCGGCGACATCAGGACCCTGTACCTTCCTGTCGCGTCCGTCCCGGTGGTCTGCCTTAACAACCCGATCGATATTCGTCGCGCTCATGCCGCTCGACTCCTGTATCAGGAAGTCGAGGGCAGGAACGCCAGCTCAGGATCACGATATACACCGCAACACTCCCTGATCTTGCGTTCTTGCCTGATCTGACCCCCACGTCGAACTACCTCCAGGTCAAGGGCAGGAAGAACAACCTAGCCCGCAGCCAGCCTGCGACCACACGACCACAGCCGAATCTGTGGCGCGTGGGTACACACGGTAATGCTCTGATACTATGGCGGCCGACGGTCTCGACGTGGTGTAGGCAACCGTGCAGCCACCGGAATTCATTACCCTTTCCTCCACAATCTAGGGTTCTGTCGCGTCCCTCATGACGCGATTTCTGGATCATATCAGTATTATACACGCAGATCACCCTGTTGTCAAGACGGTCTCTTCTTGTGGCCCTGGAATTCTTATACATTCGCCGCGCTCCCCGCCTGTTTCAGGTGCTCCCTTACCGCCTCTTGCTCGCTCCGCTCCTGGCGGAGGTTGCTCTCACGCCACGCCAGGTTATCGGCCGTGACCGTGACCTTGTCGCCATCCGACACACCTTGACGCTTGCGAGCCCGGCGGATCGCGTTTTGCATCAGCTTCGCACCCCATCGACGGCCTCTCCGCATTCCGGACAAACACCCGACGTGTTGCCGGTCAGGTCGTAGTCGCACTTTTGGCAAAAGCCGTCCTGGGCGTTCTGAAACCATCGGAGCCGCGATATGAGCTTTCCGATGAATATGCCGACGAAAAGAGTCCCGACGCAGTAGATCGGTACGAATACGAAAATAAGGCCTGCCGTGGACGAAACTCTCCCTGGCCGATAGAACGCCGCCCAATAGTCGACGTACGCTGGCACCATTAAGGCGAGAATGCCGATCAGTCCGCTGCAGAACATCAGGTAGCACACACGGCGCGGCTTCTTGCCCCCAATGATTTGAGACATAAGAATTGAAAGCACGATGAAGGGCGAAAGGCTAAAAAGCGACATCACGACACTACCTGGCCAAGCGAACGTCTCTGGCACCACTTCTGCAACAGCATCGTAGAACAGAACATCGCCAACGCTTACCTTGACGGCGAGTTCGATGAACCTAGGAATTAACCAACCAATGAGAAGGGGCATGCCAATGAGAAGCGCCTTCTTTATACCATTTGGCCTGCCCTTTCTTCGTTCCGTCACTTCACCATCTCCCCACACTCCGGGCACACGCCCGATGTGTTGCCGGTCAGGTCGTAGTCGCACTTCCGGCAACGCAAATGCCCATCGGCATGATTTCCGGTCCGTCGCATGAAGAACGCATATACACCGAAGCAGAGTAGAATCAGCGGGATCCGAACCACCATCGAGTACAACGAAAACAGGTAGATCGTCCCCGTGTTTCCCTGTGCGTCGACAAAGGGAATCTCGAATGCGCTCTTTTGCATCCAGCTCACTGTCCAGCTTAACGCAAACACGTACGAGAGCACAACGTCATACAACTCGGCCATCAGCAATGCCGCGATGATGGCAAACATAAATCTGACCCACGGCCGAGCCTGCAACATCCTCATGACGGGTCTCCCTCATGGTCGTTCTACACCTGATTATTCTACGCCGCCGCTGCGTTCTCCGCATGCCCCGGCCATTCCATTGCAGTCGATCCGCAAGCCCAGACTGGTCACATCGCGGCGCTCCAAACCCCGCAAGGGGTGACCCGTTCATGGCCCAGGGCGCGGCGAAGCAAGCCCTGGGTTAACGGACACCGAGAACAAAGAAGCCCCGGGAGGGGCGACACAGGCATGGCATCTATCATGCAACATGGCACGGTAGCTGTGCGGGCATAGAAGATGTTACCCCACGCGTCATCAAGCCCGTCGATCTGTCGCCCCGCCGGGGCTTGGTGGGGATTATCATCACCGCCATCCCGGGGTTCCCTTCGGTCACCCCGGGCTACGGATCGGCGCACCCTGCCGGGCGCTCAGGGAGTTGCTCTTGGAGATGTGTAGCATGAAAACGAGGCCGCCGGCGCTTCCACCGAATAGACCTTGCTCTATATCCCGTCCGCGTACAGCTCGGCCCAGCCCTCGACTGACGGGTGGCGAATGATGATGTGTGCGATTTGACCCGGTGCGCCGGTTTCCTCGGTGTGGTAGCGAACGAACATCTCCGTGCCGGACTGCACAGCCTTCTCGATCTCGACGGATTCGAGCAGACAGCGCACGATCCCGCCGAATACGTGCCCGTCGTAGACAATCGTCAGGGTCTCGCCGGACGGACGCACCTCGTCGATGACAAGCCGTTGGTATTCGTCGGGCGGTTGTTCGGTCGCCATGAGATTCGCAGCCCAAAAATGAAACGCACTACTCGTACGGCCCGGTCGATTGAAAGCGGCGCACCGCCCGCCAGCTCGCCAGACTGATCAACGCAACGCCGAAGACCTTGAACGCGATCACACCGATCACCGAAACGCCGGATGGGTCGGGCCGATCATGCCAGTAGATCGAGCCCCACAGGCTGAGGCAGAAGAGGAACCACGCGCCACCGCACACGAACACCCAAAGCACCGGTGCAGACGGTGTACGACGTGCCAGCTTGATCGCCACGACAATCGCGGCCCCGAATACGAACCAGTCGTCGAGCGCCGCGGGATTGAGCAGGTCGCCCCAGCGGCGCCACGTCTCCAGCCCCAGCACGAGCGGGGCGAAAAGAAACGTGCCGACAATCTCCGGCAGATAAGGGTTACATTTCATCCTAACGTCGCCTCAGTGACACGCGCACCGCGCGGTGCTGCAAGTCGTTCGGTAAGAATAGCGGAATTGGACCGAGGCGCGCCACCGGCTCGGGCACGGTGGCACTACCTGCGTTCGCACGGGCGGGCGAGCCGCCCGTGGCACCCGGCGCCGTGAACCATCCGGTGCAACGACTTTCGACCGGTCAGTGTTGGCCACGGTTACACCGTCCGCAACAGTTCCGCCATGGCCGGTCCCAGATCACGGCCCATGCCTTCCGTTAGGCCCACGGTTCTCTCTACACCGGCCGACAGGACGGCACGCGCTTCGTCGTTTCGGCCCAACTTGATCAGGACTTGTCCCAGAATGTGATAGGTCGCCAGATGGTCCGGATTCTTCTCGTTTGCGAAGGTAAGGTGTTCCGCCGCCTCCACCAGCGCTTCGTCAGTGCCCTCCTGAAACAGCGCCTGCCCCAGTCCAAACCGACTTAGCGGATCGTCCTCATCCAACGCGACGAGCTTACGAAATCTGGAAACATCCATCGCCATTGTGATGGCCCTTTTTGACACGATTGCGGATGTGCAGCACGACACACGTCTGCACCGCACGGCCCGCCGGAGAGTCATACTGCATCATTTCGGTTCTGACCAGCGTATCCCTGTTGTGGAATCCCCACATCGCAGTCGGGGCGATACCTGACGGGCGCGGTTCTCCTGATGTGGAATTGCCGGCTTCAGGGATGCGATGGGCTTTGCCAGATCGTTTCGCCGCACTCCGGGCACACGCCGGGTTCATTATGCGTGAGATCGTAGCCGCAGTTGAGGCAATCGCCGGCGTGCAGACGCCCGCGCCTCTTCCTGCGAAGCACCGGGCCCGGTCCATGCGGACGCAAAAGACGTAGGACCCATAGGGCAAGTGGCACAGATGCGAGCCATGTACAGAACCAGAGGGGAAAGGAAAGAAAGCCATCGGCAGACAACCGGTTCTCCCCAATGACGAAGAGTAAGAATTGGCCGACCCCTCCGATCGTGGCCGCGATAATCAAGGCCCCGTATTGCCATTCGGTACGGCGCCCCTCCACGGGGCGAAGACGCCAGGATACGAACATCGCGACGTGCATTGGCAAGAAAACCGCGACATATGTCACCGCCATGGCTGGAATGATCATCCAGCCGGACGCTGTGTAGGAGATTGTGCCACCTGTGGCACGCTCGAACACTGCGATCTCCACTAACTGCACGATGCACCCGACGACCGACGCCACCACGACGTGCCCAATGCGACTCCGGAATTCGATTCTCTTTGTCCAAACACTCACGATCCGATCGAAGCCCCTTTTCGCTATTCGTGCAATGCCTGAGTCGAGAAAACCGTTCGGTGCGATGACGATTCGGTCGATTTACAAAACCATAGCCTACTCTTCAAAACACGGGCCGCAAGACTTGCAATGCCGCTAGACTGCCCCGCCAGCCCAACACGGTTGAATGCCGCCAAGGCCTGACATCGGCGAGGACGCGCGGTCTGAATAGATCGGCGTCCTCGTCGTCATTCTCGAAATTGCGGGGCGTTCCTGAGCCGCATGTCGGGACCAGAGGTAGGCATCCCGTCTCGAGTTTGTACCATCACTCTCGACGGCTTGGCGAAATGACTCTGTGCATCGTTGCTCGATTCCTGGTAACGCACGTTCATCGAGCGTTCAGACTCCTCGACCGACTGACGCTTTGACAGCCTCCACGCTTCGATCCACATCGTCCTCATCTGTCATCCAGTTGCACACGGACACGCGCATGCACCGCTTGCCGCGCCAAGTCGTTCCCGTAAAGAAGGCCTCACCGCTTTCACAAACGCGCTGGATCACTTCATTGGTGAACCGATCGTGATCTTCCTGGGAGGCGTCGTGCCCAGGATTCAGGAACCTGATCAGCCCCTGGTTGAGTGACGGCTGACATAGGACTTCGGCGCATGGGAGAGCGCCGATACGCGCAACCAAGTCGGCTGCAAATCTACACGTACGCTCGACCAGTCCAGCAATGCCGTTCCTCCCGAGTTGGCGAATGGCCGCGTACGTGGCCATGCCGCGGCACCGTCTGGACCACTCCGGCGTCCAGTCGATCTGATCGCGTGCTTCGGCGTCATGGGTCAGATAGTCCGCGCGGTGCGACATGGCGCCCTTCAAGGACTCAGGTTTGGCCACAAACGCGAAACCCGAGTCGTAGGGCACGTTGAGCCATTTGTGTCCGTCCGCGGACCAAGAGTCGGCCAGGGACACGCCGTGTAGCAGATGGCGGTATTGAGGGCTCGCGGCCGCCCACAATCCGAATGCGCCGTCGACGTGTACCCAAGCCCCGACCCTCCGCGCACTCGGAATCAACTCCTCAAACGGATCGAATGCACCGGTGTTGATATCGCCGGCCTGCATCACGACGATCGTGGGCTCGTCCGGTTGTGACGACAGCGCGGCAGTTAGAACGTCTCCGGCAAGACGATTCGACGCGTCCGTGGGTAGCGTCACGATGTGCTCGGCGCCCAGCCCCAGCAATCGGGCGGCCCGCTCGAGCGAGCCGTGGCTGTGCGTCCCCGTGACGATCCGAATCGGGCGACTGCCGGCGAGGCCCTTTTTCTCGACATCCCAGCCGCGTGATATCAACAATGCGTGACGGGCGGCCGCCAGGCAGGCGACGTGGGCCATCTGGCAACCGGTGACCAGGGCGAATCCCGCATTTTCCGGCAATCCGAACAACTGCTTGAGCCAGTCACCGCACACCTCTTCGACCACGGCACCGGCAGGACTACAAGAATAAAGCGCAGCGTTCTGATCCCAACAGGTGGTCAGCCAGTCGGCCGCCACGGCCGCGGGCACCGAACCGCCAATGACCCAGCCGAAGAATCGTCCGCCGGCGCTCCGACTCAATCCGTCCGACACGTCGGCGACCAGTTCGTCGATGACCTCGCCGGAAGGGTTCCCCTTTATGGGCAGCGGCTTCGCCAAGCGCTTGCGGAGCCTCGAGCGGTCTGTAGTAGCGCAAACGGAGGTGAGATCGAGGCGTTCATAGAAATCGAGGGCGTGGGTAAGCGCTCGCCTGAGGACATCCCGATATTCCCGACAATGCTCTTCTGCACTCATGAGCGTACTCCGAAGTCGTCATGATCCGCTCTGAATTCCTAGCCGTTTCCGTGCATTCCCGCTACCGCAAAATGAGCGCCAAATTCCGGCAGTACGAATCCAATCTCGCTAGCCTCGCGCCCGGCTCGGGTGCCCCGGTATTCGTGCCGCGGAACCATGGGCCCGGGCGTGAGGACATGTTGGGCCTGCCTTCGCCGTACATGCATAGCACTACAGCGCAAAGTAAGCTCAAGGAATGAGGTGGTCCCTTTCGATAACTTCTGTCATGGAAACGATTTAGGTTCTCTGGCAGGAGCGAGACATGGATGTCGCAGAGATTCGGCGTGTTGGGCGTGGGCTTGAGGGCTATCTGGCGGAGTTTTCGGATTGCTTTGGGCGGTGTGATACGGAGTCGTATTTGGAGGTGTACGTCGAGGGTCAGAACTCTGACCTGCAGCGTAAGAGCGCAGAGCCCATCGCACTTCGGGCGGGCGTGGTACCGCGCAGTCTGCAGGTATTCCTGGGGTCGGCCAGCTGGGACGAGGAGCGGATGATCGATCGTGTGCAAGAGATCGTGGCTCGTGATCACGGGCACGCGTACGCCATTGGCTCGGTCGACGAAACGGGATCGCCCAAGAAGGGAGACCACACGGCCTGCGTGCAACGTCAATGGAACGGCAACAGGGGCAAGGTGGACAACTGCGTGGTGAGCGTTCACCTCGGGTACACGGTGGGACGGTTTCATTCGCTGCTCGACGGTGGTCTGTTCCTTCCCAAGAGTTGGGCGAACGACAAGGCGCGTCGGTCGCAAGCCGGTATTCCCGATGACGTCACGCACCGCTCAAAGCCGCAGATCGCGCTAGCCCAGATCCGACGTGCGCTTCGCAACGGCATTCGCGTGTCGGCCTGGACGTGTGACGAGCATTACGGTCAGAGCTATGCGTTTCTGGACGGCCTCGACGCACTGGGCCAGACCTACGTGGCGGAGGTACCCTGCGACTTCCATGGATGGGCCGTGGCGCCGAAGATTCTCTACCGGGCCACCCCCCAGGACATGCGAAAAAAGGGTCGAACACGGCGTTATCCGCGGCTTGCGAAGACGGCGGCCCGCACCAGCGAGGTGCGGAACTTGTTGAACCATTCCCCGTCTTTTGCCGACCAGCCATGGATGCCCATACACATCAAGGATGGCGAGAAAGGCCCATTGGTCCGCGCGGTCAAGGTGATCGAGTTTCGGATGCAGCGTGACGGTCTACCCACGAGACCCCATTGGCTGATCGCGGCACGGAATCCGCAGGAACCCGACGATCTGAAGTTCTTTGTATCGAACGCACCGGCTGGTGCGCCGCTGGAATGGCTGGTGTATGTGGCCTACTCTCGTTGGCCTATCGAACAATGCTTCAAAGAAGAAAAGGATGAACTCGGATTCGATCATTTCGAGGTCCGCGGTTGGCGATCGATTCACTGGCACATGGCGCTCACCCAGGTAAGCCATCTGTATTTGAACAAGATGCGAGAACAGGTGATGGCCGCAGAACAAGCCGAAGTCGAGGCGGGCGTTTTTTCCCTACCGAGGCGAGGGCGACAATCGCCCTACGTATCCCGTCGAGAGTCTCACGCACAACCAGATTCGCGATGCCCTGGCCGCCTGGTGTCGCGCCTGGCCCTTGGGACGGGTGGGCCGTCAGCGCTTGTTGGCGGATGCCGCATGGCAAATCAGTTGCATCCGACATCACAACGCCGCCGCCAAGACCAGCCATCGAAAGAAAACGCTCGAGAGACTACGAAAACGGGGCATCGAAACAGGCCAAATACGGACCTGCAAAGGAAGTAACTTTGCGCTGTAGTGATAGGACCCTGCCTTCATAGTGTCTGCCGGGGCGTCGTACGTACCATTTTGCCTACCGCTGGTCGATACGTGTGGATTCCAATAATCAAGTTGACCCAAAATTGGCTGACAGATCTTCTAACAAATGCCGCCACGTCACACGTTCCAGAGATGGATCAAACAAGGGTCGCAGGTGGTCTACGCGGGCTACGAGCGATTCGTAATATGTTGTCTCAGTTTCCGCACGGTATAGTGACTGGGCCAGCGCTTGCGTGTCGCCAACCGGGAAGAAGCCGGGGTAGTCCTCGCCGAGCAGGCCGATCGAGCCTGGGATACGAGACGATATGACCGGCACGCCGCACACTACGGCTTCTGCCACAACGTTGGCACCGCCCTCCATGATCGACGTGAGCGCCATGACGTGCGAGCCGCCAAGCCTGCGCATCGCATCCTCATGCCGTAGCGGACCGAGCCACTCATATCGATCGCTGGCTTCGGTTTCCTGCAGCGCCCGGTGCTTCATGCCGGAGTCCAGCGCAGCGCCGATATGAAGGATACGGATGCGCGACGTCGCGGGAAGCAGCTTCGCCGCTTCGGCCGCGCGGAACGGGTCCTTCTCTTTACGAAGGTTGCCGATCACACAGACCTCAAAGACGCCATCCATCTTCCCCGGAATCTCGCGTGGCGGCGACACCGATTGGTAGATCACCCACGTGCGACCACGTAGGCGTACCGGAAGTTCCGAGACGGCGGCCGGTTGCAGGACGACGATTCGCGTGGCCGCCTCCAGCGAGGCCAGACTCTCCGGGCTCGAATGAAGGTCGCCGTATACGTCCGTGCCGGTCAATGCGACGATGATCGGTCTCTCCGGCTGCACGCCGGCAAATCGTCCGATTGCCGTGGCACTCTTTCGTGCGTGCAAAGCGATCAGCAGGTCACACGACGGATCCGAGAGTTCGTATTCCACCCGGACCCCATGCCCCAGCGACTTCAGCATGCCGGCCCAACGCTCGGCCGTAACGCGATTGCCGTTCCATACCGCCGTCGACGCGGGCGTGATCACAGAAATCCGCATGACATGATTATGCGCGAAATGGGCCTGTGATCCACAGGTTGTGATGATCGTTCGCAGTTGGGCGCCATGGTCTCCGCCTGGCAGAATCATCTTTTCTCTCGTGGTATGTAGGCGCCCCTGGTGAGGCTTCGCCTCGCAAGAGGCATGGCACCCCCGACCGCCCGGGGCCCATCGCGTAAGGTGTGACAAGGCACGACGACCCTCAATTGCCTGTTGAGGCACCAGAGTCTGAGCTATACGGCCTTGAACACCACAATGGTGATGTCATCGGACTGATCGGCCAGACCGACAAAGCGGCGGACGTCCCAGAGGACCTGCGAGGCCATCGCGCCGGCGTCCAGGGACTGGCGTTTCTCAATTGACGCGATCAGGCGCTTCCGGCCGTATTCTTCGTCGTGGAAGCTCATCGCCTCGGTGACCCCGTCGGTCACCATCACGATGATATCGCCCGTCTCTAGACTGACCGTCTCGGTTTGATAGACCGCATGTTCATCGACGCCGATCACCAGGCCGCCGGCGTTCAGTTCACGGCGCGTGCCGCCGTGCAGCATCAGCGGCGGCGGATGTCCCGCGTTGCAGTAGGTGAAGTGTCGGCCTGTGGAATCAAGTACACCGAAGAACAGCGTGGCAAACTCGCTGACCAGGGTATCGCGGCACATGTGGCGATTGACCTCGGCCATAAGGTCTTCAATGGTCTCCGCGCACTTCACGTGCGCCCGCAGCGCGGATCGAACCGACGCCATCATCAATGCCGCGGGGATGCCTTTGCCCACGACGTCGGCGATGCAGATGCCCAATCCGCCGTCTTGCAGCTCGATGAAATCATAGAAGTCGCCGCCCACCTGCAACGTGGGGTCGTACACGCAGCCGAAGGCGAGTCCGGTACGTTGCGGCGGCGCGCCCGGCATCATGCGCCGTTGGATATGGCCCGCCGCCTCGATCTGACGCTGCATGCGCTCGGATTCCAAATGCTCTTGATGGAGCCGGCCGCTGATAATCGCCGACGCCGCCTGCGAGGCGAACGATCGCAGCAACGCAGTCTCCGTGTCGCTGAACACATGTCGCTTGCCGGTGTAGGCGCGCAGCACGCCGACCGTCTCGCCGCGAAAGGCCATGGGCACGCAGAGGCCGCTGACAATACCCGCCGTGCGCGCCTCGTGTGGATAGCGCGTGCGAGGATCCTCCGCCACATCTTCGGTGAATACCGCCTCCCCGCTGAATGCGGCCTGGTCGATCATATTGTCGGACAACAGGACCGGGCCTTTCTCCAGGTAGGCCTCCGAGAGATTGTGTACCGATCTTGTTACCAACTCACCGGTCTCTTTGTCGAGAAGCCTGATGATGCTGGCTTTGACCGACATGGCCTCGACCACTCGCTTCGTGGTGGTGTCCAAAATGCGCTGCAGGTCGACGGTGCCCGCGAGCAGATCCGAAAGTTCGAGTACCGCGCGCAGATTCGCGAATTGTGCATCGATGTGTGCGGCCTGTCCGTACAGCGACGCGATCGTATCGGCGAGCAAATCCGCAAACCGGCGGATGGCCTCCGGCGTGCCGCCGCTGTAGGGGTCGATTTGGCCCACACTGGCAAGGAGATCGTCGGGATCGGTCTCGTACCGAGCCGCCAGCTTACGAATGGCGTCGGGCGGTGGCGGGATCGGCGACCGCGTGCCGGCCACAATCACTCCGAGCCGAATTCCGTCATGATCGATTGGCGCGGCGTAAAGCGTCATCCCTTCGTGGCAGAGCGAGGGGACCCTGGCATTCACGTCCTTGGCACAGGTGCGCACGGCTTCTGCGAACACCATAGCGCCGCGCGGCGATGTGCCAATAATCTCGGAAAAGCGGCTGCCCCACGTCGGCGGTGCGATGGGTGTGCCGTCGACGCGGCACAGGCACACCGTCACCCTGCCCAGGTCGGCGAAACAATCCTGCAGTTTGTGCAGCACATCGGCGGATATGCGATCGGTCAGCATACGGGTTCGTGCCTGCGGCGGCGCGCCACGTCGGTCTCGCTGTGTGTGCGTTTCATTGCGGCATGAAATCCGACTTGGCGCTGACCCGCGCCACAGTCTCCGCGATCCACTTCGCGGCTGTATTCAGATCGTCCAGACTGACGACTTCCACCTGCGTGTGCATGTAGCGATTCGGAATGCTGATCAATGCCGTCGCCACCCCGGTGCGGGACAACTGCATGACGTTCGCGTCGGTGGCCGAGCCGCCGGGTTCCGCCTCCGCTTGGAACGCGATTTTTTTGAGCTGCGCCGTCTTGCGAAACAGCTCCGCCAGAGGTGGATTGAAATTCGCGCCGACGGAAATCGTGGGGCCTGCGCCCAACTTGACGTCGCCGTTGGTGCGCTTGTCGATGTCGGGATAATCGGTGGCGTGGGTGACATCGACGGCAATGCCGACCTGCGGATCGAGTCCGAAGCAGGATGTCCGGGCGCCGCGCAGGCCGACCTCTTCCTGCACGGTGCTGACGGCGAACAGGCCGCATTTGAGATTTTTGGTGGAACAAAGCCGCAACGCTTCCATGACGACATACACGCCGCACTTATTGTCCAGCGCAGGCGCCGATACCAGGTTGCCGCCGAGGTGTACGAGTTCCAGCCGAAAGGTGATCGGATCTCCGATTGAGACGACCTGCGCCACCTCCTTGCGACTCCCGGCGCCGATGTCCACCCAAAGCTCGCGCAACTCGATCTTGCCGCCTCGTTCCTCCGGCTTGAGGACGTGAATGGGTTTCCGTCCCACAACGCCGTCCACCGGACCGTGCTTCGTGTGAATGACCAGGCGCGAGCCGGGTAGCACGGAAGGGTCGATACCGCCGATGGCCTTGACGAAAATGAACCCCTTGTCATCGATGAAATTGACCATCATACCGATCTGATCGCAGTGACCCGCCAGCATCACGCGCGGAGCGGCGTCCGGGTTCAGCGCGACGGCGACGCTTCCGTTCACGTCCGTCTCGATGGAATCAGCGTATCGCTTCATGCGTTCGCGCACTACGCGTTGCACCGGCTGCTCGAAGCCGGACGGTGACGGTGTCTCGGCGATTGTCTTCAGAAACTCGTAGGATTCCTTACGCACCGATATTGACTCCCCAAGGACCTGATCCGAGCCCTAGATATTACGAAGAGCGAAGTGTACGGGCGTTGCGGAACTCGCTCAACTTGATGGGACGCAGAACGGCCAAACCCATGTGGTGGGTGGGATTCCCATCAAACGTCCTCCTGCTCGAGCGCGAACTCCTCCGGGTGGGCTCGCTCGTATGCCTCTTCTTCGATCCGGGCCGCCTGGTGATCTGCCCGTCGCTTCACGACGCGGCGCACCGCAAAATTGACCGCTATGAACCCGACGATTCCCACCGTACCTAATCCGAACGACAACTCCAGATAGACAACGACCGTCGCGATGAGAAATGTCGACGCCGCGGCGATGGCGGACGAAAGGAACCAGCTCGTGACCACCCAAATGGCCCGACCGACCTTCAAATCCGCATCGCCGCGTTGGAAAACACGGTCGGCCATCCCGGTCGCCACGACGGCTGCCACCCCTACGTACGTGGTTGACACCGGCAGCCCCAGGCTGCTGGCTGTGGCGATGACGCTTGCAGACACGGACATGATCACACAGGCGCGTAACGAGTCGTAGTGAACGGTTTTTCCCGCTTCGGTCACACCGGCACGGGGCGCGAGCGCCGGGGCATCGCCACGGAATCGCAAAACCTTCTGTGCCAGGCCTATGCACCAGCGCGGCGCCCAGAGCGCCACATGATCGCCGGTACTGCCCATTGAGACGGCTGTCTTGGTGACTCGTTCGGCGTTCTTCGTGTTCATACCGATGAACAAAAGGACGCCGCACAAGAAAAGCATCCAAGGGCTGATGTGAACTGCAGTCGCAATCTTGACATTCTGGTGTTCGAGCAGCGTAAATGCTGCCAATCCGGGCGAGGCACAATTGGCAAGATCGTTCTGCCCGAACGCGAATCCCATGGCCATGGTGCCCAACACCGCCAACACCGGGAAGAGCCGCCGAGCGGCCCTCTTGCGGTAAACGACCAGCAGGAAGTGGATCAAAATGGCGAATGAACCCCAAATGAAAAGAACCATGATGAAGCTGAACAGGCCGAAAGCCTCGTCCATACTTCCCAGCCAAACATTGATCTTCTTGATAATCGCCACATTCTTCATGCCCTTGAGAAGCATGAAATAGCACAGGCCGGTCGCGAATCCGCCGCCGACCCAACCACCATGAAGAAGCAACGTGGCGAGGTGTTGCGTGCGGTCCCGGATCGCACCCCGCACGGCGCGCTGAATCAAGAATGCAGCGAAACCCGTCAGAACGATGGAGCAGACGATTCCCGCCATCACCGTCGCGGATTTGTTCCAATTGACCGTGCTGATGTTGATCGCCATGGCCCCACCGAGGAGGGAGAACACGACGGTGGCCGTCGTGCTGACCGGCATACCGAAGGCCGAATAGCTGAAGAGCAGTATGGTGTCGACGATATAGACGGAGATATAGATGGTCAGGGCGGCTTCCAGTGTGCTGATGCCCGTGGGATCGAAAATGCCCTTCCGCGCCGTGTCGATCACGGCGGAGCTGAGCACGGCTCCGGCGATCACAGCGAGACCGGCTACCAGGATGGCGCGGCGGCGGCTCAGCACGCGGGCGCCAAACACCGCGTTCACCAGATTGGCCGCGTCGTTGCGACCCACTTCCACCGTGTCCCACAGGAGCATGCCGACCGCTACAGCCAGACACGCCCAATGGAAGGCGCTCAGCGAAGACAGATCGATTGCCGCGAGAAACTCGCTCATGTTGACTCAGATGTGTCAGCGTTTGGCTAGCCGGACTGTGTTGGGTCCTTCCAACCGAAACGTCCCGATTTCTCCACTCGCACGATGATCACCTCGGCGCCGGCGGGGTGACCTGACACTACGTCGACAGCATGCGCCGCAAACGGTCGCCCGTTTTTTCCGCGAAGTTGGCAAGCTGACCCAGCTCGCCGAAGATGCGGAACCAAAGCATGACGTCCATCGGCTTCATTTCGTCTTCCAGCGCGAACAGCGCCCGGGATAGTGAGTATTGGAGCCGATCCGCTTCCCACTCACGTTTCTCAACGTCCGCCACCATCTGCATCGCATGTTCCGCGTCCTTACCCACCATGTCGCCTTCGACGAGCGTCGGAAGGTAATCGGAAAGCTCATGCGTCAGCTGGCAAACGCTCTCCACCTTGGCCACGTATTCCAGCGTGGGCTCGACGAGAGAATCCGGCAATGCCAACCGCTTCAGCGTGAGGAGAACGGCCAGATCCTCGACCGAATCGGCCATGTCGTCCTGCAGCTTCACGTAGCCCAGCAGATCCCCACGGTATACCGGCAGGAAAAACCGCTTGGGAATCGTCTGGCGAATGTCGTCCTTGATGATGTCCGCCGCGTGTTCGGCCTTGAAGACCTTTTTGGCAAGTTCCTGCAGCTCGTCGAATTTTCCGTCTCTGGCCGCTTCAAACATCGGCCGCACGAATTCCACGCATTCCATCACCGACTTCATGTGATACCGAAGCGGTTCGAACGGCGAGTCCTTGAACAAGTTCTTGATCATGGTCATGGTGATTCTCCGGTTCCGGCGCCGACATTCGCCATCGGCGACACGCCCACTATCACCACAATCGAACCGCAAATCAACCACAGGGAGCCGGAATCCTAGCCTGAACTTAGCGAAATCTAAACGACACCCTCACGAAAGATTCTACGCCGAACAATTCACAGGTCGCGCGGCTCAGGCTAGGGTGTGGTCCGGCGGAAACTGGAACGCGCAGGACACGCTCCCGGCCGCGCCGATTGCAGGTTGATTTGGAGCATCACTGTGAACGAAAACGAAAGTCGATCAGTGATCGACGTCCTCCATTCGCACAGATCAATACGAGCGTTTCAGGACAAACCGCTGCCGGACGGCACGTTGGAAAGGCTGGTGGAGGCCGGCACGCGCGCTTCCACCTCCAGCAACATGCAGGCCTACACGGTTATCGCCGTCACCGATCCGTCACGCAAGAAGCGGCTGGCCGCGCTCTGTGCGGACCAGAAGCAGATCCACCAGTCGGCCGCATTCCTGGTCTTCTGTGCCGACCTGCACAAGTTGACGATCTGCTGCCGAATGCACGATGCCGGCCATGACGCGGCTCGGGAGGCGGAGGCACTCCTCGTTGCCGTCATCGATACGGCACCGGTAATGCAGAACGTGGCCGTCGCCGCCGAATCGCTGGGCCTGGGAATCTGTATGATCGGCGCGATGCGCAACCATCCGAAGGATGTCGTCGAATTGCTGGAGCTGCCCGAGCACGTGTTCGCCCTGTCGGGCTTTTGCATCGGCTATCCGGCCGAGGACGGCGACGTTAAGCCGAGGCTGCCGTTGGAGGCAACCCTGCACATCAACACCTACCGCCCCGACGATGAGCTCAAGAAGTTGATTGAGGCGTACGATGAAACCCAATCCGCCTGGTACGCCGCCCACGACCTGCACCCCAAGGACCCCCGCTGGTCCGCCGTGATCGCCGGGCGGCTGCCGGTCGCGGCGCGGCGCGCCGAAGTCGCCCAGTGCCTCCGGCAACAGGGATTCCTGGCCGACCCGGAGACCATCGGCGACGACAAATGAGCGACGTGCACCTGGATTGGACGGCAAGACAAGTTCCCTCCTCCCGGCTTCCCGACGGCCTCTCACGGGCTTAGTATGAGCGGAAACAGGAGCGTTCGGAAGGCTTGGCACGGATTGTGCTGTTAGGAAGGCCGCCCTTGCCCGCATTCGCTGGGTTTTCGCAGGGGGTGTCTTCACGGATCGGCGCCAATCCAGGCGCGTGTGAGAGGATCGTCTTGATGAGCATTAAACCGTTCAATGCGTTTGCCATGGCCCAGGCCCAGTTTGACAAGGTTGCCGACGGCCTCGGGCTGGATCAGGGGACCAAGGACCTGCTGCGCCACCCGTTGCGCGAGTACCACTTCAACATGCCCGTCCGCATGGACGACGGAACGACGAAGGTCTTTCGCGGCTTTCGCGTGCAACACAACGACGCGCGGGGCCCGGCGAAGGGCGGCATCCGGTTTCACCCCCAGGAGACGGCCGACACGGTGCGGGCATTGGCGATGTGGATGACGTGGAAGTGCGCGGTCGCCGACCTGCCGCTGGGTGGCGGCAAGGGCGGCGTGATCTGTGAACCGCACAACCTGAGCATGAACGAGCAGCAGCGAATCTGCCGGGCCTACGTTCGCCAGATCGCCAGGGACGTCGGTCCGTTGCGCGACGTGCCCGCGCCCGACGTTATGACCTCCGGGCAGCACATGCTCTGGATGCTCGATGAGTACGAGCAGATTCGCGGCGGTCATTACCCCGGCGTGATCACCGGCAAGCCGGTCGGCATGGGCGGATCCCTCGGGCGAACCGAAGCGACCGGATACGGCGTGGTGTTCACCGTCCGCGAGGCCTTGAAGGAACTCGACCTTCGTCCCCAGGACATGGTGGCCGCCGTCCAGGGCTTTGGAAACGTGGCGCAATACGCGATCGACCTGTTTCAACAGATCGGCGGAACCGTGGTGGCGGTCTCCTGCTGGGACCAGGAGGATCAGCAACCCTACACTTTCCGTAAGAAGGATGGTGTGGATCTCGCCGCCCTCCGGAAGATTACCGATCGATTTGGCGGCATCCACAAGCAGAAGGCGATCGAGCTGGGCTACGAACATCTGCCGGGAGAGGCGTGGATCGAGCAGGACGTCGACATTCTTTTCCCGTGCGCCCTCGAAAACTCAATCACGTCGGACAACGTGTCCAAAATCTCCCAGCGCGTCAAACTCATCGCCGAGGGGGCGAACGGGCCGACCACGCCGGACGCCGATCACGTCCTACACGAGCGGGGCATCTTCGTCATCCCGGATTTTCTGGCGAACGCGGGCGGTGTGACGTGCAGCTACCTCGAGCAGGTACAGAGCAACATGAACTACTTCTGGGAGAAGGACGAGGTGCTGGGCAAGCTCGACGTGATGATGACCTCAGCGTTTATCGGCGTCAGTGATATGGCACGAAAGCGCAAGCTCTACATGCGCGACGCAGCCTATACCATCGCCATCGCACGGGTCGCACAGGCGTGCCAGGATCGCGGATGGGTGTAGCCGCTCTATTCTGCGGCTGGCGGGCTGGTGAACTGTCATGGGCAAGCAATCGGAGCCACGCCTGTATCCGCCGTTTGACCGAAACTTCTTCAAATCGGCCGAAGACTTCACGGTCATCGGCGATGGGGAGTTGGGCGGGAAAGCCCACGGTCTGGCCTTCGCGAAACGCATGATCGAAGAGGCCAGCCTGGCCGAGAGCATCCCTGACTTGCAAGTCGGCATACCCCGTCTCACGGTCCTAGCGACTGAGGTCTTTGAACAGTTCATGGCCCAGAACGACCTGTATGAAGTCGCCCTCGCCGAAGGGTCTGACGAACGGATCGCGCACGCCTTTCTGAAGGCGGCGCTGCCGCCTGTGTTCGTCGGTGATCTACGCGCCCTGATCTCGCAGGTACACACGCCACTTGCCGTTCGCTCGTCCAGTTTGCTGGAAGATGCCCTGCACCATCCGTTCGCCGGCGTCTACGCCACCAAGATGATCTCCAACAATCAGGCCACCGTGGGTGACCGATTCAAAAAGCTGGTGGAAGCCGTCAAATTCGTCTGGGCTTCGACGTTCTTTCGCGATGCCAAGAGCTACATGCGCAGCATCGGTCATGCGGTAAAAGACGAGCGAATGGCCGTTATCATTCAGGAAGTGATCGGCGAGCGTTTCGGCGAGCGATTTTATCCTGTCATTTCGGGCGTGATTCGCACACACAATCACTATCCCACCGGCGCCGCAAGTGCGGAGGACGGCGTCGTCAATCTTGCTTTGGGACTCGGCAAAACCATCGTCGACGGCGGCGTCACCTGGACGTATAGCCCGCGTTTCCCGCGCCACAGCCCTCCCTATGGTTCCACGAAAGACCTGCTGAAGAACACGCAGACGAAGTTCTGGGCGGTCACCATGGAACCCGTACCTTACGACCCGGTCAACGAGTCCGAGTACCTCGTACAGTGCGGGTTGGATGTGGCCGAGGCCGACGACGTGCTGCGGTTCACAGCGTCCACGTATGATGCTCGCTCTGACCGAGTTACGCTTGGCATCGGAGTGAAAGGTCCGCGCGTGCTGACCTTCGGCAGAATACTCGATCTCAACGACGTGCCGCTCAACGAAGTCGTCGAACGATTGTCCGATCAATGCAAGAGTTCCTTGCAAGCCGACGTGGAGATCGAGTTCGCCTTGATGCTGGATCGCCGGCACGGGCTGCCGGCCCGCTTCGGCTTCCTGCAGATCCGACCCATGATGGTTGCCGGCGATTCCGTCCACGTGAATCAGACCGACCTTAGGCACGATCGTACGCTGGTCGCCAGCGAAACCGTGCTGGGAAATGGACAGGAGGACTCGATCGCGGATGTCGTCTACGTGAAACCAGCCGCTTTTGATGCAAAGCACACGCCCCAGATTGCAGCCGAAATTGCCGCGCTGAACGATGCGCTTGTCTGCCAAAATCGACCGTACTTGCTGATCGGATTCGGACGTTGGGGAAGCAGCGACACCTGGCTGGGAATTCCCACGACGTGGCCGCAGATTTCCGGTGCCCGCGTGATTGTGGAGTCTACGTTGCCCGACATGAACGTGGACGCCAGCCAGGGATCGCACTTTTTCCATAATATGATCAGTTTTCGTGTGCTCTATTTCACGGTCCACCATGCCGGAGAGCACGCGATAGACTGGGCGTGGCTTGACCGGCAGCCGGCAGCGTCCGAGACTCGATTCTTACGTCACGTGCGGATGGATGTGCCGCTGGAAGTTCGAGTCGACGGCCGCCACGGACGCGGCGTCATTCTCCACCCTTGAGACTTACAGGTGGCGGAGGCTTTTGATGACAAACCGAGACAACCGTGTCACCGATATTCTCCGCTCGCTGCAGGAGCGGGCAAAAGAGCTTAACTGCCTGTATCGCGTCGAAGAAATCATCAACGTGGAGGATCGTGCGCTGCGGGAAGTGTTCGGCGACATCATCGAAGCCATCCCGCCGGGCTGGCAATACCCGGATGTATGTGTCGCGCGCATTCGCTACAACCACGAACAGTTTACGTGCGAGGGGTTTTGCGAGACTCAGTGGATCCAGGAGGCGATAATCCGTGTGTACGGCGAGCCGGTCGGCTCGCTGGAGGTCGCATACCTCGAGCAGATGCCATCCGCAGACGAGGGGCCGTTCCTGAAGGAAGAGCGTAAGCTGCTGCAGACAATCGCCGAGCGAATCGGAAGCTGCATCACACATCGCCGTTTGCTTGACGCCATGCAGAGTATGCAGAACGCGGAGAGCGCCCAGCGCCGCAGCGGAAGGGAATGGTCCGCGATCCTCGATCTGCTGCGCCGCACCGACCAGAGCCTGTTGATGCGCGTGTCGCGCAAGATGATCAATCACCTCTGCTGGAGTGGCGTGAAGGACGCCGGCGAGTTGCTCCAGGACTTCCGCCCGCAACCGGAATCGGATGAGCGTGACGTGTACTTCGAGTCCAACCGGCCTCGTGGACGGGACATCACGCCGTCGGCCACCACCCTGGCGGATCGCGTCTTCGAACTCGCGGCCGAGCATCTCAGCGACGATGAGATCATTTCATGTGTGCACAACTGGATCAAGCAGGATCGTGCCAGCTTCCTGGTGAACACACTCGAAAACTACCACACGGCGATCTCCGAGGTCAGCGACGCCATCCAGCGCTACCAGCACGCCGGTCACGGTGAGGTCGAGCTATCGCCGTCGACGCGCAAGGGTCTGCTGGTGTCGCTCGTCCGTCGCTTCCTGTCCGATCAGCTCGAGTACATCAACGTCGCCAAGAACTACGTGGAAATTCGCGATTTTCATCAGCTCATTCAACGACTGATTTATCCCGCGCGAGGGCATGGCAAGACCGGTGGCAAGGGCGCCGGACTGTTTCTCGCCCATCAGATTGTCCGACGGCACCATGGCGAGAATGAACTGCTGGCCCAGATCAAGACGCCGAAGACCTGGTACCTGACCTCCGACGGCATGCACGACTTCGTCTACTGCAATCACCTGGAGGACGTGTTCTCGCAGAAATACAAGGAGATCGACGAGGTTCGTCAGGAATATCCGGACATCGTACAGGTGTTCAAGAACTCGCAATTCTCCGCCTCCATTGTCAAGGGGCTGTCGCTCGCACTGGACGAACTGGGCGAGAAGCCGCTGATCGTCCGCAGCTCCAGCCTGTTGGAGGACCGGTTCGGCGCCGCATTCTCGGGGAAATACAAGAGCCTGTTTCTGGCCAACCGCGGATCCAAGCAGGAGCGCCTGGATGCCTTGATGGACGCCATCGCGGAGGTGTATGCGTCGACCTTCGCGCCGGACCCCATTCAATACCGCGCCGAACGCAACCTGCTCGACTTTCAGGAAGGCATGGGCGTGCTCATCCAGGAAGTCGTCGGGACCCAGGTCGGTGACGATCACTTCCTGCCGGCGTTCGCGGGGGTTGCCTTCAGCTATAACGAATTTCGCTGGTCTCCGCGCATCAGCCGCGAAGACGGTCTGGTGCGCCTTGTACCGGGGCTGGGGACCCGCGCCGTCGATCGCTTGGGCGATGACTATCCAATTCTCGTCTCCCCTGGCCAGCCGGGGCTTCGTGCGAACGCCACGCCGGAGGAGGTCGTGCGCTACGCGCCCCGCTACATGGACGTCATCAACCTGCGTACGAATGAGTTCGAAACCGTCGATGTAGCCGAGTTCCTGCGCCGGGTCGGCGATGCGATGCCGGCGGTCGAGCAACTTGTATCCGTGTACCGTGACGGCAACCTGCGGCAACCCATGCGCGGCAGCATCGATTTCGAAAGGGACGACCTGGTCGTGGCATTCGAGGGTCTTTTGGGCCGGACGCCGTTCGTCAAGCAAATCGAGGCGCTGCTGAATCTCATCCAGCGCGAGCTGAAGCACCCGGTGGACATCGAGTTCGCGT
>Ga0210124_1000416_pt1 | contig 22100 bp, 16 predicted proteins | sample Muzzi_PWC_D2_FD_185554 | JGI IMG/M metagenome (GOLD analysis project Ga0210124, IMG submission 185554) | Wetland microbial communities from San Francisco Bay, California, USA, that impact long-term carbon sequestration - Muzzi_PWC_D2 (SPAdes) | ecosystem: Environmental > Aquatic > Marine >... | reverse complement strand
CCGGCTTCTATTCCATCGATGAGGGAGAAGTTGTTTTTCGGGGACGTCCGTTGATGGACATTCCGCCAGACCGTATCACGCGTCGCGGGATATCCCGGACTTATCAAAATATTCGGCTTTTTGCTAATATGACTGCGCTTGAAAATATCCTGGTTGGACAGGAGCCACATCTTAAAGCCTCCTGGATAGAAGCCGTGTTGGGATTGCCTCGTACCCGGCATGAGGAAGAAGCAGCCGACGAAGAGGCGCGGCGTTTATTGGGATATATTGGGCTTAGAGGTAAAGGAGACATTCTGGCCAAGAATTTGCCTTATGGAGACCAACGCCGTCTGGAGATTGGACGTGCTTTAGCCAGTAAACCAAAACTGTTGCTGTTGGATGAGCCAACCGCCGGTATGAACCCCAATGAAACTGCTGCATTGACCAAATTTATTCAGCGTGTCCGCGATGAGTTGGATATTACCATTTTGCTTATTGAACATGATATGCGAGTGGTTATGGGTATCTCCGAAGGTATTACTGTGCTGGATTATGGTCGTAAAATTGCCGAAGGTTCGCCTGCTGAAATTCAAAACAATCCTAAAGTCATCGAGGCTTATTTGGGTCGTGGCGCTGCCGGGTCAGCCACCAATGATAACCGGACAACCCAGGTAAAAACTTCAACTACGTAATTTACAATAAGGTATAAACTGCAATATGACCTTACTAGAGGTTGAAAAAGTACATAGTTATTATGGCAATATCCACGCCTTGAAGGGGGTTTCGATTTCTGTAGAAGAAGGCGAAATTGTCACCTTGATTGGGGCGAATGGGGCTGGTAAAAGCACAACCTTAAAAACCATTAGCGGCATTGTACGGCCTCGCCAGGGAACTGTACGGTTGGCCGGAGAAGATTTGGCCCAATTTCCAGCGCACGAAATTGTTGAAAAAGGTATCTCCCAGGTTCCCGAAGGGCGAGGGATTTTTGCTCGCCTGTCCGTTATGGAAAATTTAGAGATGGGCGCTTATGTCCGTGATGATGCTCAGCGCATTGCCCAAGATATCGAACGTGTATTTGCAATCTTTCCCCGCCTAAAAGAGCGTCGCAAACAGGTGGCCGGAACATTAAGCGGGGGTGAGCAGCAAATGCTTGCTATGGGGCGGTCGCTGATGGCCCGTCCTAAAGTGTTACTGCTTGATGAGCCGTCAATGGGCCTGGCTCCAATCTTGGTTGAGGGTATCTTCGAGACCATTAAGAATATCAATAAAGAAGGCACTACCATCTTACTTGTCGAGCAAAATGCTTTGATGGCCCTTCAAGTGGCTAATCGTGGCTATGTTATTCAAACAGGCGAGATTGTTTTGGATGACGATGCCAAAGCTTTGCAGACCAATGAGACTGTACAGAAAGCCTACCTCGGTATAGATTGAATTTCCCACCCTACGATGACCTACTGTCCCCTTTTACTGCGAAATGCTGATGGCAAGCGCCTCAGGTTCCCGGACAATAATCGACTCGTAGTGAATGTGGGCCAGAGTCTCGTCAAAGGTCTCGGCATAAAAGCCGACTTGGCCGCTGGCATAATCCCCATCGCTCACCTGAGCTAATAGATCGCCATTAACATAGAACTCAAAATTACTGCCGTTGGCATCTACCTGTAAGTCATCTGCCTGTTCTGGCACAAAGCCTGCCGGGGCAAAGCCCTGGAGGCTTTCAACCGTTCCCCGGCCCAACTCCTGTATACCACTGGGGGTACTTTTCAGGGCTGCCCAAGTTCCACTGCGGGGCGACACAGTAAAGGCATAGTACTCATTTTCCGAGACCCGACGCACCACCAAGCCATACCGATACCCTTCTGTGTCGGTATCAGTATGATCGACAAAGGCTTCGCTTTCGACACTGACATCGGAAAAGTTCTGTCCGTGAGTGACAACGACATTTGTATTGGCTTCTCTTGGTTCAACATGGTAATAGTCTGGTGGATGATAGCCTATCCGATAGGGCTGACCTTCTACGTCTTCATTAGGCCAGCCGGTCGCCGGGTCTGTGAACTCATCATCTAAGAGAACTTGTACGGGCGGAGCCTCAAATTCCCGGACAGTTATCGACTCATAATGAATATGCGCCAGAGTCTCATCAAAAGTCTCGGCATAGAAGCCAACTTCGCCACTGGCATAATCCCCATCACGTACTTGAGCCACCGCATCACCATTGATGTAGAACATAAAGCTGCTGCCACCCGCGTCTACCCGCAGGGTGTCTTTCTTTTCTGGCACAAAGCCTGCCGGGGCAAAGCCTTGCAGGGTATCAACTTCTCCGGTAATCAACTCTTCCAGGCCACTAGGGGTACTCTTCAATACCGCCCAGGTTCCACTGCGGGGCGATACAGTAAAGGCGTAATACTCATTTTCTGAGACCCGTCGCACCACCAGGCCATACCGATAATCGCCTGTTTCTGTATCGGTGTGATCGACAAAGACCTCGCTTTCGGCACTCACATCGGTGAAATTGTCTCCTTGGGTGGCTACGACATTTGTATTGGCTTGTCGTGGCTCAACATGATAATAGTCTGGCGGATGATAGCCAACCCGATAGGGCTGACCTTCTACGTCTTCATTGAGCCAGCCGGTCGCCGGGTCCGTAAAATCATCCTCGAAAAGCAACCGGGCCTGTACCGGGGCCTCAGCTTGGCGGATAGCTATCGACTCATAATGAATATGGGCCAGAGTCTCGTCAAAGGTCTCGGCATAGAAACCAACTTCACCACTGGCATAATCCCCATCACTCACCCGGCCTACCGAGTCGCCATTAACATAGAACTCAAAGTTGCTGCCGCTGGCATTCACCCGCAAGGTGTCTGCCTGTTCCGGCACAAAGCCGGCCGGGGCAAAGCCTTGCAGGGTGTTAACTGCTCCGGTGGCTAACTGTTCTATGCCATTGGTGGTACTCTTCAATACCGACCAGGTTCCACTGCGGGGCGACACGGTGAAGGCATAATACTCGTTTTCCGAGACCCGACGCACCACCAGGCCATAGCGATAATCGCCTGTTTCTGTATCGGTGTGATCGACAAAGACCTCGCTCTCGACACTGACATCAGTGAAATCGTCCCCTTGGGTGGCTACGACCCTTGTATTGGCTTGCCGTGGCTCAACATGATAATAGTCTGGCGGATGATAGCCAACCCGGTAGGGCTTACCTTCTACATCTTCATTGGGCCAGCCGGTCGCCGGATCGGTGAAGTCATCCTCGTAGAGCAGTCGGGCTTGTGTTATTTCAGCCTCTCGAACAATCAACGACTCATAATGAACATGAGCCAGAGTTTCATCGAAGGTCTCGGCATAAAAGCCTACTTGACCACTGGCATAGTCTCCATCGCTAACGTGGGCTACCGAGTCGCCATTAACATAGAACTCAAAGTCACTGCCACTGGCATTTACCCGCAGGGTGTCTTTCTTTTCCGGTACAAAACCGGCCGGGGCAAAGCCTTGTAGGGTGTTAACTTGGCCCGTGGCTAACTCTTCTAAGCCGCTGGAAGTGCTCTTCAATACTGCCCAGGTTCCACTGCGGGGGGCCACAGTAAAGGCATAATACTCATTTTCCGAGACTTGCCGTACCACCAAGCCGTATCGATACTCTCCATTTTCTGTATCGGTGTGATCGACAAAGGCTTCGCTCTCAACACTGACATCGGCAAAATCCTGGCCGTGCGTGACAACAACACTTGTATTAGCCTGGCGCGGCTCAACATGATAATAGTCTGGGGGATGATACCCATATCGATAGGGTTGACCTTCTACGTCCTCATTCGGCCAGCCACTTGCTGGGTCTGTAAAGTCATCCTCATATAGAATAGCTGCTTCTGTGATACTCACTTGATCGGCTGCGCACCGAAAACCAGCCGATTGAATTAAAGACTCCTGATCAGCCGGACCTTCCAGACGATAGGCCATATCCTTGAGAAATCCATTTTCACCGCCACGAAGAATCCGATCACCGTCTGCGATGGGCGCGTAAGCCTCACCAACCCACTCCCAAACATTACCGGCCATATCATAGGCCCCAAAGGCGCTGCGATCACCTGGGACGGTGCCGACAATATGAGTGCCACTACGGGGGAGTTCAACAGCTCGTTGGTCATCACCCCACGGGAACAATGAGCCTTCAGGACCGCGCGCGGCAACTTCCCACTCAGCCTCGGTTGGCAGGCGTTTGTTGGCCCACTCGCAATAGGCCGTTGCCAACTCCCAGGTGACGCCCTTAACCGGGTGATTCTCTTTTCCACTAGGCATGTTTCCATCTGACCAACTTGTGGGAGGGGGATTGCCGGTATCAGCCAAAAACGCCGCATAGTCGGCATTGGTCACTTCATACTGGTCAATCCATACCTCGTTTAGTTCCACTTGTTCTGGGGGGATATACTCGTGGCTCGGCGCATCGCGACCAACCGTATAAGTGCCACTATCAATTTTTACCATTCCCACAGCAGAGGGTAAGTTTAGCGCTTCGGCTGAGACCTGTTGCGCCTCTTCTGTAGAGGTTGGTGTTTCCTCTTCAGAGACCTGGGCTTGCTGTTCGGGCACGGCTGTTGCCGCTTCTTCGACAGCTACCGGCGTCTCACCTTCCCCACCTGAAGAATCACCTGAGAATAACAAGAACGCGCCCACCCCCAGAATAACAATCAAGACAAGGGCGGCTGCCCCAATAAGCATAAGGTTGCGGTTAATTGGCAAGGTGGCCTGGGCAGGCGCGGCAGTTGGTTCTGGGATAGTAGGCATTGACGGCACAGTAGATGGGGGCGGCTTTACGCCTGAAGGCTCTGTACTTTGCCGTCGTCCTCTGGACGAGACGGTTCTTTGAGCATCTCCAACTGGTGCTGCCGATTGCCCTAGCCGGTTAATTAATTTCAAAGCTGCCGACATATGAGCGGCTGATTGGTAGCGATCATTACGGTCTTTAGCCAGGGCTTTATCGATAATCTCAACCAGTTCATCGGGGACATTACGTTGAATCTGGCGGATATCAGGCACCGGCTCATTCACATGTTTCATCAAGATAGCCACGGTTGTATCTGCCTCAAAAGGTGGATGACCGGCTAACATCTCATACAGCATCACCCCCAGAGCGTAAATATCACTTCGTTCATCGGGGCGGTCTCCCCGGGCCTGTTCGGGCGACATATATTTCGCAGTGCCGATGATAGTTCCGGTAGCGGTATGCTCTGTCCCGGTCAGCATTTTAGCTACCCCAAAATCCATCAATATTGGCTGACCGTTAGGCGTTATCATCACATTGGCAGGCTTGAGGTCGCGGTGAATCATATCATGGTCGTGGGCATAAGCTACTGCGTCGCATACTAAGGCCATAATGCGGATGGTTTCGGCGATTGGGGATTGCTGATTCTTATCATGAAGGGAGTTGAGCTTGCCTTTTAAGGTATCACCCGGAACGTACTCCATCACCATATAGTAGAGATTGTCTTCATGGCTAAAGTCATACACCTGAACAATGTTAGGATGGCGCAATTGGGCCACCGCTGTTGCTTCTTGTTCAAAGCGCCGCACAAATTCTGGATCCCGAGACAGGTGGGTATGTATCAATTTTATAGCGACGGTGCGCTTCAAATTGGGGTCGCTCGCTTTGTAAACGGTGGACATGCCACCTTGATCGATAAATTCTTCAATGACATAGCGGTCGCCAATTGTTTGTCCTAGCCAATCTAAGTTTGGTTTAGGTTTAGCCATCGTGGAATCTCCATTAGATAAGAAAAATTAAAAAAACATATAATTCAGCCACAGTATGGGGTTAGACAGAGCGGAAATATTCAGTGCTGTTTAATCAAATAAAAATACCACAGCAATGTGGAATAAAATGTGGGTTTGGTTAAATTAGAGCCTCGATTGAAACATTAAAACTATAACTAAAAGTATAGGTCGAAATGTCTCGTCCGTCAAGCCCCATTAAGTCCTATATTAAGCCAATATTCGGCTCTGTCAGTATGAAAGTCTTATTCGGAGTACCGCCGTTCACCAGTGGGGATGGCGAAGGGAAGCCAATTTTCTTGGGGCGCGAGAGGACAATGCCAGCGGGGGTTATAGGCACAGGAAGGATTGTAAGCATAGTTAAAATCGATAACCAGACAGGAGCCTTCTTGACCTAAGTCGGCATGTTTGATGGTGTCTAGCAGATAGCGGCCTCCGCCATAGGTAGTGGTTCCATTAGTCAAATCACGAAAGGGCAGAAAAACCCCACCGCCATATCCCAAGATCCAAAAGAGAGATAAAGTGACGTTTTGGCCTGCGACCTCGAAGTGAATTTTGCCGAATCGCTGCAAGCGGGTCACACCATCGTCTTGTAGGGCTACCTCAATCACATCAGGTTCTACATCTGTATCTACAGGCAAGACAAAACGCCAGGCTGGATCATAGGGATAATAAGGGAGGCCAGTAAAATCAGCCTGTTGCTCTGCTGAAAGGGCCGATAGGGTATGTGTTTTGAAAAGTATATCTCGCGCCTGCCGAAATTGCTTATTTCGGTCGGCAAAACTTGATTGGGATTGGCGCACCCGCGCGTAGAGGTCGCTTACGGTGCGCCGGTAATCTAACAGCTCCTCAAACGGCGAGCGGGTTAATATGTTTGGCTGGTGCATTGTGATTGTCATTTAAGTGTCTGCTCCTGATTCTTCGGTGAGAGCTTAATTATACTCATTATTGACAACCACAACGTTAGAAATCTTACATTTCTCTTTATTTCTTGGTCACTCGTTTTGCCATATAAATATCCGGCTTGCCCGGGCCATTAGCATCCGGCAGCACCCCAACAATAGTGAAGCCGAGCTTTTGATAAAATTCGTAGGGGTGGCCTCGCAAATTGCGAATGTTATTTAGGTGTTTCAAAACATTGGGATACAAATCTATACCGGAGAGGGAGGTCATATTATCCTCATCATCCGTGCCCAGCCAAAGGGTCAACCCGCCGCGTTTGCTAACCTCTGTTTCTAAATCTGTCACCAAGGCCCGGCCAATTCTCTGCCCTTGATGATCAGACCGCACAACCAGCGGGTGAAGCTCCCAGACGTACCCATCATACTGCTTAATGCCGCCTATCCAACCGAGGACTTCACCGCTATCGCTGATAGCCACCCGGCTTATACGGTCTAGACCAAATGACTCATTGACCTCCGGCAAAGCGGCCTCCAAATTGGGCCAGGCATCGGGCCAATGCTCCTTGAAACCCTCAACCAGCAAGGATGCAGTCTGTTGGATGGCCTGTTGATTATTGGGGTTAAGATCAATAATTTGTACCATCGGGGTTTTATACTAACTTCCCCTCGGCATAGCGCTGGCGAATCACCTTTTTATCAAATTTGCCCACGCTGGTCTTAGGTACTTCATCAATAAAGATGAACTCATCGGGCAGCCAAAACTTGGCGAAGTTTGGGGCAAGATATTCCCTTAATTCTTCAGCCGTCACCGGGTTTGTGTTCGAAGCCAAAACAACTATAGCCAGAGGGCGCTCATGCCATTTCTCATCCGGTATGGCGATGACGGCCGCTTCCATAACTTCGGGGTGGGCCATCAGGGCATTTTCAAGGTCTACACTCGAAATCCACTCGCCCCCACTCTTCACTAAATCTTTGGTACGGTCTGTAATCTGCATGTAGCCGTCTTTGTCAATGGTGGCTACATCACCGGTACGAAACCAACCGTCTTCAGTAAAGTTATCCGGGGTAGGTTCTACCCTGTAGTAACTCTTAATAATACAGGCTCCACGGACCTGGACTTCGCCCATTGTTGTTCCATCACGGGGTAGCTCTTTATTTTCATCGTTGGCAATGCGCATCTCAACGCCGGACAAGGCATACCCTTGTTTTGCCCTGATATCTAGCTGTTCGTGCTTTGGCAGTGCAAGGTGATGCCGATACAATTTAGAGACTGTACCTAAAGGTGACATTTCGGTCATACCCCAGGCGTGCAAAGCATTTACGCCAAAATCTTTCTCATAGCTTTCAATCATACTGCGTGGCAAGGCCGACCCGCCAATAACCAGGGCGCGTACGCTGGAAATGTCGCGGGGATTGGCCTTGAGTTCATGGTAAACACCGGTCCAAATGGTGGGGACGCCGTTGGCTACGGTAATTTTTTCTTCGGCCAGCATCTCTACTAAGGCAGGCGGTTGGAGATGCGAACCAGGCATAACGACATTGGCTCCGGCAAAAACGCAGGAATAAGGAAAACCCCAGGCCATTACGTGAAATTGAGGGACGATGGTTAAGACCACATCATGTTCGGTAAAGCCCAGACAACTGGCCTGGTTCGTATAAACCGCATGTAGATAAGTTGATCGGTGGCTAAAAAGAGCGCCTTTGGGATTTCCAGTAGTGCCGCTAGTATAGCACATGCCAGCGGCCATGTTTTCATCGGTGATGGCCCATTCGAAATCATCGTCAACCTCGGTCATCAACTCTTCGTAATGAGAAATGTTAGGGAGTTTCGTTTCAAGCCCTGAGTCGGCATTGAATACCACATATTGCTCCACACAATCCACCCGGTCGGCGATTTGCTCGAATAAAGGCACCAGTGAGCCATCGATAAATACCACTTTGTCTTCGGCATGATTGACAATATAGGCAAGCTGGTCTGTGGATAAACGGATATTTAGGGTATGGCAAACTGCCCCGCTACAGGGAATAGCATAATATAATTCAAGGTGTTGATAGGTGTTCCAGGCGAAAGTGCCTACCCTATCACCCGGTTTGACTCCTAGCTTATTGAGTACATTAGCCAGTCGCTTAACCCGGCGATACATATCGGCGTAGGTATAGCGATGCATTGTGCCATCGGGGAGCTTGGTACTGACCTGGCTATGTGGAAACATACGGTTTGCATGTTCCAAAATGTGATCAATTGTCAGGGGGTAATTCATCATTAGACCTTGCATAGCAGATACTCCTTTGTATTAGTTGAAAATGTTTTCTCAGCGCCACCGATGATTTTGTATAGTACACTTTTATCGCAATTCGGGCAATCATATATTAGTTCTGAAATGGTACAAAGAGTTCCGAAACGTACCGCTAACCTCTAATTAGTTAAATATCTTGATTGCCTTGTATTGCTATTTTGCATTAATAAAAAATTGTCTTAAAATGGGGCTTGAGGGTATCAGGGATAATTTTCACAATTCAATAGACAATATTTCATCTTTCTTCTACCAATAATTGATCAGCATATTTAGTGCCTCCTCCAACAACAGCCAGGTATTATTATCGACCTCAGCAGCGATCAAAAATAGTCGGGATATCACCTAAAGAAATACACCTTGTTTGCCCTTATGTAAACTTGATATTATTCAAACCATAACAACATTATAGAAACAACACCATCGATGCTGATATGTTTCAAAATTTTCCGTTATTTGACCAGATAACCCGGACCAAAATTATTTTACCACGCCGCCGGGCCGATTTGCTATCCCGCCAACGGCTGGTCGATGATTTTCATGAGTTGCTAGATTACAGATTAATTATTATCACGGCTCCAGCCGGTTATGGTAAAACCTCTTTATTGGTTGATGTAGCCCATCAAATTGAACTCCCGGTTTATTGGTACGCCATTGACCCTCTCGACCAAGACCCACAACGTTTCATCGCCCACTTTATTGCCGCTATTGCTCATGGCTGTCCCGGCTTTGGACAACAGTCTGCCGCAGTCCTTGAAAGTACAACCCTTGAAACATCCGACTTAGACCGTCTGGTTAGAGTACTTGTCAACGAAGCCTATGAACATCTTCAGGAACACTTTATTTTTGTATTAGATGACTTTCATTTCATAAACAATAAAAAGATCCTTTATTTCGTCAATCAGTTTGCTCAAGTGGTTGATGAAAATTGCCATCTGGTCATCTCCTCACGTTCACTCCTGGCCCTCCCCGATTTGGTCTTAATGGTAGGCCGTACTCAGGTGACAGGGCTGGGCTTGAATGATTTGGCTTTTCAGGCTGATGAAATTCAAGCCTTAATTTTGCAAAATTATAACGTATCTATAGCGCAAACAATGGCTGAGGAACTGGCCCAAGAAACTGAAGGCTGGATCACAGGCCTGCTTTTATCCGCTCATACGATGTGGCAGGGGATGGCCGACCGGTTGCGCTTAGCCCGGATATCGGGTGTTGATATGTATGATTATTTAGCCCAACAGGTTCTTGAACAGCAGTCTCCTATAGTGCAAGATTTTTTACTCCGTACCGCCTTACTTGAGGAGTTTGATGCTGATTTATGTTTGGCTGTCTTGGGGCCAGCCGAATACCCAAATGGCGAGAATTGGTCGGATCTAATGGATACCATTGTCCGGAACAACCTGTTTGTGGTACCGGTGGATGACAAAGAAACCTGGCTGCGTTACCATCACCTTTTCCAAGACTTTTTACAAGGCCAGATGGAAGCCGAACGACCAGACGAAAAGGCGGATATCCTGCGGCGGCTGGCAATTGTATATAGTGAACGAAATGCTTGGGAAAAGGCTCACGATTTGTACCACCGCCTGGGTAATACACAAGCCATAGCAAATCTGATAGAACAAGCTGGTTTGTCACTGGTAAATAGTGGTCGATTTATGACTCTAGGTACATGGATTGACACTCTGTCTGATGAGATATTATTCTCGCGCCCCTTCCTTCTCACTCTACGAGGTTATGCTGCTGTGATGTTAGGTGAGGTAAAGCAAGGGCTAAAGAAGCTAAACCAGGCAGAGGCCGCCTTCCGAATGACCGATGATGTACCTGATTTGATCCGTACCCTGGTGTGGCGAGCAGGCGTCAAACGCCTGTTGGGAGAATATCGAGCATCGCTGGATGATGTTGATGGGGCGCTGGCCCTAGCTGAAACAGAAAAGAGTATGTCCACTCTCCAAGCTGATGCCTTAAGAGTTAAAGGGGTCAGCTTAGATGCAGCGGGGCGTTCGCATGAAGCTATTGCGTGTTACAAACAATCGCTAGATATTTTTAAGACGCTTTATGATCCAGAAATGATGGCACGACTTTACCTAGATTTGGGTCTGGCCCATATGCGTGTTGGTCATTATGGACAGGCTCTGGTCCATTACAATTATGCGCTTGACCACTGGCAAAAGACAGGCAACATCGTCCGACAGGCTAATCTCCTCAATAATTTGGGTGTTCTCTACCACCTCAAAGGAGATTATGAGCAGGCCGTAGCTATATTGGAGAAAGCTCTCATTTGCGCCCAACAGAGTGGACATACTCGTATGGAAGCATTCATATTGTGTGGCATTGGAGATATATATGCTGACCTGGGCGCGCTAGATACTGGCCGTACTATTTACCATCAAACCCGTACGATTGCCCAATATCTCGATCACCGCTTTTTATTGTTCTACCTTGACCTGGCTGAGGCGGCCCTAGCTCGACTACAGGGGGATTTGGCCCAGGCACAGGCCTTGTTAGATTCTGCCGGTCAATTAGCTCAAGAGAAGAATTCTAGTTATGAACAGGGGCTATATCACTTGGAGGCGGGGCGGCTGGCTTTAACCGAGGCTCGTGGGCCAGAGGCAGTTGCATATTTGAAAGAAGGTGCCCATCTCTTTGATGAGAGTGGTCAACAAGTTGAGGCAGCTTGTGCCTATCTTGACCTGGCCAGAGCTTACCAAATGATAGAAGACAGACAAAGAGCCTTAGAGCATTTGGGATATACCTTCCGTTTCGTATCCAACCTGGAAAATCAACATCTTCTTGTGGCGGCTGGTCGAGAGGCTATGCCCCTGTTGAAAATGGTTCGGAGTGATAAGAGGCTCGGTAGCCAAGTAACCCGGCTTCTCAAGCAGATGGTTGACTTTGAGCAAAATATTCCATTCCTACGTCGCAAATTACGACGGCAAACCTCCCTTGTCCCTTTTGCGCCTCCCAAACTGGCTGTTTGTGTCTTGGGCAAGACGGAAGTAAAGCTAGACGGAAAATTGGTAACCACCTCTGAGTGGCAAACCCAGCGGCGGGTACGCGAGTTTTTCTTTCATCTTCTAGCTCACCCAGATGGATTAACGCGGGAGGCCATTGGTGCTATTTTCTGGCCCGATAGCTCGGCATCCCAACTAAAATTGCAGTTCAAAAACACTATCTACCGGCTGCGACGGGCTTTGGATAAAGAGGCCATTATCTATGATGTCGACAAAGACCGATACTACTTCAATCGACAGTTGGATTATGAATATGACGTTGAAATGTTTCACAAGGCAATGAATCAAGCCCAAGCAGCCAAAACGAGACGGCAACAGGCCGCCGCTTACGAGGCCGCGATTGATCTATACCAAGGGTCTTATTTATCAGAGATAGATGGAGTCTGGGTTTGGCCAGAACGAGAACGATTGGCCCAGGCCTATCTTGAGGCAAACTTAAAACTGGCTGAGTTTCATCTGGAAACGGACAACTATGAAGTAGCCCTGGAATATTGTCACGTCGCTTTAACCGAAGACCCTTGTTTAGAACAGGCTCATCGTCAGGCTATGGAAATCTATGCCAGGTTGGGCAATCGAGCGGCAGTCATTCGCCAATTTGAACAATGTCAACAAGCCTTGTTGACAGAATTAGATGTGCCGGTTTCGCCGCAAACCAAACACTTATATGAGCGCCTCATCCGTTAAAACGGCTCTCTTTAGCAGATCTACTTTAAAAACATCGGTTCTTGAGCCGGTGTTTTTTGTTTTGTTGGCAACAGGTTTCTTACAAGAGCCTATTTAGGAGCCTGTAGGAGCCTGTTTAGGAGCCACCTTCGGCGACCGCCCTATGTGATACTTGTCTCATAACAATAATTTAATCTTCCATATTAACAAAGGAGACAGGTAACCCATGAAACGCAATATTCAGCAATTAAAATCAACATTGGGGCAAATGGATCAACGTCATGTACGTATCGGTCTGTTGGTATTAACATTGGTTCTCTTTGTATTAGGGGCCGGTGCACCTGGTGAAGGGAGTTGCTGTTAGGGATACAAAAGGATGATTTTACTCTGGGCTGTTATTATTGGATTGCTGGCTGGTTCAATTCGAGCCTGGGTTGGGGGACGTCCTTTGATATCTCCCGACCTGAGGCTTATCTGGTTGGTGCCTGTGGCCTTGGTACCCCAGGTATTAGCCTTTTATATACCGACTATAGCCAGTATATGGGCTGATAATATTGTAGCCACAGGGCTGGTCGTGTCCCAGATGCTCTTGTTGGTCTTTGTCTGGTTTAATCGTCGCCAGCCTGGCTTTTGGTTGTTGAGTCTCGGCCTAGCCTTGAATTTGTTGGTCATTATCCTCAACGGGGGCTTGATGCCCATCAGCCCAGAAACAGTGACAAAGCTCTTGCCAAATGCCGCCCCGAATACTTGGGAGCTTGGCAGCCGGTTGGGGAGAAGCAAAGATATTGTGTTACCCGTAGTAGAAACCCGGTTGTGGCTACTATCTGACCGTTTTTTATTAACTTTACCGAATCGGGTCGCCTTTAGCCTGGGCGATGTGTTCGTTGCCACCAGTACAATTTGGTTTTTATGGGCGATGGGCGGGCCGAAACGATATAGTAGCCCTATGCTTAATTTCCTTTGTTTACTCAGACAAAATTAAGCAAAGTTATGATTATTTAAAAACCATGAATAAACATATATTCCCTTTGGAACAAACAAGTCAAGGTAAGATATCCCCCTCTTCTCCTTCCCTCTCGCCAAATGGGGAATTGAGCCGCTTGATTGCTGCTGCCGTAGTTGACCAGAGGTTCCGTGAACTATTACTGGAGAATCCAGTAGCCGCCTTAGAGTCAAATTATGGGAGCGAGTCATTTCATCTAACCCCCGAAGAAAAAGCCCTGGTTTTATCCATACAATGCCCCACATCGTTGGCCGACTTTGCTGAACAGCTTACCAAAAACTACCTCAAAGCCAATCGAAAATCCAAACCCTCGCAGGATTAGGCTCTGAATGCCAATAAACTCTACTGATAAAGACAAATTTTCGATATAGACTATAATACGCTTGTTTGATTAACTTTTTCAAGTAGAATACCTGGTTATTCACTTTTCGAAATTTTGCACCTTCAGTAGAGCAAAACATGGCCTTTGAGGACCGAATCCGTCTCCCGACGCTCAATTTAATCCATCGTCGCCTACGCTTGCTTAATATGCTAGATGATTTTGTTGAGGCAGATAATCGTCTCATTACTGTCTACGCCCCTGGTGGATATGGAAAATCTATTTTGTTGGCAGATTTTGCCCAGACGACAGATCTGCCAGTCTGTTGGTGTTCGTTGGAGCCGGCAGACCGCGACCCTACATCTTTTTTAAACCTTCTAGCTTATAGCATTATTGACCGTTTTCATGAGGTTGAACCTGATGGATTGCTTAGGCTGGTAAAACGTGGCGATACCCAAAGTAGTGTTCATCGTATTGCCCAGGAACTGGCCGATGTGGGCCCGCATATCATAATTATTGATGATTATCATAAAGCGGTGAGCGCCGGTATGACTCTGGCTTTAAATAGGCTGTTGGATCAACTACCTGAAACTAGCACAATGATAATAGCCGCTCGTGGCGACCTTACGTTGGAGACAGGTCAAATTATTGACTTGTTAATTGCCGAACGTGCTGTGGGTCTATCTGAAGAAGAGCTCCGTTTCACCGGTCAAGAGTTACAACGAGTCATCCGCAAGCGGTTTGGTCGGCGCATAGATCTCAATAGCGCCGAAGAAATAGCCCAGGCTACTGATGGTAATATCGCCCAGATATTATTAACTGGGCACGTCATGCACGCCGAAAAAATTGTTGGTAATTTGCGACAGCGCCTAGGTGATGATCGAGAGGTTATCTATCACTATTTGGCCGAAGAGGTTTTTGATAAGCAACCACCCGCGATACAGAACTTTTTGGTACAGACGGCTATTTTACCGGATATGACCACCCAGTTGTGCAATGAGCTTTTAGAAACTACCGAAGCCCAATCTTATATTGAAGATTTGGTACGCAGCGATCTGTTTATTGCTCAGGTGGGAGCCGGCTTTAGATACCACGACCTTTTTGCCGAGTTCTTGCGAGCCAAGTTAGCCAAAGATGCAAAGATTCATCGCCAGGTTTCAATCAAGGCTGCCAATCTTTTGGCCGAACGATCTCGCTTTGAAGAGGCTACAAACTTGTATCTCTCCGTTCAGGCATGGGATGAGGCGGCAAACTTGCTTGAAACGACCGGAAAGTTCTTTTACGATACCGGTCGGGCCTTAACCGTAAATAACTGGCTAGAGCAGATGTCAGAGGAGGAATTGGATCAACATCCCCAGTTACTATTACTGCACGGCCAAGTTTTGGGAAATGACCTAAGCGAACCCAAAATGGCTATGATGTGCTTCAAGCGTGCAGAAGAACAATTTCGTAAGCTAGATGATATGGTTGGAGTTGCCAATTCCCAGGTTTGGCAATCAATCATTTTGCGTGTAATGGGACAGGCAAAAGAAAGCTTAAAAATCGCCAAGAATACACTTAACCAGCTTCAATCCTTAAAGGCAAGTGAGCATACAATTGCCAATGCTATAAGAAATCGCGGAATGGCTTACTGGATTACAGGCAATGTATCAGAGGCCACGCAAGATTTCCGTCGAGCTCTGGAGCTATTTGAGTTACTCGGTGATACCTATAGAGTAGGAATGTGTCATCACGAAATCGGGATTTGTTTATTCCAACAGGGAAATATTAGTGGCGCCGACCATCACTATAGAGAGGCTATCCGTATTTGGGAGACTTTGGGCAATGCCAATGATTTGGCCAATACCTTAAATAGTCTGGGAGTATCCTTGCAGGCCATGGGACAGTATGAAGAGGCTCTGAATTACTTTAATGACAGCCTCGATATTGCTCTCCAAATTGGGTCGCCTCGCCGGGCTGCCTTTGCCCAGGCTGGCATTGGCGATGCTTATCTGGGGCGCCAAGAATTTGAACGGGCTATTGAAGCATACAAAATTTCAATGGGATTGACCCAAGAAGCAAGCATCCAGTCGCTGGAAGTTTATAACATGGTTAAATTGGGTGAATGTTATTACCAGCAGCAGAACTTGACTCAGGCTCTTACCTTGAGCACCCAAGCCAAAGAAATCGCTACAGAAATTGGCCTCGTCTTCGAAAAAGGAATGGCCATCACACTCCAAGGTAAGATATATGTGCGCCGGGCAGAGTATGCGGCCAGTTGCGGTCTGTTCGCCGAAGCCTCGGCCTGTTTGGCCGGAACCGATGTGTTAGAACAGGCTAAGGTCAGGTTGTGGTGGGGTTATGTCCTACTGCTTGATTTAAGAACCTTAGCCGCGTTTGAACAGTTGCAGGAGGCGATCAGATTGGCTTTGACAATAGGCCAGTTGATACAGGGTTTGGGGCCAACGATAACCGAGACACAGCACTTGTTACGACACTTTTTACATTGGCCAGATACCTCTATTGGTACTCGCGATAGTATCCAATTGCTGCTGGCCCAAAGCCAAAAACGAATTAAAGATTCGCAGCCTGGGCTGCAGGTATTTGCTTTTGGGGTACCTTTTTTGGTTGTTGCTGGCAAATATAAACAATTTAGCCAACGGGGTGGAATACGTAAAGCGCCGGAGTTTCTACTCTATCTGCTTCTACAGGGGCAAGATGGCGGTTGCCGTTGGGGTGAGGTCAGTGCTGATCTATGGCCCGACCTGGAACGTAGTAAAGCCTCAAGTAGCTTCCACCAAAACTTGAAACGGTTACGGGATATTATCTTCGAAGATCCCGACTATATTGTCGTTCGTGATGATTATTACCAGGTTAATCCCCAATACTTTGAGTGGTGTGATGTGCTGGCATTTGAAACTCTTTTTGCACGAATAGCTACAGCGACTTCGGAAGAAGTCTTACCTTTACAGCTTGAAATGATCGCTTTATATCATGGCGAGTTCTTAGCCGGTTTTGAACTGAGTGATTGGGGCGCTTCCTACCGGGCCTTAAGCGAGTCCAGATTTCTGCAGACCGTTGAACTGGCCAGCGAGCAACTGCTTCGAGAGAATGTACCTCAAGAAGCGCTAACCCTCATCGACAAGGGACTGGCGCAAGACTATTTTCGTGAGGATTTGCATCGCACTGCTTTTCGAGCTTACGCACAACTAGGTTTGTATGACCACCTGGCAGCATACCATGATCAAATACATCAAGTTTTTGAACGCGAGTTTGGCGCACCTCTAGATCCCTTAACGGAACAACTTTACGAGCAGCTTATGGCGAAGAGATAGCCTATCCCACTCAATGACTACATATGGCACCACTATAGCCTTGTTGTTTTGTTCGTTTGGGGTGTTTTTCGCACTTGTTCCAAAAAATCTCATCAAAGAGTTTATCCTTCAATCGTCATTGTTTTCTCCCTGCTTCGTCATCAATTTTTGATAAAGTGGTCGTAAATCGATCTTAATTAAGACCTGCTTATAAAGATTAAAGTGGAAGCAGCGTTCCTCGTCTCGCCTAAAACACCCTGGTTCAACATCACTGAAATCTCGAATCCGCTCTAAACCCCTTTCTTGCTTCTTCGTATAGTCCTGCTGAAAACTGTAAGAGACAATATGATATTTTATTAAAGGGAAGTGAAAATATTTGATATTAGAAATGACAAATTTGGGTTTGTCATTCCTACTTACAGATAGGAGGAGAAATAATGTTACAAAGAGTTAAACTTACGGTGACTCAGTTACTTGCTGACCCTAATTCACGAACTATTTTAATCTTATCTATAGTACTGGTGGCGATTCTTGCCGGTGGTGCTCCCAACGATGGGGGTTTTTAGACAACCTCAAAGAGCACCTATAGTACTATAAAATCCAGACAAGGAGTTGGCTAACCATGAAATCCATACCCAATCGGCCAGCTATCTCAGATGTGCTTATTAAAGCTAGTGCCAATGCTACATTTCGATCTCTGCTTCTCAATGCATCCAATGAAGCTTTGGCCGGGATGAATTTACCACCAGAAGATGTTAAGATTCTAACCGCGGTTCAAGCTCCTTCTTTAAAAGAGTATGCCCGTCAAATCAAAATGAGATTATTGCTTCATCAGGCCTGATGAAGAGTAAGAATTAATGGGGGGGGGATTATCAAAAGTGTTATTACCTTTGTAGGGTGCTCGATGATGAGTAAGCTTGGGAGAAGCCGAAAAAAATGAATGCAGCAGAACATAAAGTTACTCTTAATCTAAGTGAACATGATGCTTTAAAGCTACTTGTTCTAATCCGGAGAGAGCTTAATCAAGCGGAAACAATTTGGCAACCATATTGGGAGCGTTTAGCTCAATGTGTAGAAAGCAGTATTGAACGAGCCAGTTTCAATAAATTTAAACGAGGTAGTCATTCTCAGGACTTGTTTGACAAGCTATCATAAATTCCAGCCTTCAAATGATACTTATGGTGCTTGTCAACCTTGCTTAACATCAGAGGAAGGGTGTGGAATAACTCAAGGGGGATTTTAGTAAGTGATCTTAGTTTACGCGGTCATTCTGTTGATCATTGCAGCCCTTCTTTTCCGGAGAGACCTGAGTGCGATTGGGCAGACTTCTTTTCGAGGCGGATGGAAACTGGCCGTTACGATAGCCTCTTTGTTTGTTTTACAGGCAGCGACAGTTACATTTGTTGCGGGACAAACAATAACTCAAATGGCAATCTTGATACTATCACAGGTTGCTTTGGTATTGTTATTCCTCCTGAATTACCATATACCGGGTGCGAAAATATTTGCCCTGGGGATCATCCTTAATACGGTTGTAATGGTGGTTAATGGTGGCTGGATGCCCGTAACTCCGGAGACAGCCCAATTCGTTCATCCTGACCGAATTATTGAAATAGAATCCAAACCTTCAAGCAGCAAGAATATTGTGCTCCCCCGTTCCGAAACTAATCTATGGATTTTGTCCGATATTATTCGTGTGACCTTGCCCTGGCGTCGAAATGCAGTAAGTATTGGAGACATACTTTTGATTATTGGGGCTGGTCAATTCATTTTCCTCGCATCACCTAAAAAGAAAGACCGTTGGCAGGTTATTCATCAACCGCTAGAGGAAAACTGATTGCTACTACTGCCAATATATTGTATTATACCCTCGCTTTAGAAATTTCTATCCAAGTTATACACCCTACATCATATGCCCCGACAAACCATCAGTCTAAACGACGACCAATGGCGCTTTGGTCATGTGTCACCACATTCCTTCAATACTCCCGATGTATACGACCTACCTGCCGTTACCGAATGGCTACCGGCCACCGTTCCCGGCAATGTCCGCACCGATTTGCTGGCTCTTAATCGTATTCCCGATCCTCTTTTTGCCGAGGGTTATAAAGAGAGTCTATGGGTGGAAGAGGTCGATTGGTGGTACCAGCGCACCGTTGAGATTGATCAATTAGCCTTAGCCGGTAATGAGCGAGCCTTTATGATTTTTGAAGGCATCGACTATCTATCGGCCATCTTTGTCGATGGGCAAGAGGCGGCGCGTCATCAAGGTATGTTTTCCCGTCAAATTGTCGATATCACGGAGGCATTATTTTCAGGTGGAGGTCACGTAGAAATTGCGGTACGTCTGTGGGGCAGTAGCGCCCTACCCCGCCGCCGGTTGAGTTGGCCCCAACAGCTTTGGCAAAAAATTGCCGGAGCCTTGCATGGAAGTTGGACCGGCGTATACCCCGACCGTTCGGCTACCCTAAAATGCCAGATGTCGTATGGGTGGGATTTTGCTCCCCCTATCCGCACGATGGGTCTTTGGGATGATGTGTATCTGATTGTTACCGGCCCCGTCTTTATTGCGGAGGCCAGCACTATAGGCCAACCTGTTTTTAGCTCCCGCCCCCTCGCAAAAGGAGATTCGCAAAGTGGTATTTCGGCTGATTTCTCGATAAAACTAACGCTTGATAGCCATCAATCCTGCCAAGTCGAAGCGACTGTTACCATAACCCCGGCCAACTTTGCTGACTCGGGTACAGAAATATTTCTCTTTCCTCTGAATTTAGTGGCTGAGTGTAGTTCCCATCAATTGCAATTTCATTTGCCGGACACTGAACTCTGGCAGCCCTGGGACCGGGGAAAAGCTCATCTCTATGATCTGAACATCTCTCTGCTCAGTCCAAAGGGTGATATTTTGGATGAGGTAGAATTTCGTGCCGGCGTCCGTAGCGTCGAGCTGGACCGTTGGCAATTTATAATCAATGGGCAGCAAGAGTTTGTTCGGGGAGTTAATTGGGTGCCAGCCGATTGTTTTCCTGGTCGTTTGCGCCCGGCTGATTACAGGCGATGGCTTACTCTGGTTCGAGAAAGCGGGGCCAACTTCATCCGGGTATGGGGTGGTGGACTGCGCGAAAAGCAGGCATTTTACAATCTGTGTGACGAATTGGGCCTTCTTGTTTGGCAGGAGTTTCCTTTTGCCTGCATGTTTTTAGGCGCTTATCCCCGGCACCAAGCTTATTTAACCCTTGTCGAGGCTGAGTGTGGCGCCATTGTCCGGCAACTTTGCCATCACCCGTCGATTGTAGTTTGGTGTGGGGGCAACGAATTCAGCCGTTGGCGTAACCGCCCTGTGCTCAATACCCTGGCTGATATTATTCGGCAGCATGATGGCTCCCGGCCTTTCATTCCTGTCTCGCCCAGTTTCAACCAGGGTCACGACGCCCACAATTGGGATGTGTGGCATGGCGAAGCCCCATTTCAAGCCTACCAGTCCGAAACCGCCCATTTCTTGAGTGAGTTTGGGCTTCAGGCGCTACCTCATCTCGATACCCTTGCCGCCGCTCTCCCAGACCCCACGCAAGTGCAAAGCTGGGAAACTCACCACGCCGACCTGCAAAAACTATCTCGCTACATCTCTATTTTCAATAACCAATCCCCCATACCCGAAGAGGACTCTGCTATCAATTATCAATTCACAATTTACAATTCACAATTAGCGCAAGCCATCGCCCTCCAAACCGCCATCGAGCATATGCGCCGCCGAAAGGGGGAAGCGGGTGGGGTGTGCCTGTGGCAATTCAACGAACCTTGGCCCGCCATCAGTTGGTCGGTTGTCGATTACTTTGGCAACCCCAAGTTGGCCTACAAGGGCCTTTTGAGATGGTACAATCCAGTACTGATTAGCTTGAAGTTTCCCGTGGGACAACGTTGGCAGGCAGGCCAGACCTTCACCGCCGAGATTTGGGCTATCAACGACACCTTACAGCAGTACGGCAACTGCCAATTAGAAATTAGCCTGGATAATACCCCCATCCACAGCCAAACCCTCGACCTCCCCCCAGATAGTGCTCAATCTCTTGGCATATTGACCCACTACCTAACGGCTTCACCTCAGACCATCAGCCTGACCCTTCACTACAACTTCAACGTTCTATGCGAAAACAGCTACAATTTAAGTTGGTCTGATGCTTCACCGGGTAATCGTATCCGGCAGCTACGGCGACGCGTGGCCGATTGGGTATTGCGCTAGTGGGAGCAAGATGGGAAGTGTGATATAATATTCAAAGTCGCTATGTATTTACTAGCCAGGATTGGTTTGGAGGTGTTATTGCAATGAACTTTACCACAATTATCATTATTACTTTGATTGTTATCATCATTATCGCTGCCGTGGCATTTGGCATTTATAAAGCCGGATTTCGCACGACCAAAGTCAAGGTTAAAACCGGCCTCCTTGAGGCAGAGATGGAACGCACCCCAACTGGCGATAAAGACGATAAAGCAGAAGAACCTGTCCTACGCACCAAAGCCAGCCAGGAAGCCACTGACGGCGGCGTGATTCGTAAAAGTACCATCAAAGCTTCCGCCGATTCTGGAGTCGAAGCTATCCAAAAAGCCGAGGGTGAAGGCAGTCGGGTGGATGACTCTCGTATTGAGTTAGATTAACTCTATGGCCCATCTAAAATATTTCACCAATCGCGAAAGCCAAATTGCCGCCTTTGACAGCCTGTGGCAAAGCGACTCCCCTTGGGTTATTGTCTTTAGTGGCTTGAGCGGCAACGGCAAGAGCACGTTGATTGATTGGCTCATAGCCCATAAATGCCAGGGGAGAACACCGCTCAAAATCGATCTCTACAGTGGCCTGAATCTCGTAATATTCCTGGATCGG
>Ga0210124_1000412_pt1 | contig 22163 bp, 15 predicted proteins | sample Muzzi_PWC_D2_FD_185554 | JGI IMG/M metagenome (GOLD analysis project Ga0210124, IMG submission 185554) | Wetland microbial communities from San Francisco Bay, California, USA, that impact long-term carbon sequestration - Muzzi_PWC_D2 (SPAdes) | ecosystem: Environmental > Aquatic > Marine >... | reverse complement strand
TCGGTGGCCCTGGACACGTTGGACCCGACCATTAGCCCGGCCAAAAAGGCCGCGCTTCTGGCCTACCCTGATGTGGATGCAGGTGCGTTTGTCACTCAAAGTGAACCGGTCAAAATCCCATATAGCTCGGTATCTATGTCCGACTCCAATCAGACTTTCAATCTGGAGCAGATCGATACTATCCGGGGTAGCTACCTGAGAAAGCTCAATGGTAACAACGGCGATGTGGTCGTTTCCCCCGGGCAACCGCTTCAACCCTTGGTTTCAGTTAACCTGTCCGGCCAACCGCATGGAGCCACTATGGTACACGCCACTTTTCAGGATTTGGCAAACTTCGATCCAATCGTGACCAACCCGGCAACGGATACCACCCGGCTCGAATCGCTCTTAAATAAATCTCGCTGGTTACCACCCGCCGATGGGCTATGGGGTCTGAATCTGCTGGGGAGTACTCCCCACTTGAACATAATCCCGGCGCAATACAACACCCACGGGCGGATTGAGCGCAAGTATCTAACTATGGACTTGAAAGTCTGGGATTCTGACAGCAACGACTTCCAGGCGCCGGGTATCTGGCACCCACGTTCAACCTGTGATGATAGTGGGAATGTAACCTTCAGCATGAAGGTGGACGATGTCGATGGTATACAGTTGGTGAATATTGTCCATAATGGCACTCCAAATGAGTGGAACGCTACCGCAAACCTGACGGTGACTCCCCACCCAGATGGCGATGGCAGCTTCCTGGCGGAAGGCACATTCCCGCTCGGTTCTGGTGTACCGTACTTTGTCCAGGCGGTAGACGGCGTTGGCAATGTAAACTTCCAGACCAACTATGGCTTAAACTTCCTGACCTGCATGAATCTACCGGATGCCGTCAATAACCGGATTGATAATTCCTCACATACGCTGACCGTTCAGCTAGATATTAACCAGGGTGCTGGTTGGGGGCCCTTCCCCGGTTACGCTCAAGTGTCTGGTCTTGTAAATTCCGCAGGGCTTGGAGATGTAGATGTTTTCAATTGCGCTTTCGGCTCCTGTACCGTTCAGATATCCAACATTCCTAGCGACGGGCTGACAACCTTGACATTTAACGATACTTTTGAGGTTCAGCCTGTAGATGATCAATTTGATCCCGTTGGCGATCCGGTTACAGGCAGCTTAAGCGGCGACAGTGCCAGTAGCTATACCAAGGAATGGTGGGCTGGTTCGGTGTCCATCTTCAAGCAGGTTGAGACCGATACTTCTGGTCAGGTCTGCTTCACCCTATCCGGGCCTGATATCAGTGACGATCAGAAATGTCAATCATTTTCCGGCCCTAGCAACCTGCTGTTCATCTGGGAGGATCTACCAGCCGTATCTGGACTGCAAGGAACAAACGAATTCTATACTGTGACAGAGGATCCACCCCCTTCGCCGCTGGTTGGTGAGGGTGTCATCGACGATAAGGTCATCGTGGATGAAGGCCACCGGGATGCGCTGGTTAGAACGGTACTCAATAGAGCTCCGGTCTGCGACCTGGCCCTTGAAAAACAATGTTATGTTCCGGCAACAACGGAAACAACCTGCGACACCAAGATTGCGGCCACTTTGCTACGCTACACCGGGCCGACCATTCTGGGCGCAACCGTTGAAATCAAACCGTCGACGAAGGGGCTCGCAGGGATAACCTACGGACCTGTTGACCTGATCAACGGGCAGGTCCTGGCGCCTCCTGGCGGCGGCTACACCTTTGATGCCCGTCCACAGGACATTGGCCCCACCATGACCATTACCATCAAGAAGAGTGGTAGCCAACCCATCAGCGAAAAGCACCATACCAGTTGCTCGGCTCCATACACCGTTGGAGAGCCTGCTCCGTTGAATGGCGGTGGGTTATCACCCAGCTGGGAAGTGGTCAGCTTTGTTGAAAAGGATGGCGACTTTATGTCAGAGGAACAGCTTGGCGACCAGTGTGTGGCCGGGGCAGGCTCTAATGTTACTTATCGCTACTCCTTGACCAATGCCGGTGATCTACTAACAGATGTCACGATCACTGATGACAAGCTGGGTGCAATAGGTTCCCTTCCAGTATTCGACACTGGTGAGACTCAGGAATTTTCGAAGGTAACTCAACTCAATGCAACCACGACCAATACTGTTACGGCGACTGGATATCTGTCCGCTGATCAAACCTGTAGTGCAACCGATACAGTAACTGTAAAAGTCGGGCCATAGCTTTACAAAAGAAAAGGGCCGCTCGATTGAGTGGCCCTTTTTATTTTCTAAGCTAGGTGATAAAGTTTACTCTATCTCTTACCCCTGGTTTTGGCTTTAGGCCAGTTGCTCCATTAAAGCTTTGGCCTGGGCCAAATCAGCTTTAGCACCAAGCTGTTCAAAGGTCTTAATCGCCTGAGCCAATTGGTCCCGATCTGCCTTTTTTGAGCCATTTTCCAGCGCCAACTTGGTGAGAGGAATTACCGTTTTGGCTGCCTGATATTCATTATTTAAATCACTCAAGATTTGCAAGCTTTGATTCAATGCTGTTTCGGCTAGTTCGCTTTCACTTCGGGCCAGATGAACCTGACCCAAGATTCGATAGGACATCCCCGCCTCTAAGCGGTCCTTTTGCGCTTCAGCCAATTCAACCGAGTGCTGGGTGCGAGCCAGGGCTTCATCTAAATCGTCGGTTTCCAGGTAATATTCTCCCCAGCGACGTTCGAGTTCAGGCAAAAATTCCGTGGCCCCCACATCAGAAAAGATGGCTTCGCTACGACTCAGACAGGTGTGAGCATCGTCCCACTTTTTCTGGTAGATATATACCTGGGCCAGGTTACTCAAAACGGCCGCCTCGGGGAAGGGTGAGCCGAGTTGATGCCAAACATCCAGACTTTTCTTTAAGAGAGTCACCGCCTCGGACCATTCACCCCGGAAAATGTTCATATATCCCAGGTTGTTGGCTATCATGCCTTGGCCAAAAACTTCACCGATCTTCTCTTTCAACTCAAGGCTCAGACGCAATGCTTCGCTGGCATGTTCCCAATCTCCCTGGTCTAAGTAAGCAATATGTAAATTGTTGTAGGCCTCCGACAAACCAACCACGTCCTCAATCTGCTCATAAAGCTGTACGCTTTCCTGGCAATAGGAAAGGGCTTTTCCATACTCGCCTCGTCGAACGTAGATGTGTCCCAGGTTATAATAGGCGTGTCCCATAGCCTGTTGGCTCTCACGTGTTTTGATCTGCGAGGCAATATCCAAACTTTTCTGGCACCAGGGTATGGCCTCTTCATTTTTGCCCTGACGGCGGAGAATCTTTGCCCCGTGGTTATAGATGCGAGCCGCCTCGATGGTTGGTTCGTTACCATCAATAACGTTCAACCCTTTGTTTAGCCACTCTAAGGCAACATCAAACTCACTGCGCCGCTCGTAGACATCGGCCGTTTTACGATACAGTTCGGCCAGATGGTACGCTTGATCGGGCGACGGCGCTTCAGTCTGCAGCAAGTTACGGGCCGAGTCATACTGAGCCAGGGCTTCGTCATACCGTCCCGAAAAAGACAGAACCTCGCCCAGCTTGATACTAACCTCTTGTAGCTCCTCACCAGATAGTAGGGGCAAGACTCGTTGGTAATAATCTATGGCCGACTCATTGGCAAATTCTATCTGGGCGAATTCTCCAGCCTTACGCAAATACTCACGCTTCTTGGGTTCATTCTGGGTCCGGTCATAGTGGAAGGCCAACAGGTTAACAAATCGGTCGAGGGTGTTGGTATACTTCCCTTCAATATACAGGCCAAGCTGATCGTGCAACATTGCCCGCATGGCAAAGGGCAAGCTCTCGTAAGCCACCTCCTGGGTGACAATATTCTTGAAGATATAGGTTAATTCCGGTTCCGGTTTATCCATCGGGGTCAAATCCAGGGTGTTAAGGGCTTCAAGGTCGAATTTAATATGCTCAGGATCACCTAAATCCGGGTACATACCCCATAGCCAGGCTGCTTCAAACAGGCGGCCAATGACGCTGGCAACCTTTATAGTACTCTTTTGGTGCTCGGTGAGTTGGTCAATACGGCTAAGAATGAGGCTATGAAGACTGGTAGGTAGCTCAAACTGTTCCAAGGCTTCGATATCATGCGGGTCAAACTTCTGATCTTGGAGATAGTTTAAAAGTTCCTCAATATAGAAGGGATTACCTTGCGCCCGTCCTGTGATGCGTTCGATAAGCGCAGGGAGAACCTCGGTATCAGCCCCAAAAAACTGCTCTAGTTTTAAGCTAATCAGCCTTTCGGCTTCCTCTGGGGTAAAGTCGATCAAGTGAATTTCACTGAAATGGGTCAATTTTTCTAAGCGAGCTTCTTTTAACCGTTCGAGTTGAAGCGGGCGATAGGCCATCACTATCAGTACTGGTAGGTCAGCAATAGTCCGTCCAATCACTTCCAGTAGGTCATGGGAAAGCGGATCAAGCCAATGGCAATCTTCCAAGACAAGGAGCATGGGCGACACCTGGGCATGTACCCGCAGGCAATCTACCAATAATGACTCTAACGACTTTTTGCGGAGTTCGGCATCAAAGCTGGCTGTCAGGTCATTATCGGGAATGGATATATTCAACACTGATCCCAGTAGCGGTAAACGCGGCACCAACGATGGATCGACAATTTCTAATTGAAATTCCAATTCTCTGATTTGATCTTCCAACTCCCAAGAAGGGTCTACATTGAAGAAAGACCGCCAAATGGACTGCCAAACCATATAACTAATATTTGTACCATACGATTGACACTCACCACCATAGCCAACCAGTTGCCGACTATTGGCAATACGGATAACTTCGGCCACTAACCGAGATTTGCCCATTCCGGCCTCGGCTATAATGGCCATAATTTGGCCGTGCCCTTCCAGCATCGTGTCCATCTTTTCTTCTATCAGAGTCAGCTCGGCAGCCCGACCTACCATCGGCAAGGCATAAGCTGGTTCTTGCAGGTGAATAGCCCGACGCACCTTCAAGCCATTCACACTAAAGATGGTGATGGGGTCAGCTTTACCCTTAACCTTGATAGGAGGCAAGGCATCCCCGTTGAAGGTGTCGCCGGTAGACTGCCAGGCCACATCACTGACCAGAATCTGGCTCGGCTGTGCTGCCTGCATGAGTCGGGCTGCTAAGTTCACCTCATCACCCAGCACCCCATAGGTCCGGCGCATCGTCCCACCATAAGCTCCGGTACGCATTTGTCCCTGACTGATCCCAATCTTTACATCTTGAATATAATCAAGCTCCGTTGGTATTGTTCTTAGTTCGAGGGCTGTCGACACCGCTCGGATAGCATCATCCTCATGAGCATTCGGAGCGCCAAAAGCAGCATATAAATAGCTACCCTTATCACCGATTGTCAATTGGAACAGGTAAGCATCGTAGCGAACTAAAATATTCTGAGCCTTACGGATGTAAGCATCAAGCTTGGTTCCCGCCTCCTCATCTTTATCATAGTCAATCCCGCCAAAGCTCAAGAAAAGCGCCACCGCCGGGCGTAACTCGGCCAAAAACTCGCCTCTGTCTGCACTCAGCCGCTCAAATACCGGTGGCAGAAGCCAGGGTCGCGCCTGCTCTTCTGTCAGGGTTTCAAGAGGCAAAGTCGGCCAATATCCTGCATCTACTTGGGCTTGATACTCATCTAGAATTCGGGATACAACACCAAACTGTTCGCCTGTCTCATGATCGGCACGAACCTCAACCACATCGAGCTTATCACCAATATGGGCCATAACTTCCGGGCCGACCACAACCTCCCCTTTCTCAGCGTGGTGTTCAGCCGCGGCCATTCGGTCTAGGGTAGCGCCAGCCAACACATCCATAAATTGTATTTTGGAATCACCAATTCGGAAACGTCGAACGGGGCCGGTTGCCACGGCTGCCTTCATAGCCAGAGATATCGTCTCATCGGCTGAAGTTTTTATGGTGACAAATTGGCCCATCGTTCGCTGCATAGCCAACCCACATGCCGTAGCCCATAAGCCATCATCGCCGTCCATCCAACAGGTAATAGCGTCACCGCTAAAAGCGATAACGCTGCCGCCATACTTATGTGCGTCAGCTACCAAAGCATCGTAGATGAGATTTAATAGTCGAGTTAATTCTTCTGCCCCGCGTTTCGGGCCGTATCTCTTGAGTAAAGCCTCTGTGAGGGGGGTGAAACCGGAGATATCGGCAAACAAGGCTGCACCGTTGGTTCGGTCCGGCAAATCCTCATTTTTGATTATCGCCTGCCGGCGGTCCATTGGAATATATGCGCTCGGCGACTCCATAAATCTTGCCCCTTATCGAACTTCTTTATAATAATACCACAAATACTTTAGAATGAGAATGGTAATTACTGGCTATAGCATTTTTAGACAAATATGTTATTCTGGTAGAAGTTACATAATTCAGACTTTGAAAGCCTCTTAATTGTGTCACTATGCAATGTCTATCTAGGTTGACCTGTCAAGAGATTTCTTAAAATTTCGGACACCCTCTCTGGAAATCGGCAAAAAAGTGTTAAGGTTCCTTATGCTTCTTTGCCGTTCTGAGTTCTCCATGGTAGCATGGCTTCTTGTGAGCAGATTTCGCCTCTGGTTATTTACCATGATTTTAATAGGCCTAGCCTTACGTCTATATAACCTTACTTATCACAGTCTCTGGTTTGACGAGGCCATAAGTGTTCATTGGGCCAGACAAACTGTCCCCCGCATCTTAGCGGTTGGCTTCACCTTGGTTGAAGACCGCTTGCCCCCCCTCTACTATCTTATGCTCAAAGGCTGGGCCACCCTTATCGATTACAGTGAGTCAAGTGTACGCGGTCTGTCAGTTATCTTCGGAGTGCTTCTAATACCGACGATATCAAGCGTCGCAACCTTACTATTCAATCGGCGTGTAGGGCTTATTACAGCGGCCTTAGTAGCGTTCAATCCATTCTTAATCTGGTACTCTCAAGAGGCCCGTATGTACGCTTCTGGGGCCTTCTTTGGTGTATTTGCCATCTGGGCTTTCCTACAACTTTGCCTCTCGACAAATCAACGACTAAGCAATAATAATTCTTCACCTTCGGCCATTCGCCATTCGCTACCTTGGGTTATTCTCTTTATCCTTGCTGCAACTGCCGGTCTTTACAACCATCTCTATGTTGGCTTTTTGCTGCCAGCATTGGGGTTATGGCTTCTCATCAGTTACCCTCAACGCCAACAGCTCTGGCTCGTTTTTGCAATCAGTGGGCTGATAATAACGTTGGCTTTTTCTCCAATTGCGCTGGCTATTTGGCGCTTCTCCGCCGAATCCACTCCAGGCAATCCTTTTGCTGATTTGGCTCAACGGGCGTGGTGGTTATTACAATCCTTTACCTTTTGGAAAGCCTCATTAACACCCATACTCAAAATCGTTATACCTGCTGCTTTTACTCTATTGATTGCCCTGGCCTATCTTAAAATAAAATCCCCAATTACCAATACCCAAAGGGCACTCCGCTATCAATTATCAAATAGTGCAATAGTTAAAAAGTATAATACCTTCAACCCCAAATCCCAAATCACCCGATTAAGCACTCACAACCAAATTCCAAACCCTTTGCTTCTGGTTACGCTGCTTCTTGTCTTTCCATTTGTTATTGCTAATGTTCTTCTTCTACGCAATCAATTAGCCTTTTTTGGGGCGCGATACTTTATCATCATGACACCCTGGTTACTTCTCTTAGCTGCGGTTGGCGCAGATAATTTAAGCCACTGGGCCAATCAGCGAATTCATAGATGGAGTTCTGTTATTCTTTTCATTTTTCTATTCATCCTGACCAGTCTCCCGATTCCTACTCAATGGAATATCTCGGCAGCTAAAGAAGCATGGCGACAAAGCGCCAATTATCTGGCCCAGCAAGCCGCACCAACTGATGGTATTCTAATTCACCCAGATTGGGTTCGTTATCCCTTTCAGTATTACTTCCAAGGTTCCGCCCAAACCTACGCTGCTTTTAGCAATGTTACAAACAATACTCCCCTTGATGGGCCACTACAGGGCGTTGTAGACGATCATACGGTCATCTGGTTGATTCAATCGCATCTTGATGGCCCAGACCCCAATCGGCTGGTTGAGCAATGGCTGGCAACCCGATACCCGCTGGTTACAGAGCTTTATCCACCCGGAATCACCATTAAAGGTTATGCAACAGGTTATCAACTTGATGCCCTGCCAGCAGGAGCGACGCCGGTTGATTTTCAATTTGAAAATGGTATGCGTCTTGTTGGCTATGATGCCGACAAACTTGCTACGGCCACTGATGAGCTATTTCACCCGCCATCGGGTTGGGTACATGTCACCCTGTATTGGACCACAGATCATCCGATTATTATCAATGCTACACCCTATGTATATTTAGTTGGCTCGGAAGGTATTTGGGGAGTCAGCCTGGAACGCTCTAATGATTCGTTGAAATTTTATCCTCCTTCTCAATGGTTTGCAAATAAGACCAACGATTTTTATTTACCCATTATTCGCCACGATATTGACGTGAACTTGAACCCGCTTACCCCAACCGGTACCTATAAATTACTGGTAGGGCTACAAGGTTTTGAGACACAATATACCCTAACCGAAATTGAAATTCGGAAGAACACCGATTAGTCCTGAAAACATCAAAGGAGGCGAAACAATGCCAACTTGAATTCCCAGATAAAACAACGAACAGCTACAAGAACTTGTCAAAGAACATTGGTTCTGTTATCATTAATCATATCACGCTAAGGAGATTTAGATGGATTGGCGAAATGTTCCCGTTGGGATGATACGGAATGATGAGCTATTAAATGCATTATTAGCCATCTGGAAATTGCAATACAATAACGCCGCTAGAGATTCTAGTGAGTTTTCTCAGGGTTACTTAATGGGGTTTGAAGAAGGCTTGAATGCCATCGCCCAGGTAGCAGGTTTAATTGAGGGGTTTGAATCTGGTAAATCTGTTCATTGTAGTAAAATCAGGGCAAAATTGGAGTTTATTGAGGGGCAGGCTGCTGTAGTTGATGCCTACTAAATAAAAACTTTTGAGTTACGCATTAGCATGATGCTTCAATAACCTGGCAAACCAGTTGAACCCATATTAACAAAATAGGTAAAACGTCATACCTATTTCAATCACCTAGATTAGTCACCAGAGCTGAGTGGTGATTGCGTTTCAGCCAGAATTAATTTGCTTTTGAACGCGACCAGTGACCTGCCTGTGAGTGATTAATTTGATTGCTCGCGTCAATTGATCTTCCAAAGCACTGGAAGAGGCTAAATTCTGGACAATTATATCGATTGTTTCGGGAGATTGACCTTGTGCTTTTAGGGCTTCAATAATCTGTTTGAAATTATCTGCTCTGGCTCTCATCTTTGCTTCTTCCGTGATTTTCTCTGCCTGTGCTTCTGCCTGTGCCAAAGAAACCCTAGTACTTGCTTGAAATTTTGCTGCCCTTTCCTCTGACTCAGCCTCTATAAGCTTTGCTCGCGCTTCATATTCTGCAATCAACTTCCGCGCCTTGGCCTCATCTTGTTTTATTCTTACATCTAGATGGGCGGTTGCCTGTTTATTTATCTTGTCTTTGATTTCCTCTGGGTACTCAATTCCGTTGACATCAACGAGTAATAACATCACACCTTTTTTAAGCCCAAAGTCTTTTGCTTTTTCATAAATGGTCTTTTCGATTTCCGCGAGTTTTCGCTGGTTAGCACGAACTTCTAAACCCTCGCTATCGTCATCTTGACTGATGCCGAATAAGTCTTCAAAATTGCACGTCATAATCAGATCTCTCACACTATTGGCAATCGAAAATTTCACGGCCCCCCACATATCAGGCGCTTTTTGAGCCGCCAACCTGGCGATACTCTCATAACATTGATCAAAATCATCACCAATAACACGATCATCATTTGTGGTCCCCCCACGCGCTTTAGTAGCACTGGCAGGCTCAAGTTTGACCGCATGGAGTACTGTTAGGGTTAAAGGGACTCTATCTTTTGTTAAGACATTCTCAAGTACATTGACCCCCCCAGCAGGCTCTAAAGATAAAACAGCCTTAATTTTTTCGTGACGGTCCAACATTGTAAAACCCGGCTCGACTACGCGGGAGATTTTGCCCCAGTTATGAAGAACCACTACGTGCCCCGGATAAACCGTCAACCAGCCTGGCCCTCCAAACGTTTCTAATCGTTTTTTATCATCCTCATCACCTAGTATTTTCTTGTCATCTACGATTATCCATAAATAACGTAACCCTAGTGTGATACTAAGCAAATACCGAAAAGATTGGAAAAACGAGACATCTTGATATTTGTGCCATTTTAAGATACCCACCGCAGCTACGGTAATCATAAGAAAAAATGGGACAATGACTACAAATGAGATGCCGACACCCACCAACAGAGAGGTTAAAAGATCAGGCGCTAGAAAGGCATAGGCAATGCTGCTACTAATAATTGCAACAAAAGCCAGCGCATATAACAACAACAAGAGATTTCGTCCTTGGAAACCTTTAAATCCAAACAGAATCCAGGCTAAAAGCCCTAAAAATAAAAGACCTAGGCCAAACCAATAATTCACCACAAGGGCTAAACCAGCCACCGCCAATACTATTAGGAGAATCAACCCCCTCCCCGCATAGCCCACATAGCTCATAATTGGCGGTCTCATATTTATAGAGTCTGTTGTCATTTTTATACCTCATTTACAAAAATATCTTTAAAAGGAGAGCGCCCAGAGTCAGTATTAGGCTCTGGACGCCACTTTTACTTGTTAAAGATTTTTAGCTAAATTTTCGACAAGTGATTATAGTAGAACAATACCATATTTTATAGCAAAAATCAAATAGCCCAAAAGTATGGCCCATCAACTGCAACCGGTTTGACGCTCTCTGGCCTTTATGGTAGATTTACCAGCTTGACTACAGATTATTATAAGATGCTTATGCAAAAACACCTGAATACACTTATAAAGATTGCTTTATCCATTGGCCCAACCTTAGCTTTACTCATTTTGATGGGCTGTGCTGCGGGGCCACTACTATCCGATGTAACCGTCAGCCCCCAAACTATTACCCCCAATGCGGATGGCATCGAAGATGTGACTCGGATTAGCTACCATCTCAATGACTCGGCCAATCTCTCGATTTACTTTGTGGGTGATGACGGTCAACGACACTACTTTAGAGACAGCCGTCGCCGTTCAGAAGGTGATTATCAAGTGGATTTTGGGGGCGTGGTTGAAGGCTCGATGTTACCCGATGGCACCTATACCTGGGTTGTCGAAGCCATCGCCGACAATGGCGAGACCGTCAGCCAGCAAGGTAATCTAGTGGTTAAGGACGCCGATACTGAAAAGCCACAGTTGGAAGGGTTCAGCGTTTACCCGCAAGTATTTACGCCCAATCAGGATGGGATAAGCGACCGGGTTGACGTAAACTATTATCTTACCAAGCAAGCCGAGGTAAGCGTATATCTCATTGCCCCAGATGATGAAACGCGCTATCCCATTGCTGAGGTCGAACGAGATATCAAACCGGGTGAGCCGGGTTTTCATACTTATGATTATGAAGGGGGAGTCGATTTAGGCGCAGAGCCACCTCCCGATGGTTTATACACCATTTACGCCGAGGCCGTAGACCGCGTTGGGAATCGAACTGTGGTAACGAGTACCTTAACTATTACCGAAGGGGGAGTCCCCCGGGCTGATATTGTCTCCGCCAACGTAGATTTTTACAATCCTGCCACCGGAGACAAAGTGGTGCCATTGGGCCAGACCTTGGCCTTTACCCTGACCGTTGAAAATTTCGGTAACGTGCCCATTCGCACCTCCGGCCCTTCTTCTGGCGAACATTATCGCAGTGATGAAAATTTCAACACTAAGGAGGCTTATGAATCGTCGGGAGTATGGCGGGTAGGTATCGACTATGAAGGCAACCCTAGTTACGCCTATCCCTATCGTTGGGCCGTTGGCAATTTGGATGAACTAGAAAAGCGAACTATCAACAACAATACCGAATATTACCTGATGCCTGGCCAGCGAGCTATCGTTGTTGGTTCTATTCAACTGGTTGATGTTCCCGCCGATAAAAACACAGTTGAATTTTGGGCGGGTCTCATTCACGAAGATGTGAGTATCGACGTTTTTAACGACCACGTTAGCCCAACACCTATCATCATCGGATTCTGAGTAAGCCGTATCAAATTTGCGATGACAGATTTAGCCATTATCATTGTCAGTTGGAACGTATGCGACCTGCTGGCAAACTGCTTACGTAGCATAGAAGCCGACCTGGCTAATAGCGGGTTATCGGGCCAAGTTTGGGTGGTAGATAACGCCTCAATAGATGGCACCGTAGCCATGCTAGGCCGCGACTTTCCTAAAGTAGAGGTAATCGCCAGCGAGAAGAATTTAGGCTTTGCCGGAGGTAATAACGCAGCCTTACGGGCCATCGGCTTCACCAGTACCAACTCCAGACCTGACCTTCCAGAGGCAATCTTGCTTTTAAATCCCGACACAGAGGTACATCCAGGAGCCTTAAAAGCTCTTTTCGATTTTCTGCAAACTACACCCAAGGCAGGCATTGCCGGGGCACGGCTAATTTATGGCGATGGTACATTCCAACACAGCGCCTTTGCCTTCCCCGGCTTATGGCAATTGATTATAGAGCTGTTGCCTGTACCTGGCCGGTTGGTTGAATCCAGGTTAAATGGACGCTATCCTCAATCATTATATAATAATAACCGCCCATTTCAAATTGGCCATCCGTTGGGTGCGGCCATGTATGTACGACGAGAGGTTATCGAGCAGGTGGGCTTACTTGACGAGCAGTATCACATGTATGTTGAAGAAATCGATTGGAGCAAGCGAATTGTTGCCAAAGGCTGGAAATCTTATTGTGTTCCTTCAGCAGTCATTACCCATTTCGGCGGGCAAAGTACAGGGCAGATTAGGGTAGATAGCTTTATAAACTTGTGGGCCAGCCGATATCAATTTTATCGCAAATATTACAATCCGTTCAAGTTTTGGCTGGCAAAGCAAATTGTACAGATAGGCATGCAGCGCAAAGCAAGTTCCGACATTGTGGCCGCTGCTGAAGGTGAACTAACCGAGGCGAAACTCTCCGAGCGGCTGACAAGTTATAAAAAAGTTGCCAATATTTGGCAGGAAACAAGCCTATGACCAAACTTATAGCGACTATTCTCACGAAAAACGAGGCCCGCCATATCGGCGACTGTATCAAAAGCGTCCAATGGGCCGATGCAGTCACAGTAGAAGACTCCTTTAGTAATGATGGAACCATAGAAATTGCCGAGGGCTTAGGAGCAAAAGTCTTTCAACATGAATTCATAAACTTCGCTGCCGCCAGAAATAATGCCCTCAAGAACGCCAGGTCTTTAGGCGGAGATTGGATCTTCTTTATTGATGCTGATGAACGGGTTACCCCAGAGTTGGCTGAGGAAATTCAAAATGTAATTAAACAAGACGATACCGTCGGCTGGTGGGTGCCTCGATATAATATTATGTGGGGCCACACCATGAGGGGAGGTGGTTGGTATCCAGACCGCCAACTTCGGCTCATGAAAATTGATGCCGCTCATTATGACCCAGAACGAGAAGTTCATGAAATTGTTATGCTGGATGGACAAGCAGATAATCTCAAGGAACATCTCGTTCATTATAATTACGACTCCTTGGCCCAATTTAAACATAAACAAAATCGTTACATTGATTTTGAGGCAAAAATCCTCAAAGCTAAGGGCATTCGGGCTAAACCCTGGACCTATTTGACCATGCCGCTGCGCGAATTTCGGCGGCGTTATTTTTTGTTACAAGGGTATAAGGATGGTTGGGTGGGGCTGCAAGTGTGCAGCCTGATGGGGTGGTATATATTCATTAGTTATTGGCGGTTACGCAAGCTATATGAACAGTAATCTTTAGAATGTGAACGCTCGGCACATAGCCTTCACTACCTGGCTACATAATTCGTATATATAGCTTGAAGCCGGACAAGCCAGACTCATGTCCACAACATAATGCAGTTCATCGGCAGTGGCTACTTCCAGGCCAATATGCCCATAGATATTATAAATTATGCGAACCTTAAATTCAGTATCGGCATGCTCATAAATGTGTGCGGTCGTAGAGACCTGAACCGAGTTATCAAGCCAGTTCTGATAGACACCGGCAAAGTCGAAATTGTTATGGATTTGGGTCAAACCATCCGGATGGCTGTGATATAATTCCATCAAACGATAAGCAACCGCTTGAAGTACATCATTAAAGCCCGATACAGCAAAATCAACCTCGACGGTTCGCAGACCAACCTGCACATTAGCTACTCCCAATTCGTGGCGAAAAATGTGGCTTAAGTCGTCTACGGTGGATAATAGCTTTGTGAATGTAATTTGAGACGGAACAGCCTGGATTACGTGCTGTCTTGCTGTAGCTAAGGCTGGACCGGCCCCATCAAGAGAACCTAAACCTTCCCATTCTTTGGGTTCAAAATAGGCCATTTGAAAGCTGTTGGGCAATCCCCACTTAGCTCGAAACATCTGAATGGGTATCAAGGTTCTATTTTGGTTGTTGATTAATAGCTGCATCTGTATTATACAAAAAAAGAGGCGGGGACATCAAACGCCCCGCCCCTGATAGACTTACAATTCTATTTCAGGAGATTTGTGGATCAAGCAAACCGTAGTTTTGGTCGGCTCGCTTGTAAATAACATTTATCCGCCCTACATTGGCATTAAAAAAGACAAAGAAGCTATGTCCCAATAGTTCCATCTGCTCTATAGCCTCCTCTTCGGTCATAGGATCAATCATGAACTGTTTGGTGCGTACAATAGTACGCTCTTGTTCTTCGGCAATGGCAGTCATTACTTCTTGGTCTAGCTCAGGCAGCATTTCATCTTCAGGGCGTTGTTTATTTTTGCTGCCTTGCCACCGATCAATACGTTTACCTTTGTAACGTACAATCTGGCGATGAATCTTATTAGAAACCGCATCAATACTGGCGTAAATAGCCTCAGATCGGTCTTCAGCCCGTAGAATAGTGCTATTGGCGCGTAGGGTTACTTGCACTATATTTCTATCTTTGGCGCTTTTTGTTTTTTCTTGTGTAATTTCAACCCGAGCCTCATCAATCGCCGGTAAGTAACGATCTAATTTGCCAATCTTTTTTTCTACGTACTCTCTAACTCGATCTGATATGACAAAGTTTTTTCCTTTGAGTACTAGCTGCATTTTTCTTTCCTTTCTGACAGTATTTTAGATAAAGAATCAACGAGCCTTAGCCAGTGTTAACCCCCAAACAGAGGTTACACTGCCTTGTTTTAAGGCCGCAGCACAAGCGTTTAAGGTTGAACCGGTGGTACATACATCATCAATTAAAAGGACTTTTTGGTTTGCTAACCGGCTGTCGCTACAAAGAAAGGCATCAACCACATTTTTGTGACGTTCCTCAACGCCTAACCTCATCTGAGATTTTGTTTTTCGGATACGTTGAAGCGTCGTCTTATTTATAGGCAAACCAAGCATATCCCCAAGCTCATTGGCTAACAGGTCACTCTGATTGTAACCGCGTTCCTTAATTTTGGAATGATGCAAAGGAACGGAAACAATTACATCGGCCCGTAAATCATAGCGGTGGTATGTGTCGGCTAAAATTTCAGCCAAAATAGTTGCGATTGCTCTATGATTATTATATTTGAGGTCGTGAATAGCCGACCGAATTGGATTATCTTCAAAGTATGCAGCAGCCCTGATGCCATCTATAAATGGCAATGAATGGTTTCTACACTGTATACAAGAGGATGAAGCGCTGTCAACAGGTGTGCCACAGTGGTTACATACCGTAGAAGTAATAAAAGGGATGTTAGCCAAACAGGTTGGGCATAGCCAACTATTTGCAACCTTGCAGTGGGTACAATTTGGGGGGAAAAGTAAATCAAACAGCGTTTGACTAGATTTTTGAATTAGAGTGCCTAACACTTATTATCACACCTTTGTAAGGATTTGGTGGCAGAAAATGCCTTTGGTGACTAAGCGAGGCATAATTGTAACTGGTCGTCAGTTCAAAATTCAAACTTTAACTGATCACCTACTTTTGTAGCAGTCTGGGCAATAGTTCCGACTGGCATCTCTAAGACATAAGCAGATTGAGCCACAAATGCTCCTAACCGGTAGGGAACCATATTTATATCAAGGCGTATAACTTTGCAATTTTTATCGACGTATACCACATCTATAGGAAATCCCATAAATAAGGTATGAATACTCTTTTCGCCAGCCAGTACCAGCCCTTCACCCGACTGTAGGGGGGCGGCCCCTAGAAGTCCGCGTAATCGTAACCAGAACGTATCTGCCAAACGACCTTGCGTAATGAGAGGCACACCTCGAGTTTGATTAAGGACATGCATAAACTATGGCAGGCTATTTATTAATTGACAAAACCAGGTGTTTCCATGATGACCAGAACTGCGGGACCTAGCAAAATAATAAACAGAGCCGGGAAGATAAGAAAAACCATTGGAAATAGCATTTTGATGGGAGCTTTATTGGCCATTTCTTCGGCCCGTTGCCTTCGCTTGATTCGCATTTGTTCGGATTGAACTCGCAAAATTTTAGCGATACTAACACCCAACTGTTCCGCCTGAATGATAGCGGCCACAAAGGTTGTTACATCAGGTACGCCCATTGAGGCCTCCATATTTCTCAGAGCTTCCCGACGTATAACGCCTAAGCGCATCTCTTGGGTAACTTTAGAGAAACCTTTGCTGATTTCATTATCCCACTTATCGGCCACTTTTTGCAGCGCCCCGTCAAAGCCCATCCCTGCTTCAACAGTAATGGTTAGCAAGTCCAGGGCATCAGGTAAAGATTTTACAATCTCATCCTGACGTTTTCTAATTTTCGAACGCAACCAAAAGATAGGCACCATGAAGCCAACTAAAGCTGCTAACAGCGCAATAACCAGGGCAATAAAAAATCCTTGAGATATAGACGTCACTAAAAATAGCAATATACCCAGCGCACCGGCAACCAATACTCGCAGCCCAAAGAACTCTGTTGGGCCCCAGTTATAAGGCTTACCCGCCATCTGTAATTGCAATTCGGCGGCTTCTTTAGACTTTGAAGGAGAGAGTTTGCTAAAGCCTTTTGAAATACCTACCAGCATGGGTCGAATGACCCGTTGGCTAAAAGGCTGTGAAAGCTCAATTTCTTCTAATGACAACGGGGCATCTGACCGGCTGGCATATTCTTCTAACCTGTCCATAACATCGCCAGAGGCGCTAGTGCTGAAGTAACCTCCTCTAACAGCCACAACCGTTCCAACCGTAATACCTACTAAAACAAGTAGACCTATTATGATTAACGTAAACATCTTAATTCTCCAATCAACTTAACTATCTTCCGAGTATACTATAAACAAGGCAAAAGTTATTCTCTCTAAACCTCAATATCAATGATTTTCTGGATGGCAAAAAATCCAGAAGCAATACCACCCAACGCCACACCAACCATAATCCAACCGCAGGGCTGCGAACATGGCAGATCAGGTGACACCCCTCTACTTTCGCAGGAAAAAATCATACGGCCAATATATTCCTGATTCATGGCATATAAGAGTAACCCCAAAACAATAGGCAACCCCGATATAACATAACCGGATAATTGACCTTGCGCTGTCAAGACTTGTATTTCACCTTTAATACGCACCCGCTCTCTAATCACATAGCCTATAATTTCCAATATCTCCGCCAGGTTACCCCCAATCTCTTGCTGAACACCTATAGCAGTCACCATGAGATCAAGGTCGTCACTGGGTACACGTCGAACCAAATTATCAAAGGCCCGATCATGATCAACGCCTAACCCAATTTCGCGCACAACTCGACGGAACTCAATGGCCATTGGTGGGGGCATCTCTTTACCAACGGCTTCCATTGCTTGTAGCAAAGAGTAGCCAGCCCGCAGTCCATTTGCCATTAGGGTAATACCGTCTCCTAATTGATTATTAAATGCCTTCAATCGTTTCTTTTGACGCGATTTTACAAATATTTTGGGCCCAAAATAGCCTATAACCACCCCTAGCATAATCATGACAATGTTAGTTACCCCATAAATTATGGCCGCCAAAGCCCCACCGGCAATAATACAGATCACGGTCAAGGCATAAAATTCAGCCACAGTTATTTTGAGGTCTGCTCTGGCTAATTCGGTAGCCATCCCTTTGCCAAGGCCACGTTCTTCTATAACATGTTCCAGGCTTTGGGTTAGGCTACTAGAAACTGATTGTTTGGCTTTATCTTTATCTTCCTCGTCCTCGTGGTCTTCCTCGATGCCGCCGACAAATTGTCCCAAACGTTGTTGGGTGGTTGTATCACCCTGTCTGGAAAAGATCACTCCAGCAACGATGACACCAATTATACCCAAAACCACAATACCTATGATTACATATAACACTGTAATGCCTCCATTAGCTAAAACCTATATACGCCAACTCATCCCTTTATCTTAATATCTATCCTAATCTAATTAAAACCGTGTGCTTGCTCCAAAGATATTCGGCGGCAGATGAATACCTGCGGCCTCAATTCGTTCATAGAATTTAGGTCGGATACCGGTGGGCTTTAACCGTCCAATAATTTTACCATTTTCTATACCTTGCTGCTCAAAGGCAAAGATGTCGGACATGACAATAACATCGCCTTCCATACCTTGTATTTCGGTAACATTAATTACTTTACGAGTACCATCTCTTAGGCGCTGCTGCTGAATAATCAAATCAACTGCCGAAGCAATCTGCTCTCGAATAGCTCGTACCGGCAAATCCATCCCCGCCATTAAACACATGGTCTCCAACCGCGAAAGCATATCACGAGGGGTGTTGGCGTGCGCGGTGGTCAGGCTGCCATCATGACCGGTATTCATCGCTTGCAACATGTCTAAGGTTTCGCCCCCCCGACATTCTCCAACCACTACCCGGTCAGGACGCATCCGCAAGGTGTTAATCACCAAGTCTTGAATGGTGACTTCACCCTTGCCTTCAATATTTGGCGGGCGCGATTCTAATGTCACCACATGCTCCTGACGCAACTGTAATTCCGCCGCGTTTTCAACCGTAATAATCCGTTCGTCATCTGGAATGAAAGAGGATAACACATTTAATAGCGTTGTCTTGCCAGAACCGGTCCCACCCGATACGATGATATTCAACCGGGACCTGACACATGCCTTTAGAAATTCCGCTGTTTCATTGGACATTGAGCCAAATCTAACCAAGTCGTCAATGGTCAAGGGGTCTTTTTCAAACTTTCGAATGGTCAAGGTCGGTCCATTGAGGGCTAAAGGTGGAACAATAGCGTTAACCCGCGAGCCATCGGGCAAACGGGCGTCAACATAAGGCGAACTTTCGTCAATCCGGCGTCCTAAGGGGGAAACGATCCGGTCAATCACCTTCATCACATGTTCATTGTTTTCAAAGGTGACATTGGTCAGGGTCAATTTTCCCTTGCGCTCAACAAATACTTTGTCTGGTCCATTAACCATAACCTCACTGACGGACTCGTCGGATAAGAGAACCTCTATGGGGCCGAAGCCGAGTATCTCGGCCACAATGCCTTCAAATAAGCGTTCTCGTTCTGACCGGCTAAGAATGATATTTTCCTGTTGTAAAATCTGATCAAACATATCTTGGATAGTGTGTCGCACCTCGTCGGTCCGAGAAACATCCATCGCCGGGTCAAGTTCAGCGATGAGTTTATCTTGTATCCGTTCTTTTAGGTCTTTGAAAGCATCCTTTTGAGCCGCCGAAGGGGCTCGTCGTCGCTGTTCCGTAGGCTTTGGCCTGACGGGGCTAGAAGAGCTAGGGCCTGGTTTTGAATCACCCCCACCGGGTTGGTTACCTTTTTCAATACGCTTTAATAAAGACATAATCCCCTGACCTTAAAATAATATAAAAGTTTATTATTGATAAAATTATTTGTTCTGATTTGTTATAACACCACTTGCTATTCACTATTATTGCGTGATTATATAAAAATAGGGTTTCCTTATGAGTAGTTTATGGTAGGTAAGTTATTTTACTAGAGCAATGGAGCAATCTTATCTAACAGTTGGTCTAGGACGGGGTATTTCAACTTTCTGACTGCAACTTGCCCATTTAGGGTGCATAAATCTTTATCAGCCAGACAACATTACCAAAATCAAACAAATAGCCTTAGCGACTAGATGACTTACGCTTCACTTGCATAAACCAAAGATTTGATACTATTTTGGCGCCCAAGTTAATCTTCATCGTCACTTAGAGCTTGAAACAAGTGATCAGCCAGTCGGGCTGTAGCTTGAGACAAAACGCCATTTTTATCACCCAAAACATAAGGTACCCCTTGGTTTACGGCGGTGGTAACAGCTCGTTCATCAAGCGGCAATTGCCCCTCAATTTTATATTTAATATTTGCTTCGATATCCTCGGCCCGAATGTTAATGCGCTTGTCAGCTTTATTGAGCACAAACATAATTCGCTCACGCTCATACTCCAGTGCTTCAGTAACCTCAAGAAAGAGCTTGGCATCTTTAATTGCCGGAATTTCCGGAGTAGTTACTATCATTATTTTATCAGATAAATCAAGAACATTCAAGACCACATCATCAAGAACACTAGCTGTATCGACAATGATAATATCAAATAATGTCCGTAACTTTTCTAAAACATCGCCAACCAGAGATGGCGTTACCGTATCGGCTACTTCTGGCCGAGGCGGAGCCAGAAGCGCCTTAACCCCTGAACTATGGGGTATGAATACATCACTGATTAACTCATTATCCAATTCATCGGCATTGGAGGCTAAATCTGCAATTGTCCGGCTGGCATATAAATTCAAAAGCACTCCAATATCGCCAAATTGCAGGCTCGTGTCCACCACGGCAACTTTAATAGCATTGTTTTGTTGTAAACAAATAGCCAGGTTTACCGCAATGGTACTACACCCAACGCCGCCTTTAGAGCTAAAAACACTTACTATTTTTCCCGCGGCTGAAACAACTGCTTGAGCCGCGGGGGACATGCCAGCCGCAGTCTGAGGCACTGCCGGCATTGCCTGCCTGCGGCTGGCCCCTAACTGGTGCACGCGGCGAATACTGCTAATCAATTCATCGCTGGAAAAGGGTTTAATTAAAAACTCTCTTGCCCCGGCCAACATTGAACGGCGCAAGTAGTCAGCCTCACCTTGCACAGACATCATAATGATTTGGGTAAATGGGGCCTTTTGCGAAATCTGTTCACTGGCGCTAATGCCATCCATACCCGGCATATTGATGTCCATCAAAACAATATCCGGCTGCAATTCTATGGCCATTTGGACACCTTCTTCGCCGTTGGCAGCAGCCCCAACAACCTCGACATCAGACTCAAAAAAGAGGAGCTTCCGTAGATTTTCCCGTGTTTCGGGAATATCATCCACCAATAATAGGCGGATTTTGTCACCCGCTGTATCTGGCAATGGCACAACTTCTGACATATGTTATTATCCCAGTTTTTAATTATTTATTTGAATCTAATTAATTAAATATTTCTATTCACCGGGTACCGGTGCAACTTGCTCACTAATCTGTGATGCTTCTTGCAACTCAACAATTGAAGGTGCCATAACAAATTCGATTTTGGGCGGTACAGCAATGTTGAATCGAGTTAACATATACTGCAAAGTAACGGCTTCCGTGATATGTTCTGCGTCATCATCACCGGCGGCCCGTAAAGCCAATTCGCTATAAATTCCACTCTGCCGAAGCCAAAGTAATACTAAAGCATCTTGTGGTTCAACCGCCAGAGTTACAATGTCCGGTGGTGGTGGTGGTGGCGGCGGTGCGCCTTCTTCTTGTGGTTGTTGCTGAACCGGCCCCGTTACAATTGGGTTTCCTGCCGAGTCGGGCCAGTTGCCAATCCGCAATACCTTCGCCGATTCAACCGTTAATTGCGCCACTCGTCGAGGTACTTGCGGCCCACTAGCCCCCACAATAGAAGCTATCTCATCCGCGCCGAGTTCAAAGCGGCCTTCATCAAAAACCTCGCTCAACTGGACGCCTGTTTGACTTCCGCTTGTCTGGTCATACGTCGGAAAGAAGAAGCGAATTTTATTAGGTAACGGCGCTTGAAATTCCTCA
>Ga0210124_1000410_pt1 | contig 22217 bp, 19 predicted proteins | sample Muzzi_PWC_D2_FD_185554 | JGI IMG/M metagenome (GOLD analysis project Ga0210124, IMG submission 185554) | Wetland microbial communities from San Francisco Bay, California, USA, that impact long-term carbon sequestration - Muzzi_PWC_D2 (SPAdes) | ecosystem: Environmental > Aquatic > Marine >... | reverse complement strand
GGCTTTGCCTGGAATCCTCCCGATTGGATTGTCCTACCCGCCGGAAATTTGGGAAATACTGCCGCTTTTGGCAAAGCTCTGTACGAAGCCCACCAACTAGGCTTAATTGACCGAATTCCCCGGATTGCCGCTGTGCAAGCCGAAGGAGCCAGTCCATTTTACCAAAGCTATCAAACAAATTTTGCCGAGCGAATAACGATGAAAGCCAGCACCGTAGCCACGGCCATCCGCATCGGAAGCCCAGTGAGTTACGAGCGGGCTATTCGTACTTTGGAATGGACCGATGGGATTGTCACCAACGTTACCGATGAGGAAATCATGAATGCCAAAGCCATTATCGATGGCGCAGGCATTGGCTGTGAACCGGCTTCGGCAGCCTCGGTAGCCGGTACTCGTAAATTGATTGCCGCCGGAGACATCAAACCGGAGGAAATCATCGTCGGCATCTTAACCGGCAATCTTCTCAAAGACCCCGCCACCACCGTTGACTATCACACCGGCCATTGGCCGAACGCTCAGTATGCCAATTCGCCTGTGCAAATAGAGTCGGATATTGAGGCGGTGAGGAAGGTTATTGAGCAAAGGTTATGAAAAGGATGGGGCATATAGCCTGACTCTTAACCCATGTCTCATTATCCCAAATAAATCCGATTTACAAAGTTGGAGGAAAACAATGACAAAAATAAAAGTAGGTGTTGTAGGCGCGACCGGGGCGGTTGGACAGCGTTTTGCTCAGTTGCTAGCGGGTCATCCCTATTTTGATTTGGTGGTACTGACCGGCTCAGAGCGGTCTGCCGGTAAAAAGTACAAAGAAGCAGCCCGGTGGATATTGCCTCAACCCATGCCCGACTGGCTGGGAGAGATGACAATCCAACCGACGTCAACCGATTTGGACTGCCAGCTCTTTTTCTCCGCGCTCCCAACCCAACTTGCCCATGAGTGGGAAAGCAAGCTGGCCGCCGCTGGCTATGGGGTTTTTAGCAACGCGGGTGCGCACCGGATGGACCAGGATGTGCCATTACTCATCCCAGAGGTAAACCCAGAACATCTCGATTTACTAACTCACCAGCAAAGAACCCGCGGCTGGGAACGAGGCTTTATTGTCACCAATCCCAACTGCACCTCCATCCCTATGACCATAGCCCTGGCCCCGCTTCAGGCTCGTTTTGGCGTTGAGGCCGTGATTGCCACCTCGATGCAGGCGCTTTCGGGAGCGGGATATCCCGGTGTTCCCAGCCTGGATGCCGTAGATAATGTGATTCCCTTTATCGCCGAGAGCGAAGAGATCAAAATGAATAACGAGCCAAACAAAATGCTGGGCCAGTCCAACGGTCAACGGGTAGAGGGAGCCGGGATTACCGTGAGCGCCCACTGCAATCGCGTGCCGGTCAGTGACGGGCATCTGGTGACGGTTTCGGTGCGGTTTAAGGACAAGCCATCGATAGGTGATATTTTACAGGCCTGGCAAACATGGGAGCCACTCCCTCAAAAGCTAAATCTGCCCTCTGCACCGACCCCACCATTGGTCGTTCGCACCGAAGATAATCGCCCTCAGCCCCGTCTCGACCGGGATGCTGGCGGTGGCATGGCGACCAGTGTGGGTCGTTTACGGCCTTGCCCGGTGCTGGATGTCCGCTTTGTGGCTTTAGCTCATAATACAATCCGAGGAGCAGCCGGTGGCTCAATATTAAACGCCGAGTTGATGTTTGCTCAGGGGATGCTAGACGTTTTTAAGGAAGACGCAGCTAGAGTCAGTGTACCAACATAAGACACTAACTAAGTGTCGCCCAACATCGGAATCTTGACGCTGTGTTTCTTGGCGAACTCAATGGCCTCTGGGTAGCCTGCATCCGCATGGCGAACCACCCCCATGCCCGGATCAACTGTAAGCACTCGCTGGAGCCGTCGCTCGGCGGCTTCGGTACCATCGGCGACGATGACCTGACCGGCATGAATACTGTAGCCAATACCCACCCCGCCGCCGTGATGGAGACTGACCCAGGTCGCCCCACCCACGGCATTAATCAGAGCATTGAGCAGCGGCCAATCGGCGATAGCGTCGGAACCGTCGCGCATACCCTCGGTTTCGCGGTTAGGGCTGGCCACGGAGCCGCTATCTAAATGGTCCCGCCCAATGACAATCGGGGCGCTGACTTTGCCGGAGGCCACCAACTCATTGAATTTAAGCCCCGCTTTGGCCCGTTCGCCGTAACCTAACCAGCAAATCCGGGAGGGCAGCCCTTGAAACTCAATTTGCTCCTGGGCCATCCGAATCCAGCGGGCTAGATGGTCGTCTTCGGGGAAGAGTTCTAAAATGGCCTCGTCGGTGGTATAGATATCCTGCGGGTCGCCGGAGAGAGCCACCCAGCGGAACGGCCCTTTCCCCTCGCAGAAAAGGGGCCGGATATAGGCCGGGACAAAGCCGGGATAATCAAAGGCATTCTTGACACCCACATCGAAAGCCCGCTGGCGCAGGTTGTTGCCATAGTCAAAGACGATGCTGCCCTTAGCCTGCAAATCTAGCATGCCCTGCACGTGCTGGGCCATCGATTCCATAGAACGGCGCTGATATTCATCGGGGTCTTTTTGTCGTAATTCCGCGCCCTCTTCCATCGAAAGTCCGGTCGGCAAATAGCCATATAACGGGTCGTGGGCCGAGGTCTGGTCGGTGACGACATCAGGCACCACGCCACGTTCAACCAATTCCGGCAGGACATCGGCGGCGTTGGCAATCAGGCCAATCGACTTGGGCTGCTCTTGCGCCAGGGCATCCTCGACCCAGGTCATGGCCTCTTCGAGATTGTCGGTGATGGCGTCAAGCTGTCGCAGCGACAGCCGCCGTTCGGCCCGCCAGCGGTCCACTTCGACAATCAGGCCCACTCCTTCATTCATGGTGACGGCCAGGGGCTGCGCTCCGCCCATTTCGCCCAACCCGGCAGTCAGCACGAACTTACCTTTCAGACTCCCCCAGCCATGTTGCCGCGCTAGAGCGCCGAGGGTCTCGTAAGTCCCTTGCAAGATACCCTGTGTACCAATGTAAATCCAGCTTCCGGCAGTCATCTGGCCGTACATGATAAGCCCTTCTTTTTCCCATTTGTCGAAATTTTCCTGCGTAGCCCAGGCCGGAACAATATTGGAGTTGGCAAGCAGCACTCGTGGAGCATCCTCGTGGGTGGTGAAGACGGCCACCGGCTTGCCCGACTGCACCAGCAAGGTCTCGTCCGGCTCCAAATTTCGCAGCGACTCAAGGATAGCGTCAAAGGCTGCCCAATTACGAGCCGCCTTGCCTCGCCCCCCATAGACAATGAGATTCTCCGGGTCTCCGGCCACCTGCGGGTCGAGGTTATTTTGCAACATCCGATAGGGCGCTTCAATCAGCCAATTTTTACAGGTTAATTCTGTGCCCCGTGGGGCTTTGATGGTTCGCGCCATCATGTCACCTCCGTTGGTGTTTTGTTATTATTCGCACTGTAGGGGTAAGGCTTGCCCTTATCCTCTCGGTAGGGGCTGGCGACCGCAAGGGATCGCCCCTACACCTTTACCGCGAAAGGTTAAAAAACGGACGACCGCAAGGAGTCGTCCCTACTACTCCACTACATTCGTAGCCATTGTACTTTGCCCGTGTTATAATTGTCAATCAAGGAGAAACCTGATTTGACCCAACAAAAACTGGCGCACTTTCAAATTAATAATTGACAATTGGCAATTTACAATTAATCATTCATAATTGCCAATTGTAAATGTTCAATTGTTAATTGTTAATTTATGTCGGGAGAAAAATGACATGGCAAAAGGCGATGATATTGAGGAACGACTGATTGATTTTGCGGTGAGAATTGTCAAACTATGTGACCATTTGCCCAAAACACCAGGCGGGAGACATATTGCCGGACAATTACTCCGTAGCGGCACGGCTCCGTCTGCTCATTATGCTGAAGCGCGTGGGGCCGAGAGCAAAAGGGATTTTGTTCACAAGCTAAAGCTATGTCTCAAAGAGCTAAATGAGTCTAGAATTTGGCTCACTATCATTAGCCGAAGTGAAATGCAACCAGACTCCAAACTCCACAATTTAACTCAAGAATGTAGCGAGTTAGCCAAAATTATTAATGCCAGCATCAAAACAACCAAAGAAACAAATTTATAATTGTCAATGGGCAATGTGCAATGTGAGGAAATTAATAATTGACAATTAACAATTTACAATTGACCGTTAGAATTCCTCGTCTTTTTTGACAAAAAACTCCCACGATAGTATCATATATCATATATGATATATTTCGAGGGAGAAATATATGCAATCCCTGGTTCTGCCCCAAAATCTCCATCGCACCAAAGAAGAATACGTGTATGACACCCTGCGTACGGCCATTACGCGCTGTGAACTCGAGCCCGGCGAGAAATTAGTGATAGATAGTCTCAAATCTAGCCTGGGGGTGAGTCCTATTCCTATTCGCAGCGCCTTGCAGCGGCTCGAAGCGGAGGGCTTTGTCGAGATTACTCCACATACCGGGGCCACCGTCTCCGAAATTTCTCTGGATACCGTCACCGAAATATTCATGCTGCTCGAATCTCTGGAAAATATCGCCTTTAGTGTGGCTGCTTCCAACGCCACCGAAGCTGACCTGGCTCATTTACGACACCTCTTAAGTGAGATGGAGGCCGCTGTCAAAGCGGGCAATCCTGACCGCTGGTACGACCTGAATAACCAATTTCATTTGACTGTGGCTCAATTGAGCCAGATGAAGATGTTGATACGCTTCACCAAACGCGCCCTCGATAGTCGGGACCGGCTGCGTCATTTTTATTTGGAGTCGTTTATTAACTCTCGCATGTCCGAAGCCCATGATGAGCATTGTCGGATGATTGAATTGCTAGAAAGCCGAGATGTTGATGGTTTGACCACGCTTGTAACCCAACATAACCGTCGAGCCAAAGAAGCTTATCAACAGTTGATTGAAAAGCAACCCGTTTAATAAAAGTATTCAATTAGTATTTATCAAACGTTACTACTTAGTTAGGCAAGATAGGTTGCATTATAGACGGTAATTGGTTATTGATTAAATTACCAATTACCTGTATATAGAATGCCTATCAGAATATGGCCGAGTAGTAACTATCAAACTTCACCAAAAAGGAGAGAGTAATGGCGAATCTTGGATATGTTGGCCTCGGCGCTATGGGCAGCGGGATGGTTAAACGCCTGCTTGAGGCCGGTCATACGGTCACCGGCTACAATCGCACCAAATCGAAGGCCGATCCGCTCATTGAAATGGGTATGCAATGGGCCGATTCCCCTCGCGCGGTGGCCGAAGCCTCAGACATTATCCTGTCGATGGTGACGAGTACTCAGGCTGTACGAGCCATTACCCAAGGTTCCGATGGTATTATAGCCGGATTAACTGCTGACAAAATCTATGTTGATATGACCACCATGAGTCCGCATTATAGCCAAGAACTGGCTGCTCAAGTTGAAGCGGAGACCGGGGCCAAAATGCTCGATGGCCCGGTTTCGGGCAGTACAATTACCCTGGAACAGGGTACGCTATCAATTATGGTGGGTGGCGACAAGGCAGCTTTTGAAAAGGTTAAGCCGGTGTTGGAAGATATCGGCCCGAAGGTCTTTCATGTTGGTGAAAACGGCAAAGCCGTGGCTTTGAAAATTGCCATTAATCTCAGTCTAGCCGTGCAAATGTTAGGGTTCAGCGAGGGTGTTCTACTCGCAGAGAAGAGTGGTATCTCACGGGAGAAAGCAGTTGAGGTCATGATGAGCAGTGTTATTGCTTCGCCGATGGTAATTTATCGCGGACCGTTTGTGCTTGGCCATCCCGAAGAGGTTCTCTTTAATTGCACCATGATGCAAAAGGATCTAAATCTGGCTGTAGAACTTGGACAACAGTTGGATGTACCACTGCCCACAACCTCAACCACAAATGACTATTTGTCGGCGGCTCGCGGGATGGGCTTAGGCGACTATGATTTTTCTATCATTTTTGATGTATTAGCCCGCATGTCAGGCGTTGATACCGGGCGGCGGTAGAAGAGGATCCGGTGATGGCAGGCTTTAATTTTGCAGATGTAAGCCATAAACTTGACCAGGGTAAATTTTTTGGCGATGTGCGGCATACTGGCTGGCATAGCGATGCTGTCTACGAAAAATTTTCCGAGGCCGAGTATGCCCGCCGCTACAAGCTGACCCGAGACGCGATGGCGAAACAGGGCTTAGATTGCATCATCGTCCCCGGCAGTATCCATGCTATGAGTATGGGCCACGGGCTAGTCTGGCTGACCGGCCATCTTGATGTGCGGACGGCGGCGCACTATGTTGTGGTTCCTCTGGAAGGAGAGCCAACACTCTTTTGCTCAATGGGCGGGTCTCACGTTGAAGCTGTGCGTCAGGCCGTTTCAATTGCGGATGTGCGTCCCGGACCCGGCAACAAATTTGGCGAGATTATGGCGGCCCATCTTAAAGAAATCGGAATGGCCGACAAGCGAATTGGGTTGATGAATGCGATGTCCGAGCGCTTTGGCGAGGAATATATGCCCGCCAATCATTACCTGGCCTTAAAACAGGCTTTGCCTGAGGCCGAGTTGGTCTTTGTAGCTAAGTTCTTCCACGAACTGATGTATCTGCACAGTGAGGAAGAGATACGATTTATTCGTAAGGCTGGCGAATTGTGTGATCGTGCTTTGGAAGCGATGATGGAGCGGGCCAAACCTGGTGTAACTGAGTCTCAGTTGGCAGCCAGCGCTGCCAAAGCAATGATGGATGGTGGGGGGCTGCCCCATTTGCTCATCATTGCCATTACATCTATGGAAGAACCCCATGCCATTTTTGGCAATCCGCGCCCTTCGGGTCGAGTGCTGCAAGAAGGCGATATTATTCTCAATGAAGTGGCGGCCTGGTATCAAGGCACGTCGGCACAGTCGGGTAATCCGATTGTCTGTGGTACGCCGACGCCCTATGTTCGAGAGTTCTTCGATGAGGTTGTACTCCCCGGCTATAGCCTGATGGCCGACCAATTAAAACCGGGTCGAACCCTGGACGATGTCTATGAAGCCGGTGGTAGGTTCTTTCGAGAGAAGGGCCACCAATCGCGGCCTCTTCATATTCACTGCATTGATATCGTCAGTGCCGAGCCGGAGGTGCGGACAGATGGGGCGGTTCACAAAGGATATGATAATTTATTGCAGCCTGGGATGGAAATCATGCTGGAACCATGTCCCATCATCGCCGATGGAAATTTAGGGATGTTTTTAGGCCGTACTTGCATTATTACCGACGATGGCTGCGAATGGGTGACAAAGTTACCCATTGAACTTTATACTGTTTAACCAGATGAAAAAATCGTTGTTTCCTAGCTTTTCCGAAACTGAATATAACCGTCGCTATCGAAACATCCGCCAAATGATGGCTGAAAGGGGTGTCAAGGCGCTCATTATCTTTGGCGAGTCCTCGATGAACCGGACGGCCCAGGCGGATTTGCATTACATCTCAAATTTTCTAGGCAATCGACCTAACTTTGCTGTCTTTCCAGAAAGCGGCGAACCGGCCTTATTCGTCCAGTCCTTTAATCATGTACCCGACGCGCAGCGAGCTTCTGTCATTAAAGACACCCGTTTCGGCGGCACAGATTCGGCGGAGACGGTTGCTAGCCATCTTCAGGAACGTGGATTGACAACAGGCGGCATTGGTCTGATTGGACCGATCCCCTATAACCAGTACTTGACCTTAACAGACCGGCTGCCCGATGTAGAGTTTTGCAATTTGACGGCTGCCTATCGTCTGCTTCGCGCCGATAAAAGTGATGAAGAAGTAGAGTGGATGCGCCGTGGGGCAGCTTTTACAGACGCCACCATGGTTGCTCTCGAAGAAGAGATTCGGCCTGGCCTCAAGGAATATCAGCTTGGGGCTATTGTGGAAAATGCCTATCTCAATGACGGCGGACAAACGATTATTCATTATATTTCGTCGACTCCTATGGCCGCCTCGGAGCGATGTGCCCCGGCTCAGAACCAGAATGATAGAGAGTTGCAACAAGGTGATGTTATTCTGACCGAGATTAGCGCGGCCTACTGGGGCTATGCTGGACAGATTCTACGACCAATAGCCGTCGCCTCCGACCCAACACCCGATTACCAAGAGATGTATCGGGTGGCCGAGGAATCTTACCATCGTGTAGCCGAGGCTATCAAGCCAGGAGTTACGGCTCAAGAGGTGCTTGAAGCAGGTGCATTCATTGACCAGACCGATTATACCATCTGTGATGGCCTAATCCATGGTTTTGGCATTGGGTTATTACAGCCGTCATTACGGACTCCGGCTACTCAGAGCAACCCGCCGGGAGATTTTGTCTTCAAGCCGAATATGTGTCTGGTCATTCAGCCCAATATCATTACCCGTGATTATAAGAAGGGCGTACAACTGGGCAACTTGTGTGTTGTTACCGAAACAGGACTTGAGTCGCTGCAAAAATATCCAATTAAGTTTGTGAGAGCAGGTTAGGAGTAAGATGTAACTTATGAGTAGTGATGTATCTCGGCCAGGGGGCTGGCAGCATCGACCCGCCGACGTTCCTATTATCGGCCCTTTGGACTATGTTCTCCAGATAAACGTGGCTACGGCTGGCCCGCCACTGATGCTGCATATGGTATTTACAGAGGATGGCTTATATGTCCCGGCCATTATCCGAACACCACCGGGGCCGGGGCCGTTTCCAGCCGTGTTATGTATGCACGGGGGTTCTGGTGGGCTTGGTATTCCCTATTTGGTGGATCAGGTTCTCAATCGAGGCATGATTTATGATCGCTTGTTAGAAGAGGGCTATGCTGTTTGCTACACCGAGGGTCGAGCAGAAATTGAATGGGCCTATGGCACCGATATTCCGGCTCCGTTAGATCACAACGATATTATATCAACATTTCGCTATCTGCAACGCCAACCTTACCTTAATCCTGAACGTATCGCTTTTTTCGGGATAAGTCATGGGGGAGAGTTGCAGATAAAACTGATCTCTGAAATTCACGAAGGGCCGGCTGCGCTTGTGCCTGGCGAACCCGCCGTAATCGAATACTTGAGTTTGCAACACGATGGGCCAAGAACAGAAAAAGGTTTGCAGTATAACTACGACTTGCCTGATGACTTGTTTGATATGGAGCGCGTGTGGGAACGCATCGAACCCATATCGCCATCCATTCCGATTTTGATTTTGGGCCGTGACTCAGATCATATGCAGGGTGTTTTTCGGAAGTTGTATGAATTTCTTGAGCGGGCGGATAAAAATGTTGAGTGGGCCAGTTGGGACCATCCAGAGCATGCATATCAATTTGGCCCAAGGCGACGAGAAACCGAAACAGCCTACAGACAGTCTATATCCGTGCTTAAATCAGAGTATCAACCCGATGAGATGCAGCAAGAAACCCTGGATCACATCGTGGATTTTCTTAATAAACATGTTTGAGATAAAGGAGAAATGATGACGAGTCCTGCTACGCGCATGCGAGCGCCGTCGCAAAAAATTCAAACTATCGAAACCGATATTGTCATCATCGGTGGTGGGGTGGCCGGTTGTATGGCTGCTCTGGGTGCTGCCGAAGTTGGAGCAAGAACGGTTATTTGTGAAAAAGGTGGCATCATTGAACGGAGCGGCAGCGTTGCCGCCGGGGTTGACCACTTCATTGCCATTTTGGAAGAAGGGCAGGAATGGGATACGCCGGATTATCTGCTACGGCATATTCCTGCCGTGACCGAAGGTGTCACCGATATAGAGACCGCAGGTCGCTTGGTGTATGGTCTCAAACCAATGGTGAAATATCTTGAAAATTTGGGTGTCGATTTCCACGACCCGGATCATGACGATATACCATATTACCGTCATCGCGCTTTTGGCCTGCCTGGCGAGTACCATATCAATTTTGATGGGCATAACTTTAAACGTGCCATCGGTCACGCGGTGCGTAAGACGCGAGCCAAGGTGCTTGAGCGGGTTATGGTCTCGGAAATCTTGATGGAAGATGGTCATCCAAGAGGAGCGGTTGCCTTTCATATTCGTCACGGCACGGTTTATTTTATCCTGGCTAAAGCGGTGATTGTCGCGACCGGCGATGTCAATCGCATGGGCCGTAACGCCTCCGGCTTTGCTTTCGATAGCTGGCATATGCCCTACAATACCGGCGATGGGCATGCCATGGCTCTACGGATTGGGGCTAAACTGGGCAATATGGAGTTTACCGACTGTACCCTCACCCCAAAGGGATATTCCACCCAAGGGTTAAATGCGTTTGTGGGCGGTGGAGCCTATTTCATCAATGCCCTGGGTGAGCGATTTATGTCTAAATACACCCCGGCTGCCGAGCGGGCCAAGCGGGCTGATTTGGTGAACGGCGTGGTTTCGGAGTTACTGGCCGGGCGTGGGCCTATTTATTGCGATTGTACCCACCTGCCTGTGGAGGAAATCAGGAAACTGGAGCGCACACTGGGGGTAGACCGGCCAGCTTTACCGATTTACTTTCAGCAGAAAAAAATCGATCTGGCGAAGGAGCCGTTTGAGATTTCGGTGGGCGAGATTGCTACGGTCCGGGCTGGGGCACTTTTCCGAGGCTCTGGCGTCGATATTAACGTCGATTGTGCCAGCAATATTCCGGGGCTGTTTGCGGCGGGCGACTGTAGCTCGGTTAATGCCGCGATAGCAGGGGCCAGTGTTATGGGTCAGGTAGCGGGCAGAAGCGCCGGACGATACGCGCTCTCCCAACCTAAGCCTAGCCCCGTTTCTAAGGAGGATCAAGAACGAATCCGGGATACGCTTTACCTCCCCTTACAAAAGGAGGAAGGACTGAAATTCAACCAGTTTGAAGACGAGGTTCGGGCCATTGTGACCGGCTTGATTGGCTACCGGCGTGATGAAAAACGTTTGCGAGAAGCCATGAGGCGCTTGAATGCACTCAAGGAACGGGAAGCCGAGATGCTGGCAGAAGACTATCACGGGGTCATGCGGGTCAATGAAGCCCGCAGTATTCGAGCGGTGGCCGAAGCAGTGGCAACCAGTGCCACCGAGCGACGAGAGACACGAGGGGGTGCCGCCCATTATCGAATTGATTATCCTGAGAGGAACGATGAAACCGGCCTGAGAATTGTTTTGGTAGAGCAGGTGGATGATAAACTACAGGTCTCTTCGCGTCCAACGGGTATTCCGCCAACACCGCTGTCAGAATCACCGATAAAGAAGGAGAATGCGTAGGTATGCCTATTCTTATTGACGAAAATACCTGTATTGATGGCTGTACCATCTGTGATTATTTCTGTCCCGGTGACATTATTTACCGTGAGGCCAAAGATGAACCGCCAATAGTGAAGTATCAGGACGAGTGCTGGTACTGTGGCGCTTGCGTAATCCATTGTCCGGTTGATGCGGTCAGTATCGTCTTCCCGCCAGAAATGCTCAATTGCAAGACAGAGGTGGAATCTCTGGTGAGGATTCCTGTGCTAGATAACGCTGATCCTACAGGTTCATCTGAGACATGATAGGTGTTTTTTGGTCGCTGTTGATGGCTGCTGCGTTTGGCTTTTCTCAACTTGCCACACGTAAAGGTTTAATAAAGATTGCCGTCGATCAAGGTACATTTATCATGATTGCCGTGAGTATGATATTGATGGTTATTCCATTTTTTTGGGTCGGAGGCCCAACTCTAGTCCGGCAAGCCGATCCGATAGGACTGGTTTATTTCGCAGCAGCAGGGATAATCCATTTTGTCGGCGGCTTCACCATGATGAATCTTAGTATTAGTACTATTGGAGCCGCCCGAACGGGCAGTTTAATCGCTACCACGCCGTTGTTTGCCACCTTTTTAGCAGCAGTAACGCTTAATGAATTGGTAAACCTACCGCTAATTATCGGCGTGCTTGTGGTCATTGTTGGGGTTCGCTTCATTGGCTCATCTCGACCTGAAAAGACGAGCCAGAAACAAGCTGAACCAGTGGAAGGTCAAGCTGTGCCTGGTGGCATTACTAAATATCAAAGTATGTTCGGTTTAGCGGGAGCTTCAACTGCCGGGCTGCTGGCCGCTCTCAGCTGGGGGTTCACCCCTGTGTTGATTAAAAAAGGGATGGAAAGTATTCCCTCCCCGGTTGTGGGTGTAACAATCTCGATGGTCAGCGCCGGAGTAATCTACGCGGTTATCTTAGGAGTGCGAGGCCGTCTAACGTCGATAATCCCTACCTTGGGACAATCCGGGGGGATGTGGCAAATTGGCGCGGGAGCCTTGGTCGGGGTAGGGAATCTACTCCGTTGGGTGGCCTTATCCTTTACCACGGCGGCAATGGTAACAACGCTTAGCCGGGCTTCGTTATTAATTACAGTTGGTCTTGGCGGTTGGCTGCTTGGCCGCGATTTGGAACCCATTACCGATAGAGTGCGTTGGGGTGCTGTTCTGATTGTCATTGGCTCGGTGATTGTGGTTTTGTATAGTCAGCCCTAACATTCGGAGGAGTGAAAATTATAGTTTTCACTCCGGTTTAAAGAGAAATCATTAATCTACTACGAGGTTATAATGCCAGAGAAAAATCCTGCCAGTAAGGCAGCCGAAGCGTGGAATGTTCGGCTTATCGGCCACTCCGACCTGAATGGTTACGGTGATGGGATGCAGTTACTCATGAAAGATCACTATCTGTTTGTAGGGCATCTGGGCAAGATGGGTACTTCTATCCTTGATATATCCGACCCTACTAATCCTCAAGTGGTGAACCAGTTAAAGAATCCGCCCAATACGCATAACCATAAAGTGCAAATCGGCGGCGATATCCTGATTGTGAATTTTGAAAAGTTTCCCCGCAGTGGCGACATGCCGGAACGGGCCGGTATTCAAATTCTTGACATCTCAGACCCGGTCAACCCCCATGAAATCGGCTTCTTTTCAACGGGGGGCCGGGGTGTGCATCGAATTTGGTATACCGGCGGCCAATATGCTTATCTGTCGGCTCAGCCGGAAGGCTATACCGACCAAATTATGTTCATTGTCGATGTCTCCGACCCCACGAATCCCCGCGAAGTCTCGCGCTGGTGGATACCGGGCATGTGGACGGCCGGGGGGGAAGAGCCAAACTGGCCCGGATTGCGTTATGCTGCTCATCACCCTAACGTATGGAAAGAGCGGGCTTATTGGGGATTTTGGGATGCCGGGCTTATCATTATGGATATTTCCGATCCGGCTAATCCTAAAAAGATTTCGCAATTGTCATGGGCGCCGGATGAGGGCGGCAATACACATACCGCTCTGCCTCTCCCTGACCGTAATCTGCTTATTGTGACCGATGAGTCCACAAAACCCGAATGTCAGGAGTCGCCGCGCCGGGTGCGAGTGGTAGACATCAGCGATGAAACGCAGCCCAAAATCATCAGTATGTTCCCCGAACCAGAAGGGGATTTCTGCCAGCGTGGGCTTCGTTTTGGCCCACATAATGTCCATGAGAATCGCCCTGGGACATTTATAAGCGACCAGGTTATTTACGTGACCTACTTCAATGCCGGGTTGCGCGTGGTTGATATTAGCGACCCCTACGAACCTAAAGAGATTGCTTACTACGTCCCGGAAACACCCGAAGGCCAGCAAGCTATCCAAACCAACGATGTCTTTGTGGCCGAAAATGGCCTGATTTACCTCAGTGACCGGGTAAATGGTGGCGTTGACATTCTGGAATTGACTCTATAAGCAAGGATAAAAACGACCATGAGCGAAAAATATGATATTGTCGTTGCCGGTGGAGGACATAATAGTCTAGTCTGTGCGGCCTATCTGGCGAAGGCCGGTTTGCGGGTGCTTGTGCTTGAAGCTCGCGACATTATCGGCGGTAATACCATAACGGAGGAGGTGACGATACCCGGCTTTTGGCACGACTCCTGCTCTAGTGCCCACGCTCTCCTTCAGAGTAGCCCGACCATTCGCAATGACGAGTTGGGTTTAGCGAAGTATGGTTTGCGCTATCTTTTTCCCGATCCAGTGGTCACCATGCCCTTTGATGATGGGACAAGCCTGACCATGTGGCGCGACATTGACCGCACGGTCGCAGACTTTGCCAAGTATTCCAAACGAGATGGCGAGGCTTATCGCCGCATGATGGCCGAGTATGACTCGATTAAAAAGGTCTTTGGGCAGTATCGCTATACGCCGATTGGTTATGGCCCACGGCTTGACGAAGCCTTGCTAGAGCAGCCGGATGGCGCCATATGGCTCCGCCGTTATCATCAAAGCGCCATAGAGATTATCAATGAATATTTCGAGGATGAACATTCGCGAGCCTTCATGGCCTGGATGGCTTTCGCCACCGTCCAGCCGTTTGACCGGCCCGGAACCGGGCGGTTGGCTTATGCTCTGACTAATGGCCGTCAACATGTGTCCTGGACCACGCCGGTTGGCGGCTCGATTGCTTTGCCAAAGGCTCTGGTGGCTTTGATTGAAGATCACGATGGACGCGTTTTACTCGGTAAGCAAGTAACCGAACTTATTATAGAAAATGGACGCTGTGCAGGGGTTGTCACTGCCGATGGCGAGAGTTACCGGGCGGAAAAGGCGGTGGTGTCCACCATTCATATCAAACATCTGGTTGAGATGGCTCCCAGTGAAGCCTGGGGAGAGACCTTTGTCAAAGGGGTTGAACAGTGGCAAGCTGGCTTCACTTTGTTTGCCACCCACTATGCCTTGAGCGAGGCCCCGCTCTATCCCATTGGTGACGAATACATGCCGTGTGTAGCCGGGGCCACAGCCGGTTCGGTTGATAATATACAGCGTTTGATTAACGAAAGCCGTCAGGGACGGGTTTATCAGGATGAGCCGGTGTTGCTGATTGTCTGCTCAACAGCCGTCGACGACACTCGCACCCCGCCGGGAGCACATACGCTCAAAATCATTTCTTTCCTTCCCTACGATTTGGCCGATGGTGGTCCAGGCCGGTGGGATGAAATCAAGGAAGAAGTGGCCCAGCGCAACTTAGCTCATGTGCAAAAACATGTCCGAAACTTAACGGACGACACGATTTTAGGAACCCATATTGAAAGTCCGCTTGATTTGGAACGCCGTAACCTGCATAACTGGCACGGGAGCTGCCACGGCGGCGACCTGTCACCGGCCCAATCGGGGGCAATGCGACCTGTGCCGGGCTGGGCCAGCCATCGAATGCCCATCCCGGGACTCTACCAATCAGGGGCAACAACACATCCCGGCGGGTCGGTATCGGGAGGGCCGGGGCGGAATACAGCCTGGGTTCTGCTTGATGATTTAGGAATGTCTCTGCAGGCGGTTATCGCTGAATCATAAAGGAAAAGGATATGCCATATATCGCTCATAGAGAAGAATTACAATCAGCCACCCAAACAGCGGGCTGGAACCAGATAAAGCTGATGAATGATGAAATTGCTGCGGAGTTGGATGCGGACCTGGAACTCAATGTTCTGGCTCCCAACGCCGCTACACCACGTCATTATCATACCGGCTGTGAGCATTATATCTTTATTGTAAAAGGTCAAGCCGAACTGATTCTAGAAGATGGCCCTCAAGCGGTAGCGACAGGATACTTGATAGCCATCGACTCGGAAGAACACCATGCCCTAAAGAACGTGGGCCAGGATGACCTTGAGTACTTAGAATTCTTTGTGCCGGGTAGTGGCGCAACAACCATTGTCGAGGAATAAATCCATGCCAAATACTCCCCGTGTCCCGATTGCCGCTCGTTTAGATAATAAGCGTGAGTTTGGTCAGCTAAAGGGGACTCGCTATTACGAGGATGCTGTTTACGAAAAGTTTTCTAACCAAGAGATGGCTCGCCGCTATGCCGCGGTGCGAGAAAAGATGGCCCGCCTAGGCGTCGAGGCTTTGATTGTTACCGGCGGTCCCAGCCACTGGTCCTTTGGTGGGGGTATGCGCTGGTTGACAGGCCATTGGGAGTGGCATGCCATGTCGGTCTATGTTTTGGTCCCAATGGAGGATGATCCGACCTTCGTTTACTCGATGGGTGGTACGCACATCGAAGCTGTTCGCCGAATTGTGACACTTGATGATGTTCGTCCCTCGCGTGGTGGGCGCTTTGGCGAAGTATTGGTTGATCGGATTAAAGAGCTTGGGCTTGAAAAAAGTTCAATTGGGATAACGGTTTGCGATCCGCGTTTTGGCGATGAGTTACCATTTAATCAATACCATGCTCTACGTGATGGTTTACCAGGGGCCGATTTACAATTTGTGGGCGACTTTTTTCACGAGCTTGTTATGCACAAAAGCCCCGAAGAGTTAGAGTGTGTGCGAAAAGCAGGGGAGATGTCCGATATTGCCATGCAAGCCATCGTTGAGCGGGCCGCACCCGGTGTTACTGAGTATCAACTGGCGGCGGCGGCAACCGGGGCGGTATTGGATGCCGGAGGTCAAGTTGATTTCTTGATTATTGGTTCAACACCAATGTCGAACCCGGCTCAAGTTTTTGGTAGCCCTGCTCCTTCGGGCCGAAAGTTACAACCCGGCGATTTGATTAACAATGAGTTAGCCCTGGGCTATCGAGGATATACCACCCAGATTGGTTCGCCCATCTGTATCGGCGAACCTACCGATGAAGTTCGTAAGATGTACGATGAGATTGCCCTCACTGGCTTCAAACGTTTAGAAGCCTTGCTGCGTCCAGATGTATCCTACGAGGAGTTCCGTCAGGCCGGTCAATGGTTTCGGGAACAGGGGTATCAGGGACGGCCCACCTTGCTACATAGTATCGATATTGTGACGGCTCCGCCTCATATTTGGGTCGAGGAGATGGCCGCAGACCAGGGCGAAGCGCATTTTGAACCGAATATGACGGTGATGTTGGAACCCAATCCAATTACGCCCGATGGCAATTTAGGGCTGTTTGTGGGGCGGACTTATATTATTACCGAAGATGGGCATGAGAAAGTCACCAAATTCCCATTGGAGTTGATTATCAAGTAGCCATTGAGTGAGGAAAGGCCAAGGATGTCGTCGGAACCGATGCGAGTAGCCAGTGTTGGGTTGGGTCGTTGGTCTAAGGTTATTGGGGCTGCGGCTACTCGAAGTGATAAGCTGGAACTTGTGACGTGCTTCTCGCGGAGCCAAGAGAAAAGAGATGCTTTTGCCCGACAATTTGGCTGCGACCAAGCCGCTTCATACGAAGAACTTTTGGCGGATGACCGCATTGAAGGGGTGTTACTGACCACCCCAAATGAAGTCCACGTCGAAACGGTTGAACAAGCCGCCAGGGCAGGTAAACACATTTGGCTGGAAAAACCTATCGCGAACACAATGAGCGGTGCCTTACAAATTAGAGAGATTCTTGAAAAAACAAGGGTGACTTTCTCCATCGGACACTGTGCTCGTATGTCAGGGGCCAGCCGAAAAATGAAGGAATTGATTGATACAGATAAAATTGGTAAACTAAGCATGATTGAAGCCCACTGGAGTACAGGCCGAGCGATGCAATTAACACCCGATGATTGGCGTTGGTATGCAGATGCGACGCCTGGTGGGCCGCTCATCCAACTGCTTGTTCACCATTTTGATACCATTCAATATCTTTTTGGCCCGGTAGCCGAGGTCCAAGCCTTCAAAGGAAGTCTTAATACCCCTGCCGAGGTGGATGATGTGACCGCAGTCATTATACAGTTTGAAAGTGGGCATTTGGGCTATTGTGGTAGCAGTTGGGTTTCTCCTGGTGTCTATTGGATAAATGTCTATGGAACCGAAGCTAATTTGTATCAAATGCTTGATCTGACCCACTGGGGTGACCCAAATATTGATAAGTACACCACGCTTATGTACCAATCGCGTGGCTCAAGTGAGAAAGTTCCGGTTGAAATCCCGATGCGGGATATGTTTCGAGAAGAGTTAGAAGATTTTGTCGATGCCATTCGCCAGCAACGAGCGCCGGAAATCGGCTGGATAGAGGCGGCTCAAGCGCTGGCTTGTGTTGAGGCAGCCATCCGCTCGTCAAATAATAAACGACCAGTTACTATTGCTGAAGTCATGCATTAGATATCGAGGAATATATGGCTAGAATATTTGCACCAGAAGCCCTGCCACGTTTAAAATCAACCCGCGATAAGCGGAAGCGGGTTGATTTAGTCAATGAGAAGTTGCAAGGAACAACGGCTATAAAGGGTGATATGATTGTCTATCCCCCCGAAAATGCCGGATCGGCTCACTATCATGCCGATGCTTATGAGTTTAAGTTTGTACTACGAGGGAGTGGTACCTTTCATATTGGTAAAGAGACGGTCAATTTACGGGCCGGTCATGTTATTTTCTTGAAGCCTGGTGATGTTCATTTTTTTGAAACCAGTCCCGACGAAGATTTGGCCTTTGTGGAGTTCTGGCTGCCTCCGGCTCAAGAGACTGTTTGGGTTGACCCCACTGATCCTTGAACTTGGACCACAGCATCCTGAGTTTCAGGATGATTGTGTAGTGATGTAGAGGCGAGGCGACTCGATACATAGATTGTTTGCGCCAAGAGCTTCACGCCGAGTTGTCTCGCCCTCTTTTTGAGATGATACCTAAAATCATATAAAATATGCTTAATTAAGAAGAGGTCATTATGCTTGATGTTGTCGCTGAAAACCTAACTGTTGAATATGAGTTGATTCGTGATAAGGAAACTCTAACGGCACTTTGGGATTTTAATGTGACGATATCGTCCGGGGAGTTTCTAGTTGTGGTGGGGCCAAGTGGGTGTGGCAAAACAACCTTCATCAATGTTGTTGTCGGCCTGGTGAAGGCCACCCAAGGTCGGATTCTATCCGGGGGAAAAGAAGTCACCGGGCCAGGCAATGACCGGGCGATGGTCTTCCAAGATTATGCCTTGATGCCGTGGCGCACTATCAGAAAGAATGTCGAATTTGGTTTAGAGTTACAGGGACGCCTGAATGCCGAGACGAGCAGGAACGTCGAACATTACATCAATTTGGTAGGGTTACGAGGTTTTGAAGAAAGCTTGCCCCATGAACTATCGGGCGGTATGCGACAGCGGGTTGGTTTGGCACGAGCGCTGGCTACCGAGCCAAAAATCTTGACGATGGATGAGCCATTTGGTGCATTAGACGCTATGACCCGTGAAGTAATGCAGGCCGAGTTTGAGAAAATTCTATCCAAAACGAAGCAGACCGTTATTTTTATTACCCATTCGATTGATGAGGCCATTTCTATGGGTGATCGAATTGTGGTGATGACGGCCGGTCCTGGACGAACCAAAGCCGTTTTAGAGGTCGATATTCCCCGGCCACGTTGGGAGACGGATGTGCGTAACCATCCCCGATATGTAGAGCTTCGTAACGAAATCTGGCATATGTTGCAGTCGGAGCAACAAACACAAATGGCCCGTGAAAGCCAGCATAATTAATTGGCACTTATCAGTAAAATTAATTGCCTAGTACCGAATAATCAAAGAAATTATAGTATACTCAATCTAATAAGTGATAACTCAAGTGTAGTCTTACAAGGAGGTAAATTACATGGCAACAACATTTGATAGCGCAGTTAGTCAAGAAATTCCACGACGTCGGCCCATCGAACGCCCAATTGGTTGGGATGGTTTTAAGGAGCGTTACGGGATATCTGTGATTACGATTATCAATTTTACCCTCTTCTTTGCCTTGTGGGAGGTCATTGGCCAGATGCACGTGGTGAGCCATCTGTTACTGCCTCCAGTTTCAGAGGTTGTAAGCGAGACCATCGAAATGGCAAATACCGGTGTGCTTTGGAAAAATCTTGCCTTTAGTGCCCAGAACTTCACGGCTGGCTTCTTGATTGCCTCGGCAACAGGTATTCCTATAGGCTTACTCTTAGGAGCCTCCAGAAAGCTCGACATTATCCTCGGTCCTTATGTATGGGCCTTTTTCTCTACACCTCGTTTGGCCTTGTTACCCCTTATCACGGTCTGGCTGGGATTTGGCTGGGAGTCCAAGGTATTTCTAATCTTCATTGGGGCTTTCTTCGTGATTGTGATTAACACCTGGGCCGGGGTCAAAACAGTGGAACAGAGTTTAATCCACGCTGGCAAAGTGTTTGGGGCTAATAAGGTGCAAATATTTAGCAAGATTGTGGTACCCTATACACTGCCTTTCATCATAGTTGGTTTACGGTTGGGAGTTACTCGTGCTTTGGTTGTGACAGTAGTGGCCGAAATGCTGGCCAGTTCACAAGGTATGGGGTACATTATTGTTCGAGCGGTCGATGCCTTCAATTCGGCTCGTCTCTTCTCTATGATCGTTATTTTGGTCATCGTTTCGATGATTCTGGTAACAGCTATGCGCAAGCTGGAAGAGTGGGTTGCTCCCTGGCGCGAAGGCTCGTCGGTATAATCGTAAATCTAAAATCGTAAATCGTAAATTGAGAAAGGGGGGTGTATATGGAAGAAGACCATCATAGGTATTTGTTCTTTCAGTTGAAATTAAATGTAAAAAATAATCTTTAGGAGGAGTAAAATAGTGAAAAAGTTACTTAGTATTTTTCTAACCTTGATTTTTGTACTAAGCCTTGTACCGCAGCATAGCTCGGCTGCTCCGGTGTTACAGATGGCCTGTGAAGAAGATGTTACCGTCCAGGCCGATGATTGGCTCTCCAAACTGGCCGATAAATTTTATGGGGATTTGCTGGCCTTTCCGGCCATCGTTGAGGCGACTAATCAACAAAATGCCAGTGACGACAGCTATGCCAGAATTATCAACCCGGACATTATCGAGCCGGGATGGAAATTGTGCATTCCCAGTGGCGCTGACGCTCAGGCTTTATTAGCAAGTCGGAGTGCGATGGCCGGTTCATTAGGAGAGCCGGGTGCTCCGGCTGAACTGTCGACCGTCTCGTACGGTAATTTCAACCCCAACTATGCCTCTAATTTGTTGACCGAATTGGCGGATCATTTTGGCTGGCTGCAAGAAGGTGGTATCGAAAGCCAAGAGGTTGCCTTCATCGATCAGTCACAGATATTCCCGGCCATTATCGGGGGTAGCTTGCAGATTGCCTCCCAAGACACCGACGCGGTAGCCGGGGCCAATGTTGCTGGCGAGCCGCTGATTATGATTGCCAACTATCGGGATAAAGAACCATGGATTCTAGCCTTCCGAGAAGGGATCGATATCAACAACCTCGAGGGCGTTAAGTGCAGCGCTGGCGGGGCCGGTGGCCGTAACGAGTTCAACTCCAAGGAAATGATCAAGCGGCTGGGGGGAGACCCTGATCAGGTAGAGTGGGTACCGATCCGGGGCGGCTCCGATGCCCGGGTCAATGCCTTTGTGGAAGGTCAGATCGATTGTGTGAATCTTTTCGACCGTCACCGAGCGCTGGTCGCTGGGGCTAATGGCGTTTTGGTCTATGATGACCTGGAGAATGTGCCTCAAGATGGCTTCGTGGTTCATCGAAGTTTTGCCGAACAGAACCCACGCACTGTCATTAACTATCTGAAGGCTTTCATTAAGGCCCGTGATTACTTCAAAGACTTGAATAACAAAGATGAAATCATTCAGATCATGCGCGACCGTGACTATGAAATCCCACCGGAGTTCGTGGATCAGTATGAACGAGCGTGGACTATCATCGGTGATGATGGCTACTTTGACCCCACCGCCATGGACACTTTGATTGCGGATGCGGTCAGGGTTGGTAATCTAGAGACATCGATAGATTGGCATGACTTTGCTGATTTGAGATATCTGGATCAAGCCTATGTCGAGTTGGGTATGGCCGACAGAATCAGGGACCCCGATTATGCGGGAGCCCCTGCTGCCATGGCCGAACCGGCTTCCGGTGAACCCATAACCATCGGGGTATCACTCCCGTTGAGTGGTCGCTTTAGCGAGCCAGGGACAGCGGCCCAAAGAGGTTATGAAGTCTGGGCCTCTATGGTTAATGAGTCAGGTGGTTTGCTGGGACGCCCGGTCGAGTTAAGCATACTCGACAATAACAGCGACCAGGATACCGCTGTAGCTGACTATGAAAAGTTAATCACGGTCGATGAGGTCAATCTGGTGGTTGGGCCTTTCTCCAGCTTCTTGGTTATTCCAACCTCCGAAGTGGCGGCTCGTTACGGTTATGCCTTTGTCGAGCCTGCTGGCGGCGCACCGGATGTCTTCACCCGGGGGCTGACCAACCTGTTCTTTGCCCAGCCAGGCGGTTCGACTGCTCAGGGTGAAGCGTTTGCCAAATACGTTCTATCTCTGCCGGAAGATACCCGGCCTAAGACCTTTGCC
>Ga0210124_1000407_pt1 | contig 22290 bp, 25 predicted proteins | sample Muzzi_PWC_D2_FD_185554 | JGI IMG/M metagenome (GOLD analysis project Ga0210124, IMG submission 185554) | Wetland microbial communities from San Francisco Bay, California, USA, that impact long-term carbon sequestration - Muzzi_PWC_D2 (SPAdes) | ecosystem: Environmental > Aquatic > Marine >... | reverse complement strand
AATGATTTTCTTGCTGGCCAGGGCCGCGGCCGGCACACTGCCGATAGCGCCCCAGTATTGTGCGTTGCCGAATTTGTCCGCTCTTTGAACGTGGACGATACAGACGTCCGGATTTGCCGCCGGCACGGTCACCACATCCTTTCCCGTATAGGGACATTTGATAATTCGATACTTATCGTCACCCAGGAAGCTTCGTTTTTTGAAAAGATCGGTAACGGTAACGCCTTCAAAAACCTGCATGAATGAAAATCCGTGCATCCCCGCCATTAACCGAGCGTTATAATTGAAATTCGTATAATCTTCCAGCTGCAGGGTACCCGCCCGGAGGGCGCGCTCTACTGCCGAACCGCCGTGTCGTCCGCCGGATCGCAGGACATAAGTCGTCACCAGTCGATCCACGGCACCGGCCGCGACCAGCAATTCGACGTCCAGGATGCCGGATTGTGAATACAGCGTGAATCCTTTTTTCTTCTGCCGGACAATCTCAAAAACCAGCTCCATGCAGGTGCATACGGTATAATTTCCAATGATTAAATGGTCACCATCATTTACGAACTTATCGACGGCCTCCGGAACACCCATAACTTTTTCGATTGGTTTTGCCATCATCTGGATTCCCTTTTTAAATTCAACTCCGAATTATTCAGCCCGTGGGGCAGTCATATCATATGTAGCGTCACACTTAAATGTCTTTGAAAATTAAGCCGACTCCGCAAAACATATTCTGTGTCCTGAAACTTCCTTTGAACTTTTCCCGTCAGTGCGCTATGACCGCGATAGGGATATTTATCGGATTCGGTCACGAAGACAGAAGGGGACATTCCGGGATTTGGCTCGTACCATGATAACATATTGATTTTAGGCGATTTATTTTATAAGAGGGTTTCAAATAATGTCTTAAGGCGGCCATTTCAGGGTCAAAATGGACTGTTACAAAAAGTAATTATGGCGCTGCGGCTGGCTCAGGATGGCAAGGACGTTATGATAACTTACTTTTCGCAGCCGGATGATATCGGCGGCATCGTGGCCTTTCTTTCCTCGGAAAAAGCGCATTGGATCACCGGCCAACGGATTGAGGCATCAGGGGGCATGTTTTTGTAACAAAACGGAGGCATTATGTTATTTAAAAAATTGGTTTTTTTGCTGGCTTGCGTATTCCTCTTTAAATACCTTATAGAATAATCCCTATCGGCCGGATGCAAGCGCTTGAACAACCTGAAAAAAACTAATAGCGTCCTAATGTCGTCCGGCAAAGGTCGTGTCTTGATCAGAGATTATAGAATGACGAATAATCACTGATCAAGATTTAATACCCAATTTCTGCAGCGGATCCAAAGGGCCGGGCCGCTGATTAACCCGTTAGCCTCTTTTAAAGGATAATGTGAAGTATGACAAATCCTGACTATAACCATCATAATCGGCCAGCCACTTTTGCTGAGAAAGATAAAACAACTCGAAGCGATCGGTTATATTTTATTGACTGGTTACGCGTCTTTGCTATTCTCGTAGTATTCTTTGTTCATTGCAGTAAAATTTTTGATTATCACACAACAGTTGTTTTTAACACGGTTCGAAGCCCAATTTTGTCGGCTTTTAGAGATTTCAGTCTGCTTTGGGTTATGCCGCTTTTTTTCGTCCTGTCAGGGGCTGCGATCTTTTTGTCTAAAGGGTCTGACAAAAAATGGGAATTTGTCAAATCGAGATTCCTGCGCCTTCTCGTGCCCCTGATTTTTATGGGTACGTTTATAATCAATCCACTCTACGTTTACATTGAACGATTATCAAGTGGCCAGACTGCCGGCGGCTTTTTCCAGTGGTACCCGCAATATTTCGACGGCATCTATGGATTTGGCGGCAATTTTGCGCCCCTGGGACAGGGAACGCATCTCTGGTATCTGGAATTCCTCTTTATCTACTCGTTGATACTTCTTCCGTTGTTTGTGCGATCTAAAAGACGGGGAACCAGCTTTCTGGCAAGATTATCAATCCATTTTGAAAAACCCTGGGCATTGTTTTTTCTCTTCGTGCCAATTTCTGCAGCCGCTGCAGCTTTCGAGATGTTTGGGTTGGGGGGTGTGAGAGTTGTGGGAGGCTGGGATCCAATATCCTATCTTTTGTTCTTAAGCTATGGATATCTTATTTTCTCTAATGCGAAAATCGGGGAGACGATAAAAGCGTATAGTCCGATCTACCTCGTGCTGGCCCTGATTTTAACAGCATTGCTATTGGGCTCGCATTTTGGTTTTATCTTAAAGATCCCTGGATTGACCAGACATGACCTGCTAAACGACGGTGCCTTATTGCCGCTAAACCAATCCCTGGAGGTGGCCGTTCAAGGATTGAGGGGGTTTCTTGGCTGGTGCTGGATAATTGGATTATTGGGTCTTGGCCGCCGATTTCTGAATTTCAACAATAATTTTCTGGCCTATGGCAACGAAGGAGTTCTCCCATTTTACATAATGCACCATACGGTAATTTACATAATCGGTTACTATGTAATTCAGTGGAGTGGAAGTGTTGGAAGCAAATTTTTTATTATCGCTATTGCTTCATTCACCATTATTATGGCGATCTATGAGATTCTTATCAGGCGTTTCAATTTGCTTCGTTTTCTATTCGGCATAAAAACCAAGTCCGATTCAAGAGTTTGGCAGAAGGTTCTTTACGCGATGTCAGGTTTATGCTTTGTCTTAGTAATAGTTTTGCTGATCGTATCATTGAAAGTAGAGAATATGTCACCACTACCAACGAAACCGGGGCTTTACGTCAACGAAGAGTTTGATTTTCAATTAACCTTCCCGGCAAGCATGAACAAACAGGGAAAGCTCACTTCCTCTGATATGCTTTTCCATATCAAGCACCCGGAAAAAAATATGTTTTTGAAGATTCGAAAGACCGCTATTTCTGCCAGTCAACCGTTAGATGCGCAAACCGGGAAAAATTGGATTATGAGGATAATGAGAAACCTGGGCATGAAAAACCCGGAAATCCTTTCGACCGTGGTTTTTACCACGCCGGACGGAACCAAAGCTTTATACGCAGCGATAAAATTTAAAACCAGGACTGATTCACTGGTTGGAGCATTTACCTTTGCCGATAGGAACGGAAAAAGGTTATTTATAGCCGGCTATAATGACGACGGGCTTGATCCACTTGAGCCAATCATGAAAAGCTTGACGTTCAAGTAGACGTTTGCTCCAAGCCAACGTGCGACCTGTAACCGGGGAGTACGACAGTATTCCGGATTTGATATTTGATATCGCCGGCGTTCATATTCTCCTGAATAAAAATAGGGGATCAACGCTTGCCCGGGTAAACCTGATTGAAAATTATTTGACCGATCTGATCGAATTGATTATATACTATGTTGAGTTCATACCATCCTGGAAGTTTGTGCTGATTGCACGCTTTACGTAACAAACAGTCTGCATAACAATTCTGTCAATCCTAAGCTATCATAGTGAAAGGAATAAAGGTTATGACTGACATTTTCATTAGCTATGCAAGTGGGGACAGGTCAAAGATAGCACCAATTGTAAAAGCCCTTGAAGAGCGCGGCTGGTCTGTATTTTGGGATCGGACGATTCCGACCGGTAAAACCTGGCGTCAAGTAATCGGTGATGCCCTCGAAAGCGCACGCGCAGTCGTTGTCGCATGGTCTAAAACATCTGTAAATTCAAGATGGGTGCAGGAAGAGGCTGATATGGGGCTTGAACGGAACATATTGATCCCGATATTAATTGATAGCGTACATCCCCCACTGGGCTTCAGGAGTATTCAAGCCGCAGACCTTATTCGTTGGGACTCCACCCAATTTTTTCCCGAGTTTGACAAACTTATTTCCGACCTTTCAGCAATTCTCGGTGCTTCACCCCTGGAAGTCGAAAGCGCGCAACGGCCATCGGAGACGGCGAGCAAACCCAGGCAAGAGAAGGATGAGGCGAAACGCACAGCCGATGTTGATACGACTTTGGACAAAGAGCAGTTGTGGGACAAAATGGCCAGAATAATTGTCGAACAGCTTTCTATTAATCCTGAAGAGGTGGTGCCCGAAGCTACTTTTATCGATGATCTTGGAGCAGATTCCTTGGACTTGGTTGAGCTTGTCATGACTTTTGAATCAGAATTTGACGTGGACATCCCTGATGATGATGTCGAGAAAATTTTTACGCTAAGGGATGCTTATAATTACGGTATAGCCAGACTCGGGTTATGATCAATAGGCTCTTATCGCAATTGATCTAAAATTATCTCGGAGGACTTTTATGATGTCGACCGAATCTCATTCAAACAATGTCACCCGACCCAGACTGTCAGTACCGCCGGATGCCTGTGATACCCACATGCACTTCTATGGACCGCAGGATCAGTATCCTTTGGCGCCGACTGCAAGTTTTACCCCCCCCTTAGCCACGGTCGAAGATTACCGGACGGTGCAAAAAAGGCTGGGTTTAAGGCGTGTGGTCGTTGTACAGCCCTCCGGTTATGGTTTCGACAATCGCTGTATGCTCGATGCGATCAAACAACTCGGAGATGATGCGCGCGGGATTGTGGTTGTCGATACGAGCGTCAGGGATGATGAACTTCAGCGACTCACCGATTTGGGAGCACGTGGGATTCGTTTTTTTATGTTTCCAGGCGGCGTGTTGCCCTGGGAAATTCTAGCTGAAATGGCCGCACGGGTGAGCGCCTTCGGTTGGCATGTGCAGCTGCAGCTGGACGGGCGGGAGCTGCCGGATCATATCGCTCAAATCCGTTCCTTGCCGGGCAGACTTGTTATCGATCATGTCGGTAAATTCATCGAGCCGGTTGCGACCAGCGACCGGGCTTTTAAAATGCTTCTCGATCTCGTCAATAGCGGACAGTGCTGGGTAAAGCTGGCGGCACCCTATGAGACATCCAAGGTCGGACCGCCGCGATACGACGACGTCGGCGCATTAGCCAAAGCGCTGGTAAAAGCTGCGCCGGAGAGGATGCTCTGGGCCAGCAACTGGCCGCATCCTTCAGCTCTAGACAACCTGCCGGACGATGCCATGCTGCTTGATCTGTTGTTGGACTGGGTTGACGATGATGCAACCCGCAAACGCATCCTTGTCGATAACCCGGCAAAGCTTTACGGGTTTGAGTAATAAACGGGCTGTTTATTCTAATAAGGGCCGCTGATTCAGGAGCAGGACCGGATCTGATCGGAAGTGGAAAATTGAGGGACGGTCATGGGAAAATGCATTTTTGTTTAACCGAAAGTATGAACTGAGTTGGATGTGCCACGCAGAGCCCGCATATTGATTAGCGGGATGCCTAGTGTGTTGCCCAGTCTAATGATGGCGGCAAGACGGCAGGGGCAGAGCATCCGCTCACTTTATTTAAAATCTTATTCACGTCCGATACCTCCACCGCCCAAGCTGCCTTAAACAGATAGAACCTTCGCAAATAATTTAAGACATATTGAAAAATGGAGGTGCATCATGATGGTCATCGTAAATCCCGATATTATAAATAAATGGGAAATGGAGTTGATTGAATCTTTAGCCGCCGCCCTGGATGCCCATGAAGTTCGCAGTTTATTTATGGATAAATATGGCTTGAGACTAAAGGAAAACTTTGAATCCGCCAAGGGCCGTATCGTAGCTTTCAAAAACCAAATTGTCTATGAGTTGAGATTCAACGCAATTTCTATTTTTTCGGTTTTTATTGATAGATCCGGAAACTATCAAGGATTCAGCAGGCCAATCGAAAAGGATGCCCTGGATGAGAATCGATCAGCCTCAGATACGATGCTTTCTGATCCTGAAATGATAAAGAGAAAAGAAAGAGAACTAATCGGCGCGATCGAGTCTGGCTTAAATATAAAAGATCTTGGGACGTTATTCGAAAAAGAGTTTAAATTGCAAATACTAGGCGACGCCCGATGCAGACACGGAGATCTTGTCGTATTTAAAGATCATGTGGGCTTTCAACTTGATTTCGAGGCGGCAGTTAATTTTTCTTTATTGGTGGACAGAAAAGGGAGCTTCTTGACCTTTGGTGATTCCAGCGACCACCAGATGCCATCTGGAAAAGTCGCAGACATTGATATCATGAATTAGACATCCGATAGCGACTCTGACCTGATTATACCCCGTGATTGCGGGCCTTAAATCTCGTGAATGATGGTAAAAAATAGGATGACGATGCCGGAGAAATTAATCAAAATAGAAATCTATGTCCATAAAAAGAGGTATCTGGACAGCAACAAATTTTTACGGTCTCTCGAGGAAACCGTCGTCTTCAATCTCGATGGAGGTATAATTGAGAATATTATAAAGCAAATGTATAACATAGATATCTACAATTACTCCCAATACAAAGGCGGTGATATTCTAACCTATAAAAAACAAATTTTCTACAAGCTCGATCTTGAGGCCAGCTTGGCCTTTTCAATTCTGCTGGACAGAATGGGAAAATTTCTAAAATTCACCGATGCCCGGGACGAATTTATTTCGCCGCCAAAAAAAAATGGGACCGGGGAAAAAGTATTAAATACTGAGTCGGTCAGACAACTAGAGACAGGACTTTTCCAAAAATTTATCGACTGCCTTGATTTGAATGCCATCCGGGAAAAGTTTGAAGATAAATACAGTCTTAATTTGCAAAGTGAGCTGGATTACCAGAAAGGCAATATCATCCGTCACAATAAAGAGATTGCTTACAAATTTGTTTTCGCTTCAAAAGTGTATTTTTCCCTGTTAATAGATAGATTGGGAAATTATTTGATGGTAACGACCAAAGATGAACTTTCGGATTTAAAAAACCTCCTTATAGATTTACACAAAAAACAAAAAATTCACAGCCCGACTAACTTGATTAGAATCGGTGACCGCCGCAAATATCGCCGGTTTTTAGCTCGAAATAACAGCTTAGTTTCCGTTCGGCCCCGGCTGCTGTTAGCCGGCAAAATTGTTGATATAAGCACAGAGGGGCTATCATTTATCTACCTTGGCCATAGACGTGTATTTGGTGAGACTTCTGAATTGTGTATTTTCAATGCCGGCTTTAGAAAAGGCATATCGCCTGAAAGACTACCATTTAAAGTAATTTCGGATTTTCAACTCCCCCCAAAATTTTTGCTAAATTTACTAAAAATCCGCAAATGCAGTGTGCAGTTCGGCATATTGACGAATTCACAGAAAGCAAAATTAGAGTATTTTATCAAAAACCACACGGCTGGAATGTTAAAATAAGAGATAGGAGGAGCTCCCACTTTGGAGCTCCTCATAGTTTCAGTCAATCAGGGTAGGACTTTTAAATCGGCGACGCCTACTCTTTTTTCATGGGTGACTGTTCTTTTTCCATCGTGTCACCTTCCTTCTTCATGGATGCATCTTCTTTCATCATGGTATCGCCCTCTTTTTTCATGGACGCATCTTCTTTCATCATCGTGTCACCTTCCTTCTTCATGGATGCATCTTCTTTCATCATCGTATCGCCTTCCTTTTTCATGGGCGCATCTTCTTTCATCATGGTATCGCCCTCTTTTTTCATCGATGCATCCTCTTTCATCATGGTGTCGCCTTCTTTTTTCATCGGCGCGTCCGCTTTCATCATCGTTTCACCTTCCTTTTGCATCGCGCCTTCCGATTGCATGGTCTTTTGCGATGCATCCGTGCCGGCACAACCGGTTAAAAGCATTAAACAGCCCATGAATCCGACCAGCAACATCCCTAGGAATAACTTTTTCATGATTTTGTCTCCTTTCTATTCTCAAGTAAAAGATCGATATGTTGTCGCGCTACACAATGACAATAGTCAGAATATGTCACGAAACCATCACCGGAAAATCATAATTTTGTAACAAAAGAAAACCGGAATCGGGACCATTGCAGAAAAGGGGCGTATGGTGACATCCTATAAATACATTCATAGCATCGCGGACCAGTGGAATCCGAAAATTATACCACGATCAGCAAGACTGGATGCCCCCGGTATTCTGTATTATATTACTATTTACAGGATGGTGGCGGAGCCGGAGTCGCAATCGCTGCAAACCCATTGCCTGTTTAAATCGAAGCGAGAACTTGTGAAGGACTATCTAAATGATTTTTTCGAACTCTTACGCCCGCTTAGATGAGGTTTTTTACGAAAGAACACAACCTGCACCTGTTCAGGACCCCCAGCTCTTTTTGTGGAATCCCGGCCTGGCTGAACAGCTAATGATTCAAGATGAATTGAAATATGATTCCGTTGCCCTTGCACAAGCTTTTTCAGGAAATCACATTTTACCCGGATCAGAACCCATCGCGACTGTGTATGCCGGACACCAGTTTGGCAGTTTTGTGCCCCGACTTGGAGACGGAAGAGCACACCTTCTGGGGGAGGTGCTCGATCAATCCGGTCAAAGGTGGGACATTCAGCTCAAAGGTTCCGGCCGCACATCGTTTTCCAGAGGGGGTGATGGTCGTTGTGCCCTCGGTCCAGCTGTTCGTGAGTTTATCATGAGTGAGGCCATGAAAGCTTTGGGGGTTCCGACAACACGCTGTCTGGCAGTTGTCAAGACAGGAGAAACTGTTTTTCGCGAGACCCCATTGCCCGGGGCTGTCGTGACGAGGGTTGCTTCAAGTCACATACGTATTGGGACTTTTCAGTTCTTCGCGGCCCGGGGTGATCATCGATCTCTCAAGACGCTCTGCAACTATACTATAGAGCGCCACTATCGGGAGTTGCAGGAAGAAGGACCAATTCAATATGTCGCGCTTATTAATAAGGTCATCGAAAAGCAGATTCAACTCGTCGTTGAATGGATGCGGGTCGGTTTTATTCACGGCGTCATGAATACCGACAACACGGCCCTTTCCGGGGAAACCATCGACTATGGTCCGTGTGCCATGATGGGAATCTATGATCCGCAGACCGTTTACAGTTCGATTGATACGATGGGCCGATATGCTTTCGGCAATCAGCCTGGAATCTTACAATGGAACATCGTGCGATTCGCTGAATCTTTGTTGCCACTCATCAATGCTGACAGGAATAAAGCAATCGACCAGGCCGGATCTGTGATTGCAGAGTTTGCCGACCGTTTTGAGAAAGAATATATGAAAATGATGGGCAAGAAGCTTGGTCTGACATCTATTCAGCCGGAGGATCAGAAACTAATCGCTTCTGTTTTGAACCGACTCAAGGACATGAGATTAGACTACACGGTCACTTTCGATCTTCTGACCCAATCTTTGTTGTCTGAAGCCGCAGCTTCTCAGATGAATGATGAACTGGGGGAGTGTTTTAACCTGTGGCAAAAACGATTAAGCGAGCAGCGCGCAGTTTCTCGAAGTGCACAGGAACTGATGCGGCGGCATAATCCTGTGGTAATCCCAAGGAACCATCATGTTGAAACGGTGATTCAAGAATGCGAGCAGGCCGGTGAAGTTACGTTAGCCGATAAATTTCTTCAGGTCCTTCGCTCGCCATATGAAAAGCTGCCACAAACGCCCGAGTATCAGGACCCGCCGAGTGACGGTGACAAGGATTATCAAACTTTTTGCGGAACCTGAAGCTCAAGCTTTGTGGAATGATGCGGATCAAATTGAAATCCCGGCCAAAACCATTGATGAAAAGAGGTTGCCGATAATCGGTAAATTTTCTGATAAATACCGGTAGTCAATTATCCCATACAGGAATGAAAACGTCAGGATTATTTCTGTGCGTCGATCCCGAAAAGAGGAAATCGAGATTTATGAAATCTCTCCTGCCCTTATTTCAGCGGGGCGGTGAACTATTACGTGAATTCTACTTTATTTTGGTTTTGTAAAGCCTCAGGCTGTTGCTCACAACGGAAACACTGCTGAAGGCCATGGCCAGGGCGGCCAGAATGGGATGAAGCTGCCGCAGCATCATCGGCAGGGATTCAAACGGGTAGAGAATCCCGGCGGCAATCGGGATTAAAATGACATTGTAGCCGAAGGCCCAGAAAAGGTTTTGTTTGATGGTGCGCATGGTGGCGCGGCTGAGCTGGATAGCCCGGGGCACACCACTTAAGCTGCCGCTGGAGAGAATAACGCCGGCGGTTTCAATGGCCACATCCGTGCCGGTACCGATGGCCAGGCCGACATCGGCCTGGGCCAGGGCCGGGGCATCATTGATGCCGTCACCTACCATGCCGACCCGCTCACCATTTTGCTGCAGCGCTTTTACTTTGGATGACTTTTCTTCCGGTCGCACCTCGGCTATGATCTCATCAATATTGACCTGGGAGGCGATAGTCGCGGCTGCCTGCTGATTGTCACCGGTGAGCATCACGACTTTTAAATGCTGGTTGTGAAGCTGCTGGATGGCATCTTGGGATTCCGGTTTGAGTGTATCGGATACTGAAATCAGGCCGCACAGCATATTGTCCCTGACAACCACCATAACTGTTTTGCCCTGGGATTGGAGCGCCTCGATCTCGTTGTCGGCGGCTTGAATGTCGATACCTGTTTCCCGGAACCATTTCGGTTTGCCCACCCTTACCGGATTGCCGGCCACGCCGGCCTGTACGCCGGATCCTCCCGAAGCTTTGAAATCCTTGGGCTCAAAAAGTTCAATCTGCCGGGTTTTGGCCTCATTTACGATGGCCTTTCCCAAGGGATGTTCGGAGCCTTTTTCAACCGAGGCAGCCAGTTTCAATAGATCATCTTCGGTTTCACACTGGGGTTTAACGGGTATGACATCAACCACGGCGGGTTTACCCATGGTAATGGTCCCGGTTTTATCCAGCACAATGGTATTTAGTTTGGTCGCAGTTTCCAGAGCCTCGCTGCTTTTAAACAGGATGCCTTTTTCAGCACCCTTGCCGGTGCCGGCCATAATGGCCGTCGGTGTGGCCAGTCCCAGGGCACAGGGACAGGCAATTACCAGAACCGCTACCAGCCGTATCATTGAGGGCACAAACTCACCGGTTATCCCCCACCACAGGAAAAAGACAGAAAATGCAATCCCAATGATCGCCGGCACAAAAATGGCCGCCACCTTGTCGGCCAGGGCCTGGATTGGCGCCTTGCTGCCCTGGGCCTCTTGAACCAGTCGAATTATTTGGGCCAGGGCGGTTTCCTTGCCGACCCGGGTGGCACTAAATCGGATGAGACCTTCGCCGTTGATGGTCCCGCCCACCACCGTGTCACCGGGCTGCTTGTCAACCGGCAGCGGTTCGCCGCTGAGCATGGATTCATCTACCGCCGACTGACCGTCAAGTACCAGCCCGTCAACCGGAATCCGTTCCCCCGGACGTACAATGACCGTATCACCTACCTTAACCCGGGTTAACGGAACTTCTTTTTCAATATTGTTTTCCAGGATCGTTGCGATTTTGGGCCGCAGACCGATTAATTTGCGAATGGCGCCACCCGTGCGGCCCTTGGTGCGGGATTCCAGCATCTTTCCCATTTTGATCAGGGTGATAATCACCGCGGATGTTTCAAAATAGACATGCGCACCCATGAACGGAAAAAAGAGAACAGCCAGCGAATAAAAGTAGGCCACCGAAGATCCCATGGCCACCAAAACGTCCATATTGGCGCTTTTGTTTTTCAGGCTTTTAAGGCCGCCGACATAATAATCCCAGCCGGTGTAAAACTGAACCGGAGTGGCCAGGGCCAGGAAAAGCCAGTTGACCCAGGGGGCGTGGCTCCACGGCCCGACGAGACCAAAATCGCGGCCCATGCTGAATACAAAAAGCGGCAGGGCAAACAATACCCCCGCGGCAAACTTGCGGGTTTGATCTTTGATTTCGGCGTCCCGCACCTTTTGCTCGGCATCCTCCCCGTCCAGTCCATCTTCCGGGGGAATGGCGCCATAGCCCGCTTTTTCAACGGCGGCAACAATTTCGTCAACATTTAAAACCCCGGGGATATATTCCACCGTTAGCCGCTCCGTGGCAAAGTTGACGGCGGCGTTCACCACCCCGGCGGTTTTTTTGTTCAAGGTCCGTTCGATGTTGGCCGCACAGTTAGCGCAGGTCATACCGGTTACCGGCATCTCGACTTTGGTCGTGGCCACCCCGTACCCCGAGGTGTGGATTTTTTCGACCACATCCTGCAGTTGAAGCTGCCGCGGGTCAAAGGAGACCGCGGCACTTTCGGCTGCAAAATTGACGCTGGCATCTGCCACACCGTCCAGCTTTTTAACAACCCGTTCAATGTTGGCAGCGCAGTTGGCGCAGGTCATGCCCGTGATGGGCAGGGTCAGTTTTTGTTCGGTCATGGCTATAATTGGTTGTAAAAGTAATAATATTTAAGGGTTATGAAATAAAATCAGGCCGCCGGATAATTAATTTCTTTTAAGGTGGCCTTGATTTTTTCCACAGTAGCCGGCGCATCCCATTCGATGTCGACGGTTTTGGCTTCGGGGCTGCCCGCTACTGATTTAACACCTTCCATTTCGCTCAGTTCGTTTTTAATGGCATTCACGCAATGGCCGCATGAAATGTTAGGAATTGAAAAGGTTTCTTTTGCCATCTTGATGATCCTCCTAGATTGGTGAACATTATAAGGTGATTCATATCAACGTTTAAGATTGCTACTAAATAATTTGTATTGAATTCCGATCTGTCAACTATGATAAATTTGCAAAAGACCGCAAAATTATCAGTTCCAAGGGAATTTAAGTCCTTCGGAGGATGGCGCAGTGTTGATGTCAGCTGCCTGTGTGGCGCCTGGCGATCTCGTCAAAATCGGATGGTTTCAGAATCTGACCAAATCGTTCGCCGTGTTTGCTGGTCTGCTTGTAAAATTTCAGGCAGTCTTTGACAATTTCCAGCACCTGCTGTTCACTGTAAATTCCGGGCAGTTCTTTTGCCAGGCGTGGATGGCGGCCGAGTTTGCCGCCCAGCTGCACCCGGTAACCTTTTTTACCCTCGACAATCGTACCGGTGGGACAAACCTGCATGCACTTGCCGCAATTGAGGCATTTGGCGTAGTCGATTTGAGGACAATCTGCTTCAGGGTCTAAAGTAATCGCATCCTCTTTGCAGGCGTCAACACATGCTTCGCATTGGGTGCAGGCTTCTTCCGTTACCTCCGGTGAGCAGGCACCGATAATGCCGATGTCTTTTATCTGGGGCTGTGAACAGGCATTGGGGCAGTCGGCCAGGGTCACTCTGAATTCGTGGTGAAACTTTAAATCGCCCTGGACCTGTTCGTTGAGAAACCCGAGCAGGTCTTCGGCTTTAAAAAGGCTTTCGATCTGTTCCAGCAGGTGATCACTGAGCACCGCCCGATTCGGACAGCTGCTGGGTCCAAAACAGGTTTCGATCTGATAGCCTTTGATTTCGGAAGCCATACTTTTAAGATAGCGGGCCTGGGTTGCTTTGACATCAGCCAGCGCAACCTCTTTTTTGCCGGCCTCCCGGGCATCTTTTTCAACCCTTGCTTTGACACGCTTGCGCACAAAAAACGGTACTTTTTTAACTGCATTTTCTGCTTCTTTTGACCAGTCCATGATTGTACTACCCAAATTGATTTAGAACGTTCAATTATACGATATTTGTTATCAGTTATTTGTTATTAGAAAATAATTATCGTATCAATTTTAACTTGCTGGTAGTTGAAAATTAAAATTAGACTTAATCTTCTCAACCAAATAACGAATAACCATTAACCAATAACTATTGCGATTCGGGATCATTTTCGTTTCCGTTCATATGTTGCCAGCGCTTCCCGGGCCAGTTGGCCGACCGAATGGCGAACCAGCTGTTCGTCGCGGTACAGGATCAGGCGACTGTCATCGCGGATCAGCTTTTTGAGTCGCGGCAACGTTTCCCTGCCTGCTATGGGACCGGCGGCCCAGGCGGCCAGGCCTCGAAGGATTGGATCGGCAGATTCCAGATAAGGCGGCAGAAACGCTGCTGCATGGTGGGCATACTGTGGCCGGCTGTGAGACAATCGGCCGACTCCCCAGATTACCCCGCGTTGCAGGACCGGATGTTCCAGATAATTACCTTGCGGCTGGATGTAGGAGATCAGCAAACACCAGAATTCCTCGGCCAGGTTTTCATTTTGAACCATGGCTTCTGCCATTGATTCCGGGCAACCCCAGCCGATGCCGCCGGATTCGTCATTGAGCTGCCAGATAAAGCGGCGCATGATGATTCTGGCTGATTCAAGATCGATTGCGGCCAGATCCGCTATGACTTTCCCCATAGCCGTTACCGCCCGCCACTTTACCCGGTCATCAAGGCTGTATAAAAATGAAAAAAGCGGATTGACAACCTGCCGGGGGGGCATTTGTCTAATTTCGTGTAGACCGGGTGCGAAATCTTCGGCCTGAAGCAGCTCCGCAACGCTTACTTTTAATTTGCGGCCGCTAATTTTGTTCATTTTTTTATAAACACGCAATCGAATTAAAATGTAATTATTTCGAAGCCCGCATCCCGGTAGCGGGCCATACCCGGATGTCCCAACATATCCTCCAACAGCGTCAAGCCCTGGGTTTTGGCTTCACTATTCAAGCGAAAATGTTCAATGTCGCTAATCACTCTTCCAGCCAGGCGATGCAATCAGCCGGACAGTATTTAATCGCTTCATTGACATCCTCTTCGGGAAAGCTTTTTAAATCGCGGACTTCGATGTAGCCGGCATCGTTTAATTTGAATACTTGCGGGCAGGCTTCCACGCAGACGCCGCAGACGATGCAATCACTTAATTCAACAACCGGAATTTTCATAACCATTTCTTCAGAACCGAAAACCTGATCCTGTGGGCCAGATCAGAGATGATCGGTTCTGCCGTAAACATATGCCCTGAAATGATGGCGTAATGGAATGTTGGCCCGCTCTGGCGCGACTCTCGCATGAGTTGTTGCCAATATTGCAATATTCCATTAAGAATCCTTTACCGCTTTACCGATCCTGCGGCCCAGTTCCAGGCAACTGTCCAAGGCCGCCTGATCCGGCACGTACTGAACCCTCAGCCCCGGGTCGATGATTTCAAATTTCATGGCTTCAAGCTCTTTGTTGAGCAATTTGACCGCCTCGCCGCTCCAGCCGTATGAGCCGAAGGCCGCGCCGATTTTGTTCAGCGGTTTGAGGCCTTTCATGTAGGTGATAAAATCCGCCAGAGAGGGATATAGCTGATTATTCAAAGTGGGCGAGCCGAGTACGACCGCTTTTGCATCAAAGACCTCCGTCATGACTTCACTGCGATGCCATTTTCTCAGGTGCAGCGGGATGGCCGGAACGCCTTCCTGGCTGATACCGGAAACGATGTTTTCGGCCATTTTTTCGGTGCTGTGCCACATCGTATCGTATATGACGACCGCTTTCTGTTGGGGCTCCTGTCGGACCCATCGCACGTAGGCATCGACGATTTTTGACGGATCCTTGCGCCAGATGACTCCGTGATCCGGGCATATCATTTTGAATTCCAGTCCCAGACTCAACACGTTATCCAGCAATTTCTGGATGTGAGTCGAGTACAGCAGCAGGATGTTGGCAAAGTATTTTTTGGCATGCTGCATGACTTTATCACCGGCTTCGTCATCAAATTTTTCAGGTCCGGCATAATGCTGTCCGAATCCGTCGCTTGAGAACAGGATCTTTTCTTCCTGCAAATAGGTAAACATGCTGTCCGGCCAGTGGATCATGCGGGTCTCCAGAAAAGTCAGCGTCCGTTTTCCCAGGCTCAGCTCTTCCCCGTTGGCAACCGGCCGGTAATTCCACTGTTGCCGGAAATGCTGCGCAAGATTCTTATGACCCATTTTGGAGCAAAATATGGGTTTGTCTTCGCCAATTTTATGCATCACCCGGGCCAGGCTGCCGGAGTGATCCATTTCAGTGTGATTGCTGATGACATAATCTATTTTTTTAGGATCGATTACGCTGGATATATTTTCGATCAGCTGATCTGAAAAACCTTTTCGAACGGTATCCACCAGGACCGTTTTTTCGTCCCGAATCAAAAAGGAATTATAGGTCGTGCCCAGCTCGGTGGAATAACCGTGAAAATCCCTGATGTTCCAATCGATAACCCCCACATCATACACACCATCCGCAATTTGTATCGCTTTCATTTGTTGTCCTCAGCAGTCTTAATGATTTCCTGAATTTCGCGCCTATTATGACTAACGCCATATACAATATAATTACATGCGAGCCGGTTGCACGATGCGAAGATAGCGGCAAAAAATTCAGGTATCAACTATTTGTGCAAATAATTTTCAGCACGTGCCGATGATACTGAATTGGCAGTTTCCAGCGCGCGGCCGAAGGGTAAAATATAAACATGATTCATTTCAAAGCAATTCGCTTAAAGAATTGATGCCCTTTTTGTCAGAAAATTGGATTTCTGCCAGAAAAGGGCATCAAAAAAAATTAAGTTAAAGACCAGCTGCGATTATTCTTTTTCGAAATCGTCCTTGCCGGCACCGCATACCGGGCACTCCCAGTCATCCGGCACATCCTCCCATTTGGTTCCTGCTGCCACACCATTGTCCGGGTCACCTTGCTCGGGGTCGTACACATAGCCACAGATCACGCATACATACCTGTCCATATTCTTCCTCCTTTTGTTTTAGTTGACTTTCGAACTTATCCTAAGTTAAGTAATTTCCTTGATTAATTCGGTTACTCTTTTTTCGATATCATCGCGAATTTCACGCATGAATTCAATCGGTTTTTCGGCCGGATCTGCCAGATCCCAGTCCATTATCCGGGCACCCGGGACAAGCGGGCACTGTTCCTTACAACCCATGGTGATGATAAATTCCGGTTTAACGTGTGAAATTGCTTCATCCATTGATTGAGGACGCCGAAACCCCATGTCGATTCCCTTCTCATGCATGACCTTGACCATATCCGGATTCACTTGCTCGGCCGGTTCGCTGCCGCCGTTGATGACTTCCAACCTGTCCCCGGCCAAATACTGGGCAAAGGCACTGGCCATCTGGCTGCGACAAGCATTTTCCCGACAGGCAAAAAGCACTTTTTTTCTGCCTTGAAACGGTTCTAAGATATTGCTTACCGCTTTAGCAACATCTTCCAGAACCGTCGGATGGGCCGCCATGTCGTTGGGACCTTCAATGCCACGATAGGTCAAGCTGCCCTCAAATTTGGCCCAGATGGCGTCAAAAAAGTACTGGGTTGTCAATTGAAGGCCCTCAAACAGGTTTTTGCCTTTGGTTGCCCCCACTGAAAGCAAGAAACCGCGTCGCATATTTGCGCCGGGGTCCTTTAGTTTGAGCTTATATTTTCTCGCCCAAAATGTCTGGCAACGATCAATTACGGCTTTCAGTTGAGCCGACATGTTATAGAAGAAGATCGGAGTTGCCACAACCACAATATCAGCCTGGCGCAGCAGTGGATAAATTTCGTCCCGGACGTCATCATCGATCGGACAAAATCCTTTTTTTTCACAAACTGTGTATTCCTTGCAAGGGACGACGTTTTTTTTGGTAACGTCAATCGTCAGCGTGCGGGCGCCTGATTTTTCTGCCGCGTCCATAAATGTAGAGAGCAGATAATTGGTATTGCCTTTTTTTCTGGGACTTCCCTGTAAGCCGATAATCAGCATAAGTATCCATCTCACATGAATGTCAGCCTGATTGAGCGAAACCCGCTCAATCAGGCTTTAATCCGCCGCGGCGGATTGGTTATCCGTTATTGGAGTTTGATCAGTTCTTCTCTTTAATATGGCACTTGGTGCATGTGGTGGGTCCTGATTTTTGACCGGCTTTTTTCTTTTTTCTATGGCATTTGGTACAAAGCTTGTTCATAACATGTTTCTTTTTCAGCGTACCCTGGGCCTTGAGTTTCGCGATAGCTCCCGGCTCCTGGGGAAATACGGAATGGCATATTTTGCAATCCCCGAGATTTTTCTGGTGTTGGCGGTGCGGAAAATGAACGTTGCCCCTTTGACCGCCATCCAATTCTATTTTTTCGGCACCTTGGTTTTCTGTCGCCAGAGAATCAGCTATCGGGGAACCGGCGATCAGTGCAACCATTGATATCAAAATCAGAAGATGCTTAACAATCATTCAATCTTGTGCCTTAACGGGGGGCAACGCTTTTGCCTTCGCCTTCAACCGTGCAATTGGTAAAATCAATCGGTTGGTTGCATCCTTTGCAAATGTGTTTCTTATCAAATTCGTCTGAAAAAATTTCTTTTTCTTCACCGCAATTGGGACATTTGCAGCTTATCACTTTCAGATTTTTAAAATCGGCATAACCCGGGCAATGCTGGGGTGTCGTATTTTCAACCATAATTACCTCCGTGTTGTTACGTGTTTTAGATTAATCAAGCGATCCAGTATTCAGGTTAAAATTTTTTGCCGCAGGAATCGCCATTGTCGATTTCAGGCCTTAAATCGGCGTCGCTGCTTCAACCTAGCTTTTTAGCCATTCCCCTGCCGTATTCCTGGGCCATCTGCAGACCGCCACCCAAAGAACTTGATTTCAAGCGCAGGGTATCGCCGACCATGTCCATTTTTAAGATATGCTTCATGGTATCGAAAATGCGGTCGTTGGCTTCACCGCTCCAGCCAAAGCTGCCAAATGCCCCGCCGACTTTTCCTTCGAGATTGGCTTTCTCGGCGATGAACAGAAAGGTTTTCATTCCCTGGAGCATTTCGCCGTGGTAAGTGGATGACCCGAATGCATAGCCGTCATAGCCTTCAAGCTCGGCTTCGTTTTTGATTTCCTTGACATTGACAACCTCTGCTTCATGTCCGGAAAAACGAATACCTTCTGCAATAAGATCGGCTATCGTTTGCGTCTCACCGGTTCGGGTGGCATAGACAATTAAAACCTTGGCCATTATGTTTTCTCCCTCCCTGCTATGACATCATTCAGTCTTTCTTCGCGATTCTATCATCGGTGCCCTCATAGGCACAATCCGGTGTGTAACAGGTATTATCAAGAAATTCACATTTTTCCTTGCACGATGGGCACTCGTTCGGGTGGGCATCCGATTCAAGTGTGTACCCGCAATTTGAGCATTTCCAGCTTGGCATGCAATCACCTCCTTAATTAATTATGCTTTCCACAGGCCGTGCAGATTGCAATATTCACGGGCGACGACATTTTGGGCATCCGTGGTAAAAGCCGCTTCCGGCGCCTGGCCGGGATTTAGAAACTGGCGGTCCGCCTTGCCGTCTGCGATGATTTCAATCCATTCGATGAAGTGTTTTTCTTCCATGGGGTGGGCAACTTCGCCGACCTTTACCTGGACACCGCCCGCAACTTTTTCAATAACGGGAACGTGTTTTTCTTTGGCGGCGTCCACTGTGTTTTCCACCATCAAAATCATGGCCTCTCCGCAACAGACCAGCTCGCCCCCGCCGCCATGAATTACCTCAACGATATTGCCACAGGCCTCACATTTGTATATTTCCAATTTTTCTGCCATCTTGATCCTCCCTTCAGACTTGGTTGATTTGTTGAAAAGCTGAGTAGTTGATTTGTTCAAAGGTATTGTTTATCCGGTTTTCTAATATTTGGCGGCCTCTCAAAGTTCAGATTGACGTGAACCTCAAAACTCTGAACCCTGCCTGCCCTCCATAGCCTGGAAGGCAACGGAGGGAACCCCGAAACGGTTAATAGCCGCTAACTCACCTACCAATTTTCTCCCAACAGTTCAAAGTGGGCCTGGGGGTGGGCGCAGGCCGGGCATAATTTCGGCGCCGAGGTACCCTCATACAGGTAACCGCAGTTGCGGCAGCGCCAGACCTCCGGCGCTTCTCTTTGGAAAACTTTTCCGGCATCGATGTTGGCCGCAAGATCCAGGAATCGTTTTTTATGATATTTTTCTGCCACCGCGATGGCCCTGAAGACTGCCGCGACTTCTTTCAAGCCCTCTTCTTCGGCGACTTTGGCGAAGCCGGGATACATTTCTGTGTGCTCGTGGTGTTCTCCGGCGGCAGCGGCCTTCAGATTCTCGACGGTTGGTCCGACGACGCCGGCCGGAAAAGCGCCGGAAATCATGACTTCGCCGCCTTGCAGGAATTTAAAAAGTCGTTTGGCGTGTTCCTTCTCCTGGTCGGCCGTTTCGGCGAATATGCCCGATATCTGCACAAAGCCTTCTTTTTTGGCCTGACTTGCGAAATAGGTATAGTGGTTGCGCGCCTGAGATTCACCGGCAAATGCAGTTAAAAGATTTATCTCGGTCTGGGTTCCTTTCAAGTCTGCCATTTAGTTTTGCCTCCTATATTGTTTGTTAAGGTTAATTGATTGATGATAATCTTAAGCTGTTTTCTTCAGATTTAAAACATGTACGTTTATATTATTGGCTAACTGTTTGCCTGCCAAAGCCTTATACGGCGCAAAGATCGATATCAAGTTTTAATTCATTGATAGCGGAAAGCGCACAGCGATTCAACAAATATTTATGCTTCAATTTTCATTGCCGCTCTTCTTCCTGCCACCAGCCTTTTCTGATGTGATTCAGCTTTTCTTTTTCGGCCAGTTTTTTCAGTTTGAAAGCTGAATCCCGCAAGACACCGTAAAGAATGCCGCATCCGTTGTCTTCACGGTCAGCGTCGCCCATGTCTGCGAGATAAATCATCTCGTCGGCGAGATTCAACGTGTTGATGATGTGCCGATTGCAAGGTCTCATGCGCGTTCACCCCCCGGTACAAGATTAAATTTCAGGGTACGATGGCAAATCCATATTTGCCGAATTCCCAGCTGATGATGCCATCACTTTCACAGCTACAAATTCTGTGCCAGGAGCGGCAACATGCCCGCGCTTTCTCTGCAGTTCGTTTGCTTCAGGGGTCCGGGGGACCGGTTCCCATGCCTGCAGTTATACGCAATCAGACCTTATCAGACCTATATGCGATACATGATAATGCTATGATTTATAAAGAATTTTCAACGCCCCAGGAGGTAATTGCTCAATATCATAATAAAAAAGGATTTGCAACACAGTCTCAGATTATATTTTGAAACAAATGTGTCTCGTAGGACAGATGATTGAATTCGGAAGTGGGAATGCGGAAGTCGGAAAAAGGGCAGAGGACGGAGGACAGATAGTTGAATTCGGAAGTGCGAATGCGGAAATGGGAAAAAGGACAGAAAACAGAAGAAGGAGGACAGAAAACAGAGGGTAGAGGCTTGAATTCGGCCTGGGACGAGCTCAGTCGAATCGAAGTGGGACCCGCCGTCGTCCGATAAGCCGGGTCTTCCGTCTTCGCTTTGACAAGTTACGCCGAGATAAAATGGCGCGGCAGGGGGAGCATGCGGAAGTCGGAAAAAGGGCCCAAGGCGCAGGGATTGAAAACCATGTTATCCTAATTTTAACCCTGAACCCCGAACCTTGAACCCTGAACCAGATATCATTTTTAGGCTGCCTGAATCTGCCGGCGTTCCAAAACCTTGCCCCGGGTGCTGATGACGACTTCTTCCATGGGGATTAGGGCACCGGACAGGGCCATGCCTTTTTTTACAATCATGGGAAGTGCCGAGCAGCAGGGAACCTCCATGACCACCGAGGTGATGCTTTTGATTCCGGAGACTTTGCAGATCTGGGCAAATTTTTCAATGTAATGCTGGGCATCATCAAATTTAGGGCAGCCCATCATGACTGCTTTGCCCTGTAGAAAATCCTGGTGGAGCGTCGGGAAGGCTACCGGAACACAGTCAGCCAATACCAGAAGATCGGCGCCCTTTAAAAAAGGTGCGGTCGGGGGGACCAGCATAATCTGAACCGGCCAGTGTGGAAGGGCGGATTCGACTTCCTGCCCGGCAGATGCGGCCCCGGGCTGATCCGTTGCGGGTTCGGCCGTTTTAAAGGTTTGCATCCGTGCCGAGGGACAGCCGCCGGCCACCATGGGCATAACTTTTGGCTCCGTCGTTTCCCGGGCATTTTTTTCGGTCAGGAATTCTTCGACAGCTTCCTCGTCAAACTCATCGGCTTGCCGCTCGACAATTTTAAGAGCGTTTTGCGGACATTCACCCAAACAGGCACCCAATCCATCGCAGTAGATATCGGCTATCACCCGGGCCTTGCCATCTATGATTTCAAGGGCACCCTCGGCGCAGGACGGGACGCAATTTCCACAACCGTCACACAGTTCTTCATCGATTTCTATAATCTTTCTGACTACTTTCATGATTTCTCCTTTGTATTGTCGGCCTGTCGTTTAGGCCAGCAGAACTTCTTTGGCAGTTTCGCGACCGGTCGGGGTCAGGAAAATGGTATCGATTTTTTCTGACAGCTTATGTCGATCCACCGGGTTTTCTTTCTGTTTTTCGTCAAGGTTTTCGATCAGGTCGGCGTCATAAACCACCTTAGTTGGTGGTGTCGTCGGCCCGCGGGTGGTGATGATGCCCGACAATATCACAAACCTCTT
>Ga0210124_1000406_pt1 | contig 22297 bp, 16 predicted proteins | sample Muzzi_PWC_D2_FD_185554 | JGI IMG/M metagenome (GOLD analysis project Ga0210124, IMG submission 185554) | Wetland microbial communities from San Francisco Bay, California, USA, that impact long-term carbon sequestration - Muzzi_PWC_D2 (SPAdes) | ecosystem: Environmental > Aquatic > Marine >... | reverse complement strand
AAATGGCCGTCCTGCTACAATATCTGAAGAACCCAATTGAACTGACCTAACTGACATAGTTAGCTACACTTACCCTTTCATTTGATATCTATGGTGGCTGCTCCAAGTCTAACATAAGATCATATAGATTCCATGTGAAATCGGTTGGAAAAGAATATAAATATAATCTTAACTCCTGTGAAAATAGCTTTTGTAGGGGCAGGTCTCAGACCTGTCCCCTACACATTTTCATTGTCGTTGTCGTCCCAAAGGGACTGTTGCACTCTACTGTAGCTCAGTCACCCCCGCCTCTTGCAAGGCTTGAAGGAGGTGTCGAATAGGGTCATAATCGGCATCACTGATGGGGGCACACCGCCGGACACCGCCTTGCCTGAGAATGGCCCGGCCTTGTTCAGTGGTATGCATACTCAGTAAGGCTTGTCTCATCGGTTCGTTTAAGTTATCGGGCAAACCATTTGAAGCAGCAACGGGCGGCATGGTGGTTGGACCCATATTTTCAATCACCCGCAGAGACCAGGCTCGTTCTGGGTGTTGGGCAATCTCCATTTCCAAAACCACGCTGTCGATGGCTGCCGCCACCGCCCGGCCCTCTTCAACCCATTCCATCGACATGGCATGGCTGCCAGACCGAACTGTTTTAGCAAAAAAACGACCTGCTTCACCCAAGGTGAGTATATGATAACAAGGCAGCATATACCCCGAAAGGGAGTATACCTCGTTATAAGCAAACGTTGTATTGCGTAGGTCTTCAAACGTTTGATAAGGAGAGTCCGCCCGCACGATGACATCGGAATAGTAGACAGGTTTATCACAGTAGCGTGCTCCCAGCATAACCGGGGCGGCCAGAAGACTCAAGAGCGGAGGCGTGCAGTCCGCTTTGCGAACGTAAGGCAAGCCGCAGGTAAAGACCGCCTGAATCTCTCCCGAATCTACCATTTGGTCTTGCTCTGTGGCTGGTATGCTAGAAACTAATTCTGTGGTGATGCCGGTGACTTCGCCTAAATAGCCGACAATCTGTCGATAAAACTCAAAAGCGTTGTCTCCCAAAAAAGAAGCAAAACGTACCGACGATGACTTTAGACTTCGGAGGTTTCTACTTGTATTATTGCCAGCAACATCAGTGATGTTATCTAGTTCGCTTGCCGATGAAACCATTTCAAAAACCTCCGAAGTCTATGACTAAACCTGTTATACCCAAGGCGAGTGGCTGTTTGAGGCACCAAATGTTCTGCCTTCGGCAAAGCGGTCCAGAGTAAAGGGTTTTAACTCGCTTATGTCATCACCCATTAGTTGCTTGGCGACCAATTTACCTGCCCCGGTCATCTTGAAACCGTGGTTGCTGTCGGCAAGCATATAGACGTTAGGCGCTACCCAATCGAAGATGGGTACATTGTCTGGGGTGAATGCCCCTATACCACCATTGCGTCGCTCGCGGAAGTTGGGGCGGCAGCCCTTAAAGCGCGACATTGTTTGGGCCATTGCTGCGCACATATAGTCGGCAAACTCTGGTTCAGCCTGATATTCGTCATTAGCGTGCCCGTAGGGGTCCGTAGTTGCCTTCGGCCCAAGTTTAATTGGAGTCGTACCACCCTGTAGACCAGCTTTGTCCATACGTTCGGTCCCATTTTTGAAATAGACGTACGTATAATCGGCTAATTCTTTGCCGGTTTCTTCTTCAATAACAGGTGTATTCATCAACTCTACATGCAGCACAGGGGGATTTAGACCATCTGGGGTTACATAGGGCTTATCGTAATAGACTTCGCCCTCAAGAAGCCGCCAATAGGTCCACATATCTTTACCTTCAATCACCGTTCCATCAGGGTAGTGGCAATCGAGCGTCATGGGTTGGTCGAGCATCTGCCAATGTTTGGGCGTCCATGCTCCTAGCCCCCAAATCACTAAATCGCATTTAATATCACCCTGATTGGTATGAACACTGCTTACCTGCCCTGCTTTAACATCATATCCAGTTACTTCAACCCCGGATATAATCTGTACATTGTGGTCGGCACACTTTTGAGCCAGCCCTTTCATCACCTGGCGAGTACCCGCATAACCGCTAACTTTCTCATAGATGGCGACGTCAACGTTGTTAGTGTTGAAATCGGGCCAAATACCTTTTAGAAAGTTGCGTGCATCATGACCGACATACATATCGGAGTAATAATCAACCGAATTCTGACTCTTATGAATACGCTCGTAGTCGGCAATCTGATTTTCTTCACCAACCGAGATATACCCAACCTGTTGAAAACCGAAAGCGACCGGGTCGTACATCCAGACATCAACGCTGTGACGTAAAATGGCGTGGATTGGCTCGGTCATGTAAAAATTGCGAACGCAGCCACAGGCAATACCCGAAGCGCCCGCACCCAGCCCTGTCTTATCCAGAACTACCACATCTTTGCCACTCCCCCGGCCTCTGGCTTCAAGCTCCATCGCTAAATGCCAGGCTGTACTCAAACCATGAATTCCAGCGCCCACGACCACATATTTAACAGATTGGGGAATAATACTCATTGCAATATACCTCCATGTATAACTATTTTTTGTTTAGATTAAGGGGTAGGGATATTCATCCCAGTATGAAAACGCCCCTTTATGTAGCAGGGACGCAGCCAAGCTGTCTTGAGATTTTACGAGCAGTGTCCAGCAGTGGCTCGATAAACGCCTCAATTTCGCCATTGCCCAACCGATAAGAAGGCCCGGATACAGCCACCGCGCCACAGACATTCGAGGTATGATCGCAAATAGGGACGGCAATAGCACTTAAGCCCTCTTGCTCCTCTTCATGCGATGTGGCATAGCCCAATCTAAGTATTTTGGCGAGTTCTTGTTCAAGAACTTGACGGTCAATAATTGTCTTGTCGGTTAAATGAGGTAATTTCTCAGGTAAAATCTCGTATCGTTCTTTAGGTGTGAGGTGAGCCAGTAAAATCTTTCCGGCAGCGGTACAATGAACCGACGTGCGCCGCCCAATTCGGCCAACATACTGAATGGGCCGGGGACTGGCTGCCCCCCCGATGTTTATGCACTCCTTACCATCTAGAACAACGACATTGACGGTTTCTTGAGTAAGTTCGGCCAGTTCATTAATATAAGAAAAGGCAATCTCACGTAAATCAATGCGATCAAGTACAATACCGGCCAGGGTCACTAAGCTCAGCCCCAAACGGTATTTACCCGTTTCTGAATTTTGCTCAACAAAACCTTCCTGCTCTAGCGTTGAGAGCAGTCTGGAGACGGTACTCTTATGCCAGCCAAGTTGTTGGCTAAGCGAGGTCACTCCTAAATCGGAGTCGGTTTGCGTAAAACAACGCAGGATGGTCGCCGCCCGCTGCACAGATTGAATAGCAGAGGATGAATTCTTTGAGTTTGTAGACATAGCCGACTGTTTAGGGGCAGCTTACAAATCATAAACAGGGTTTGTTGCGTATTATGCAACGCTGTTCCGAAATAGTTGCCCCGATTATACTACTGCTTAGGGGTCTTGTCAATTTTTGGTCAAAGAAAGAAAAAACCTCCAAGAGAGACACTCTCTGGAGGTTGGATAGCGTGAACCAATTAAAAATCAAGTGCTGGTTTATAGTCTATGCGACGGATTCAGTTACTAACGCACAAGATGTTTCGAGCACGAAGGATGGCGTAAATTGGGCGGCCTCGGTGGATCCGTTTAAGGCCAAAGTTGAAGCATCACCCCCAGAAATCGCCTGAGAAACCATATCAAAATAACCGGTCCCGACTTCTCGTTGATGTTTAACTGCGGTATAGCCCTGATTTACCCCGGCAAATTCTTTTTCCTGTAAGTGGACATAAGCGGCCATCTGTTCCTCGTGGTAGCCTCGAGCCAGTTCAAACATCGAGTAATTAAGCGAGTGGAAACCGGCCAGGGTGATAAACTGGAATTTATATCCCATCGCGCCCAACTCGCGTTGGAATTTGGCAATGGTGGCGTCATCCAGGTTTTGTTTCCAGTTGAAGGAAGGAGAGCAGTTATAGGCTAACATTTTGTCCGGGAACTGGGCGTGAATCGCTTCGGCAAATTCTCTGGCCTCGTCTAAATTGGGGGTGGAAGTCTCGCACCAGATTAAATCGGCATAAGGGGCGTAAGCCAGCCCTCGGTTAATCGCAGCTTTAAGCCCGCCGGTGGTTTTGAAGAAACCTTCTGGGGTGCGTTCTCCTGTTATAAATTCATGGTCTCTGGGGTCAATATCGCTGGTCAGTAACTTGGCGCTATCGGCATCGGTGCGGGCAATAAGAATAGTGGGTACGCCCATCACGTCAGCCGCTAATCTGGCTGCATTTAAGATACGAATGAATTGACTGGTGGGCACTAAGACTTTACCGCCCATATGCCCGCATTTCTTCTCTGAGGCGAGTTGGTCTTCAAAATGAACGCCCGCCGCACCGGCTTCAATCATTGATTTCATCAATTCAAAAGCATTGAGAGGACCGCCAAAACCGGCTTCGCCGTCGGCGACAATGGGGGCGTACCAGTAAACCCCATTTTTTCCCTCGGCATGATGAATTTGGTCGGCTCGCTGGAGGGTTTGGTTGATGCTCTTGACCAAATTGGGGGCGCTGTTGGCCGGGTAGAGGCTTTGATCTGGATACATATTACCGGATAAATTGGCGTCTGCCGCTACTTGCCAACCGCTGAGATAGATGGCTTGCAAGCCTGCTTTGACCATCTGCATGGCCTGATTCCCGGTGACCGCCCCTAAGGCGTTGACAAAATCTTCTGACTGGAGCAGGTGCCACAGGCGTTCGGCTCCTCGGTGAGCCAATGTATATTCAATTTGTATTGACCCGCGTAGGTTGATGACATCTTCGGCGGTATGAATGCGTTCGATGCCATTCCAACGTGGGGTGGTGGCCCACAGTTTTTCCAATTGTTCGATTTGTTGTTGCCGGTTGTTCATTTTACCCTCCAGATTTGTTTTGATATGGAATATAAAGTGAAATTAATGCCCTACGATTTGCAAAAAAACTATTTTTAGGAAATAATTACTTATAGCGAAAAATACTATTTAGTAAAATATCTTAATCAGCGAATTTTCGCTATAATATCATAAAGTAGATAAGTTGTCAATACCCAATTTTTTGACTTTACTTTTCGGCTATGATAATGTTGTCATCAGGTAATGAGGAGTTTTGAATGAATATCCCCAATTTAGTAAATATCATTTTTGGTATGAAGGTGCGCCAGGCCCGTCTTGAGGCAGATTTGAGTTTAACGGAATTTGCGGCTCAGGCGGACCTGTCTCCCTCTTATATGACCGAAATTGAGAAAGGTCGCAAATATCCCAAGGCGGATAAAATAATGAAAATGGGTCAGGTTCTTGGTAAGGATTACGATGACATGGTATCCATCAAGCTGGCGCCCTCTCTCAGCTATCTTGAAACCTTGCTTTCCTCTCCTCTGTTACACCATTTTCCCTTTGAAGAATTCGAATTAGATATTAGTGATTTGATTGGTCTCTTCACTCGCGCCCCAGACAAGGCCAGTGCGCTGCTTCATACTATCCTGGAAATTGGTCGCCAGTATGATATGAAGGAAGAACACTTTTTGCGAGCGGCCTTGCGCTCTTATCAAGAAATTCATGAAAATTATTTTCATGATTTGGAAGAGGCAGCCACCGAATTTGTAAAAAAATATAAGCTTGAATCGGAACTGCCCATTAGTCTTGGGTCACTCAAAACAATCATTTCCAACGAGTTTGGATATGAGTTAGATGACACAACATTGACTCAGTACGATATTCTTTCGGGTAATCGGTCAATCTTTATCGAAGGCACTCAACCTAAGCTACTCTTGAATTCTGCTTTGCATCCCCGGCAAATTAAGTTTCTACTGGCCCGTGAGTTAGGATACCAATTTTTAGGCATTAAATCTCGGGCCTATGTCTCTCCCCCAGATAAGGTCGACTCATTCAACCAGGTACTTAACGACTTTAAGGCTTCTTATTTCGCCGGGGCGTTGATGATGCCCCGAGGACAAATTCTGGGCGACTTACAAGAATTTTTTCAACTTACTACTTGGAGTCCTTATCGCCTGCTGAATATGTTAGAGAAGTATGATATCACACCAGAGATGCTGCTATATCGCTTCAGCGAACTAACCCCCCAATTCTTTGGGCTGAAATTACATTATCTGCGTTTTCAAAATGAGGCCGCAACCTACCAACTGGTTAAACAGTTAAATATGAACAACCTGCCTCTCTCCCATGGCATCAGCCTTGGCGAACATCATTGCCGGCGTTGGCTGGCGATACGATTGCTCAAAGATATGGAAGCCAATGGTGCCGGCGATACCGCTTCAAATACTCCCTTGATCGGAGCGCAAATATCAGAATTTCTTGAGTCTCATGAACGTTTTTTGTCTTTTGGATTTGCTCGTCCCCTGGCGCTGCTACCCAACGAGGGGAGCAGTATAGTGGTCGGCTTCCGTATCGACTCTGATTTGCGAAACACTGTTAATTTTGTACAAGACCCAAGCCTACCAGTTGTCATCATCAACGAAACTTGCGAACGCTGTCCCCTGGTGGGCGACCAATGTACGGTTCGGGCAGCGCCTGCAACTATTTTGGAGGCAGAAACATTTAAAACTGAGCAAAAAATAGCTTTGAAGCAATTGATGGCTCAGTTACAGGGTTAATATTTAACGGGATAATTTGATATGACCAGCATTCGTATTATTGGAGTTCCAATGGATTTGGGACAATCTCGGCGTGGAGTCGATATGGGGCCAAGCGCGCTACGCTATGCCGGGTTAAGTGATCGTCTGCACCGGTTAGGATACGGAATAGAAGACCAGGGCAATATCGAGACCCCGGTCAGGGATACACTGCCGTCTGAGGGTGGATTGGCCTTTTTACCCGCTGTAGTTAATGTCTGCGAAACAATCTACCAGGTGGGTCGGGCTGCTGTGGCCGATGATTGTATTCCTATTTTCATTGGTGGGGATCACTCCATTGCTGCTGGTGCTATTGGTGGTGTTTCTCATGATGAGCCGACCGGTGTATTATGGATAGACGCTCACGGCGATTACAATACGCCTGATACCTCCCCCAGTGGTAATTTACACGGCATGCCTCTGGCAACATTGATGGGTCTTGGCGCACCAGAGTGGGTAAATGTGGGCCGGAGCGGCCCCAAACTGGATGCATCACAGGTAGTTCTCATTGGTATCCGGGATTTAGACCCGCAAGAGCGAAAGGCCATTAAAGGAAGTGGTGTGACTGTCTATACCATGCGCGAGATTGATGAGCGGGGATTGGCTACCGTTGCCAAAGAAGCTTTAAAGCGTCTGAGCCATCTATCTCGCATCCATGTGAGCCTGGATATGGACAGTCTGGACCCCAGCGAAGCGCCCGGCGTCGGGACACCGGTTCCCGGCGGCTTGACCTACCGCGAAGCCCATCTGCTTATGGAAATTGTTGCCGATGTTGCCAGGGTTGGCTCAATGGATGTGGTAGAGATTAACCCCATTCTCGATAGCCAGAATCACACTGCCAAAATTGCGGTGGAATTGATTGCCTCGCTGTTGGGACAGTCGATTTTGTGAGGGCGTGGCTTGCCTTTATTTGTGTCTGCTGGCGTAGTGATGTAGAATTTAACATTGAAATAGGTTAAGGATGCCCTATTTAATCATCTCTAAAGAATAGGGTTTCTTTTTTGTCAGTTGTATGCAGAGGCGAGTACCATTCGTCCTTGTCATTGCAGCACGTTCGATGGGTGAGTGTTCGCAGAACGTTCTTGCTAAACAAAAATAAGGTGTTGAAAATTGACCTCAAATCTAACAGAAAAGACGTTCCGACAAATTATTAAAGAGATTAGCGACCAACATTACCCCATGACCGAAATGGTCATTGCCGCCTCGGCGGCTCAAGCGGCGGCCTTGGGCGAGGCCTGTATGCAAATCAGCCTGGATAACCAGGTCGATAAGTTGGATTGGCACGATGTTACGGCTCGGGTCGAGCAGATGGCCCACATCAAAGATACGCTCTTGGAATGGTGTAATCAAGGAATTGAATCTAAGAGCTATGCACAAGGGTCAGATGTCAAGACCGTTAACCAGCAAGAACTGTGTGATTATTCGGCAGAGATTGGGCGTTTTTCTGTTGAAGCCGCAACTATGCTGCAAGATTTTCGACCTTTGGTTTTTGAACCGTTAAGCAATGATTTGGAAATGGCGATTAATCTGTTGGCCGGTGTTGCTCATGCCGCAGTACTGTTACTCGATGGTAATCTTTATCGCTGGCCTGACGAGACGTTACGTCAAGAATATGAACCGCTTCGGGCTGAAATACAAGCACAAGTTGACCAATTAGTGCTGGTCGATCAATTGAGAAAGGCTGAGTAAGGCTTCAATTCATGCCCGATGTTGTTGGAAACCTCCATTTGCACACCACCACCTCCGACGGTACAGGTACCCACGATCAAGTTGCATCTGCTGCCACCCGCGCTGGCCTGGATTTTATTATCTACACCGATCATAACGTTTCGGCAGAGGGTGTTGAGGGCTGGTATCACGATTCCAGCACTGGTCGCAAACTCTTACGTTTGATGGGTCAGGAGATAAACGACCAAAGTCGAGAGCCTGAACTCAATCATTTGCTTTGCCATTTTGTTTGTAGCGACCTAAATGGTGTGGCCGCTGACCCACAAGAATTGATTAATGCGATTACCGAACGTGGCGGTCTCTCTTTTTTGGCCCATCCCCTCGAACGACCCGGTTATGAAGCGGCGGAACAAATGTATCCCTGGATCAGCTGGGATATCTCCGGCTATACGGGCATCGAGCTATGGAACGCGATGAGTGATACCAAGTGGCATTTACGGACAATGCTTCGGGCTGTGCTCGGAGCCTACCTGCCGAATTGGGTTCTAAACGGTCCATTCCCAGAACTTTTAATCAAATGGGATGAGTTGTTAGCAACAGGCCAAAAGGTGGTTGCTATCGGTAATTCTGACGCACATGCCTGGTCCTTTTCATTGGGGCCTTTCACCCGCGTAGTATATCCCTATGAGTTCCTCTTTAGAGCCGTCAATACACATCTGATACTCCCTGAACCACTTAATGAGGATGCCAATATGGCCAGCCAGCAGGTGTATAACGTGCTCAAAATGGGACATTGTTATGTGAGTTACGATTTAATCGGCTCACCGCGAGGCTTTACCTTTACCGGCGCTAGCGGCACACAGGAAGCGATAATGGGTGATACCTTAACGTTACAAAGCGAAGCAACCCTTCGTGTAGTAAGCCCTCATCGGGCAAAATTGAGATTAATCAAAGATGGACAATTACTTACCAAGACTCAGGGCAAAGAATTAGTGTGGCAAACCGCCGAACCAGGCATTTATCGAGTTGAGGCTTACCGCCAATATTGGGGCCAGCAAAGAGGTTGGGTTTTCACTAATCCCATCTACCTTAGAGCTGAAGTATAACCACAAATTAGACAGCAGACCGCAGACGGCCGACCGCCCGTCACGAAATTAACTTGAGTTCGACCTGCAAAGCCTTGGCGGTCAGCGGTCGATGGTCGTCGGTCATTAGGTATGTGCCAGTTGGCACAATTTCTTATTTTGAAGTTGCCCCCTACCTGACTCAATAGTATAATTTCAATACCTGCGGGGGAGTGTCGGAACTGGCAGACGAGCATGATTTAGGATCATGTGCCGATAAGGCGTGAGGGTTCGAGTCCCTCCTTCCCCACTAAAAGTGTAATGTTTAGCTTTTGTTATAAATTAGCCGCCCTGCTCAACCCAATTGAAGGTACGGGTAACGGCTTTTTTCCACTGCGCATAAAGTTGGGTGCGGGCTGTATCATCTTCGGCTGGCTCCCAGCGTTTATCCTCACCCCAATTGGCCCGCATCTCATCAGTATCTTGCCAAAAGCCAACGGCTAACCCTGCGGCGTAGGCCGCTCCTAGCGCGGTTGTTTCAGCCACTTTGGGCCGAATGACGGGCACACCTAAAACATCAGCCTGAAATTGCATGAGCATGTCGTTATAAACCATACCACCATCTACCTTCAGTGTCATCAGATCCACGCCAGAGTCAGCCCGCATAGCATCCAAGACCTCACGGGTTTGGTAGGCGGTCGCTTCCAAGGTGGCCCGGGCAAAATGACCCCGATTTACATAGCGGGTCATACCAACGATGACCCCACGCGCATCGCTTTTCCAGTAAGGGGCGAATAAGCCCGAAAAAGCCGGGACAAAATAAATGCCCCCGTTGTCCTCAACCGTCTTAGCCAATTCTTCAACCTCCGGGGCAGAGTCGATGAGTTTTAGGTTGTCTCTTAGCCACTGTACCAACGCCCCAGTAATAGCTATAGAACCTTCCAGGGCGTAAATCGTTGGTTGATCGCCAAATTTGTAGCAGGCAGTGGTCAGGAGACCGTTCTTAGAGGGGACAATATTCGGGCCGGTGTTAAGTAACATAAAACAGCCGGTGCCGTAGGTGTTTTTACCTTCGCCCGCCCCAAAGCAGGCTTGACCCACCGTGGCCGCTTGCTGGTCGCCTAAATCGCCACAAACGGGGATTTTGCCGCCAAAGGGACCATCTTCGAGGGTATACCCGTAGATGTCGGGCGTACTGGAAGGACGAATTTCGGGGAGCATAGATTTGGGGATGGTCATGATGTTCAAAATATCATCATTCCACTGAACCCCATCTAGATTCATCAGCATGGTACGGGAGGCGTTGGTTACATCAGTAATATGTGCTCCACCGTTAGGCCCGCCGGTTAGATTCCAGATAACCCAGGTATCCATATTGCCGAAGATGGCGTCGCCTTTCTCTGCAGCATCACGCAGGCCCGGCACATTATCGAGCAGCCATTTCACTTTGGGGCTGGAGAAATACGTCGCCAGAGGCAGACCCACTTGGTCTCGAAAACGGTCCTGGCCGCCCTCTTTAGCTAACTGATTACAAATCTTGTCGGTACGAATATCCTGCCAGACAATGGCGTTGTAATAAGGTTTGCCGGTATTTTTATCCCAAACGACAGCCGTCTCACGCTGGTTGGTAACGCCTACCGCCGCAATATCTTCAGCTTTAGCTTCAGCCTTATCCATCGCTCCTTTAATCACATCCTGGGTGCGCTCCCAGATTTCCAAAGGGTCGTGTTCGACCCAGCCTGGTTTGGGGTAGATTTGCTCGTGTTCAAGCTGATGAATCGCCATCGACTCACCTGAGTGGTTGAACAGCATACAACGGGTACTGGTTGTCCCCTGATCCACCGCAGCAATATATTTAGTCATTGTAAAACCTCCGGCTGAAATTTGTAGCTGGTGCTAAATTTTACAACCTCACAACCCATACGCTTGAGCTAACAACTCAATGGGATGAATCATCTTTACTCCGGTGGCGTGTCCAATTTGCCAGCGACAGGTTTCGCTATCGCAGACAGCGATGGACGAGCCGCTGTCACGTACCTGTTCAAAAACCGGCTGGCCTACCTTCATGGCAATGTCGTACTTTTCCTTCTTATAACCGTAGGTGCCGGCAATCCCGCAGCAATCGGCTTGTACCACCCTGACCTTGACCCCCGGTACCATTTCCATTAAATCAACTGCGGGCAGCCCCATATTGTGAGCCTTGAGTTGACAAGGAGCATGGTAGGGCAAAGTGGCCTCAATCGGTTTGAAATCGATGTTGAGTTCGCCAACATCATCCAACTCTAACAGGAATTCACAAATATCGTAGGTTTGTTGAGCCACTAGCCTGGCGTCTTCGGTGTCAATGTCCAAAATGTGGCGATAATCAGATTTCAGTGAAAGGGTGCAACTGGTTGATGTTCCTACAATTTTATAACCGGCACGAGCATATTGAGCTAGTGAGGCAATATTACGATGGGCATTCCGTCGGGCCGCCTCAAACTCGGCATTGGAAAGCATAGGTAGACCACAGCAAACCTGTTTGGGCACAATCACTTCATACCCATTATGTTCCAACACAGCGATGGCGGTTTTGCCCATAAATGGCTCATAGTAGTTGCAGCTACAGCCATGGAAGTAGACTGCTTTTTTCTCTAATGGCCGGGCTTTAGCCGATTTCTGATGAACGGCATTGTACCAGCCTCGAAATGTTTCAAAGGAAAACTTGGGCAGGGGTGCGTTACGATGAACGCCGACCGTTTTTTCAACAATAAAACGAGCCAGAGAATTATTAAGAAACATATTGGCCAGAGGAGCCAATGGACTGTTAATCTTGCCCAGGACTTCCGAACGACCAAGCAGTTGGTTGCGTATCGGAACCCGTTTTTGCTGATAGAGTTTGTAGCGAGCCTTGGCATTCATCTCCATGACCTTCACCCCGTGCGGACAGACCATAGTACAAACGCCACAGCCGCTGCAATAATCGACGCTATTATCGACCGATATTTCAAAGGGGTTACGAAATCGCTGTGCCTGTGGCCCCACAAATTTAGGGCCGGGAAACTTATCGGTTACGTTGGAAACAGGGCAATAGGAGGTGCAAATATTACACTTGACACACAAGTCGGCTGAGTTTTGTACCTGCTCCCAGATGGATAAAGTGATTTCATCTAAGGCAGACTGGTCTATGGTCATTCAACCTTCTCCTTATCCGACAATCTGCTCGACAATCGCTGACGCGGTCGCCAGGGCTACACCATCGCCCGTACGGCCCCGAGTCCAGTCAGCCCCGGCGATGGTGGCCCCGGCAATGTACAGGTTTTCAGCCAGAGCGTTACCACTATCATTGACTGGATTCAGTTTGTCATTGACTTTAACGCCATAACCGGCAAAGGGTTGGCCTTTAGAGTCCAAAAAGCCCGTGGCAAACCAGTTGTGGCGATTTTGGTCAGCCTCGACCGGCAGGTCAAAAATTGGCTCCCAAACCCGGCCTACAGCCCCATCGGAGTCGCTTTGGATGCCACCACCGTAAATACCTCCTGTTGCCAGAACATAATTTTTGCCAGTCACCGGTTTTAGTCCGTTGGCGGTTTCAAAGTGGATTTGCCTGACTTGTCCCTTTTCAATGACTCCATCCACCACCTTGCTGCCAATAATGAGTCGACCCTCAGCCTGGCCAAAGGTTTGTCGCAATACATCAAATAAACGACGGCCTGGTACGGAAGGTGGCAGGGTGCTAATCTCAAAAATGCGCTTGCCTAACTGCTTCTCTAAATCGGCTATTACCTCGGCGTGGTGTTGAATACCTAAGACAGCCGGGAAGCCAATCCGATCATAATTTTTGTGGTGACGACCAATCGCCTTGACCACGTTTGCTCGAAAATTAGGCCGTTCAAAAACATGAGCCAACTCAATGGGCGTTACGTTCATATCATCGGCCACTGGAATTGGCGGCAGGGTGATGGTCAACGCATCCGTTTGTATGCCCAAGTCCTGTGCATTGAGATTCTGGCTGATGAGAGCCGGGTAAAAATCTCGTAGTTCTTTGAAGCCGACAATGAGCATCCTGCCCCCCCGGCTCAAGTCACCATTCGCTAGTGAAGCTGGGGCCAGACACGTTGGGCGCAGAGCGCCGATGGCGCTGGGCAGAAGCCAATTACGCTCCACCGATCCTTGATAGTCCAAAGAATCGTGGTTGGTTAGCCTTTGAAACGCTTCCAATCCAGCTTCGATATGCTTCCTCCCAACATAATGGTAAGGATGGTCAGGTCGTTCTTTCAAAAAGCTATCCAGGCTATTGAGTGGATTCTTGACCGGCTTCCTGGAGTCTGCCGGTTGAAAGCCGAGGACATCAATACAGCCGGAGGCTAACAGCAAAGCTCCGATTCCGTGCGCAATTAAAAGTACCTTCTGGCGGGCTTGAGCCAACTGGCAGGCTGTCGTCAATCCGCTCAACCCGGCTCCGATGACAATAGTATCGTATCTGCTCAAGATTGACCTTTCGGGCTAATCGTGTATTTCCAAGGAAGGGTCAACACCGATTTCATAGATGCCTTCGGTCTCCACTTCGCCGAGGCGCGGGCTTTCGACACCACTTAATTCGGCAGGCAACTTGTCTAAGCCCAGTAACCCCAAAAAGATACCTTCATCCAGCAACGCCTGGCGAAGTTGCGGCCCCCACATAATCGAGGTGATACCCTTCCAACGCTCTTGAAGAAAATCCACCAGGGCTTTGTTGGTCTCGTAGGCAGAGAGATTTTTTTGCTCGTGTAAAATACCGGCGGCGCGATAGGTACAGAAACCTCCCTGGCATGGCCCCATTCCCAGACGCAGGTCACGGCGTAAATCATTGATGATATTGCCCTCGTGTTGAGCCATGACAGTTTCAATTTGCGGGCGAGTGACCAGCTCACACTCGCAAATCAGTTGGCCTTTCAGCTCACCGCTTTCTAAGTGATGCAGACGCTCGCCCAGCGTATAATATTTCTGCCCATCGGGGTTCTTTAGTGCGGTGGTGGCTGTCTGGCAGAGCCGTTCCGTATCCAATTTTCGACAAACCAAATCCACCGTTTTCTCTGCCATTTGCCGGTGCGTGACCCACTTGCCTCCGGTGATGGTGATAAAACCTTCCACTCCATCTCGCGTCGCGTGGTCTAACAAGGTATAGGCTCGTGTGACATCTCGCAGGTCCGTGCCCTCTGATTTTTCTTGATAAAGTGGCCGTACCCCGGCCCAGACACGTAAGGGACGGAACTTTTTGAACGAAGGCACCAGCTTTTCACCCTCATCCATCATCAGCTTGATTTCCCAATCCTCGATGGCGTAATCATCCGGGTCGGCCACCCTGACCGAAGTCGTGCCAATCACAGCGACAGTGCGCACCGGTACGATAATATCTCCGTCGTCAGGCGGCAAGCAACGATTGATGACGGTATTGACCATGCGATAGTTCATGGCAATCATGGTCCCTTTACCGGCATAAACTGTCACTTCGCAACCGGCCATTTTAGCCAGTTGACCACCCCAAGCCCCGGTTGCGTTGATAACCATATCGCAATCAATTGATGTTTCTTCGCCGGTAATTCTATTCTTGGCGACCACCCCGGTGACCTGGTTATTGTCAACCAACAAATCTGTCACTTCATGGAAAGTTAACGTTTCTGCGCCGTACTCCCTGGCGGTGGCTACCAGAGCACGACAGGCCTCCCAGGTATCAACCGTAGCATCCGGCACATAAAAGGAACGAGAAATTTTTGGGTTGAGAAGGGGTTCCCTTTGGAGCATTTCGGCAATGCCAAGTTCTTCGACAGGAACGCCACAGTTGAGGCAGCCCTTGTAAAAGAGGTCGGCAAAGTCGAGCGGGTCCCAGGGGGTGGTTACAAACAACCCGCCAGTATCTTCGATGGCGTGGGGCATTGTTTTTCGTAAAATCATATTTTCTTCAATACATTCAACAGCCGCCTGGGGGTCATTGGTTACATAGCGCCCACCGCTATGCAGTAGCCCATGAAACCGACCCGAAGTGCCCATCGAAAGACCGCCTCGTTCTAATTGAAGGCATCGAAATCCGCGTTGAGCCAAATCATAAATGACCCCACAGCCGGTCGCACCCCCACCGATGACCACAATCTCTGTTGATTTTCTCATTGGCTACTGTCTCCATTCACTGCTGATGATTAGCAGCTTGAGTTTATCGAAGGCTGACCCAAATTTTACTCACTCATTCTTCTGTTAGTGGTTCACCATCCCACTGTTCGAGTACTGTAAATGATGAAACTGAGTTGCGTTTGAGTTTGGTGAGTTGTTTGACAGGTTTGCCCAGCGGCATAATAGCACACACCGCAACGTGTTCGGGAATACCTAAAAGTTCTTGCAGTTTAGGCTCTTGAGCTACAGCCATGGTGGTGATGGTTCCGCCATACCCTTCGTGGCGAGCGGCCAGCAAAATGTTCCACACAAATGGATAGATCGAAGCACCGCTGATGACTCCCACCCGTTCTAAATATTGATCCATCGAAGCGACAACCTTGAGGTCAACACACACAATCAAAACCACAGCGGCTCGCAAGACTGTATCTGTTAAACGTGAAGGCGGCGTGGTCTGCTCAATTGTTTCAGCATCCACCGTTGGGGGGTCGATACTATTCCAGGGATTTTCACCAGCCTTTACCTGGGCCGTATAACGCTTGGCCGCCGGGATAGTCAACGCTGACAGGGCCTCGCGTGTTTTGCGGTCTCGAACCACAATCACTTGCCCACCCTGTCGGTTGCCACCGGTTGGGGCAAAGCGGGCATTTTCGAGGATTTTGTAGAGGGTTGCATCTGGCAATGGGTCATCGGTAAAGTCTCGGGCGGCAAAGGTGGTACGCATTACATCATAAAGTTCCATCAGTAATCCTCCTATAATTTATTCCCATTTGGGATTGTTTTCCAGCCCGTATTATACCAAATCTCCAACTGACAGGATACTTTGTTTACTTTGTATTCATGCCATGCTAAAATGTTAGGCTATGATTGAAACTATGTAATCAGGAAAGAGGTCAAAATTACAGATGACAAATTTCACCACCATAGGCCGCCCAACGCGATTGATTGACGGTGAAGCCAAAGTAACCGGAAAATTGCAGTATGCTGGCGATTTACAATTATCGGGCCTGCTTCACGGACGCTTTGTGACCAGCCCTTACCCCCATGCCCGTATCTTAAATATCGACACTGAGGCAGCTTCGGCGCTACCCGGGGTCGTGGCTGTGCTGACTGCTCAAGATATGCCGAACATCCCTCCGGCAACCCGACCCATGATGTTACTGGCTCGTGAGCGAGTCATCTTTGTCGGCCAGCCGGTAGCCTTGGTTCTAGCTGAAAACGAGACGATTGCTCAGGATGCCATCGATCTGGTTCTGGTTGACTATGATCCGCTTCCAGCGGCAATCTCTATGGATGATGCTCTGGCTGATGATGCGCCTCTGGTTTGGCCCGACGGGATGCCCGGTGAATCAGGCGAAGCCGCTGCTCATGGCGCAGATGTGGGCGGCGAGGACGATGTCGCCAATCAGCGCAGTAATGTCGCTAATCACACCCACTTTGGCCGGGGCAATGTGGCCGCTGGTTTTGCCGAAGCCGATGTAGTGATCGAGCATACCTTTAGTATGCCCATTGTTCATCAGAACTATTTAGAGCCTCACGCCACAATCGTCCACATCGACCCTATGACCAACGAGGTTCGAATTTGGAGCAGTACCCAAGCGCCTTACCATGTACGCAAACTGGTAGCGGATGTCCTGAGGCGGCCTGAGTCGGAAGTGCGGTCCATTGCCACCCCAATGGGGGGAGCTTTTGGCGGTAAGTTTTTACTTTATGAACCCTTGGTGGCGCTGGCCGCACAGATTACGGGTTATCCGGTACGGCTGGTCTTAAATCGACAAGAGGAGATGCTGGCCGGTAATCCGGCAGCGCCGGGACGCATCCGGGCCAAGCTGGGGGCCAAGCAGGACGGAACTTTTATCGCTCTGGAAGCTGATATTGTCTTTGATGGGGGCTGCTATCCCAGCGCCCCGGCCGGTTTGGCTGCCCTGCTGATGGGTAGCTTCTATGATATTCCGAATCTTGAATTGAACGCTCGCGAAGTTTTAACCTTCAAACCCTCTTCCGGGGCATATCGTGCGCCGGGTACGCCGCAGGCTACATTCACTATTGAAAGTCTGGTCGATGAGTTGGCCCAAAAGCTGGATGCTGACCCGCTTGAACTGCGTTTACAAAACGCGGCCCAGCCCGGCGACAAGATGGCCCATGACAAACCCTGGCCCAGTATGGGCATGATTGAAGTCTTAAAGACCCTGCAAGAGCATCCTGCCTGGCAAAATCGAGCGGCCACCCGTGCCGCCGGACGAGGCGTGGGTATTGCCATTGGGGGATGGCCCGGTGGAACCGAGGGAGCCTCAGCGGCTTGCACCCTTAATCGAGACGGGATGCTTCATATTCACCTGGCTTCGGTTGATATGAGTGGGACGAACACCGGTTTTGCCCTCATTGCTGCCGAAGTCTTTGGGGTTTCGCCGGACAAGATAAAGGTCGTCACCAGCGATACCACCGCCTCGATTTATAGCGGCGCTGCGGGTGGCAGTAAAATCACTTACACGGTTGGACCGGCCTTGATTGAAGCCGTTCAGGAGGCTCGCACTCAGACATTGGCTATTGCTGCGGAGTTGCTCGAAGCTGACCCGGCCGATTTGGAGATTGTCGATGGCAAGGTGCAAGTGCGGGGCGTGCCAGACCGGGCCATTCCTCTGGCCGATATCGCGGACAAAACAATGCAATTTGGGGGACAATACGCCCCAATATTTGGACACGGACGACACGTTGACCCCCGACAGTCGCCCGCCTTCTGTGCCCAACTGGCCGAAGTTGAGGTTGACCGGGAAACCGGCGATGTTCAGGTATGTAAGCTGGTTATTGTTCAAGATGTGGGACGGGCCATCAATCCTCTGACAATTGAGGGGCAAATGGCCGGTGGCGCGATGCAAGGTTTGGGCTGGGCGCTCTATGAAAATTCGGTCTATGATGAGTATGGCCAATTACTGACCGCCTCGTGGATGGATTACACGGTGCCTAACATTCTGCAGGGGGCGGCAGAAGTTGACATGGTGATTGTGGAAGTGCCTTCGGAACATGGCCCATTTGGGGCGCGTGGAGTCGGTGAACCGCCGATTATCCCGACGGCGGGAGCGGTTGGTAACGCCATTGCCGACGCTGTTGGCGCTCGCCTGACCGATCTACCGATGACGCCACCTCGGGTGATGGCTGCTTTATCATCGTGATGATAAGTAAAAAAGGAGTGCGGATTGCAATCCGCACTCCTTTTTAGATTAATTTGATAGAGTTGCTGAGGAGTAGAAAACTATAGAAAGTTAAGAAATTAATACGGCTATAGAGCCATCCTGGACCCTGACGATTTCACCCCCCACCGGAGGGAGGACGCTCGCTTCCCCCCTAGCAGGGGGGATTGAGGGGGGGGTAGAGCCGGGTCTGTGTTAGTTAGGGTTGTTTGACTCCTATGACAGCATTAATTTTTTGATCTACAATAATTCTCACTCCTTCGGTAGCACAAATTCGTGTTATTTGTGATAGAAATTTATTCTCTTATGGTTTTATCTCGGCAAGAATTCCTTCGATAAAATCAACCAGGTCAGGGCTGAGATCAAAGGTAAGTGCGGTTTCAAGGTCTGAAATGGCTTCTGCATCTTGAGTCAGGCTGTAATGAGCTAACCCACGACCAAGCCAGGAGTAAGGTCGCCCATCATCCAGACTAAGCGCCATATTATAGCTCTCTATGGCTTCATCATATCGTTCGGTCAGGCGTAAGACCAGCCCCAAGTTTTCATGAAATAGGGCAATATCCGGCCCAAATTCGACAGCGGCTCGATAGGACGCTTCGGCGTTCTCCATATCATCAAGTTCATAATATGCATCTCCCCGTCCATTGTGCAGCCAGGGGTCTTCTGGAGCTATACTTAGGGCCTGTTCGTAACTTTGTAACGACCCCTCAAAATCGCCCTGTTGATACTGGATTTGGCCCATAAGGTCATAATCGTCGGAATTTGGCTGATTCGCATCAAGAGAGATGGCAGCTTCTAAATCGTCTAAGGCGGCTGCATTCTCGCCAACATAATAGTAGGCATAGGCTCGGCTGCGATAGAATCCACTCAGACCAACTACATCCGTTGCACCCAATTCAATAGCTCGACTGGCATCCTCAATGGCCTGTTGATAGTTACCAAGTAATCGATTGGCTCGACTGCGAATGTTGTAAGTTCGGGCGGTGTTAGGGTTATCCTCCCCGGACAGCCGGATCGACTCGGTGGCATCTTCCACGGCCAGTTCGTACTGTTCAGTAGAGAGATAAGCCAGGGCACGGGCATGAATAATGGTGGCCCGGCGGCTATCACTCAAATCGGTTCCCAGCTCAACGGCCTTGGTGGCATCGGCAATTGACGCTTCATAATCTTCTTGGTCCCCATAGATGTAAGAACGGTAAGCGTAAGCCAGAGCCATATCGGGCTTTAACTCTAGTGCCTGATTTAAGTCAGCCAACGCTTTCTCATATACGCCCGTTTCCGAGTAAACAAAGCCCCGCGCCGCCAAAATTTCGGCGATGTCGTCATCATTGTCGGCCACAGCTAAAGACTCGTTATAGTTGTTTACAGCCTCTTCATACTCACCCAAGTCTAGCATCGCATTGCCCAGGTCAAGGTAGGCATTGACCAGATTTTGTTTGCTATCCAAATCGGCGCTGGCTGCGGCAACATTTCCTTGCAAGCTGGCTTTTAGATCATCAATGGCTTGCTCAAAGTTTCGCAATTGCAGATGAGCATACCCTCGTCGGGCCAGAGCTTCGTAATTGTCTGGTTGGTTGGCTAAAATCACATCCAAATCCTCTACAGCCGCAGCCCAATCTTGCAGAGCTACATAAAGTTCAACTCGCTGCTCGTAAACCGAATTTGGATCGCCAACTGCCGTACCCTGCTCCTTAGTCAGGGTCAGAGCAGCTTCATAATCGGCCAGAGCAGCATCCCAATTTTCCTCTGTGCGATTTTGGTCGGCACGCTCCATCAGGGTCTCAAATTGTCGACTGTAGGCGCTGTTCTGGTCTCCGGCGGGGGTGCCATCTTCATTGGTCACGAGCAGAGCCGCTTCATAATCGGCCAGAGCTTCATCCCAGTCCTGCTGTTCGCGGTATAGATCGCCCCGTTCTACTAAGGCAGTAAATCGTTCTGATGGCTCAAGATCGTCTTCTTCGAGGGCCAGCCGGTACTCTTCGAAGGCTTTGGCCGTATCGCCTTCGGCAACAGCGTCACGCGCCTTCTCAACGTGGCTTGCGCCCAGGGCACAAGCTAAAAGGGGGAGTAAAATGAGAGAAAAGGTAAGAATGAATTTATGATAGGTTGATTTAAACACCAGTTTCTCCTTTATCATCGGGGTAGTTCGATTATAAGGGGGAAAATATGGGGTTGTCAACGGTACTTTGTTCGGACTAAACTATCCGTTGAAATCTGAACGCTCTATGATGTAACGATAGCAATCCATGCCAAAGTAGTTGGTCCGTTCAACAAAGGCTAGCCCGGCCTTCAAGGCCACCCGTTGAGAGGCAATGTTCTCCGGGTGTACGATGGCAATGATATTGTGCAGGTCAGCAAAATGGTCAAAGCCGAATTTCAAACTGGCCTGGGCCAACTCTGTGCCCAAGCCATTGCTGTGGAAAGCTTGACTCAGGAGATAGGCCACCTCGGTTTCATCGGTCTCCGGCAGGTACTGCAACCCACCCCAACCGATTAACTCTGGCTTTGACCGGGGTTCGATGGCCCACCAGCCATAGCCATGCTCGTCCCAATGCTGGAGTTGCTTAGCGATAAGTCGCTCAACTCGCTCCCTGCTCAATGGGTTTGGATTTGGGAAGTACCGGAGGATGTCTTTCTGACCAAGAACACGATACAAAGGCTCAACATCATCCTCGGTGAAGGGGCGTAGCGTTAGACGCGAGGTGGTTATGGTTGGGATGTCTCTCTCCATTGTGACTCCTGTTTAGACTCTATCCGTAAGAAACTGGAGTACGGACTATAATCCGTCGAAATTCGCAGACTGAAGTCTGCACTCCACCCTGTGGATAGATACTTAATTGCTCTCATACTCTGATTGGCGGTCTTTTCGGCGGGCTAACTCGCTGGTATAGCTTCGGCCGAGTGTCGCCGCGTGTTTCTTCGCCCAATCTGTCAGTTTTGTTTGCCCCGCCGGTGGAGACTCGGTATACAGCAGGTCGGCCATCAAGCCCGCAATTTCTTCGCGGGTAATCATCACATCTCCGACCAATTTCCCCATCACCAAACCGGCCAGATAACCAATCGCCGGGGAGACGGAGATAATGGGCCTTTTCTTGCCGATAATCTCCCCAATGGTTTCAACCAGCCCTTTGTAGGTGAAGGTTTCAGGCCCGATGGCATCAATGATGACATTCTCTCGATTTTCACCCTGCTCGACGGAGAGCGCGGCTAAATCATCGACATATATGGGCTGAAGGCGGTACTGGCCGTCACCAAATACGCCGAAAACCGGCAGCTTTCGCAAGGCCCAGGCAATATTATTGATAAGAATATCCTCTTTGCCAAAAAGGACGGTGGGCCGTAGGATAGCATAGGAAATGCCTGTATCTTGCAGAGCTTGTTCTAGTTTGGCCTTCCCGCTGAAATATTCCAGGTGAGAGTCTGCCGAGGGGTTGGTGATGCTGACGTGAACGATTCGCTCAACGCCTGCCTCTTTGGCTGCGTTGAAAAGGGCGATGGTGTTGGCTACGGCATCAGCATGTTTGAACATTTTGTGATTGAAGCGGACCCAGTAGGTATTATGAAGCACCGAA